>TARA_B110000208_G_scaffold18592_1_pt1 | contig 43556 bp, 42 predicted proteins | sample TARA_B110000208 | Tara Oceans TARA_B110000208 (sample SAMEA4397426) | marine metagenome | biome: Polar Biome; feature: [SRF] surface water layer (ENVO:00010504); material: water (ENVO:00002006), including particulate matter (ENVO:01000060) such as... | depth 5 m
TATGAGTAAGATTAGGACGCATACAGATTCGCGCCTTAAGTTCGCGCCATTCGGGTCATGGCACTAGCGGTGTATTTCACTCATGGTTTGCAGGCAGTGTATCTTTTTCGATAAAGCCGCCGAATAGGGACCATGGTTAAATTGCAAAATAAGTATCTCGACCTCACCGCCATGCCAGGGCGGAGGAGGCAGAGCCTTGTGTTACTTGAGTCTCGGCCAAGGTTACAACCACGATCAGACTCGATAATCTTGCATTTTTAATGCAGATCATCTGTGTTGATTCCATCACTGATTCTAAATCTACCACTTCGCAGCCAGAGGCTGCTTACGCCGAGACTAACCAATGGCCGGCACTGCTGCGCGGTTCTGTGCTCAGCAGCGCACAGTCAAAGCATGTGCAGTATATTTCACTAGCAGATCGCCGTGCACAAGTGGTGATTACGATTAACGCCTTCCTTATCCCAATCGCGATTTCGGCCTATCAAAATCCGCAAATTCGGCTCGGCATTACACTCTACGTCTTAGCCGCAGCAGTCAGTATTGTCTTCGCTGTCATGTGCCTCATGCCCAAGCGCTACCAAACAGCCCCTGGCGAAAAATCAAACCTGCTGCACTTTTCTGGAATTTGGCAATACGATGAAGCCACCTATAAGGCACTGATGCGCGAATCTCTCGAGAATCGAAACACCATCACCGAACTCATGGTATCCGACATTTATCACCTAAGCAATGACGTGCTGCGGCCTAAATTCCGCTGGATGCGTCTGAGTTTCTACGCCTTTCTCTGCGGCCTACTTAACGCTATGCTATTCATCGCGCTGCCACTCGCCCTGTAAAAGATTCGATACCAACTTAATCAAGTTGCCCCAGTCAGTTTCTACGGCTGTGACTTAAAGGGCTATGCTGTCTCTCCATTGGCTTAGCAACGCTCCCCGATCTGAGCCGGCTCTCTATCCTCGGCAGCCATCGCAAATGCACACTGTAGCACCATCGACCTTCTTATACCGGAAGTGCCGCTCGGGGTGAGTCTTATCCGTTGCAGCACATTCACTGCAGGTATGAAACGCAGCATTGTCGCGCTCGACCTTTTGTTTGGCAAACTGCGTGCGACGCTTGCGGCTCTCGACCGAGTTGACCAAGTCATTGCGGAAGAATAGGAAAAAGTTAAGCAACGGACCGAGAATCGCAATGCGATCACCCCACGACGGCGCGCCCAAAAAAGAGAATGCAGTCAATCCGACCGCCAACCATGCCAGCCACTTCACCTTCACGGGCAAAAAAAACATTATCAGAAATTCAACATTCGGGTGGTTCACTGCGAAAGCGAGGAAGACACTCAAATAGAGAAAATCGGGAAAGATAATGATGGTGGTCGCGGGTGAAATAAATTGCCCAACAAACGCCGCTAGAATCGTCAGAAGCACACCACAGAGAAGGTAGGCATTAAACCGGAACGCACCCCAGATCCGTTCGAGTGCCGAACTCATCATCCAAAAAATATACCAAAAAAAGGCAAGAAACAGCGCGCTCATCGCACCACCTGCGATATTGGGCGGCGAAATCAGAAACGAAAACAAGCGCCACAACTCACCGCCGAGCACCGCCTTCGGAATCAGAGGTAGGGTCACAAACGAGATCCGCCCACTAATGACCATGGCATACACCACCAGTTGCGCGACAATAACATACAGTATCACATTTGGCACCGCCCAATGCCCGAAGCGCTTCTCCAGCTTATCTAAGAAAGTCATGCTTTATCTATCTGAGGCAGTTCGCATGAGCGCAAGCGAAAGACGCGAGAGATCCCATAAGGCAACAGATACAACGGAATACACGCCTAGGCGGAACAATCATAACCTGCGATTCCCTTCGATATATAGAGGGCAGCAAGGACACAGGCGGTTTAAAATCAACGTATCCGAGGGCTTAAATGTGCAATCGCCCAAAGAACTCGGCCACAAGCAAGCTCTGCTTAAAAGAAGAAGTGCAGGATCAGATGTAGCACGATACAGGACGCAATCGCTGCGGCGAGATCGTCGACCACGCAACCGAGGCCGCCTGGGAGATTCTGCAACTTCGAAATCCCAAATGGTTTGGCGATATCAAAAATCCGGAAGAGCACGAAACCGGCGATCAATACTGGCCAGCCGCCATGCTCGGCAACTAGGCCTTGCGGGCCATTCATGCCGAAAAAGACCAGCGGTACGGCGATTAACTCATCGAGAATGATCATCCCTGGGTCACGCATCTGCAGGCGGCGCTCCGCGGTATCGCAAATCGCCACGGCGAAATAGGTCAGCAACAGCATATACAAAAGATAACCCAGCGGCGTGGCATTATTAAACAGCGCGGCATACAGTCCAATGCCAGCTACGCTACCGACCGTACCAGGCCCGTTTTTGACGAGACCCAGTGGCCCGAGTGTCGCGAAGTTCACCACCAATGATGTGGGCAACATCTGTGTCCACGGAAAATAGCGCTGTATGTTATTCACCTATTGTTTCATCCTCCCCAATGAATACCGACCAGTACTTGATCATATATTTAGTGCCAGACGACACGGTCAGCACTGCGGCCAAGACAAAGAAGGCGACTCCGAGCCAGTGTAACATCCCAGCAAAGGATTGGCCTATGATCTCTGGAAACAAGTTGGGGAAATCCTCACGAATCGCGATGGCTAGCAGCAGTAGAATCGCTGATACGATTTGAAACACGGTTTTGTTCTTACCGGATTTCTCCGCGGCGAGAATGATGCCCGAACTAGCTGCGACAAGCCGTAGGCCAGTGATTAAGAATTCCCGGCTTAAAATCAGCAGCAGTAGAAAAAGCGACCAGAGCCCAGGCAACTCACCGCGCACCACCATCGCAATAAAGAAGCCGACCATGAAGATCTTGTCCGTCAGCGCATCCATCAACTTACCGAAATTGGAAATAATTCCCTGCTTGCGGGCATAATAGCCGTCCGCCCAGTCGGTGATTGCACCGATCACAAACAGCACGAAGGCCGCCGTACTGGCCCCCGTGACAGGCAGATACAACAGAGCCACCACCCCAAAGATGATCGGAATACGAGAAAGCGTCAAAAGATTCGGTAGATTCACTGTGCTAGGGTGGCGATTCCCGACGAACTGGGCTAGCCCAAAATGCGCAGACTTATCCGCCTGCGCAAAATTAGGCATTCAAGCAGCTGCTACATTTCCTAAATACTGTTAAAAGTTGGACTTCTAGCGTAATATGGACTCAATCCGCCTCTATCATGAAAATTGCAATTTATCCGGGTTCCTTTGATCCGATCACCAATGGACACCTCGATGTGATTAACCGCGGTCGACACATCTTTGATAAAGTCATAGTGGCGGTAGCTCGTAATCCAAGCAAAGACCCACTATTTACTCCCGAAGAGCGCGTCGAGCTGATTAAGGAGAACGTGAAAAATCGCCCAAACATTGACGTGATTGCATTTGATGGGTTGATCGTCGACCTTGCAGTGGAGCATAATGCAGTCGCACTGATCCGAGGCTTACGCGCGGTGTCTGACTTCGAGCATGAGTTTCAAATGGCGCAAATGAACCGCCACTTAGATGATAGTATTGAGACGATCTTCCTGATGCCTAACGAGCGCTATTTTTTCACCAGCTCGAACCTCGTTAAACAGGTATTCAAATTTACCGATCGCGAAAAACACCTAATCCCGTCCAACGTGCATGCCGCACTCTCTATAAAGTTCGGCCACAACCAATAATATGGCAGCTGACCCAGCACCCTCTACTGATCCCAAGCAGGGAAAACGCACACTTGGGATTATCTTCCTGACGCTGTTCCTCGATCTAGTCGGATTCTCGATCATCTTCCCACTTTTCCCAGCAATGCTGGACTACTACCTGCCCAATGGCGCAGGTGATGGCAGCTTGCTAGGGCAACTCATCGCGCCCCTTTCGGCGTGGGCTGAGCGCAGTGGCGCAGAGGATCCGCGCTTCATGACGGCGGTGCTATTTGGAGGCATCCTCGGCTCGCTCTACTCGATCCTACAATTTATTTGCGCACCACTATGGGGCGCCTACTCAGACCGCGTCGGCCGACGTAAAGTCCTATTGATCACGATCGCAGGCCTAGCGCTTAGCTATGCCGCATGGTTTTTCGCCGCATCGTTTTGGGTATTGGTACTGGCACGCGTGCTCGGCGGCGCGATGGGTGGCAACCTTTCAGTGGCCACCGCAGCAGTCGCGGATAGCACCACACGCGAGAAGCGCTCCAGCGGACTGGCGATTGTCGGCATCGCATTTGGCCTAGGCTTTATCGTTGGCCCTGGAATCGGCGGTTTATTTGCCCAGATTAACCTACTGGAGATCGCCCCGGCGTTGGGTAAGTTTGGCGTCAACCCATTCTCTGTGCCTGCATTAGTGAGCTTCGTGCTGGCACTCACTAATCTGATTTGGGTGGCGCGTAGCTTTAAAGAAACCCTACCAATCGAGAATCGTGGCAAGGCGAACCCCGACCGCAAAGGTGTCCCCGTGTTACGTATGTTCAAAAGCCGTTGCCCCGAAACGCGACGTACCAACCTAGTCTACCTGCTCTATATGCTAGCGTTCAGCGGCATGGAATTTACCCTCACTTTTCTGGCGGTCGAGCGCTTCCAATTCTCCCCTGCACAGAATGGCGGCATGTTCGTCTTCATCGGCTTTGTGCTAATTGTGGTGCAAGGCGGCATCGTTCGACGCCTTGCTGGGCCAGTTGGTGAAAAACGCCTTGCCGTGGCAGGCATTGCTTGCGGCGTCGCGGCCTTCCTTATTCTAGCAATCGCACTGAACCTCGGGCTGTTCTTCGGCGCAATCGCACTGATGGCCTTTTCGATCGGGCTCGTCTCGCCTACCCTCAGCGCACTGGTCTCACTTTATACTAACGAAGAAGAACAGGGCGCAGCCATCGGCGTGTTCCGCTCAGCAGGCTCACTCGCCCGCGCGATCGGCCCACTCTTGGCGGCCTTCGCCTACTTTGCGTATGGCTCAAAAAGCGCCTATTTATTTGGCGCTATCATCGTGATCTTGCCCTTAATCCTAGCCCTCAAACTCCCCAAGCCAATCAAGCACAGTTAATCGTCACCGACCAGTGACTACTAAGTTGTATTCTACTGTTGTAATAATTCTGATCTGCTTAAATATATCCATTTCCTAATAGGAGGCAGGCCTGCCATTAGCTTCCCTTAATCCAAAAACCAACCAGACAACATAACCTAATTAAACTATGCCAGTAGCAACACCTACACAATACGCAGCAATGCTCGACGCAGCCCAACAGGGTAACTACGCATACCCAGCGGTTAACGTCACATCGATCACTACGATCAATGCAGCACTGAAAGCCTTCGCAGACGCAAAGTCGGACGGCATCATCCAAGTTTCCACAGGTGGCGGTCAATTCGCTTCCGGTCTAAACGTAGCAGACGCAGCTTTCGGCGCAATCGTGCTCGCTGAAGCGACGCACTTGCTCGCGGAGAAATACGACGTGCTCGTCGGTCTGCACACAGACCACTGCCACCCTGAGAAGGTTGAAGGTTTCCTCAAGCCACTGCTCGAAGCTTCTCGCAAGCGCATCGCAGCAGGCAAAGGCCCGCTGTTCCAATCACATATGTTCGATGGTTCTGTAGTAGAGCTCGACGAAAACCTTAAGATCTCCAAGGAGCTGCTCAAGGAATGTGCTGAGCTCAACATCATCCTCGAAGTCGAAGCAGGTTGCGTAGGCGGCGAAGAAGACGGCCACGACACATCCAATCTTCCAGCTGAAAAGCTCTACACCACCCCCGAAGACATGGTCGAAGTGTACGAAGCACTGCAGCCACTCGGCCGCTTCATTTTCGCAGCGACTTTCGGCAATGTGCACGGCGCTTACAAGCCAGGTTCTGTACAGCTCAAGCCAAAGATCCTTCGCGATGGCCAAAAGGCAGTGACTGATAAGCACGGCGACGCAGCATTCATGGAACTCGTTTTCCACGGTGGATCAGGTTCTGAGCTTAGCGACATCCGCGAAACACTCGGTTACGGTGTGGTAAAGATGAATATCGATACTGACACACAGTATGCGTTCACACGCCCTGTCGTGACACACATCTGTGCAAACATCGAAGGTGTGCTCAAGATCGACGGCGAAGTCGGCAACAAGAAGACATACGACCCACGCGGCTACCTGAAAAAGGGCGAAGCCAGCATGGCAGCTCGCTTGGTTCAAGCAACCGAAGATCTTTGCTCCAACGGCAAGACGATCTTCGGCACTGTCTAAGCAATCCGCTTAACATTTCATCAAAGGCCAGACGCTCACGCGTCTGGCTTTTTTTTGGGCCCATAAGTAATAAAGCCGGACCCTTTCGCGCCTGAAAAGTGCGCTCGCCAGACCGACAAGATCCATCCAGACGCACGTTAAGATAAACGTATATCCCCCCAACAAAGATTGGCCGCTTATTGCCTCCAACCTTTGTTGGTGTACCTTAACTAGTGTGCATGCCATCTCACCACAGTTCCATGTAATACTATTTCTCATAAATATTAATAATTTAGCTGCGTATGGAAATGACGGAGCATTTCCCTCCAATATTTACATACGCAAAATATACTGAAAGTAGCATTTAGCTTACCCGCAATCAATGAGCTAAGCTTAATTCAGGAGCCGATTATATAAAATTTACTCAACGATAAATCTAACACATGCACTCTACAAAACGCTTTTTCGCTCCCCTTGAAACCAACACCGCAGAGACACGCACCACCGTCGCACCAACGACTGTCTCGAAGCTCGGTGCACTCGGCCTGGAAGTCCTCATTCAATCCGGTGCCGGCACACAGTCGAACTACAGCGACACGGAATACGAAAATGCCGGCGCCACAATCGTCCCCAATGCGGACACTGGCTACGCGCAAGCCGACATCGTCGCCCGCGTGAGCAAGCCATCTCCCGAAGATTTGGATAAGATCAAGCCCGGCACGCTGCACATTAGTTTCCTCGATCCGTTCAACGAAAAAGAACTAATCGACGACCTTGCCAGGCGCGACATCTCCGCCATTAGCATGGAGATGATCCCCCGCAGCACACTGGCACAAAAGATGGACGCACTTTCCTCACAGGCAAGTCTGGCAGGCTATGCCGCAGTGACGATGGCAACGGGTCGTATGACGAAAATATTGCCAATGATGATGACGCCGTCTGGCACCATCCCTCCAGCCCGCTTCTTCATCATCGGAGTCGGTGTTGCCGGTCTACAAGCCATCGCCACAGCGAAACGTCTCGGTGCACGTGTGGAAGCGTTCGACACACGCCCCGCAGTTGAAGAACAGGTTAAATCGCTCGGCGCAAAATTCGTTAAAGTCGATCTCGGCGAAATGGGACAAACCGAGCAAGGCTACGCCAAAGAACTCACCCCCGAGCAACTCGACAAGCAACGCCAAGAAATGGCCAAAGCCTGCGCCCGGGCCGACGTTGTTATCACCACTGCGAAACTGTTTGGCCGCAAGGCACCGCTAATTATAAACAATGAGGTACTCGATCAAATGCAACCAGGCAGCATCTTGATTGACCTCGCAGTCGAATCCGGTGGCAACGTCGAAGGCTCCAAAGTCGGCGAAGAAGTCGTCACCACAAACGGCGTGCGCATCATTGGCCCCGAAAATATCGAAGGCTACTATCCAACAGATGCGACACTGATGCTAGCCTCTAACTTCTACAATCTCATCGAGCACTTCTGGGACGCCGAAGCAAAGGACTTTCAATACAAAGAGGATGACGAAATCCTCAACGCCTGCCTCATCACTAAAGGCGGCGCAATCGTCCACGAACGCTTTAAAAGTTAATCGTTGATCGTTTTTTGTTAAACGTTGTTCGAACTAAACGCCAGCAAACCGCTACCACCAACCACTTTCACCCAGCAACGTTATGGAACTCATACTTTTACTCTTCATCTTCGTGCTCTCTGGCTTCCTTGGCTTTGAGCTCATCGCAAAAGTGCCTTCGCAACTGCATACACCGTTGATGTCCGGCTCGAATGCGATCTCAGGGATCACCGTCGTCGGCGCGATTCTCGCCGTCAACACCAGCTCCGACACCTTGTCCGTCTGGCTTGGATTCGCTGCCATCGTACTCGCTACCGTTAACGTCGTCGGCGGCTACATGGTCACCGATCGCATGCTCGGCATGTTTAAGAAAAAAGGTAATTAACCAACACCTTTTGAATTCAGACCAACCACTTTTAATCAATGGAAACTCTCGTCAATCTCTCTTACATCGCTGCGGCGATCCTATTCGTCTTCGGCATCAAGATGCTCGGCCACGCCGACACTGCTCGGAAAGGCAACCAGATCTCTTCGATCGGCATGGCGATCGCGATCATTGTCACATTGCTCAGCCAAGGTCTTGACTATAAGCTCGTGTTCGGCGGTATCGCCGCTGGGTCAGTGATCGGGTTCATTGCCGCCAAGCGCGTGCAAATGACTGGCATGCCCGAACTGGTCGCCCTGTTTAATGGCTTCGGCGGCCTCGCCTCGCTTCTAGTCGGTTGGGCGGAGTATCAACGCACTTCTCATACAAAACTAGCAGGAATCGATATTGCTAAGGTTGAAACCTTTACCGCAGGCGTCATCGTGCTAGCGATTCTAATCGGCGGCATCACCTTTACCGGCTCGCTTTACGCTTGGGGCAAACTATCAGGCAAGCTGAGCGGACGCGCCCTCACCTTTGGAGGACAAAAAACAGTTAATGCACTGCTCGCCCTCGGCATCATCGCCGCCGGCGCGATTTTCACACTGGCCCCGACCGCAGAGCTCGCTTACCCGACACTCGCCGTCGTCATCGTGCTCGCGCTGCTACTCGGCATCTTCGCCGTCATGCCAATCGGCGGCGGCGACATGCCCGTCGTCATTTCATTACTCAACTCCTGCTCCGGGCTCGCCGCCTGTGCGGCGGGCTTCGTGATCGCCAACAACGTGCTGATCGTCGCAGGCTGCCTCGTCGGTGCCTCTGGCCTGATCCTAACTATTATCATGTGTAAAGCAATGAACCGCACTTTAGTGAACGTGCTCTTCTCTAGCTTCGGCGCTACCACACCAGCCACTGGCAATGCCAGCACTGGCGAGATGAAACCACTATCGGTTGAAGATGCATACTACATTCTCGAAGCCGCTAGAAATGTCATCGTCATCCCCGGCTACGGCATGGCCGTCGCACAAGCGCAGCACGCCGTCAAAGAACTCGGCGAAGTACTCGAAGCCAACGACTGTGAAGTACGCTTTGCAATTCACCCAGTCGCGGGTCGTATGCCAGGACACATGAACGTGCTACTCGCCGAAGCCGACGTGCCATATGAGCAGCTCGTCGAAATGGACGACGTTAACCCAACCATTGAAATGGTCGATGTCGCCATCGTGATTGGAGCCAACGACGTGGTCAATCCAGCCGCAGTTGACGATCCTGCTAGCCCAATTTACGGCATGCCGATTATTAACGCGCACAAAGCAAAGACCACCTTTTGCCTCAAGCGCGGCAAAGGAGCCGGTTTCTCAGGTTTGGAGAACGCACTCTTCACCGCACCCAACAGCCGCATGATTTACGGCGACGCCAAAGCAACAGTCACTGGTTTGGTCGCGCAGTTTAAACGTAGCTAGCACCACGCACCGCGCTTCGCGCGGAGTGACGCCTTCGGCGTAGTGATAGTGAGAGTCTTTAGTGAGGATGGATGAAAATAGAAGCCGCTTCTACTGCAATTCACATGAACGGTTCTACCGTCGGCTCATACGATGCAGTGCGCACCGATACGGTGCTGCTCTACCCTAAATCAAAGAGTCACTCGCCACCCTCACAAGCCAAAGGCATCACTCGCCCGAAGGTCGCCACTCGCCACCCTCACAAGCCGAAGGCGTCACTCGACCGAAGGTCGTCCGAAGGTCGTCACTCCGCCAACGGCGGTGCTACTCGAGTCCGAGCTTCTGACGTCCGGCGTCAGAAATCATATGTGGCGTCCAAGGCGGATCCCATACGACATCGACTTGCGCACCAGACACATCTTTGAGTGCTTCGATGCGGGTCTTCGCATCATCTGCAATCACTGGCCCCATTCCACAACCTTGTGCAGTCAGTGTCATTTTCACATTGATCGCATACTTGCCGTCGGCATCTGCCGCTGCGACCTGCATATCATAAATGAGTCCGAGATCGACAATGTTAACTGGAATCTCGGGATCAAAACAGCTCTTCATCGCCTCCCAGACTTGCTCGTCGCTAAAAGGCGCATCGCTCTGCTCGGCTTCGGCAGCTTCGGCAACGGCTTTAAGCTCGGCCTGCGCAGCCGTGCCTAGGGCATCCCAATCTTTACTCGAAAGACGAAAGAGTCCGGAATCGGTGCGGATCGTCACTGTGCCTCCAAGCGCCTGCGAAATCACTGCACGCGTGCCAGCTGGCAACACTTGCTCCTCCCCAGCGGGAATCACTGTGGCAGTCGTATCACGAACGAGCGTTAATTCTTCGTTAAAATTCATACACACTACAAGAGACAGATTCAGGGCCATGTCAATAAACGTCACTGCAAGAACGCATACAGCATTTTTGTTTGCCCCACTTCTACACTAAAAAACTTGGCAATCCACCAATGAGCCCCACCATCAAACATCTCTTATATGACTTCCCTAGGTCAATCTCCCCACCGACCTTATCATAATGTATCATTTTTTTACTCAGGCATTTCGCCAAATCGCTATTCTCCTACTCTGCGTACTACCACTATCAAATCAGGCCGCCTCCACAAAAGAAGCACCGCTCGACCTCAGCATCATCGCGCAAAGCGATGCGCTGCGCCCCTATATGACATCCCCGCAGAGGATGGCATACGCCCAAGCTTCGCAGCTAATTAATCAGGGCCAGTCTGACATCCGCACTGGTGAAAATCTGCACTCACAGAAGCCCTCCGCACTGAACCCCAACAAGGATTTAAAGCCTCTCCATGAGCGCGGAAAGCAATTGGTCGAAGAAGGACAAGCGAAAGTCCACTCAGCCCAGCAGCAAATGATCCAGCTATTGACCACAGCGCAGGCTCGGCAGACAATCAATCAAGCGATCGCAGCGAAAAAATATAATTTTGAACTGATCGAGCAAACGTATCCTACCGCGCTCAAACAAGCCGCAATACAAACACTCGAAAACTGCCGTAATGCTGGCTATGCGAACATCTTCTACGATGGCCTACGCATTATTACCGCAGCGCAAAACAGCAAAGCCGAACCGAAAGTACACAATGCGACCTACGACACCTTCATCCAAGCAGATGGCACACAATTCAGCGTCAAAGTGCCTCTCAGCCTGAGACTAGAAAAAGACGAAAAAACTGCAGACTGTACTTTTCAATACGACAATGAATCAGCCTTTGAAGGTAAGAAAGTCGCCCTACTTGCAATCGAAGTAATCGCACCAGGCTCTGGATCGGAAGCGCTACTATCGGTGCGCGCAATCGACTTTAATACCCAACGGCTAATCAGTAGCGTTCTGTTCTATATCGCAGATGCCAGTGAGGTGCTGTCACCCGCAGTCACAGCAACTACCATTGGCGTAGAGTCCACCACCGAAGCAACCAATACACCGACACCGGCGCCGACTGCAGTCGTAACGACTCCACGCATGATTCCCGCGAGCCTTAGTATTAACGATCAAAATCAGTTGATCGAAAAGCTCTCAGGTCTGGCCACTCCCTACCTTTTTGAAATCGTCACCATAGGTGATTCGGCAGCACAGTCCATACTAGTCGCAGACCTACTCAAAGACACACTGTTGAAGAATTCAGCACTCATAATCGTAGAAGGTGATTTCATCCAACGCAGCTATTTACCATCAGCAGCCTTCCCGAGTGCCGCCACCGCTACATTGACGATCACACCGAATGCAGATGACTATACAATGATCGCTAAAGCTCACGGAAGCGACCGCTCACTAGAGGTCGGCACAGTGACGCTGCGCTTCCCAAAGTGAGTCCGAAACTACCCTTGTGACACAAAGAATCGCGGGCAACAGTGACTGCAATATCACCACACCCACTCGGCTGCGCTAAATATCCTTGAAGAGTCGAACGAAGTTCACATTAAACTTCTGTATGCCTAAAGTAATTATTATCGGTGCCGGTGGAGTCGGTAATGTCGTCGCACATAAATGCGCCCAGCTACCTGAAATTTTCGAAGAGATCGTCCTCGCCTCTCGGACAGTCTCAAAGTGCGACGCGATCGCCAAAGACGTCGAAGCCAAGCAAGGCCGAACGATCCGCACGGCAGCGATTGATGCCGACGATGTCGCTGCGACCACTGCGTTGCTACTAGCCGAAAAGCCGGACTTAGTGATTAATGTCGCGCTGCCCTATCAAGACTTGCCACTCATGGATGCCTGCCTAGCTGCAGGCGTCGACTATCTCGATACGGCCAACTACGAGCCACTCGACGAAGCGAAATTTGAATATAAATGGCAGTGGGACTATCAGGATCGCTTTAAAGACGCTGGCCTGACCGCGCTACTCGGCTCCGGCTTCGATCCGGGTGTGACCAATATGTTCTGCGCGTATGCGCAGAAGCATCTTTTCGACGAGATCGAGACGATTGACATACTCGATGCCAACGCGGGCGACCACGGCCATCACTTCGCCACCAACTTCAACCCAGAGATCAACATCCGCGAGATTACTGCGAATGGCCGCTACTGGGAAGAAGGCGAATGGAAAGAAGTCGAGCCAATGAGCGTGCATCAGGTGTACAACTTTCCAGTCGTCGGAGAACAAGACGCTTACCTACTTTATCACGAAGAGCTGGAGTCCCTGTGCCAGAATATCAAAGGCCTCAAGCGTATCCGCTTCTGGATGACATTCTCGCAAAAATATCTCACTTACCTGCGCGTATTGGAAAACGTCGGCATGACCTCCATTGAGCCGATCGAGGTGAATGGCGTGAAGATCGCGCCGATCGAATTCCTCAGCAAAGTGCTGCCCGACCCAAGTAGCCTCGGGCCACGCACCAAGGGTAAAACCTGCATCGGTTGCGACATCGTCGGCACCAAAGATGGCCAGAAGAAGCGCATCTTCATCTATAACTCCTGCGATCACCAAGAGTGCTACCAAGAAGTGTCCAGCCAAGCGATCAGCTACACCACCGGCGTGCCTGCAATGATTGGCGCCCAAATGATTCTGCGCGGCCTATGGAAACAACCCGGCGTCTGGAACATGGAGCAAAACGATCCCGATCCATTCATGGAAGAGCTGAACAAGAGCGGCTTGCCATGGCAGGTGATTGACCTGCCACTGAAAGGCTAGACGCGCTTCTACTCCTCGCGGGGAAGTGAGCCCAAACTTCGATCCGGGTGCACAACGGACGTGCCTCCATCCTTAATCCTGCTCATACTCTTCATCATAGTCAGAGCGTTGAAGAAGAAGGCCATTCGACTCCGCCTAGAGGATTAAGAGTATGAATATGATTACGATTATGGCGTAAAAAAAGGTTCATCGTCATTTCCCGGGGAAATACCACTCTGTGCCTAATGTGGCGGCGATTCTGTTGGGGAGGATCGACCTCCGTGTCGACCGCAAGCAGTTTAGAAATCACATTAAAATCCAATATTCTCTGTCGGCTATTAGTTATGTCAGCCTCTCCCGCATCGGTACCGGACGACACGGAGGTCGTCCCTCCCAATAGCCAGATGCGAATCCACCGCCCATCTATACCATTCCCGCTAATCGACGATGAACAAAAAAAGGCCGAGACACTTTATAGTGACCTCGGCCTTTTGTTTTTAAATCGTTCGAATAATTAAATAATCATGCCCGCCGCAACAGTGGCGTTGGTCAATTCATCAATCAGCACGAAGCTGCCGGTGATACGGTTGGACTTGTAGCTGTCAGCAATCAGCGGAGCTGATGTGCGGACTTTGATACGACCGATATCATTCAAGCCGAAAATCAAATCGTCTTCGACCTTGTGCAGCGTGTTGATGTCTACCTTGTAGCAGATCTCAGTCACAATCGCTTTCACTTCCTTAGTCGTGTGACGGAGGATGAATTTGCCACTGCCAGAAAGCTTCTTGTCGGAATCAAACCAGCAGATCATCGCATCAATATCTTGAGTCGGCACTGGCTGATTGTTTGCCTTAACAAGCATATCACCGCGCGACATATCGATCTCATCTTCGAGTGTGATCGTTGCAGACATCGGCGCGAAGACTTCCTTTTGAGGGCCATCAATCGATTCAATTGCTTTGATCTTTGAAGTGAAGCCTGAAGGTAGCACTGTGACATCGTCGCCTGGCTTAAAGACACCACCGGCCACACGACCCGCAAAACCACGGAAGTCATGATACTTGTCGGAATGCGGACGAATCACCCACTGCACAGGGAAGCGCGCTTCGACGTGATTCTCATCAGCACCGATGTATACGGTTTCCAAATGGTAGAGCAGCGTCGGGCCTTGATACCAAGGCATGTTCTCAGACTTATCGACGATGTTATCACCGGTGAGTGCTGAGGCTGGGATGAATGTCACCTCGACGATGTTATCCAAACGCGAGGCAAACTGCTTAAAGTCGGTGACGATCTTGTTAAAGACTTTTTCGTCCCAATCGACTAAGTCCATCTTGTTGACACAGACAACGACGTGCTGAATACGAAGCAAATTGGCGATGAATGAGTGACGGCAAGTCTGCTCGATCACACCCTTGCGGGCATCGATCAATACGATCGCTAGATTTGCAGTGGACGCACCTGTCACCATGTTGCGGGTGTACTGGATGTGCCCTGGAGTATCGGCGATGATGAACTTACGCTTTGGCGTTGCGAAATAGCGGTACGCCACGTCAATCGTAATGCCCTGCTCGCGTTCTGCACGCAGACCATCAGTCAACAGCGCGAGGTTCACATGCTCGTCACCTCGTGCCTTGGAGCTTGCTTCCATGGCCTCCATTTGGTCTTCGAAAATCGCCTTACTATCGTAGAGTAGACGACCGATCAATGTGCTCTTACCGTCGTCAACTGAACCGGCAGTAGTAAACCGCAGTAGGTCCATATCGAGGTATCCTGAATTATTATCTTCGCTCATGTTATTTAAAAAGTTGTTCGGTGTTCTGTTTTTCAGTTTCCGGTTAACATCAGCTATTAACCGAGAACCGAAAAAATGGGTAACTGATAAACTAGGTTTAAAAGTATCCTTGTTTCTTGCGGTCTTCCATTGCGGTTTCAGAGCGTTTATCATCGGCACGTGTGCCACGCTCAGTTTGACGGGCTGCTGCGACTTCGTCGATAATGTCGTCGAGGCTACCGGCTGTAGACAAGCAAGCTCCTGTGCAGGTCGCGTCACCAATCGTGCGGAAACGAACGATCATCTTCTCAACCTTTTCACCTGGGAGCAGTTCGATAAAGTCGCAGACGCCCATGATCACACCATCACGGATAAAGCAATCACGCTCGTGTGAGAAGTAGAGATGTGGCAATTCGATGTTTTCCGCCTTGATGTATTGCCAGATATCCATCTCCGTCCAGTTACTGAGCGGGAAAACACGGAATTGTTCACCGTGATTCTTACGTCCGTTGAAGATATTCCAAAGCTCTGGGCGTTGATTCTTCGGGTCCCATTGACCGAATGCATCGCGGTGAGAAAAGAAGCGCTCTTTCGCACGAGCTTTTTCTTCGTCGCGACGACCACCACCGAGCGCGGCATCAAACTTATTCTTTTCAATGCCTTCGAGCAGTGCGACCGTCTGCAAACCATTCCGGCTGGCACGTGGGCCCTTCTCTTCGACGACCTTGCCCTCATCAATCGATTCTTGAACCGAAGCGACGATCAATTCCGCCCCGAGCTCGGCAACATACTTGTCCCGAAACGCCATTGTCTCCGGAAAGTTATGGCCGGTATCGACGTGCATCAACTGGAACGGCAGCTTGGCCGGCCAGAAGGCCTTCTTTGCAAGGTGCGCCATGACAATGGAGTCTTTGCCACCAGAAAAGAGCAGGACAGGTTTCTCAAACTGCGCAGCAGTCTCACGAAGGACAAAAATCGCTTCGGACTCGAGCTGTTTGAGGTGGGTGATGGTGTAATCGTTATGCATTATTCTATATCAGAATTTAGAAGAAAAAATTAGAAATTTAGACCTTAGCGGTCAGTTCGATGAGCGGTATAATCCGCTCGAGAAGTTGGTTAATAGACTCTTCCTCGGTTTGAGAGTCAGTGGAGATCACCCAGTTGTTGTCGGCTGCGGTGGGTTCTTCGAAGGAGGAGTCTTTGCCTGTAAAGTGTTTCACACCACCAGCTGCTGCTTTGGCATACAGCCCCTTCACATCGCGTTCGGCGCAGGTCTCGAAAGACGCTTGCACATAAACAGGTGTAAAATCGGCTCCAACGATCTCGCACGCTGCCGCACGCAGATCCCGCTTGGGCGTAATAAACGAGGTAAATACCACTATTCCAGCATCCAGGAACAGACGTGCCACTTCGGAAATACGGCGAATATTCTCCTGCCGATCTTGATCAGAAAAGCCGAGGTCGCTGTTCAGACCGCTGCGAATGTTATCGCCATCCAAGATCTTCGTCAAAACACCGCGCTCAGTCAGCTTGCGCTCCACGGCATTGGCCAGCGTGCTCTTACCAGAACCAGAGAGACCATAAAACCAGAAAACATGTCCACGCTGACGCAATTGCGCCTCCTTGGCGTCGCGGCCAAGCATGCGGTGAAATTCAGTATGGATATTCTCGGGTGTGCTCATGGAGTGAAGGCTCGGATACAAGCGGGATTCTCAAAAAAGTAAACGGTTTATCCTTATTATTAGTTCTTGAGTCAAGAACTAATAATAAGATGGCCCGTGTTTGTTTCACTGGAGGGATCGCGTTTTCGGTATCCTCCTCAGCGCGGACTTCGGGGGACGACATCCCTCCACCAAAAACCACTAGCCTTTGGCCTTCTTCGTTGTAGCAGGCGGCGGGGCCTTCAACTTCTGGGCGGTCAGTGTCCAAGCCGATGAAAGTGTGGTCTCGCCCAGGTTCATCGCGATCTTCGCCCCACCTTCTAGCAGGAAAATCTTCAAAGCCTTGGCCAATCCATCTCGATCGATCAGCTTTCGATATAGGTTGAGCGCCAACTCGCCTTCTCCATGCTTATTCAAAAAATCAGCCACCTTTTTGACTAAAATAATTTCATCACTCGAAAATACAGTGATGTAACGGGTCACTTTTAGAGCCTCAACCGCTTTTTTCGGCTCATCTTCAGCCGCATACAATTTTGCCAACTCATATGCCAAAGCCAGCGATGGTTGCCGGACGAACTGCGTCCGCGCAAATGTCAATGCCTCGCCGGACTGACCTTCAGCTTGCAGACGATTGATCTGTCGCAGACAAAGATATGCGCTGAACGAATTCTGCATCGACTTCTGCAACTGCTCATCGAGCCCAACCTTGAAGGGTCGATAGAGCGGATCGCCAATTGCCACACCCTGCCAGCTCAAAGCCGGATTACTAAACATTGCCGCCTCGCCGAAGGTATGACCCTCCAACAATGCAGCCAGCAGCATGTGAGGATGATGCGTGTACTGCAGGTACGGCTCATAGACATTACCCACCGTCGCACAGTAGCCCTGACTGACAAAAGCCCCCAGCCAGCCCTTACTTAGAGAGCGCACGGTGGTCGCCGAAAAACTGTGTAAATGAAATCCAATCGCACCCGGCGGAACCGACCACTTGGGCTCGCGCCAGGCGCCATAGGCATTTTGCCGATACCAACCCATGTAAATCGCTGGCGCATCGTAACGATCTCTGCCATCCATTGGTCGCTTCGTCTTCTCAAAATCAGTATCGAAATACGCCGCCACTGCTAGGTCGCCCGCCGCTATCATCCATTCGTCCCCTTTCGCGTGCGGCCCACCAATATCAAAATACGCCCGCCCCAGCAGCCCCTCGGCTTCAGCTTGCATGCTGCGGGCGATCATTTTTTTAACGACTCCAACGCTTGGCCCGTCCAATCGACTGACCCGAATCACTCGCTTCGCATCCGCACTCGTAGGCGCCATTTTAGAGAACAACGGATTCGGCACAAACGCAGTCATTGGCAAATTCGCAGGCGCAGCCAGCAAGGCCAGCTCCCCATCGACGGAGCCATTGTTCACCTTGAACTGCTTCGGCAACTGCTCCGAGCCCTCACCCAATAGCGTCGGATCATTGGCAATACGAAGCGGCACGCCGCGCGTCGTGACCAAATAACTGATGTGATGCGTTGCCACCGATACACGCTCACGACCGACGACATCACGACCGTTGGCTTTCACCGCATTAATCCAATCCTTCTCAATCAAGGCATTGAGCAGTGGATTATAAATAGTATCCACAAACTCACGTACGGTGACCGTCTCCTTAGTCGGCATTTCCAACGCGATGATATTGGCCTTCGGAATCCCCCGCTGCTCGGTATAATATTTAGCGATCTCAGTCGAACCACTGTCATTGGCATTGACGACGACCACCACATGCGCTGCCTCATCAGCGGCTTGGCCAACAACGCAAGCCGTCAGCAAGCTGGTTAGGCCAATAATACTCAGAAAGAATTGATTAAAAGACATCGGTTATTGAATACGTTGAAGTCGCTTTCGATAGGCGACTATACCATTATATAAACTTTGGGCAAGTTTTTGCCGAAATGCCGGCGAACGTACTTTCTTGGCAGTTTCCGAATGCGAAACAAAGCCTAATTCAGTTAGTACACCAGGACACTCGATATCTTTGAGCACTGACCAACGTGCGCGCTTAATACCACGATCCGGCCCGCCGAGGCCCTGCACTAACGCACGCTCGATATAATAAGTAATCAAGGTATTCCAAGGGTCTTGTTCATTCCCAAGATAGCGCTTGGCATCCTTACTCGTCGGACGCGGAAACTTCGACGACGCCTGATACTGCGGGGTCAGCGCGTACGACTCAAAACCGGATGCCGAAGTCGAACCAGCGGCATTAAAATGTAAGCTAACAAACAAATCAGCCTTGGCACGGTTTGCCACTTTTGAGCGCTGTACCAAAGGAATATAGACGTCACTATCACGCGTCATGACCACTTCAAAACCAGAGCGTTCGAGCAGAGCTTTTAAACGCCGAGCCACATCCAGCGTCAGGTCCTTTTCCAACAAACCATAGGTATCATTACGCGCCCCACTGTCCTTCCCACCATGACCTGCATCAATCACCACACGTCGAATCCCTGGGCGCTCTTTAAACACCTGCGGCGTCAAAATCGGCTGGAGCACATGCTGATAGTCTGCCGTCGCGATAAAAAGCTGGCCCTTCGACTCGACCGTCGGGAATCCCAAATGTATCGGCAACCGATTGAGGTATAAGGCGCGACCGCTTTTACCGATATCAATCGTGGTCCATTGACTACGCAGGCGATATGTTTTATGGCCCTTTAACCAATACGCTTGCATGCCGAAACTCTTTCCCACCGTCGCAAGATCAATATACGACTTACCATCGATCTGAATCTGCCGAGCCGATAAGGCTGTAGGCATAAAAAAGCTTAGCACCGCAAGCAGTGCTAAGCTTTGAAAGATAATAGAAGTCGCCAGTCGGCTGACCTTAACTGAAAGGACGCCGCTCCACATAAGAATTAGGATTCAGCTGTTCCTTCGCCAGTTTCTTCGCTGGCTTCTTCGCCGGTTTCTTCGCCGGTTTCTTCGTCATGCTCCTCAATCTCGCTATCATCACGATCATCATACTCATGATTCGGCTGGTTGAACTTCAGCACACGCTTGGCCTCTGGCAATGGCGACAAAATGAGCGCCACCTGACGACCGACTAAACGAGGCTCAGAATCTGCCGTGGCGATGCCAGACAGCTCGTCTTTAGCCAGGTTCACGCGCACAAAGCCTAGATCACGGTGTTCGTTCTCACGTCCGCGAAACTGGAGAGTGAGCTTTACCTTATGACCGTGGTTAAGGAATCCCTCGGCACGACGCAACTTCGTCTCGAAGTCATGATCACCAATGCGAACACGGAATTTAATTTCCTTCAGCTTGGTTGCCTGCTGCTTGCTCTCTTTCTGCTTCTTGCTTTCCTCGTAAAGGAACTTGCCAAAATCTAAAATACGACATACAGGAGGACGTGCCGCCGGAGAAATCTCAATCAAGTCGAGTCCTACCTTTTGAGCGAGCTCAAGCGCCTTGCGGGGCGGCATCACGCCAAGGTTGGTGCCCTCGGGGCCGATCACGCGCACTTCTGTCGCGCGAATACGATCATTTCTCCTTAGACCTTTAGGTCCACGATTACGGTTCTGGAAGCGTCCGCGATTATTCGGGTATTTTGGCATTAATTGATGTGTAGATGAACGACTTGTATCGGAATTCGATCAGATAGCCTTTGCGAAAGTGGGAACAACTCCGTGCTGCTCCGAAAAATCACTTTATATCGTCAAAGATTTAGGTATTGATAACCATACAAGAATCGAAGGTTGCATGGAACAATCTGGCATTTCAACTCTTTTCGCCACTTCGATCGAGCATTCCACAGCCGCGCGCCACTTAGATACTAAAGCTCTCACCACAACTACAGCTCGACTTCGCATTCGGATTGCTGAATTTGAATCCACCGCCGACCATTTTATCAGAAAAATCCAGATGCGTACCGCGCAGGTAAAGGGCACTCTTGGTATCGACTAACACTTGCGCGCCAGACGAACGCACCAGGATATCTCCTCGCTTAGTGTCGTTCACAAATTTCATCTTGTAGCTCAAGCCATTGCAGCCACCACCGGTAATTTTGATGCGCAAATACTCGCCTTTTTGCTCACGCACGACCAAAGACTGCAGCTTCACCCCAGCCGGCTCGGTCACCAAGACCAGCTTCTCATTACCTTCACGGACGCCCTCAGGGAGCGTGTTTGTCGTATCAACACTCATATCTCTTAAATTACGCTATAAACTAGCAACGACCAACCAACAACCCACAATTAGCCCGCGGTCAACTGCCGAGCGACAGAAAGTGCCGCCGCAAAACTGCCACAGTCCGCCGATCCTTGCCCAGCAATATCAAAAGCAGTGCCATGATCCGGACTCGTGCGCACATAGGGCAAGCCCAGCGTTACATTCACCGCCGTATCAAACTCCAAGGTCTTGACTGCGGCAAGCCCCTGATCGTGATAAGCCGCGACTACCACATCAAAGTCCCCACGACGCTGACGAAAAAACACCGTATCGCCTGGTAAACAGGCTGACAGTCCTGGTATTTCAACGCGCAACCGATCCAATGCAGGGTCGAGTACATCGCGCTCTTCAACACCAAGAATGCCCCCCTCACCTGCATGCGGATTTAAGCCACACACACCGATCCGTGGTGCTTCGACGCCAAAGGATTTTGCGAGTGCATACGCACGCCGGACCGCCAGCTCTAAGCACTTCGCGGTCAACGCAGCCGCCACCTCGCGCAATGGAATATGCCAAGTCGCCAATACCACCCGCAATTCATTGCCGACAAATCCCATGCTTGGTTCGCCGCCCCAGACCTCTGCAAAAAACTCCGTCTGTCCGGGCTGCCTAAAACCGACCTGTTGTAGCCAATACTTACTCACTGGCCCCGACACCACACCACGAAAACGACCATCCACACAGCCCTGCGCCGCAGTCTGTAAGGCAGCTAATGCCACCTCGGCTGTCGCCCGCGAAGGTTGCCCCAGCACGAGCTGAAGATCAACTGGCCCGACCGCCTTAAAAGCACAACCGAGCTCGGCCGCCAAAGGCTCCGCCCAAGCGACTGGACCAATTAAAATACAATCATTGCCGCGCGCCGACTCACTGCGCAGCGCCCCAGCAATCACCTCAGGACCGATCCCCGCAGGATCACCACAAGTAATCGCCAAGGGCAGACTCACAACATCACTTTCAACCTTCATACTTTTTCACCTGCATACCTCAGGTCGCCTCATTCGAAGACTGCACAAAGCCACGCTTGCCATACTCGAAAAACGCCAAAAAGCGCGCACCCGTCGCAGTCACGCCAAACTCATGCTCACGCATTGCCTCAGCGGCTTTCTTCTTCAGATTACCACCGCCGAAATAAACCGCACGATAGCACTTTTTGAGATCCGCCAAATCCGGACGCCCAAAATCACCACGTCGCAAGCCCACCATATTCAAGCCGTGGGCCGTATTACGCTCGGCCGCCATTACATACGGCGGCACATCCGCTGAGATCGATGCATTGCCGCCAATCATCGCATACGTGCCAATTCGGCAGAACTGATGAATACCCACACCGCCACCGATAAAGACATTCGCTCCGATCGTCACGTGCCCCGCAAGCATCACATTATTAGCGATCACCACATCCTTACCCACCTTACAATCATGGGCAATATGCGCCTGAGCCATCAAAAACGAACCATCCTCCACCACGGTGTTCGAACCAACACTCGAGCCACGATTGACAGTGCAACCTTCCCGAATCACCACATTATTACCGATCACCACGCTACTCTTCGTCAACGGATCAAAGCTCAGCGACTGCGGATCGCCACCGATCACCGCAAACGAATCGACCGTGACGGCATCACCGAGAACCACACCATGGCGCAGAATCGCATGAGCCGCGATTGAGCAATTCTCACCGAGCACGGCGTCGTCCTCGATCAAAGCATATGGACCGATGATGGAACCTGCACCAATCACGGCAGATTCAGAAACAAGAGCAGTAGGATGAATAGACATGCACTTAACAATTCCCACCTTTTTAAATTACTCAAGAATGGAAATTTTTTGTTGGAAATTGACCTAAAACAAGCGCATCTGCGGTGCCTGCACCATATTGTAGACTTTCAGCACACGCACTAATTGTAGCAGTTCCGACTTATGATAGCTATGATTCACCTCCACATGCCGCAGTAAATCTTCAAGGATCGTGCTAAACGCAATCACCCCATCCACACCCTGCGCCTTAAAGAGCTCTAGACATTCGTTGCGCTGTGGCTCTGCCGTCGGCAAGCCAGGCAGCACCAAAATCTTCCGATAAGTCCCCACATCCTCAAGCAGCCCCTCCTCCACTTCAAACAATACATCCGTTTGGCTCAGCACGCCCTTCTTTAGAAACTCTAACAAACGAGCAGGACTTTTCAAAATCGCCGGCGTCACTCGGGTCTGTTGCCAGCTATGCACCACCACGATCGCCTGCCGGATCGCAACCATATCCGAAGAGAACAATTGGAAGTTCGGTTCTGGTGCATCTGACGGCGCTGATGGATTATGGACCAACAAATCTACCGTCTCCTGCGCAGTTTTTTTGCGCGAATGCACACTGTGCTTAAGCAAGTGACGTACAAAAAAACCGTTCAATTCAAAATACTCGCGGACAATGTCTTCATCAAAACTCGCCATGATACAAAACACTTACATAAAGATGCAGCACTCGTCAATGCCGAGAAACGCACTCTCCGCAATCGCTGTGCTTGTTTATCACGAGCAGATTAACTCGGGGATCTTGCGTTCGCAACCATCCGCAGCAAGTAAGCCGATTCAGATACCGAGCTGATGAATTTCATGAGCTTTTTTCTGACGGTCACCCTATAGGCGCGGCAACTGATTCACATTTATGCATATTTATCAATGATTGAAAAGTATCCCATTCAAACAACGAAGTTAGGCGACTAGATATACCCGAGCTTGGAACTCTTGATTTAATATGACGACTTGTATCGGCGCCACGTCTTGATAAGTTAAAAAGCAACTAGCACCGCTCTAATGATGGAAGACGCTCTCAAAAATCTATTTTCTCAGCCAATCGTAATCGGCATCTGCATAGGTCTGGCCATCGCGCTATTGGTCTGGATACGTGCAGGAATCAAAGCCCTCTCACAAAAATCCGATGCTGCCGCGCGAAGGGACAAATTGGAGGACGAGATCGCCAGCCTACAAAAGCACCTTCACACCCAGATGGAGATCAACAACAAGGGCAACGAAGCCCTCAAGCAGGAACTGGCCAATCAAAGAGAGACCAGCCAGAACCTCACCCAAGCAGTCAGCGCATTAAAAGACAAACCAAGTCGCGCCGAGATCCGCACCCTACATCTCTATACTATAGCGCTTAGCATCATGAACACGCGCGCGCCGGGCTTTGGGTCCGCATGGGAAAGCGCCCTCATAGACGCCGAAGCAGAAGTCAAAAAAGAAGAGTCTGGCATCATCGGCTGGATCAAAAAACCGTTTCTGCCAAAAAAATTAACCTCCGTCAAAGCGACTGAAGAGACTCAGAGCTAGGCGAGCGATCTATTCAGGTTACCTCAAAAAGCGCAACAGGCTCAAAATAGGATAAATAGTCCTGTTTTGTTATCTGAGCACTTTGCCCAATCACGAAGGATTCAAATGAAACAAGTAAATGGTTTTTGAGCTCCTTTGCGGCCTGAATCCTGCCACTTTTCGAGCATCTCTACCTCTTACATCCCACGCTCTAAAAACAAAGCCAATGCGCCTTGATTCCAGCCGTTGCTTTGCGGGTTCTGTCGATTCGTTGCGCCTGCGTGCTTCAAGAAGCGCCTCAAGGCATCAGGGCTATCGCCGGGTGACCAATGCACCCAATAACTAAAGCCATCGAGCAGGCCTGCTGCCGTTGCCAGCGGCAGGAAAGCATCGACCACCATGGTATTAAAACGCTGCTCTGCAAGGGCACCACTGAAAATCGATTCGCTGAGCGCGGCGCTGCGCTGCGGTAGGCTCACCGCCTTGCGAAAGACCGACGTCAAACCACCAACCTCACGCTGCGGGAATGTCTTTAAACACGCGGCCAAGCGATCCGGCCAGTGTGGTTGCTGTTGCACGATCTGCAAATATTGCGCCAAGCGACGGCGCGGATGATTCGCAGGCCGCAGGCCGTTGAGCTTCCAGTGCGCTGCTTCTTGGGCAAATAGATTATCACCGCTAATGCCATCGGCACGCATCGCAGCAAGCGGATACTTAGCTGCCAGCCGCAGCATCGGCGCACGATTGCGCGCATAGCCTAAGACTTCAAACGCGTAGCCATGACACGCCGCCTCCCACCCTGCAGCCTGCAAACGTTGCAGCGCATATCTGAGCTTGTGTTGCCAACGCGCTTCAGCTCGCTCGCGCAAGATTCGCAAACGCACATCGAGCGGCTTTTCAATAAACTGCGCGACCCACTCTAGCTCGTCTTGCTGCTCCAACTCGAGAAGGGCGTCATCCATTGCATACGATTCCAGATCACGATTCAATAGTGGCATTAAATACAACAGCTCTGGTACATGCCCCTTCGATGTTTTTACTGGGTTGGGATTTCGCCGTTCGGGGTGTAAGACCACGTGCAGCACCACACCATCAAAATTGGCGTCGCGCTCATGCTGATGACTGTGCCAATCCGATATATTAAAATGCACCTCCACGTCGCCGACAATTTCAACACCATCGAGAATCAGGCGCGCTTCTCTAAAATCGGGCCCCTCTTGTAAATTCCACCGTCCAGGATCTTTCACTTCGAGTGTCTTGCCCGAAACCGTCTGCAACCCCGCCAATGCATAATCCTGCCGCAACCAGACCTTTTGAACCACCCGCTCGGTTAAAATGAACGGCCCGTAGAGCCCCTGAATTTCTTCGACATGATTAGTCTGCATAAAAATAGAAGTAATAACAGCGCGAACGTAAGCAAGCGGGATCGACATATTCTTACGCTAATTAACAAAGCTTACAAACTATCTATTCCTTTAGTATTTATGAACTCCAAAGGCAATGAAACTGGTCGATCCTAAAGATCGCCCGCCTCAGGACCGACCACTATACACATAGCATCGACGGCAAGGTCGATGATCACCATAGCTCAGGCTGAAATCATCCGTCTTACCACCAATGCTATGCAGAGTTTAAAACCACCACCCCGTCACAAATCAATATCGAGACCGTTCTTCCACTCTGAAGCGTTTGCCTTGCGGCGGCGCTGCGCATCTTGGATGAGGCGTACACCGCAAGCACGTGCCCAAGCAAACAATTCCTCTGCATCCATCGCCATCGCTCCGTTGGCTCGAATCGACTCACGTACCATATTATCCTGACTCACCACCGTGACGCGCGCCGGGTTCGAAATACGAGCCACAATTCGCTCAATCACCCCATCAGCCGACAGCCCCGCCGGCGCATAGATCCATTCGAAGGTCTTTTTACCAAATGGATGATCCACTTCGAGCGAGGTATTGCGACTATCCAAAATCAACGCCGTGCGTACCCCTTCGGCATCATGGATCGAGGCCACCATCTCCGTCAGCCGATCACGCGCAGCGTCCAGATTAACACGCAGCACCTCGCGCAGCTCATCCGTCGCATAAATTACATTATACGCGTCAATCAGGAGGTAACGTTCTTCGGACATAAAACGGAATACCATACGACAAAAAAGCTAGGTCAACGCTCCAAACAATAATCAATACCCTTAGTGACACAGACATCGCTACGCCAGCTTTGCCAGACCTCCGTATTGTCTGTGATGAACAGGTAAGGCGCAGGTCTATCGGACAATGAACTGGCAAGAATGCCTGTGTCACAAATAAAGCGCCTATAATCTAAGCTGAATCGCGAATTGATTTAGCCACAGAATGCCACCACACTGCGTTTTATTCGTTATGAAACCGATCCAATCCATCACCTTTGCAGTTAACTCATCCAAGCCTGGGGCTGCCGCCGTGGCAGAGAGCCTCGCCGCGCTGGCTGAGAGCGAAGGGGTGACGACACACATTTTAAAGGGATATCCGCTCACCGCCGATGCCCTGATTGGACAAGACCTGTGCTGTGCAATTGGCGGCGATGGCACACTGCTCGGCGTTCTGGATGCAGCGCTCGAATCCGGATCCGCCGTGCTTGGTATTAACCTCGGCAAGCTCGGCTTCCTCGCCACCTTCACCGAAGCAGAGGCGGCAAGAGATCTACCCGCACTTATCCAAGGGAAATACTCGATCGCCGAACGCTCGATACTGAGCTGCACGAATGCAAAAGGTCACTGCATCTATGGGCTGAACGACGTCGTCATCAAAGAAACTCAAGGCAGCGGGCTGATCCGCCTCTGCGTTTCCGCCAACGGCAATCCGGTATCGGAGTATCACTGCGACGGCCTCATTTTTTCGACTCCGACTGGCTCGACGGCCTATAACCTCTCTGCCGGCGGCCCGATTATCGGCCCGAAAGTCAGCGCCATTGCGATGACGCCGATTTGCCCGCACACCTTCGGTAATCGTTCAGTTATCTTTGACCACTCAACCCAAATCAAAATCGAGAGCGGCGAGCCCGGTCCCAGCCCTCGCATCACCATCGATGGACGCGTACGTTTCGAACTCAATGGCAACTTCCCAATCGAAGTGACTGTGGCCGAAAAGAAATTTCGCCTCATGCAAAACCCAGATCACTCGCACTTTGCGATCGTCCGCGACAAGCTCAACTGGGGCGGGCCAGCAGTTCGTTAGCTGGAGGGCAATGCTCCGTCATTGCCGCCATTCACAGTCAGCGTAGCGAGCGGGATTACCCCGCGATCCTACTCCTGCTGCTACTCTTACTCTTACTCTTACTCTTACTCTTACTCTTACTCTTACTCTTACCGTAGTTGCCGAATTGAGAAAGGCGCATAAACCGATTCACGGCGGAAACGACGGAGCGTTTCCCTCCCAAAAGTGCCCCTCAAGTCTCAGCTCTCTAGTCTCTAATAGTGAACATTCTCGGAAATATTCCTCCCCGTCAGCGCCAAGCCTGCACACAGGTTGCTGAATTACTCAAAGCAGCCGGTGGACGCGCCTTGCTTGTGGGCGGTTGCGTGCGTGATGGCTTGCTCGGAATTCCCGCCAAGGATGTCGACATGGAAGTGTATGGTCTCAACGCGGACGAGGTGGAGCGCACCCTCAAAAAGACATTTCGACTCGACACTGTGGGCCGCGCATTTGGTGTGTTTATCATTAAGGGGCACGACATCGACCTCGCCTTGCCCCGCCGCGAGTCAAAGAGCGGGCCGAAGCACACCGATTTCGTCGTTGAAGGCGATCCCAATATGTCGCCCAGAGAAGCCGCCTCGCGACGTGATTTTACCATCAATGCCATCAGTATCGACCCGCTCACCGACGAGCTGCTCGATCCTTACGACGGCGTGACAGACCTCAATGCCCGCCGCCTGCGCCACGTCTCCGACGCCTTTAGCGAAGATCCGCTACGCGTGCTGCGCGGCATGCAGTTCATCGCCCGCTTCGACCTCGAAGCTGCGCCGGAAACCATCGCACTCTGTCGCAAACTCTCGCCTGAGCACTTGCCCTCCGAACGCCTATGGGAGGAATGGAAGAAGCTCATCCTTCAGGGCGCACAGCCATCAAAGGGCCTACTCTTTTTACAAGCCTGCAATTGGTTGCAATATTCCTCAGAACTCGAAGCCCTTGTCGGCTGCGAACAAGATCCGGAGTGGCACCCCGAAGGCGATGTTTGGACCCACACTTGTCATTGCCTCGATGCCTATGCACGTCACCGTATCGGCGATGAATGGGAAGACCTAATAGTCGGCCTAGCCGTGCTTTGCCATGACATGGGAAAACCCGTTTCCAGCTTCGTCGATGACAAGACTGGCCGCATCCGCAGCCCTCGTCACGACATCGACGGCGTGCCGATTGCGCGCGCATTCCTCGAACGCTTGACGCGACAGAAAAAGATATTTGAAGAGGTGCTACCGCTGGTCGAACAACACATGCGCCCACTCGCACTGTATCGCGATGGCGCAGGTGATACCGCGATCCGTAGACTCGCCGCCCGCGTTAAACGCGTGGATCGCCTCACCCGCGTCGCCTTTGCCGATAAGAGCGGCCGTCCACCCATCGTAGTCGATGACTTTGCCGAAGGAGAATGGCTCCTAAAGAAAGCCACCGAACTGGCAATTCAAGATAGCGCCCCGAAACCGCTGATGTTGGGCCGCCATCTAGTCGAACTCGGCATCAAACCGGGACCACACTTCGGCAGGCTGCTCGACAGCTGCTACGAAGCACAGATGGAAGGTGAATTTACCGACATCGAAAGTGGCCGGATCTATCTCAAATCCATTATCGAAAAGTAAGGATTCGCTCCCATCATTTTAGCCTAGGGGCAATGGATTCCACAGTGCGCTACGAAATCATCCGTGCAGTGAAGCTGTGGACCGGTTTCGACGGAACTTGACACCTGCGATTTCAGGATTTGCACGTTCTACGTAAATAGATCCCCAATCACTCCGCTCGACCGATTTGGCTCGCATTTTCACGGCGAAATGCGTGTGGCGTCAGACCACGAGACTTGCGGAACAATCTGGCAATCACAATCACCTCCTACCGCTACAGTGGTTTTTCGCTACGTGCGACAGCGCACTGGAACCAGTCCAACAGCACCGTGCTTACCAGCGAAGGCGAAGATCGTGCAACGGCCAATTTCTCGCATGCACGCTGGGTTCGTCTCGAAGGCGCGGCCAAAGAGAATCAGACTGCAGGCATACTCATAATGAGCCACCCGAGCAATCATACGCACCTCGAAAAGCTGCGCACATGGGACAAACAGTATAACGGCGCGATCTTCATTAACTTCAATACAGTCGCTGATTCGGACTGGGTGCTACAACCAACGCTGTCCTACACCCGCAACTACCAGCTGTTCATCTATGACGGCAGCCTCTCAGCAGAAGATGCAGATCAGTTATGGGGAGATTACGCTATCGCGACTAAATAACAGAAGCGATTGCCTCGAAACCGATTTGACTCGAACGACATCTAGTCGAGCTCGACATCAAGCCTAGTCCACCATTTTTTGTCAGATTCTCAACTGCGCTTATTAAGCACAACTCGAAGGTAAATCCACCAATGAGGCCCGCGGTCGCGCCGATCTAAAATCCACCGTCGAAGCGCAGGAATAGTGGCTCTACCATGTTAGCGTAGGGGCCATGCTTACGCAAACCACGACGACACCAAAATCACTCGAACACTACGCGGGCTTCGCAAGTTATTATGCTCGCAGAGTGCAAAGCCCCTACTCTAATTCCAGAATCTGCACGTCCTGCATTAACAAATCCTCGACGTCACCTCCAAGGTCATTAACTGGAATGGCATCAAACTGAACTGGTACAAGCGCCTCAGCTTGTTCAAACAATAGAGGCTCGATAATGAATAGTTGCTCAATGCCATGATGCGAGAATTTATTAATATCGCGCCACGTTGAAGTGCGTGCAGTCAGCTCAAAAGATTCCTCAATCAGATACTCATCTGCAGCGATACTATACACTTCGCGAAACCCTAGAAATGGATAGATCGCCAAATAATGCTCTCCACCTCTGGTGCCCATATACTTCCAAGGTTCATAGAATTTACAACCGTGTTGCATGTTCATTCGCCACAGGTCTGACTTCGTCACCTGCTCCGAATAAAGCTGCTCCGGCGCACCTACAGCAATCAAACTCTCCTGCACTGCAACACCGGTTCGATCCGCGGCAATCGCAACAGTTGCTGCGGGAACCACTAGAACTGTTGAGTCAGCAGCAGCCACCAACGACCCGACATTCAATGAACTGTCGACATCCGACGATTGGCATCCACTAAGCAAAAATACACATAGCCCAGCAAGTGCTCCCCAAACAGCAAGTTTACGGCGCTCAATCCTCATCGTTAACTCCACGCTCAGGACAATCCGCCTGGCACGACCAACATTCGGTGAAGTTACCTTCATTTCCTTCGGCACAAAGCGCGCATTCCCAATCCGCAGCGACCTCTGACGAAGCAGACTCAGCATACACCGCCAGTAATTTCCTTGCGCGCGTCGCATCTTCAGCCGTATGCCCACAGATATTTGGATACATACTAGGAATCGGCACTGAGGTCGTCATCGTTACTGAATTCCGATTCCGTAACACCGGTTCTATGCCAGCATCCTCAAGGATACCTTGATACAGCCCTACTTTACTAAAATCGTGATTTCGATCGATTTCAATCATAGCTCTAGAGCGTTGCATTTGAAATACGAATCGAATCTTCCGACTTGATCTGCTTGAAACAATCGGGGCACAAATACCGGTCCAATTGAGCTACCAGATAAGATCGCTCATCCCAGCTCAGCTTTACACCGCAGCCAAACGCGCTGCCACATTTGGGACACGAAGTGGATGCGTTACTTCGCGACATTTGATCGGAGCTCGCACGCCTCTAACAACCAATCGGCAGCACTGACATGACTGCCTGCATGCAATAGCCCGCGAAGTTCGGCAGCACCCACGGCAGCAGCGTGGCCAGCTCGCGGATCATCGAGCGCAATTAGAATTTGCTCAGCTAAGCGTTTCGGCTTGGCGGCGCCTTGAATAAATTCGGGATGCAGTGGGCGCTTAAGCAACAGATTCGCAATGCCGATATACGGAATCTTTATCAATATTCGCCCGAGCCAATAACTGATCGGGTTGAGACGATACACGATCGCACCAGGAATGCCTGACAGCGCACAGGCCAACGACATTGTACCAGAGCTCATTAATACTGCGCTGGCCGGCAAACCGTCCTCCTCATTACGCACTAGCTCAATTGAGCGCTGCAACAAAGGATAGTCCTGCAAAACAGTCTCCAAGACAGCGCGAATACGTTGACTCGGGTAAACGACCTTTGCCTTTAACCCTGGCTTCGATTTTTGCGCTAACTGAAAGCCCTGCAACAACAGCGGGAAGATGCGACCGACCGCAGCGGTGCGACTCCCTGGCAGCAACAGCACCGGTGCCGAGGGGTCGTAACTGAGCGGCAATTGATAATCGTCGCGCACGAACGGATGGCCGACAAACTCGGTCGGCAGTTCGGTATCGGCAAAGCACTCGACCTCGAATGGGAAAATCACACCGAGACGATCGAGCGTGCGCGCCATCTTAAAGCGACGCTTCGCTTTCCATGCCCAAACCTGTGGGCCGATGTAATAGCTAATGCCGATATCGCCACCGCCTTTTTTACTCAGTCCACGTTCGAGCAATTGCTCAGCGATGCGCAAATTGAAGCCAGGATAATCAACGAAGCAAATATGCTTCGGACGATAGCGCTCGATCCAATCCAGCGTGCGATCAAACAGCGCCTTAAAGAAACCATAATGCCTGACGACTTCAGCAAAGCCGACAATCGACATCGCAGTTAGGTCGTAAAGCAGTTGTGCGCCCTCGGCCTCGAGCTCAACACCACCCAGACAGGCGACCTTAATGTCTGGGTGCTTCAATCGCATATTAGCGACAATTTTCGCCGCATGTTCATCACCGGAATGCTCACCAGCAATGATGAGTAAATCCGGCTGCCCATTAATCGGCGCAGCGAAATCGGTAAGAGCTGGTAGCTGTTCAGACATTAATTCGATGGACAAATAAATTATTTATCAGCGTGAATCAGCTCAGTGATCCGAATCGCCAGTTCGAGTGCAGACTTGCCAAGCTCAGCACCGACCTTTGGTTGGCCAGCGTCCTTGACGACTTGCATAAAAGACGCGAGTTCGAGCTTAAGCGGCTCATCTTTTTCAATTGGAATTTCTTCGCGCACGAGTTCTGAACCTTGCTTGCGTAGAAAGTGACCGCTTTGATTCATAAAGTCCAAAGAGAGATAGTTCGCTGGTTGAAAGACGCGGATCTCACGCACCTTCTTCATGCTCACGCGGCTGGTGTTAAGATTGGCCACACAGCCGTTTTCAAAAGTGATACGTGCATTGGCAATGTCTTCGCTATCAGAGAGCACATTCACACCCACGGCATCGACCTGCGTAATTGGCGAACGGACTAGCGCGAGAATGACACCGAGATCATGGATCATCAGGTCGAGCACCACACCCACCTCTGTACCACGAGGATTGAAAGGTGCCAAGCGATCGGCAGTAATAAATTGTGGCTTGGTCACCGCATTTTCGAGATAGCCCATGACTGGATTGTAATGCTCGATGTGGCCAACCTGCACGATACGTCCCGCAGCCTTCGCCGCAGAGAGAATGTCTTCCGCCTCTTCAAGGCTGACGCACAGCGGCTTCTCGATCAACAGATGACAGCCGCCGTTAAGCAACGGCACTGCCACATTACGGTGATGATCGGTCGGCACTACGACGCTTACGGCATCGCAGGCTTCGGCCAATGCTTCGAGCGAGTCAAAGCGATCACAATTGTGTGCTGCACACATTTCGGTAGCGCGCACGTCGTCGGACTCGACGATACCCACCAACTCACACTCCTCGAGTGCAGCATAGATGCGAGCATGGTGTTGGCCGAGAGAACCGGTGCCTACGACACCACAGCGAATTTTTGAGTCTTCAGACATGCAGGCATGAAGTGGGAATCTAAAGCGGATGACAAGACGAGATTCCGCTTAAGCGATCGTAACACTAGAGTCGAATCAGACACGACTACGCCTCCTGTCCCGACTCGGGTCGATCACGCTTCACACCATCACGATAAGTGCGCAGCATATGTTTAACTACTTCACTAATGGTGCGTCCATCGGTGCTAATGCAGGCACCTGAATTCATGTATACTGGCTCGCGGGCCGCCAATAACTCACGAATACGAGCCTCAGGATCTGCCACATTCAGCAGCGGCCGGTTATTATTTCGACTAGTGCGCTCGATGATACTCTCGACTGAGGCAAACAAGCAGACCACAACGCCCTTTGAATTAAGCAGTTCCGACATACCCTCCTGCACGACGAGCCCCCCCCCACAAGAGACGACACAGCCCTGAGTCGGATGACCTGACTCGATAAAATCACGCTCGTAAGCACGAAATTGTGCTTCACCCTCAGCAGCAAATATCGCCGGAATCTTTTTACCTACCTGCTCCTCAATACGATCATCCGTATCTAGGAATTTATAGCCCAGCTTACGCGCGACACGCCGCCCGATCGCGGACTTCCCGACGCCCATAAATCCGACTAAATACAGATTTGGCTTGGTTGACTGGCTTTTTTGATTCACTGCCCTAAATTTTAGAAGAGGTCGCGCCTGGTGCGACACTATTTTTCAATACATTTTCATTGCGCCTATACTCAAAAATCAGAGTTCAGCAGTCAAAGGACGTCTGAAAGCAACGACGGTGAATATTATATTGCTCACAATTCATACTGGCTTGTGATCGCCGCCTACTGTTTTAACACTCTAGTTTATTCAACCTATATACTTGAATTCCTACCGCTTCAGGCATACTACAAATTATATGGATAACAGCGTCGTCACAGTCAACGTAAAGGGAGTCATTCCCACATCAAATGGATGTGCCGTTTTTTTAGCGAGCGATGCCAAAACCTTTGTTATCTACATGGAACGCGCCATTGGCGAAGCGATACAGCGTGCCGTCAACGGCGAGCAAGCCGAACGCCCGATGACGCACGATCTAATGATCACCCTGCTCGACGGGCTCGGTGCCGAAGTAGAGCGTGTCGTGATTAACGATGTCACCGAAGGCACCTTCTTTGCCCGCCTCATCGTATCGATGGAGAACGAACTCGGGCACAAGATCGTCGAAGTCGACGGTCGCCCCAGTGATTCCATCGTCCTCGCCCTTACCAGCGAGAAGCCACTGTATGCAGCCCAAAAGGTGCTCGATGCCGTCGACGACATGACCGAGATCCTCGCAAAGATCCTCAAAGAAGGCGATTAAGTCACGTGTTGAACGTTGCTCGTTGCCAGCGGGATACCGTCCCCCTCGCCAAGCAGCTAACAACAAACACCTAATCACGATGCATTCTCTTCCAAAACCTTTAATCCCTGGCCAGCCTTGGACGGCACTGGCTCCGATGCAAGATGTGACGAACTTGCCGTTCATGCAGTTGCTGGGCAAATACGGCGCTCCGGACCTGCTCTTCACCGAATTCTTCCGCGTACACTGCCACTCGAAGTTAGAGCAATCGATCATCGACTCTATCTGTGAACATGGCACGGGACGCCCCGTGTTTATTCAGTTGATCGGCGAAAGCCTCCCTGATTTAGAGCGCACGGTGCAGGAAATCGAAACAATGCAGCTACCTGTAGCTGGCATCGACCTGAACATGGGTTGCCCCGCGCCCAAGGTGTATAAGAAAAAGGTCGGCGGCGGCCTGCTGCGTGATCCGGCTAAAATCGACGCAATCCTCGGCTGCCTACGCGCCGCAATCAAAGGCCGATTCACCGTCAAAATGCGCATTGGCTTCGACGGCGACGAACATTTCGATACAATCCTCGACTTGGTCGAAAAACACGACGTCGACCTACTCAGCCTCCACGCCCGCACCGTCAAAGAGGCATACCGCAGCGAGGTGCACTACGAATACATCAAGCGCGCCGCTCAACGCTTGACCTGCCCCGTGCTCGCCAATGGCAACGTCACCTCCGTGGCCAAAGGTCAATGGGTGCTCGATGAAACAACAAGTGCGGGCCTGATGGTCGGCCGCTCCTGTATCCGTAACCCGTGGATCTTCCGCCAACTGCGCGAGCATTTCGCGGGGCAACCTATTTACCGCCCAAGCCTAGCCGATGTGCGCGACTACATCGAAGACCTATTTATCGCCACCAGCCATAAACAACGCCACGAACTGAGCCACATCAATCACATGAAGAAGTTCCTCAACTTCGTCGGCCTCGGCGTCGATGTGGACGGACAATTCCTACATGATATGCGCCGCACCCGCTGCAAGGACGACCTCGACCTCGTCTGCCAGCAACACCTAATTGACGGTGGCCGTGCCGACCAACTCTTTCCCGAAGAGCCGATCAAAGGACTGATCGCTCGGCCCAACTGCGAAACGCCGCAAGGTTGCGAACTGTAAGACTGCACCTCGCAGTCTGCTTAATCGCGGGATCAACCAGCTCACTACAAACAACCGAAGCGATTTGGGTTCACCCAAGGAGATCGAATATCGGCAGAGCAGTTAGCGACTCAACAATGCTGTGGTCGGAGCGAGCGTGCGAAGGCATTCGCGTTAAAACGGCAGGCGAGTCGGGCAACTCCCAAAAGGAAGCCACCACCCCCAATAACTTGACGTCAAGCCATTGAAGCCAAGTCACGGGCTCTTAGGTGAAGAGAACCATTCGAAACCGTTTTTTCTTCTTCGAAATTCAAAGGAAATAAGTTGCACCTCCCGATCATCCTTGGCATCAAGAAAGCTTCCATTTTTTTTTGCCTCAACCACTAACCTACAATCGATGAATATACACGAGTATCAGGCTAAACGCCTTCTTCAGGAATACGGAGTCCCCGTCCCGCGCGGTTACGCCGCTCAAACTTCCCTCGAAGTCGACACCGCACTCTCCCACCTCAGCAACGATGACATGATCGTTGTTAAGGCCCAAATCCACGCTGGTGGACGCGGCAAGGGCACCTTCACTGATGGCTATAAAGGAGGAGTTAAGGTAGTTAAGGGCCGCGACGCAGCTCGCGACGCAGCCAGCCACATGCTGGATAACACGCTGGTCACGGCACAAACTGGGCCCGAAGGTCGCAAGGTGCAGACACTTTATTTCACAGAGGGTTGCGACATCGATCATGAGTATTACCTCGCGATCGTGCTCGATCGTGACACAGCTCAATCGATGATCATCGCCTCGACTGAAGGCGGCGTCGACATCGAAGAAGTCGCCGAAAATACTCCGGAGAAATTGATCCGCGTGCCCGTCTCCTCTGCGTTGGGGCTTCGCCATCACCATTGCCGCCAAGTGGCATTTGCACTCGGTTTCGAAGGCGATCAGATCAAGCAATTCGCGCGCATCTTAACAGGTGTTTACAACATGTTCTGGGAAAAGAATGCTATGATGGTCGAGATCAACCCATTGGTCACCGACAAGTCAGGCAACCTCAGCGCACTCGACGCAAAAGTCTCGTTCGACGACAACGCGATCTTCCAACACCCTGAGATCCAGCAGCTACGCGACCTGAACGAAGAAGACCCAAAGGAAATCGAAGCCTCGAAGCACAACCTCGCTTACATCGCGCTCGATGGAGACATCGCCTGCATGGTGAATGGCGCAGGACTGGCCATGGCGACTATGGATATCATCCAAAGCTACGGCGGTTCTCCGGCCAACTTCCTCGACGTAGGCGGAGGTGCCAACGAAGACCAAGTCACTGCGGCCTTCAAAATCATCCTTTCCGACCCCAACGTTAAGGGTATCTTGGTTAACATTTTCGGCGGCATCATGAAGTGTGACGTCATCGCTCGCGGCATCGTCGCGGCGGCCAAAAACGTCGACATCACCGTGCCACTCGTTGTGCGCCTCGAAGGCACCAACGTTGAAGCCGGCAAGAAGATCCTCCGCGAAAGCGGCGTCGCCCTGACTCCTGCAGACAGCCTTGTACAAGCCGCCGAAATCATCGTCGAGCAAGTCAAGGCCAACGCATAATCCTGACTACGATCACATTTAAATATATTTCAAAATGAGCGTTCTTGTAAATAAAGACACACGTCTAGTCGTCCAAGGTTTGACCGGAAAGACCGGCACCTTCCACACACTTCAATGCCTCGAATACGGCACCAACGTCGTCGCCGGCGTCACTCCCGGTAAAGGTGGTCAACTGTGGGAAGGCAAAGTGCCCGTCTGCAACACTGTAGCCGAAGCGGTTAAAGACCACGGTGCTAATGTATCCGTCATCTACGTCCCGCCCCCATTTGCGGCTGACTCAATCCTTGAAGCCATTGCGGCCGAAATCCCGCTCGTCATCTGCATCACCGAAGGTGTGCCAGTACGCGACATGGCTGAAGTGCGTAAAGCACTGGATGCAACAAACGGTAAAACTCGCCTGATCGGGCCCAATTGCCCAGGTATCATCACACCAGGTGAATGCAAGATCGGCATCATGCCGGGCTACATTCACAAGCCAGGCCGCGTCGGTGTGGTCTCTCGCTCCGGCACATTGACTTACGAAGCGGTCTGGCAGCTCACACAGCGTGGCCACGGTCAGTCCACATGTATTGGTATTGGTGGTGACCCAATTAATGGCACCTCCCAACTCGATGCAGTGCGTTTGCTCAACGAAGACCCTGACACGGATGCGATCATCATGATTGGCGAAATCGGCGGCAGTGCCGAAGAAGAAGCCTGTGCTTACATCAAGGAATTCGTAAAGAAGCCAGTCGCTGGATTCATCGCAGGTGCCTCTGCACCCAAGGGCCGCACCATGGGCCACGCCGGTGCAATCGTTTCTGCAAACGGATCCGGCACAGCCGAAGCGAAGTTTGCAGCCATGCAAGATGCAGGTGTCTCGATCGCCCGCAACCCATCGGAAATCGCCGACGCCTTGCTAAAGATCTACAAGGGCTAATTTCCGCGCTATCGGATCAAACCTTTCAAAAGCCGCCCGTTGCCTCGTGCACGGGCGGCTTTTTTGTGCCCACCAACCCACCCTCGTCTCACGACCGAGGCCACAATAAGACAGTCTTCCGGAAAAATGATCCCAGCATGAATTTGCCTGTAACTCATTTGCCCCTCGGCCCATATATACCATGAGTCGTGACTCCATCTGGAAACTTAGTCAGCCATTCACCCATATTGAATACAAATTGACAGGACAGCCGAAAAAAACACATACTATTCCCCTGCTCTACCCCAGCGACACTGCAAACCAGAAAGGATCGAACCATTCGTTTACCAACCAAAATACTTCTCAAAATCGGCGCCTGCCTATTACTGGCCACCTCTCTTCCGACCAGCGCCTCCGCCAGAATCTTCACCAATGTGGCAGGCAAAACGATTGAAGCCGACCTAGTCTCTATGCATCGGGACCAGGTCACCTTTCAACGCACTGTAGATCGAAAAGTAGCCACCCTAGCACTCAACCAATTTTCAGCCAAAGACCGCAGTTACATACTCGCCCAAAAAGAGGCAGGCCTACTCAGCGCAACTGCCTACAAGCAAGAGCAGCCCGATGTCGCTCGAGTCGAGAAACGACAAGACCACTTCGGCGCCAGTCAAAAAATCGATAAGTTCCTCGCCAAATACTGGCAAGCGCAAGGCGTCGAACCCGCCCCAATCATCGACGATGCCACCTACCTGCGTCGAGCCTATCTCAAAATAATCGGCCGCATTCCCACCTACGCCGAAGCAGTCCATTTCCTTAACGATAAAACCCCACAAAAGCGCTCACAACTGATCGATAGCCTGCTGGACTCCCCTGGCTACGTCAGCCACAACTTCAACTTCTGGGCCGACATCCTACGCGCAAAAACAACTGGGCGCGAAGGCAGTCGCTATGGCGGCATCTACTACATCCCTTGGCTCAAGGATCAAATCCGCCGCAACGTCCCGTACGACGATTTTGTGGAGTCGCTGCTGACCGCCAACGGCTACCCATGGGATAATCCCGCAGTCGCCTACTACCTGCGCGACTTTGGCATGCCGCTAGACAACATGTCCATGACCGCGCAAGTCTTTCTCGGCACACAAATGCAATGCGCACAGTGCCATGACCATCCCACTGATAAGTGGAGCCAAAAAGACTTCTACGAGCTCGCTGCCTACACCTACGGCCTAAAAACGGGGGTCAACATCCAGAACGGCGACCCGAAGCTCAAAGAGGTCATGCGCCGCCTGCGCGAAACTACCAAGAAACAGAATAAAGGCGAACTACCAGGCAACCAGAAAGCCTCCCCGATGAGTGCCGGCCGAGAGTTCTTCGATCCCCTCAGATGGGGCGTCGTACATACCGAACGCCCGCTCAAACTACCGCACGACTATCAATACGACGACGCTAAGCCAGAGGACATTGTCGAGCCCAAGATCCCCTTCGGCAACCAATCCGATGCCAAACTACACGACTCCAGCGAGCGCGTGGACAGCTACGCCGATTGGCTGGTGTCGAAAAACAACGAACGCTTCACCCTCGTCATCGCCAACCGCATGTGGAAGCACGCCATGGGCAAAGGCCTCATCGAACCAGTCGACGAACTTACCGACGAATCCGTGGCCGATGACCCGAATCTCATGGCATACCTCGAATCCATGATGGTCGCGCTCGACTACGACCTGAAGCAATACCTACGCGTGCTCTATAATACCGAGTATTTTCAGCGCCAAGCCGTAATCGACAACCCCGACCTACCGGACGACTACCATCTCGAAGGCCCGATATTCCAACGCATGAGCTCCGAGCAGATTTGGGACTCGATCGCCACACTGATGACACCGGACATCGACCAAATCCTCAACAATAGCTACAAGGGCAACAATGGCGGCATCCAATACGTCACAGGGCAGAAGCCAGCCGCAGCAGTCTACCTCGATGAATGGTCTCCTCAGAAGATCGCCAGCCATGTCACCAAGATGAGCGGTGTCTACGCGGCCTATTTCGCCGCACGCACCACCCAAAATAAAGCCAACCAAGACCCGACTCTTAAAGGTACTCCAGAGCTGGCGAAAATCCGAAAGGAATTCCAAAACACTCGAAAAGCATGGAACCAAATGCTCAACCCTGACCTCGGCGAATCAGACGCTGGTGCATCGATGGAAATGAGTATGATGGCAGCAAACTTCCCTAGCACAAAAGGGAAGGGTAAAAGCAACAAAGCCGACGAGAAATGGATCAAAAACATCCGCCGCGCATCCGAGTTGCAATCTCCACAAAGCAACGGCCACCTACTCGAAGTCTTCGGCCAATCCGACCGCATGCTGATCGAGAATAGCGATGAAAAGGGCAACGTCCTACAAGCCCTGTTTCTGATGAATTCGAACCAGACCAATTGGCTCCTTGCGCAGCGATCTGCTCCCGTGATGGAAGCACGCCAAGCCAAGACCCCCGAAGCCAAACTCGAAACACTCTATCTCGGATTCTTAGCACGAAAACCCTCAGAAGCCGAAATGAAAGCCCTGCTGCCCTACTTCAACGAAGACCCCGAAAAGGCCCGCCAACGCATCATTTGGGCGATGCTCAACACCCAGCAATTCCTATTCATCCAGTAATCACAGCCCTCAGTATCCTAATCATACTCTTAATCTTAGTCATAATCTCCACACACAAAAACAGATTCGAATTAAGAGTAGGATTACGACTAAGAACCCACCTCCACACAGCATCCCTAATTCCTAATTCCTAATTCTCTCTGCTATGTATGACGAACTAAACAAACTGGACGAACTCTCACGCCGTAAATTCATACAATACTCAGCTAAGGCACTGCTCGGCGTCGGCCTATCAGCGAGCACCACTCCGCTATGGGCCTCGCAAACTATCAACAAGCCGACCGCGCGCAACGTCATCTACATTTACCTCAGTGGAGGCATGAGCCACATCGACACATTCGATCCCAAGGCCAGTTGGAAAGATCAAGGCCCCGTGCAAACAATCGATACCAACGTCGCCGGTATTCAGATTAGCGAATACTTACCCAGCCTAGCACGACGCATGGACAAGATCGCGATCATCCGCTCGATGAATTCGACCCAAGGCGCGCATGAACCTGGTAATTACTTCATGCATACCAGCTACGCACAACGTGGCACCATTAAGCACCCCGGACTAGGCGCATGGCTCAACAGCATGTCCGGCAAGACCAATTCCACGCTCCCCGGCAATGTCCGTATCGGCGGCAGTAATAACGCCACCGGCGGCGCAGGCTTTCTCGATTCGAAGTATGAACCACTCCACCTTGGCAGCCCCGACGACGGCCTCCCCTACGTCGATCGCCATAAAAGTGTCGACGAAGCTGAGTTACGCGAACGCTTGGCCCTCGCGCAGATGATGGATCTCTCCTTTCATAAAAAGTATCCCTCCAAGCAAGTGCGTGCCTATGGCGATGTCTATGAAGAAGCCATCAAGCTGATGAACAGTAAAGACCTCGCCGCGTTCGACCTTAGCCGAGAGCCGAAGCTCACACGCGATGTGTACGGTGATTCTCGCTTCGGCAAAAGTTGCCTCCTCGCGCGTCGACTTGTCGAGCACGGCGTGCGCTTTGTCGAACTCACCCTTGGCGGTTGGGATACACACAACGACAATCACGATCAAGTCGCCGGACTCACTAGCCCACTCGATCAATCCGTCTCCGCTCTGCTCGACGACCTTCACTACCGCGGCCTACTCGACGAGACGCTGGTCGTGATCGGCACCGAGTTTGGCCGCTCCCCCGAGATCAACAGCAACGCCGGACGGAATCACCACCCTTCCGCCTTTAGCTGCGTGCTAGCTGGAGGCGGTATCAAAGGTGGTCAAGTTTACGGCTCGACCGACGCCAGTGGCCACTCCGTAGCCGACAACGCCGTTAGCGTGCCTGACTTCAACGCGACCATCGCCTACGCCCTCGGCTTACCGATTGATAAAGTAGTGCACTCCCCCAGTGGCCGCCCCTTCCGCGTCGCCGATAAAGGTCGCCCCATCACTGCACTGTTTTAAAAGGATGAAGGGCAAAACTCTGTCATTGCAGCGAATCTAGTCATACGGACATTTCTGTCTGTTCTTTCAGAACTCCCACCAATCCTAAGCAACAGGCAAGAATGCCTATCGCATACCCCCATTAATTTGGAAACGACGGAGCGTTTCCCTCCGATCAAGACCTCCCCTGCCCACCTTCTACTTTTCCATTTTTTAACTTCTTAAATGCCCGAATTCCTAATCCCCTTTGGCCCCTTTCACATGGTCTTGCTTCATCTGCCGATCGGAGCCCTCACCGCGATCTGGTTTCTAGAATTTCTACTCGAAAAAAACGACGACAAACATAAGAACCAAGCCATCGGCTTGCTGCACTTGTTGCTACTGCTATCTTGCGGCCTAACCGTCGTACTTGGCCTCAGCTACGAAGAGTTCGGTCAATACGGCGACGAAATCGAACAACACGAATTCTGGGGCCTCATTTTTGCGGGCTGTATCGTTGCCACTTACCTTTGTTATTGGATTCATCGCAAGCTAGGCAAACGCAGCAGCAAATTGTTCTACATGCTGGCACTCCTCGCCGCCACCATCACAATGGCCATCACCGCTCATCAGGGCGGCGAGCTGGTACACGGTAAAGGTTTCCTCTCCAAACCATTTAAGGATGAAAAGCGCGAAGCTGTCGTGCCCACTCCACTCCTCGATGAAAGCAGCAATAAAAATACGGACCAAGCGCGCATAGTCACTCAAGCGACCACCATCTCGGCTCTCAACGCCCCGATGGTCGATGCAATCAACGGCGCAGATCGGATCGATCCGATAACAACACCAATCGCTGAGCTAGTACAGACACCTCGAGTGTTAGACCCCAGAATCGCGCTCTTTGAAGCGTCTCAAGCCATCTTCGAGCGCAACTGTTATAAGTGCCACGGTGCGACCAAACAAAAAGGAGGCTATCGATTAGATGAGCAACATTCGATTAACCTAGGCGGCAAGAGTAAGCTACCCGCGATCGTCCCTGGCAACGTCGAGCAGAGCGAGCTGATGTATCGCATGTTACTCCCACACGACGATGACGACGCCATGCCTCCCGAAGAGAAAGACCCAGTCTCCCCTCAAGACATTGATCTCGTGCGCCAATGGATCGAGGCTGGCGCCTACTGGCCGGACGAAGCGGAGCTCAGTGCGGCAGCAAGCGACACCGTCAAAACTGGCGACGCCGACACCGACCTATTGATCGAGCAAATCAGTCGCACGGGC
>TARA_B110000208_G_scaffold6233_1_pt1 | contig 43372 bp, 45 predicted proteins | sample TARA_B110000208 | Tara Oceans TARA_B110000208 (sample SAMEA4397426) | marine metagenome | biome: Polar Biome; feature: [SRF] surface water layer (ENVO:00010504); material: water (ENVO:00002006), including particulate matter (ENVO:01000060) such as... | depth 5 m
CAAGCTATTTATTTATCTATTAAAGCTCCGTTAGGAGCTTTTTTAGTTTTTACTGTTGTATTTCTGAGTGCTGTTAGTGTGTTCTGGCGCTATAAATGAGGTGGGTGCATTCCAATTCACTGAATTTATTGATATAATTACTTGTTGATTAGGGGCTGTATGCCCTTTTTTTATTTCCGCGGCATTCGTGGAGGTGAACTTAAAGGATGGTTTGTGCAAGATTTAGCAGGTTTGATTGATAAAACAGTAATGCAGCTTGGATTTGAGTTGGTAGACCTCGAGATGTCTAATCGAGGAAAATTGTTACGTGTGTTTATTGATAAGCTTAATCCAAAAGATATTAAAGACAGTGTTGTTATTGAAGATTGTGTGTTGGTCAGCAATCAGCTAGGTAACGTATTAACTGTTGAGCACGAGATTGACTATGACAGGTTAGAGGTATCCTCGGCGGGTATGGATCGTGTTATTAAGAAAGAACAGGATTTTATTAGGTTTTTAGGAGAGCGCGCGCAGGTTAAATTGCGTGCGCCAGTGATTGTTGAAGGCAAAGAGCCAAGAAAGAATTTTGTTGGCATTCTGCGTGGATTTGAAGATGGGGTAATTCTGCTTGAGTGCGATGGTGTGGTCGAATCATTGCCGCTAAAGAGTATTGACAAAGCACGTTTAAGCCCACAGTTTTAATTTATTTAAGTTTTAATGGTTAGCATTTGGATCATTAAGTAATTATTTTCAGTTCGGAGAGAAGCGATGAGTCGTGACATTTTATTATTAGTAGATGCTTTAGCACACGAGAAAAATGTGAGTGAAGAGATTGTGTTTACTGCCTTGGAATTGGCTTTAGCTTCAGCGACTAAGAAAAATCATGAAGATAATACTGATATTCGTGTTTCAATTGATCGTGAAACAGGTGAGTACGAAACTTTTAGAAGATGGCAGTATGTTGAGTATGATTTATTAGAAAGTTCAGATTTTCAATTTGACGAAGAAGATGAGCGTGCAAAGGGTCGTCAAATTGGCGACCACTATGAAGAGCCATTAGCGTCAATTGAGTTCGGACGTATTGGTGCACAAGCAGCGAAGCAAGTTATTTTGCAAAAGGTGCGTGAGGCTGAACGTGAGCAAATCTTAGAAGATTTCTTAGCTCGTGATGAAACCATGGTAACTGGCGTGATTAAACGCATGGAAAAAGGTAACGCGCTGATTGAAGTGGGTCGTCTTGAGTGTGTTCTCCCGCGTGAGTCAATGATTCCAAAAGAGAATCTACGCGTTGGTGATCGTATTCGTGCTAATTTATCACGTATTGAACGTGGTGCGCGTGGGCCTCAGTTGATTTTGTCGCGTATCGCGCCAGATTTTTTAACACGGTTGTTTGAATTAGAAGTGCCAGAAATCGAAGAAGGCTTATTAGAGATTCGTTCAGCAGCCCGTGACGCTGGCTTGCGTTCAAAAATTGCAGTTAAAACGAATGATCAGCGTTTAGACCCTGTTGGCACTTGTGTGGGTATGCGTGGTTCACGCGTACAAGCAGTGACTGGTGAGCTTGCTGGAGAGCGTGTTGATATCGTGTTGTGGAGCATGGAGCCAGCACAGTTTGTGATAAATGCCATGGCGCCAGCTGAAGTGGCTAGTATTGTTGTGAATGAAGATACGCATAGTATGGATGTGGTGGTTGATGAAGATCAGTTAGCACTAGCTATTGGTCGTAGTGGCCAAAATGTGCGCCTCGCTTCAGAGTTAACTGGTTGGACACTTAACATTCTGACAGTAGAAGAGGCTGAGAAGAAAACGCAAGATGAGTATGCCAACGTGAGTCAAATATTCATGGAGAAACTGGACGTTGATGAAGAAGTTGCAGAGATCTTGGCGCAAGAAGGCTTTAGCACTTTAGAAGAAATTGCTTATGTACCAATGGCTGAAATGGTTGAAATTGAAGCATTTGATGAAGATACGATTAATGAATTACGTTCACGTGCACGTGCGGCCTTATTAACGGAAGCGATCGCTAAAGAAGAAAAAGTCGACGATTCAGCTGAAGGTTTGATCAAAATGGAAGGCATGGACGATGAAACTGCTACGTTATTAGCTTCGAAAAAAGTGGTAACAATGAATGACTTGGCAGAACTGGCCGTTGATGAGTTAGTAGAGTTAAGCGGGATGGATGAAGAGCGAGCAAAAACACTCATTATGACAGCGCGCGCACCTTGGTTTGAATAAGGCAGTGGTTTGAATAAAGCAGTGGTTTGAGTAAATCATGAATTTGAATAGCTCATGACTTAAAACGATAATTTAAAGCAGTAAAAAGTAGAGAAACTGGAGCAGTAAATGGCACAATCAACCGTTAAACAATTCGCCACAGAGCTGGGGTTACCCATCGCTTTGCTATTAGAGCAATTGAAAAGCGCGGGCGTAGATAAATCTGCTGTCGACGATCAATTAGGTGAAGCTGATAAAACAGCCTTGCTCGACTACTTACGTAAAGAGCATGGTGCCGCGCAAGCGCCAAAAAATAAAATCACGCTGACACGTAAGCAAAGTACTGAGATTAAAAAAACTGATAGTGACGGTAGAGCCCGTACGATTCAGGTTGAAGTGCGTAAAAAACGCGTGTTGATGCGGGAAGAAGCGAAAGAAGAGTCTGCACCAGTTAAGGTGGAAGAAGCTGAGGTGACTGTTGCTGAAGCAACCCCAGATCTAGTTGTTGAAGCTGTGGTTGAAGCGCCTGTAGCAGAGGCTGCACCAGAGCCTGTCGCAGAAGAAGTAACGATCCCAGTTGAGGTTGAGTCAGCTAAAGAAGTAAAGCCAAAGCCTGTTGAGGTTGCACCAGAGCTGGTTGTTAAGCGTAGAAAACAAGTGCTGACACCAGAGCAGATTGCGATTCGTGAAAAAGAAGCAGAGCGTCATGCCAAGCTGGTTGCTTTTCAGCAAGATGATTTACGTAAAAAAGAAGCGTTAAAACAGCGTCGAATCGATGAAGAGCAAAAACGTAAAGAGGCTGAAGAAGCTGCTGCAAAAGAAAAATCAAAAAAACTAAGTGAAGGCACATTGCATAAGCCTGCTGCAAAAGCAGGCGCTACAGTTGCAAAGCCAGGCGCTAGCAAAGACGCTAAAAAAGACAAAAGCAGCAATAAAGATTGGAACGATAAAGAAAACCGTAAGCGTGGCTTTAAAACACGCGGTGCACCAACAGCTAATGGTTGGCGCTCTAAAAAAGGCAAGAATAAGTCATCGCAAAAACAAGAGGATGAAGAAAACGCATTTGTTGCACCTACTGAGGCAGTGGTGCATGAGGTCTTGGTGCCAGAAACCTTGTCTGTTTCAGATTTGGCGAAGAAAATGTTTGTTAAAGCCAATGAGGTCATTAAAACCCTGATGGGTATGGGTATGATGGTAACCATCAACCAAGTACTTGATCAAGAAACGGCGATTATTATCGTTGAAGAAATGGGCCATACTGCCATTGCAGCTGCAGATAATGACCCTGAAACATTCTTGGAAGAAGTTGAGCATGAGGATGCGGTCTTAGAGAAACGACCACCAGTGGTGACAGTGATGGGTCATGTTGACCATGGTAAAACATCGTTACTCGATTACATTCGGACCAGTAAGATTGCTGGCGGAGAAGCCGGCGGAATTACGCAGCATATTGGTGCTTACCATGTAGAAACGCCAAATGGTATGGTGACGTTCCTAGATACACCAGGTCACGAAGCCTTTACGGCGATGCGGGCACGTGGTGCAAAAGCGACTGACGTTGTTATTTTGGTGGTCTCTGCTGATGATGGTGTGATGCCGCAAACAAGAGAAGCGATTCACCATGCTAAGGCAGGTAATGTGCCATTAGTTGTTGCAATTAATAAAATTGATAAGCCAGACTCTGATCCAGAGCGTGTAAAAATGGAATTGGTGGCAGAAGAAGTAGTGCCAGAAGAGTTTGGTGGCGAAGTCATGTTCCGTGAGGTATCTGCGAAAACTGGTCAAGGCATTGATGAGTTGCTTGAAGCCCTATTACTGCAAGCTGAAGTGCTTGAATTGCAAGCGGCGAAAAACGTACCTGCTAAAGGTTTGGTTATTGAAGGTCGCTTAGATAAGGGTCGAGGCCCAGTTTCTACGATACTCGTACAATCAGGCACATTGAAGCGTGGCGATATGTTACTTGCTGGTAGCACTTATGGCCGTGTTCGAGCCATGTTAGATGAAACAGGTACGGAAATTAAAGAAGCAGGACCATCGATTCCTGTTGAGGTGTTAGGTTTGTCTGATGTCCCAGCTTCTGGTGAAGAAGTGATTGTCTTGAATGATGAGCGTAAAGCGCGTGAAATCGCGATTTTCCGTCAAGGTAGGTTCCGTGATGTGAAGTTTGCGAAACAGCAGGCAGCGAAACTTGAAAATATGATGGGAAAAATGGCGGATGGCGAAGTGCAAACGCTAGGCTTGATTATTAAATCTGACGTACAAGGTTCAAATGAGGCGTTAGAAACAAGCCTACTGAAGCTAGCGACTGAAGAAGTCCGTGTGAATATTATTCACACTGGCGTTGGTGCTATTAGTGAGTCTGACGTTAACTTGGCCATGGCTTCAAATGCGGTATTGATTGGCTTTAATGTACGTGCCGATACTGGCGCGCGCAAGTTGGTTGAAGCGAACGGCGTCGATGTACGCTACTACAATATTATTTATGAAGCGGTTGATGAAATTAAAGCGGCACTGAGTGGAATGTTGGCACCAGAGAAACGTGAAAGCATTATCGGTAGTGTTGAAATTCGTGAAGTATTCCGTATTTCTAAAATCGGTGCAGTCGCTGGTTGTTATGTGCGAGATGGCCGTATTACAAGTGAATCAAAAATCCGCGTATTACGTGACAATCTAATTATTCACACAGGTGAATTAGATTCATTGAAACGCTTTAAAGATGACGTAAAAGAAGTGAAAAACAACTTTGAATGTGGTCTTTCATTGAAAGGTTATAACGACCTTGATGTGGGCGATTTATTAGAAGTCTATGAAGTATTAGAGATTGCTCGCTCACTATAATGGCAAAAGCCTTTTCAAGGTCTAGCCGAGTAGCTGAACAAATGCGCCGTGAATTAGCGGATTTGTTGCAGTTCGAAGTGAAAGACCCGCGTGTTGGCATGGTGACAGTAACTGAAGTGGAGGTCACTGGAGACATGGAGCATGCTAAGGTCTTCTATAGTGCAGCAGCAGGTACGCCAGAGTTGCAAGCTGGCTTAGAAAAGTCGTCTGGCTTTTTACGCTCACAAGTGGCTAAGCGGATGTTGTTACGCAAGGTGCCTCAGCTGCACTTTCAATATGATGCTTCTTCAGACTATAGTATGAAAATGACCAAATTGATTGATGAAGCATTAGCAAATAGTCCAAAAGACGACAACGACCGTAAAGATAGTTCAGAAGACTAAGCTTTTGCAGTTCCGACGCACGAAAAGAAAAATTGATGGTATTTTATTGTTAGATAAGCCACTCGGCTATTCTTCCAACCAGGCATTACAAAAAATAAAATGGCTATTCCAAGCCACCAAAGCTGGCCATACTGGCACCTTAGATCCACTTGCGACAGGTTTGCTTCCGATTTGCTTGGGTGAAGCAACTAAGTTTGCGCAACATGTGACCGATGCCGGCAAAACCTATATTGCTAACATCAAGTTTGGTGTTCAAACCAGGACTGGCGATGCTGAAGGTGAAGTTGTTTCAACTAAGCCTGTCAATATAACCAAATCTGAGCTAGAGCAAGCTTGTCAGAAATTCTTGGGTGAAGTTAGCCAAGTGCCACCGATGTATTCTGCGTTAAAACATAAGGGCAAGCCTTTGTATGAGTATGCGAGAGCTGGCATTGAAATTGAACGTCCAGCAAGGCAAGTCACTATTACAAAAATCGCGGTAGATTCGTTTACAAATGATGAAGCTATTATTACTATTAGCTGCAGCAAAGGTACTTATATCCGCACGTTAGCAGAAGATATCGCCAATACCCTGGATAATCACGCACATTTAATTGGTTTGCGACGAATTGAAACGGCTGGTTATGATATTGCTGATGCGATGACAATCGAAGCCGTTGAAGAGCTAGCAATGGAGTTACGCGATGCACAACTGCTGCCAGTAGACTCGGCGATTAGTGTATTACCGAAAATTACGATCAGTGCTGACGCGGCTTTTTACTTTAAGCAAGGGCAGGCTGTTTGGGAAGCTGGCAGTATTCCAGATGGTGAGTTGCGCGTGTATGCCGAAGATGGTGTTTTTCTTGGCTTAGGAAAATTAATGGAAGACGGAAAAATCACCGCAAAGCGATTAGTCCATTTGTAACAGTACGACAAAACGCTCACACAGCCCTTTCCAAGCTTTAAAATTCTTGCACTTTTACGATAACGCGCTACCCTGACAGTTAGTGTTTTGTCATTTATCTACCACACACAAGGATAGTCGGCATTGCCTATTTCTATAAGTGAGGGTAACCCATGACAACGCCAATCCGCGTCAAGTATCAAACCATCGAAATCGGTAGCATCGATATTCATTTGTGTACATTACGAGATAAGCAACAATATAGTGATCCAGACGATATTGCAAAAAATCTCGGTATCAATGATACCTTGTGGCCACTATTTGGTGTGGTATGGCCTTCTAGCTTAGTGCTCGCACATTATATGAATGACTATGCAACGGATGGTAAGCGAATACTAGAAATTGGTTGTGGTATGGCATTAACCAGTTTAATGCTCAACAAGCAACACGCTGACATCACAGCAACCGATCATCACCCAGAGGTTGGCGACTTCTTGAAACGCAACTCTGAGCTTAATCATGATGCGGATATTCAATACGAACGTGCTGATTGGTCAGAAGATACTGATTCTTTAGGTCGGTTTGATCTGATTATTGGTAGTGATATTTTGTATGAAGATGAACATATTCAGCAATTAGCCAATTTTGTTGAACAACATAGCCTGCCTAATTGTGAGGTGGTCTTAGTTGACCCAGGAAGAGGCAGAAAAAATAAACTAGGCTTGCAGATGGAAAAACACGGCTATCAAAGTGAGCAAATAAAACCAATAAATACCGATTACTTAGAAATGCCATTTAAAGGCTTTGTATTGAAATACTGGCGAACTGCTAAGTAAAAGGTGAAAAGAATCACAAAAAACGATAAATTGACTTAAAAACAGAAGCTTAAGTCCGAAAAGTTTGGTGTTTTGTGATTTTATGTCTATAATGCTCGTCTCATGTGATTAAGCATGTAAATTGAATGCAAGCGCAGGTTAGGTAAATAGGTTACTTCGCTATGTTTGTATTGACGCTAACTTAAGGATATAAAGATGGCAGTTACAGCGCAAGACTCAGCAAAAATTATTAAAGAATTTCAACGTGCCCCAAATGATACGGCTAGCCCAGAAGTGCAAGTGGCATTGTTAACAAACCGTATTACTTACTTAACAGAGCATTTTAAAGCAAACAAAAAAGACAATCACTCACGTCGTGGTTTGTTGGCTATGGTTAGCCAGCGTCGTAAGTTATTAGATTATCTTAAAGGTAGAGACGCAAGCCGTTATCAAGCATTAATTAGTAAACTAGGCTTACGTAAATAATTTCTGTAAATGCGTTATTCGCCTTTATAGATGTGTAGAAAGTCGATTGCATTTAACGATGCGTCGGCTTTTTTTATTGTTTGATTGCTATTGGGTAGTGAATAGCAATCTATTGAAAAGGAAAACAAATGTTTAATAAAGTAACGAAAAGTATTCAATATGGCGATCACACGCTAACGCTAGAAACTGGTGAGATTGCTCGCCAAGCTGATGCGACCGTGATGGTGAGCTATGGTGATACAGTTGTAATGGTTGCGGTTACTAGCCGTAGCGAAGTTAAAGCGGGTCAAGATTTCTTCCCTTTAACTGTTGATTACATGGAAAAAACATACGCTGCAGGTAAGATTCCTGGTAGCTTCTTTAAGCGTGAAGGCCGACCTTCAGAAAAAGAAACACTGACATCACGTTTAATCGATCGTCCGTTACGTCCATTGTTCCCAGAGTCGTTTTACAACGAAGTGCAAGTGGTGGCAACAGTGATATCGTCAGATCCTGAAATTGATTCAGATATTCCTGCGATTATTGGTGCTTCTGCTGCGATGTCATTATCTGGCATTCCATTCTTTGGCCCGTTAGGTGCTGCGCGTGTTGGTTATATTGATGGCGAGTACATCCTTAACCCAAGTAAAACACAAATGGAAACAACTGACCTAGATTTGGTTGTTGCAGCAACTGAAACAGCTGTCATGATGGTTGAGTCTGAGGCGAAAGAGCTTTCAGAAGCAGTAATGTTGGGTGCAGTAACATTCGGTCATGAAGCAATGCAACCAGTCATTAAAATGATTAATGAATTAGCTGCTGAAGCAGGTAAGGACGCATGGGATTGGAAAGCACTTGAGCCAGATGCTGCGTTAATCGAAAAAGTAAAAAACCTAATCGGTGCAGATGTTGATGCTGCTTTCAAAATTAAAGAAAAAGGCGAGCGTTCAGCGAAGTTAAGCGAAATCAAAAAACGTTTAACAGATGCGCTCATTACTGAAGAAACTTCAACAGAAGAAGCCAATAAAATTAAAGGTGAGTTCTTTAACTTAGAAGCACAGACAGTGCGTAGCCAAATTTTGAATGGTGATCCACGTATTGATGGCCGTGATACACGTACAGTGAGGCCTATTAGCATTCGTACGGGTGTATTGCCACGTACCCATGGTTCTGCCTTGTTCACGCGTGGTGAGACGCAGGCATTGGTTGTAGCAACATTAGGTACTGGCCGCGATGAGCAAAAAGTTGACGCCTTGCAAGGTGAGTTTACTGACAACTTTATGTTGCATTACAACTTCCCTCCATACGCAACTGGTGAAACCGGTCGCGTTGGCACACCTAAGCGTCGTGAAATTGGTCATGGCCGTTTAGCTAAACGTGCATTGATTGCTGCATTGCCTCCTAAAGAAGACTTTGATTACACAATGCGTGTGGTTTCAGAGATTACTGAATCAAATGGTTCTAGCTCTATGGCCTCTGTTTGTGGTGGTACTTTAGCATTGATGGATGCTGGCGTACCAATGAAAGCACCAGTAGCAGGTATTGCAATGGGCTTAATTAAAGATGGTAACCGCGTTGCTGTGTTGACTGATATTTTGGGTGATGAAGATCACTTAGGCGATATGGATTTTAAAGTAGCTGGTTCATTAAATGGTATTACTGCTTTGCAAATGGATATTAAAATCACCGGTATTACAGCACAAATTATGCAGGCTGCTTTAGCACAAGCCAAAGAAGGTCGTCAGCATATCTTAGCCATCATGCAAGAAGCGCTAGAGGCTGCTGACACTGAGATGTCTGAATTTGCACCACGTATTATCAGTGTAAAAATAAACCCTGATAAAATCCGTGACGTGATTGGTAAAGGCGGTGCTGTGATTCAAGCATTGACTAAAGAAACCAATACTAATATCGACATCGATGAAGACGGTACTGTGAAAATTGCATGTACGAGCGCTGAAGAAGGTGAAGAAGCGAAACGGCGTATTGAAGAGATTACTGCTGATGTTGAAGTAGGTCAAATCTACGAAGGCCCAGTTGTTAAAGTATTAGACTTCGGTGCTGTAGTTTCATTGATCCCAGGTAAAGATGGCTTGGTTCATATTTCACAAATCGCACATCAACGTGTGAATGCAGTCAGCGACTTCGTTAAAGAAGGCGACACTGTTAAAGTGAAAGTAGTTGAGATCGACGGTAAAGGCAAAGTGCGCTTAAGCATGAAAGCTTTGATCGAAGAGCCTGCTAAAGACGCTTAGTAATCAGTTAGTCTGAAGTAATAAAAAAGCCCGCTAAGCGGGCTTTTTTGTAGGCGTTGTTTTCAGATAAAGCGTGTAACGCCAAGTTGTTTAAGTCGCTTTATTTTGCAACTTGTCTTTCTCTTAACTCAGCAAGTGTTTTGCAATCAATGCATAAGGTTGCTGTTGGGCGAGCTTCAAGACGCTTCAGGCCAATTTCAATGCCACAGCTTTCGCAGTAGCCATATTCTTCAGCATCAATGTTGCGCAAAGTGCCATCAATTTTTTTAATTAATTTACGTTCGCGGTCACGGTTACGTAACTCAAGCGCCATATCCGATTCTTGGCTAGCACGGTCATTCGGGTCAGCAAACGTAGCGGAATCATCCTGCATGTGATGTACCGTGCGGTCAATATCATTACTTAGTTCAGTTTTCCACTTGTCTAAAATCGCGCGAAAGTGCTTTAGCTGTTTTTTATTCATATACACTTCATCAGGTTTTTCCTGATAAGGAATGAAACTAATATTCGGTTTTTTACCCATTTTTATGCCCAAAAAACTACTTAATAAAACAAATTTTGTAAGAATTTTACCGCGTGATTTTACACGATTCTTTGCCAGATGCAAGAGGTTTGCACTGCCAAGCTAATTTTTAGCTTCGTTTAGCTCCAATGCTAACAATGTGTTTTCCATTAATATTGCCACTGTCATTGGGCCAACGCCGCCTGGTACGGGGGTGATGAAGCCTGCCCGTTCTTTTGCAGTAGCAAATTCAACATCCCCACTCAGCGAGCCATCGTCTAAGCGATTGATACCAATATCGATAACAATTGCACCCGGTTTAATCCACTCGCCTTTGATTAAACCTGCCTTACCAGCAGCGGCAACCACTAAGTCTGCGCGTTTGACATTCTCTTCCAAATTTTTGGTGTGGCGATGACAGCTAGTAATCGTCGCGCCAGCTAACATCAGCTCCAATGCCATCGGCCTACCAACATGGTTAGAAACGCCCACAATCACGGCATCTAAGCCCATAGGATCAATGTTGCTAGCCTCAAGCATCTTAATCACACCAAATGGTGTGCAAGAGCGTAGCGCAGGCTGCCGAATGGCTAGGCGACCAATATTGTAAGGGTGGAAGCCATCAACATCTTTATTAACGTCCATATGCTCAATTAACCTATCTTCATCAATGTGAGTAGGTAATGGAGACTGGACTAAAATACCATCGACAGTTATATCTGCATTCAGTTGATCAATCAGCACCAATAATTCAGCTTCTGTTGTCGAAGCCGGCAAATCATGCGAGATAGAAGTAACCCCAACTTTTTCGCAAGCTAAACGCTTATTTCGTACATAGATGGCAGAGGCTGGGTCTACACCAATTAAAACAACAGCGAGACAAGGTGCGCGCTTGCCTGCGGCAATGCGTTCTGAAATGCGAGATTTAATACTATCGAGTAATTTTACTGAGATGGCTTTGCCATCAATTATTTGCGCTGACATGAATGTGTTTCAGTAGTATCTTAGAAATAATTGAGGATTTTATCATATTTGATTTGACCAATCGATTATATTCGAGTATATTTCTGCCTCTTCGGCGTGTAGCGTAGCCTGGTAGCGCGCCTGCTTTGGGAGCAGGATGTCGGGAGTTCGAATCTCTCCACGCCGACCAAATTTTCTTTGGTTTACCCGATGATAATGACATTGCGTCATTTAATTAACAATCTGCCCGTAGCTCAACCGGATAGAGCACCAGCCTTCTAAGCTGGGGGTTATAGGTTCGATTCCTATCGGGCAGGCCAGATTGATCGTTTTATGGTGGCTGTAGCTCAGTTGGTAGAGTCCCGGATTGTGATTCCGGTTGTCGTGGGTTCGAGCCCCATCAGCCACCCCATTATCTTCCTTTAAGATTCAACCCTTTAGCAAGTCTCATAGTCTATCTATAGTCGCTAATAATGCTGTTTGTCCTTCTCTTGTCCTTTTGGAGAAGTGTATGGCTAGTATTCGTAAGCGCTCTAACGCATGGCAAGTAAGAATTCAACGTAGTGGTATCCCTTCTCGGTTAAGGATGAATAGAAGATTATTGCTATTGCTAGTAGGGCTTATTGTAAGTATCTCATCGTCACCCCTTTTTTGCTAACCCATGCCATTAGCTTTTCTCATTAAGGAAGTAATCTGGACGCCAAGACAAGCCTCCAAAGATGGTTTTAATTCTGTCTTGATTATTCCTACATTTCTTGAAATCGCCCCATAAATAGCCAAACTCAATAAATATAATTTTAATCGGATTGTTGGTGTTAATTTCGTTTACTAATCCATAACTAACCTTTTTATTCTCACGCTCAAAAGTTCCAAAGAGCTTGTCCCAAATCATCATAACCCCTCCATAATTCTTATCCAGATATTGTTTATTTGATCCGTGATGTACCCTGTGAACAGATGGCGTATTAAATACCTCGTCTAACCATCCCAGCTTTCCTATGTATTCAGTATGAATCCAATGCTGATACTGAGCAATGAGTACCAATGCCACAAGTGCCTGAAATGGATTAAAACCTATCAAAATCATTGGGACTAGAAAAATCCACTCAAAGAAACCTTCGACTAAGCTTAGTCGGAATCCGACTGTCAGGTTGTAATCTACTGAACTGTGATGAACACTATGGCTCGCCCACAGAACTCGGTGTTTATGCTCAAATCGATGCATCCAGTAGTATGTAAAATCAGCTACCAGTATCGCCAAAACCCAAGTCCACCCAGTCATTTTAATATGTAAGGGCGTAATAATAAAAAAAGGCAATAAAGCAACAAATGCGATAGATGCGAATGCAGTTTTTTCTACTACTTGATGCGTAAGGAAAATTACACAATTTGCTACAGTGTCTTTCCACCTACGCTCTTTTTCCGTAAGTATATCAAGAATTATTTCACAACCAGTGATGCTTAGATTGGTGATAAACAGTGACGCTACTACCAACATAATTGGATGAGTTTCGAAAAGGGATGCCAAGTATTCAATTAGCATAAGGAACCCCCGATTCATTAAAAGCCAGACACAACGTCGGTAATTTGTACATTCCAACTAAACTAGGAAAGCTGAGATGCCAGCGTTTTTGTACTTGCATTGTCATAAAAGACCTGTAAATAAATATTGATGAGCGAACGATTGTTCATTATAATATAGGCTTCTTAATAATCACACAAGTTACAAAGTGAAACACTTATGAATAAACGAGAAAAGGGTAAGGCGGAACGGCGTAACCTAATAGTAAACACGGCTATTGAATGCTTTATTAGGAATGGTATTCATAAAACAGGTATACGTGAAATAGCAAAGGAGGCGAATGTTAGCTTAGGAAATATGTACAATCATTTTTCCAGCAAACATGAACTTATTGCTGAAATTGCAGCTGTTGACAAAAGGGACCTTGAACGTATCATCAAAGAGATTAATAGCAATGAAGACCCTGCCACTGCAATAAGTAAACTCATTGACAACTACCTTGATTATGTATCTGTATTTGAGAATGCTGTTCTGACAATCGATATTATTGCGGAGTCAATAAGGAATCCCATTGTTGCAGAACAGTTTGAATCAAATCGACGAAACCTTTGTGATGCAGTTACTGCAACCATCAAAAAGGGTATATCGGAGGGTGTAATGAGAGATCAAATCAGTATTGATGATACAGTCAAATTATTGTTAGATGCTATAGAAGGCCTGGGTCTGCGTAATGGTCTAGCTCAGATAAAACCATCAACAGTAGAAAGAAAAACACTTCAAGAAATGATATTCAGAATGATATTACTAGGCCCATAATAGATACGCAACGTGACTACCTTCTGGCTTGAAACAAACATTTACTGAGAAATTTATAAGCCACATAGTTGATTCTTTATCTAAAATAGCAATCAATAATCACGATATTGATTGGCCGTTCCGTTATGGTGTTGCACAGTTTGTTGTCTAATAAAAAAATAACAACAAGCCTAGGTAGTGAGTGTGTAGGGCAGGCTCAACGAATTTATTAGACAGCCAGTTTTAATTTTTACATATAAATCATGATTTTATAATGTTTTAGCTGCAGGGCTATGATTCCGGTTGTAGGGGGTTCGAGCCCTCAGCCACCCCATTTTCTATTCTAAATAGTAGAATCGAAACATGAGCTTACAAATATCAAGCGAACTTAGTCATAAAATCAGACAAGCACCCCTCAAGACTTTTTTAATACGCTGCTTTAGTTAACTGGACTAACCCAGTCTTTTTGAACGTTAAACAACCTCTAATAGCAGCTCTTCTGTATTGTAAGCTTCATTCGCTTCCCGTTCGATATAAGCCGTTGCATATGTTGCTTGGTGCGCTGAGAAATGGTCATCATCTGTTCCGATTGCATCATCTGGTGTTTGTAGATCTAAAGGCTGCAAGTTCGTCATTATGTTTTCTCGTTTTGTCAGGTGCTTTCTAAACCCATCTCTAAATCAAGTTGTAAATCTAGCTCTTCAGCTTGGTAAAAAAGTAAATCATCCCAGCTTGTAATATCTCGTGTTGCTAATAAACGATCATAGATATTCATGTATTCGCTATAAAGCTGATCTTATTCATCTAGTAATAGTTCGTTTGCTACTGCCATCACACACCATCCAATTCACTTTGTTGTGTTAAGTATTACTTCGGCATGAACAAAACAACCTTTAGATGAGGCACGTGAATTAACGTCTTATTCTTTACTTTGGACGAAATTGTGAGATATGCAAAAATTGTACGAAAAATGAAGCAGGCAGTGTAAGAACACTTCATTTTTTGCAGGGGCGTATTTGAGTTATTATTAACTTGATGATTTATCAAAGGATTTAGTTGGCGTGTGCTGTGGTATAAAACTTGCACCTTATAAGACCAACATAAATTATCCTAATGAGGAGTTCTTGCATGCAAGTATTGTCATTTTTTTACGTGGGTTATCGTTAGCCCTTATTACCATTTTTTTGTTCACGGCGCAGTTGAGCCATGCGGGCATTAAAAGCCCTGTTGGCTTATGGCAAACCATTGATGATAAGTCAGGAAAACCACGCTCATTAATCCGTATTAGTCAGAAATATGGAAAGTTAAGTGCGGTGATTGAAAAAGGCTTGCTTGAGTCAGATACGTCAGATGCTGTTTGTGATCAGTGTAAAGATGAGAGAAAAGGACATAAAATTGTCGGGATGACCATTGCTGAAGGCCTTGAAAAGGATGGAGATGAATATAATGGCGATAAAATTTTAGCCCCCAAGAATGGCAAAATCTATAAATGCTAAATGTCGCTAAATGACGCCGGGGATGAATTAGAAGTGCGGGGTTATATTGGTTTTTCTTTACTTGGGCGCTCACAAATTTGGAAGAGAATTGAGTAGTTTTGCCCCAGAATGCAATAAATCACATTTAATGGTGATTTAATACTTGGAATTGTTTTAAAAAAACGGTATCATGCGCGGCTTGTTAGTGATTTGGGTGCTTAGCTCAGTTGGTAGAGCGTCGCCCTTACAAGGCGAATGTCAGCGGTTCGACCCCGTTAGCACCCACCATTTCAATAACGAGATAAATCATGATTGTTTTCGAACAATGATGTTTAGGAGCGGTAGTTCAGTTGGTTAGAATACCGGCCTGTCACGCCGGGGGTCGCGGGTTCGAGTCCCGTCCGCTCCGCCAGCATTAAAAAAGGGTTGTAGCTGAAAAGCTATAACCCTTTTTCATATCTCGATATGGATAGGCATTAAAGTCGCTATTGGTGACGGCCACTTTTCCGATTAGCTGCTAGTACGCTTGTTCAGCTGCCACAGTTTCGACAAAGAAATAATGGTCATCAAAAGAGTGATTAAGTAGCTCAGCTTCTTGCTGCGCTAATACAAAACTTTCCGCTTCAAACACTGGGTCGTTTTGTTCATCTAATACTTGATAAATTGTCATGTCGTACTCATTTAATGGTAAGTCGTTTAATACAGTCATTACATAATGATTGAGCAAGAGCTGCACCAAAAGTTTAATCAAATTAAGACCTTAAAATTTTTCTATTGTTCTTACTTTTTTAGGCTTTACACTTGAAGTAAAGCTTTAATCATTTTCCAAAAGTGTTGGCATCCGTGCTTTATACAATGCATTTATTTTGTGATAAGTTAATGACGGACTAGAGAAATATGGCCGGGCTACACCACCTCTATTACGGCGATGTTGTCACTTACCTCATCATTTTTTAAACGCAGAGCTCGTGTACTTAAATCAGCTTGGAGTTTGCTTTGATCGTTGATTTGATCTAAGTCGAGAAAGTACCAAAAGCGCTGATTCTCTTCTTTAAGTAATTCGTAAATATCCATTAAACATCTGTTTTCATATAATCTATTTTTGTTTTAGTATTACATCGGCCGCCACAGTGAAAACTTGATGGGATATGGCTATTTAAAATAGCCTTGAGCCAGGCAATGCGGGGCATGAAAGATTGCGAATATGAAGCCAGAAGATTTACAAAAGCTAGTGACAATGGAAATGCCTTATGGGAAACATAAGGGCAGGGTACTGGCAGACCTGCCAGGTAATTATTTGAATTGGTTTTCCCGGGAAGGCTTTCCTAAGAGTGAGCTAGGTCGATTGTTACAGTTAATGCAAGAGATAGACCATAACGGCTTGTCTGATTTGTTGAAGCCGTTACGGCAGTAAAAATACTCTATGGTGATTTAATGCACAGGCGGGTTGTCCACGTCTAAACTGAGTGGTTTTTTCAACACAAATGATGGCAAAATAGTCGTGATTGCGGCATACACGAGTAAGCCGCCAAATAAGGTGTCACTAATGCCAAATTTTTCGTGCAAAATACTGGCAATCACCAGTGTGAAAATGAGTGTTGGCGCGAGGGCAACGGCAATATCAAGACTACTTTGATTAGTATCTTTATTGACGTAAATACGCTGTGCGGCAACGGCGCCGATTCTAAATGGCAGTAAAATAGCCGTAATCGCAAGACCTATCCAAAGAGACTCCCACTGTAATGCACCTTCAGGTACTTTCATTCCTCCATAAAAAAAGTAGAACGGTACAAAGAAGGACGCAAACAATTGTACGGCATGTAGATTGTCATCAGATGCTAGTGTCGGCATTCTTTTGTGTAATTGTCTTGCGGCTAGGCCGGTAAAGAACGCGCCAACAAGATAGTAAACACCGAGTTGTTTGGTGAGGTAGGCAGCAATAAGCCCAACCATGATGAGTAGTGAGAATTCAGAGCCTGGTGCGAATGGAATAACAATTCGACCTAAAAATATAAATAATAATGGTAAGCCAAAGGCAATAGCCAGCAGTGCCGCTAAAGAAATGCCTAAATCACTAGGAGAATTAGATTTTAAAAATATAAAGAGTAGTAATAGCGCTAACAGCTCGCCTGCAATGGCCTTGCTTTTGACCCAAAACTCTTCGTTCTTGTCGAGGTCAATTCCGGATAGCGATTCAAGAATAAACCCTGTTGATGGCGTGAGTAGTGCTAAGGCGATTAAGCCAGAAATTTGTAGAGAAAAATCAAAGTAACTCATGCCTGCCCATGTGAAGCAAGCAATGGCTATGCAGCGAATAAGCAAATGATTTAATAGCGGCCAAAAACCTTTTTTGAGTTCTTGTATATCAACCTCTAAGCCTGCAAATAGAAATAAGGATGAGATACCCAGTGCGGCTAAAAAGCTTAAGGTGGTGTCGTGACTATAGTCTGCGATACCAAAAACCGTAATCATGCCCAAAGCAAAGCAGGTCAATGGTGCAGGTATGTTATATTTTTGTAATGCTCTAGGGAAGACAAGCAAAATAAAAACAATGGATAAGTAGAGCACTTGGTCAGATATTGATGCGAATGAAAATTCGTTCATATGCGCTTATTAAAAAAGATTTTCACTATTATTACACAAATCTAAACTTAACAATATTTAGCAATTTTGAGGTGATTTAGCTAAAAGATTAGGTGATAAAATCAGCGAAATTTAATTTACAAATCACTCCATATGCAACGACTCACATTCGCCAGTGTTGCTAACACAATCCGTCATATATTCAGTCTTTCAGATGATAAATCGAAAGCCGATGCGATTGATACGGAAATTCGCTCCAACGTCAGTTTGCGCGGTACTAACTTATGGGTGTTGATATTTGCGATTTTGATTGCTTCGGTCGGTTTAAATGTGAACTCGACTGCAGTGGTGATTGGTGCAATGTTGATTTCACCATTGATGGGTCCAATTATGGGCATCGGTTACGGCATTGGTGTTTATGATTTTCCATTAATACGTAAGTCGGTGATGAGTTTGCTATTGGCGACTGTAATCGCTTTCTTAGCAGCTACTTTGTATTTCTTGATTAGCCCATTATCAGAGGCGCACTCTGAATTGCTGGCAAGGACATCACTAACTATATGGTATGTATTGATCGCTTTTTTTGGCGGATTGGCAGGCATTATTGCGGCAACCAGAAAAATTAAAACCAATGTGATTCCTGGTGTAGCGATTTCGACAGCATTAATGCCGCCGCTTTGTACGGCTGGTTACGGCCTTGCGAATGGGCAGTAGCATTTCTTTTTCGGGGCCTTTTACCTTTACATTATTAACTCTGTATTTATTGCTTTTGCAGCGTTTATTATTATTTCTGCAATGAAGTTGCCGCATCGCAATTATGTGGATGCAAAAAACAGAAAGTCGTGTCAAAAAATACTTGTCTTTTCTGGTGTTTGTAACCGTCGTTCCCAGTTTATATTTGGCTTACAACTTAGTAAAAGAAGAGGTCTTTGCGCAACAAGCTAAATCATTTGTGATTAAAGAGTTTAAATTTGATGAAACGTACTATACCAATTTAAAGATTGATCCTAAATCTAAAAAAATTGAGTTGTCGTTAATTGGTAAGTCTATTTCAAAAAGCACATTAGAAGCCATATAAAATAAGTTAATCAAAAACGCTTTGGAAGCGACGTCATTAGTTGTTCATCAGGCGGGGGAGCGAAAGATTGATACACTTTCCTTAAAACGAGCATCATGGCTGATCTGTATAAGGAAACTAAGATTGCCGTTGATTCGAGAGACAAACAAATTGCAAAATTAAATGAGCAGTTGCATTCATATAAAACGACAGAGGAACTGATGGAAAGCGTGACGCCGGAGTTGCATGTCTTGTTCCCTGAAATCAATAGCATCGTGATTGCTAATGGCATTAGCTCTACGTCTCGCTATGATGTCTACCATCAAAAAGCAACACTCCTAGTAGTCGATGCAAAAAAGAAGCTATCCGCTCAGGATGCAGAGCGCTTAACCACCTGGCTGGAAGAGCGCTTAAAAACACAAAAGATTAAATTAATTTACGGGTGATCTTCATCCTAACAACGTTAAGTTGCACCAAGCTGGTGCGACTTAACGTTGGCTTATCTTAAATAATCCCGCGCTACAAGCTACTTTTTATAGTGCGAAAAAATACCCAACCCATTGTTTTTAATTGATATATAGCCAGTAATGATATTCGTTGTCACGGCTAATTGACGGCATAATAATCAGCCAACGGCCTTGGCATGCTGATTGCTTAATCTAAAGTTAAGACAATATCTTTCCTATATAGACTGGCTGTTAGTATGATTCGATTATTATTTACACTCTTGTATTCAATTGTGATGCATTTAAGCATTGTAACTTCAGCGTGGGCGGTACCAACTGATGCATTGTTGGTGCAAGCAGCCCAGCATGTCGTTAAAGTGCATGTGGCATTAAAAAATGGCAATAACGGCACGGGTTCTGGAGTCGTGGTTGCAAAAAATCGCATTGTGACCAACTGCCATGTGGTTGCGAATGCTTCAAGTATTCATGTGACTGTTGAGGGTGTGCCTTACATCGGGAGTGCGATTACACCAGATTGGTATCACGACGTTTGTCTTGTGACAGTTAAAGATTTGGATGCGCCAATTGCAACAATCGGGGCAAGTGAAAGTCTAGAGTATGAGCAAGCAGTATTTGCGATTGGTTACCCTAATGTTTCATCAACACCTGTACGTACGTTTGGCCATGTTAAAGGGTTATTCCCATTGGATGATAGTGTGATTATTCGCTCCAGTAGCACGTTTAAACGAGGTGAAAGTGGCGGCGGCGTGTTTGATGATACAGGGCACTTGGTCGGGATCATTACCTTAAAAAGCCCGGGTAAGCAAACCTACTATTACAATATGCCAGTTGAATGGGTGCAAGCGCTACTAGACCAGCCTGAGCAAGCCATTACAACGCATGCTAAACCTGCATTCTGGGCAACTTCAGCAGATCAATGGCCGTATTTTATGCAAGTTGTGCAGCCATATTTAACGGATGATTTTACATCATTAATGGAGGTGGCGACTCAATGGGCGGCACAAGAGCCCAATAATGCGGAAGCATGGTTTTATCTGGCAGTAGCAGAGTACGTAGCCCACGATGCAACGAATGCTGAAAAGCACATGAGAAAAGTCATCGCGCACAATGCGCAACATAGCCAAGCCATTTATTATCTGGGCTTAATCACGGCAGAGCACGGTTAACTTTCAGTACGCGCTTCAGTTTGTTGGGTGTTCTGTAAAGTGATCAGGCCCAAAGGCAACTGACACTTAATTAAACCTAATTTTTGGTGTTTTACGAGTTGGTTCTGTGTGTTTTGACTAGGCGTTTTAATTCCGGCACACAAGTACCATATTCAGTGCCGCATTTAAGATTCGCTTGTAGTGTTTGCAAGTCAGCACCTATTTCACACGTTTCAATAATTTCATTTTCAGAAACATCGTAACAGTTGCAAATGATCTTGCCTCTTGATTTTTGTCCATTCGGTGGTGTGCCTAGCGGAGCAAGGGCCCACTTATGTAAATCGTCACTAAAATGAACTTCTAGCATGACTTGCTTAAGCTAATCTGCTGCCAAGGTTTCACCAATCAACCGCATAGCAGTCACTTGGCCATCTTCAACTAGAATTCGTTTGCTAACACTACGTTTAGCATCGTCATAGCTCAGCATCGGCGCACCTTCCACCATGTCAAGCAAGTCATCCAATTGTGCAATTACTTCTGTATTCGGCTGTTCAATATGTGATGCGCGCAGGACAACCACGCTCTGCTCTCTGCCGTATAAGCCGCAGATGGTATAGTCAAAGTACTTAAGTAGTGCGCGAATTTGACTGATTAAGCTTAAGTCATGGCATGTGCGCATGACCGTCATTTGCCATGGCAGGTCGAGTTTCTCTACTCTAACTGCAGTATGTTTGAGCTCTGGCTGCTTGGAGGTTTTGTCTACATCTGCTGGCATTGGTGCATTCGCACCTAAACCATTCATAAATTGACGGCCCCAGTGCATGGGTAAGAATGTTTGCGCAGTTTTGACTTCATCATATTTTTGAATACGAATATTCAATTCTCCACGCTTATTGCTGAGCTTAACAATGTCACCATCTTTGAGTTGGCGGCGTTGCATGTCATCCTCGTTCATGGAGAGCAGTGGCTCTTCTACATGGCCATATAGCTGCGCGATGGTGCCTGTACGGCTCATGCCGTGCCATTGGTTGCGTAAGCGGCCAGTTAACAGTGTAGCGGCTGCCTGACGTTAGTCACATCTGCTGTTGGTTGGTAAGTGGCATTGGTAAACTTGGCTTTGCCATTGCCTGTTTGGAATGCCCCATCTGTATACAAGCGCTTTTGGCCTTCTAAATGACCGTCTTTAAATGGCCATTGTTGTGGGCCTTTTTTTTCGGGCAGCTTGTAACTTAATCCGGTAATATCTAAATCACGACCACGTGTGGCTTCGCGGTGCTCGTTGAAAATCCTTTCAGTGGTCGGATAATCAAATAGCGCTTTATCACGCGCTAGCTTTTTTATGAATTTTTAACACTTTCAACCCCGCTATTGGAGTCTTTAAAGCTGGATTAATTAAATCAATGTATTAACTAAATCGTTAACATCTTAGCTGCATTAGTCAGTTGGTTGGATAAATCAGCTAATTTCATATTGCGTTTCATGGCCATCGTGCGTAGCATTTTGTAAGCCTCATCTTCACCAAGGCCACGCTGCCGCATTAAAATACCTTTTGCACGTTCAACCACCTTACGTTCATCCAGCTTCAGGTTCGCTTGCTGAAGCTCCTCGCGTAAGTGTTTTGTTTCTTCAAATCTTGTAATCGCTGCCTCTATCACTGGGGTTAACCTTTCACTCGGTGTTGTTCCAACTATATAAGCACTCACCCCCGCGCTAGTGGCCGCTTTAACGACTTTTTTCGCTATCTTGTGAAAACATTACAACTGGTCTTGTTTTATTTTTAGTAATCATACAAACCTTATCAAGCACGTCGCGACTAGCCGACTCCGTATCAATAATCACCACATCTGGCTCTAGCTCACAACATTTTGCTTGCAAGTGCACGTCATCTTCGACATATGCAATCACATCAAACCCATTTTTGATTAGTGATTGCTTTAGTATTTTTACACTCGACAAATTATTGTCAACAACCATCACTTTTAACATAAGGTGCACTTCAGTTACTATTAAACAGATATTAGGCAATTACTATGCCAATGGTTGGTATTATTTTGTAACTGTTTGAATATTAATTAAATATTGAGTATTTTTAAGTGTGGGGTTGCTTGCTGTGCGGAAAGCTACCTGCACGATTTGAGTGCGCATGCACCAATCACTATTGGCACACGTATTGTTTATAGAGCTAATAGAAGTGATTAAAATGGCATCAAGTTGATGCCATCAATGGCGATTGATGCTGACTTCCTCTGCATGGTAGTAGTGATCAGCATGCTGGGATGTCATTGTCTCTGCATTATGCTGCGCATCGGCTGGTTTGCTGTGTTCAGCAATCGGATTATTTTGCTCGTCTAACACTTGACAAACCATCATTATTGGCCCCTTAATAAACATGACGTGTATTCAGTATTGCACCTGACTTTAATAAATAATTATGTAAATAGAGGGGTATTTAGACCTTATATTTAAACTTAAATAGAAGCATGGTAAAGCCTGAAGTAAAATACTGTCCATTAGCATGAAACAACTATTACTTAACCCTACTAATGATGTTTTGATATTGCCCACGCGTTCCGACCGGGTATTTACGTTGCGTGTTAATCGCAACATTGTCATTACCTTACTTGTATCAGTGCTGCTCCATTTGTCTTTAATATGGATTTTTGCACCTAAGTTGTTTTCTATGGGAGCACCAGTTGAAGATGCGCCGCCATTAGAAATCACACTGGGGCCACCACAAAAAGAAGAGACTGCTCCAAGTGAAGCAGAGTTACTAAGCGCCAAGGTGGCTGAGAAAACACCAAACAAGCCAAAGCGTAAGCTAGTCAAGGCGAGGCCACCCAAACAAAGAAAATCACCTGTAGCCGTAGCAAAAAGCTCAACATTAACAGTGCCAAAAAAGGAGGAGCTTAATAAAGCCCAGCCACAACCCAAGCCGAAAGGAACGTCTGCTGAGCCTTTGCCAGGTGAGGATATGCAAGCTTATGTAAGAAGGCAGCAGCGCGCTAAACTGGCGAAGCAAGGGCTTTCTGAACAAGATGTGGAAGCAGTGATTGCCAGCAGTAACCCACAAAGTGAGGGTGACAAGCGCGATGCGAAAATTAAATCCAACCTGAATCTAGGTGGCACCAATGGCATTTTTGAGATTAGGCGAAAAACTGCAAACAAAGCGCAATTTAGTTTCAAAGGCTGGAAGAGTAATATTAATACAGCACGTTTAGAAATTATTGATGTTTTTGCCGGTGATGGCGAAGATATTAACCTGGCTATCGTTCGAAGCATGATCCGCATTATTCGCCGTGATTATGATGGCGACTTCAAATGGGAGTCACGTCGACTTGGCAACGTGCTGACGCTATCTGCCAGAGTGGAAGATACAGCTGGACTAGAATCCTTTTTAATGCAGGAGTTTTTTAGCACTGGTGGTCGTTTTCGCTAGTGTAGAGCACCCTGTGTGAGTTTATTTTGGCGCCCTTTATCTAGGGCCTAAAAAATCACGTTTACCAAGCTCTACACCATTGTTACGTAACAAACTATAAGTAGTAGTCACGTGAAAATACACGTTTGGTTGTACCCAGCGCAATAGATAGTCTAGTCCAACAAATTCTCTTCTTGAATCATGCACCATCATTTCAATATGGCGTGTTTCTGCACCTTCTAATTGCACAGGTTTGATGCTATTTAAAAAGGCGACGGTTTTTAAAAGGCGCTCTTCAAGTGCTTCAAATGTGGTTTCATCGTCTTCATACTTAGGTACTTCTAAACCAGCTAAACGTGCACCAGCACCTTTGCTCATATCCGTTGCAATTTGTACTTGTCTTCTGAGTGGGTACATGTCGGGTGACAATCGAGCATTTAACAATACGGACTGTTCGATGTTGCGCGCCTCTGTAAAGCGCCGACCTTTTTTGATGATATGTAAACAGTTGTTTAAGGCTAGGATGAGTGGTGATATGCTGATGTCATAGATGTTAACCATTTGGAGGCTCCTAAAAGATTGAGGCTTGTTTTAGTCAAATTTTCGATGATGTAAAGAAAATGATTCTAGCTTATTTAATGCAGCTGCTCCAATTCAAGTTCGCGTAGCTTTGGTGCTCTATTTGCAGTAATGCCCACTACACTTAAGGTCATGAGCCCACCAAATACGACTGAGGGAATCAAACCCATTAAGCGAGCCATCACGCCAGATTCAAATGCACCAATTTCATTGGATGAGCCAATGAATATACCGTTGATAGCAGAGACTCGGCCGCGCATTTCATCTGGTGTTGCCAGTTGCATGATGGTTGATCTAAGGATAACGGAAACGCCATCAAATGCACCTGCGGCCATTAAAATGATGGCAGAAAGCCAGAAAGAAGTACTTAACGCAAACGCGATAATACAAACACCAAAGCCAGCGACTGACGATAATAACCATCGGCCAGCATGCAAATTAATCGGATGTCTAGTAATCCATAAGCCTGTCAAAATCGCGCCTAGTGCAGGCGTTGCACGCAGTATGCCCAGTCCTTCAGGCCCGACTTGGTAGACGTCTTGTACAAAAGCAGGGAGCAATGCAATGGCACCACCAAAAAGCACGGCAAACATATCTAACATCTGCGCACTCAAGACGATTTGGTTGCTCCATACAAAGCGCAAGCCTTCGGCAATGCTTTTAAATACGGGCGTTCTTTCTTTTGCTGGTGGCTCTTTGATTGTTAGCCGTAAAATCGCGAAAGCAGCACCTGCACATAAGAGGCTAGCTAGAGCATAAGCGGCTGCTTTACTCGCAAAGCCAACTAAGAGACCGCCAATCGCGGGGCCAACAACGGAGCCGACTTGAAAGCAGGAGTTACCAATGCTGGCACCACGCGCAAATGTCGCGCGTGGCACGATAATGGCAAATAAGGTGTTGTAGCTGGGAGAAATAAACGCGCGTGCAAATCCAGTCAGTGTGATAGCCGCATAAATCCAAAGTACTGTATTACCCACGACCATGCCCATGACGATCGCGGTGAGAGCCAAAGCACCAAGGCATAAAACACTAGAAGACAATATGGCAAAAAATCGTCTTGAGCAATAGTGATCGACAGCGTGGCCCGCAAATAATGCACTAGAGAAATAGGGAATCACTTCAGCCAAGCCGATTAAACCCAGTGCAAGTGGGTCATGCGTTAATTCGTAGATATGCCAACCTGCCACTACCGCCATGATTTGGTAGGCCAATAGCATTTGGACACGAAAGGCCAATAGCTTGGAGAACGCAAATTGTTGACTAGTAAATAGCTGGTTAATGGATAGGTGCATGCGCGCATTATAGGTTTAAATGGTACAAACTTAAACCACACTTAAAACTGTCACTATTTATGTTTGTGTACAATAGGCATCGTTAGCACAGTGAATAAGGTAGTAAGTGTGTGAGAGCACATGGATGAGCCGTCGTTGACCTAGTGTGACTCTGCCGATATAGATTAGGCGTGCTAACCCTTTTGGCCATTAAACTGGATGATATTGCGATTTTTTAACTACAGTGTTGTTTTGGGATTAGTGGTGCTCATTGGCATCATTGGTTTAAAGCAAGATGAAAAACCTCAATCCATTGAGATTTATGTTACCGTTGACTGGGAAGGTCGATCTTTAGATGATGAAGACATTGAGGCTATGCAATCTTTTCGGCAGCAGTTTCCATACATTCCCATGTTACAGCTACTCAATCCAGCTTATTTTGTGCGTAATCATGCTTACCCAGCACGGTTAACGCAGACGATTCAGTCGACCTTCCTCCCTATAGATACACAAGGTTTGCATGTGCATGCATGGAAGTCACTAACGGAATATTGCGGTGTGGCGTACCAATACAGTCATTCGTTTGCTGACATGGATGAAAACTGTCAAAAAGGTGATTGTGGTTATACCGTCAGCTTGGAGTTTGCTTATACAGAGCAAGCATTAACTAAACTTATTGCCTGCAGTAATCAAATTTTAATCGATAACGGATTTAACAAGTCGGTGCATTTTCGTGCGGGTGGTTGGCAGTTAGGCCCTAAATTGATTGCAGCATTGGAAGCGAATGATTTTACTTGGGACAGCTCTAGAATTGATGCTGACTTGCTCACAACTCGATGGCATGAAGACAGTGGTATGGTGACGATGCTGCGCCAGCTACACCCAAACAGCACACCGTTAGACCAGCCTTACTTGCTGGGGAAAAAGCTAATGGAAGTCCCCAATAATGCAGCATTGGCAGATTACACTAGTACTAAGCAAATAGTGACCTTATTTAAAAGCTTGATTGCTGAAAAGAAACAAGTGATGGTGCTCGGTTTTCATCAAGAGACCGCAGCAGATTTTTTAGTCAATTTAGAAAAAGCCATTCCAGAAATGCAGGCCATTGCTGCGGCTGGAAATATTCGATTAGTATGGGTTGTCCAACGACAGCCGACTTAATTTTTTGTAAAGCAGGTAAAATGTGATTTTATTTTTTAGTTGTTACGCCCATGCAAGTTGATTTAGCGCAGGCCATTGCTTTAATTAAGCGTGGCGAAGTAGTGGCCATCCCGACCGAGACGGTTTATGGGCTGGCTGCAGATGCACGTAATGAAGGTGCGCTGAAGCAAATCTTTGCCATTAAACAACGGCCTACGAATAACCCATTAATTGTCCATTTGGCGAGTAGTGAGCAGGTGTTGGATTGGGCGACAGTCTTTCCACCATTGGCACAAAAGTTAGCCGCTGCTTTCTGGCCGGGGCCATTGACCATCGTATTGCCAGCAAAAGAGTCGGTTTCCAGTATTCTGCGAGCAGGCGAGCCGACGGTTGCTTTACGCGTACCGGCACACCAAATCGCACAACAAGTATTGCAACAAACAGGCCTGGGCTTGGCTGCACCATCTGCCAATAAATACACACAACTAAGCCCGACAACGGCGCAACATGTAGCTAATGGCCTAGGAAATTCAGTGCCTGTATTAGATGGCGGAGCGTGCCAAGTGGGCATAGAGTCGACTATTGTTGCCATTGATGGGGACCAATGGCAATTGTTACGTTTGGGAATGATCTCTGAAGCGCAGGTCGCTTCAGTGGTTGGCGTTCAGTCTAAACTACCAACTTTACAAGACGATAAACCTTTACCTAAAGTACCAGGCCAGCACTTACTGCATTACTCACCGAAAACACCTGTGGAACTGTTTGCGTCGAGAGCGGCCTTATTGCAGGCGGCAGAAAATGCAGATTGTGCCGCTTTGTTATTAGGTGAAGGAAAGATCGCTAGCGGCAAGACGTTTAATTTGCCTAATGAGCCAGTTAGTTTTGCGGAACAGTTGTATGACACTTTGCACCAGATGGATGCGCTAGCAGTGGCTATATTGCTGATTGAGGCGCCACCCCGGCAGCCAGAATGGTTGGCGATTCATGATCGATTAACGCGCGCATCACGTAAACTTAACTAAAAACTACTTGTCATCAACGATAAAAGCGAGTAATTTTGACACTACTAGGTAGTGATATTTGGAGTTCGTTATGGATAATAAATATGGTTTAGGTAGTGCCAAAGTAGCACAGGTTAAGCATGATGAAAATCATGAGGATGTTGTGGTACACCCCACGGAATGCAAGTCCTGTGGCAGTAATGAATTGTCATTAAGCCCGACAATGCAGGATCACCTCTGCAGCGCATGTGGTGAATGGCAGAATGATGTCCCACAAGGGTACTCTACAGGCCGTAGTAGTGATTACTGAAAACTGTCGTTGCAGGCTAATGTGTTTTTTTCGGCGCATCCAAGCCCTGCTGTAGCAGCAGGATGTTCAGGGTGTAATGATAAAGTTTGCTCAAAATACTGTTTGGCCTTGTTAAAATTCCCTTTTTTTTCTTCAGCAATGCCAGCGTAATAATAGGCTTCGGCAGACTTCGGTTCTGCTTGCATCCATAACTGAGCAATACGATTTAGCTCACTCCATTGTTCATTTTTAAATGGCTGTACGACGCGCATGAAAAAAGGGCGCTTCTCTTCTGGGGCATCCCAAAATGGTAAAACATCAGTTTCCATTGATGTGATGTCAGGTTGTTTTAATAACGCTTTAATCCACTTCGCTGGGACGTTGTAATAATAAGCTTGTTTGCCAGGGCTTTTAAAAGTGCTAATAGCCAACAATTTCCCATCAACATCAAAGACAGGGCTACCGCTAGCACCCATCACAAAAGATGCACTTGTTCTAATAATGGAGCTGTCATCATGTGGGTACAGCGCTTTGATTTTACCTTCTGTGTACTGTGGTTTTGGCGGGCCGCCAGGGAAGCCAATTGAAAAAATGTTTTGCTCGTAGCGTAAGTTTTCATAGTCACCAAACTCCACAGGTGTTAAGCCCGCATACTGAAACCGTAAAATACAGAGGTCATGTTTCCAGTCGGCCTTCAGAGCAATGGGGGTGTAATTATCTCCGTATTTGGTAATGCTGACACCTGTGCTATTGGCTAATACATGACAGTTGGTGACAACTAAATCCTTGCTAATAGCGATGCCAGTGCCGACGCCATGACCACCTTTTTTAGTGCCAACATGCACTTTGACCACGGAAGCTTTAAGTCTAAAGCTGAGTTCGTCGCGTGTTTCAGCTAATAGACTGCTGTGCATGAAGGTTAATACTAAAAAAACAGTTAATAGGTGCATCGTGATTATCTCATATTAAATAGAATGTAATGCAATAGACCTCAAGGTAAAGCAAGTGGTTCGAACTGTAAAGTGACTTGTGTTACAGAAATATTGCAAATTAATGAAAATAATTTTATTTTTTAACCATATAGGGGTGAAACAGACATTAAAGCCTTGTAGAATAGAGAGTTGAACAAACAGCAAAGATAGTGAATTTATGATTATCAAATCAGAAGTTGTTGATTTAAACACCCCAACTGGGGTGATGCGCACTTATATCCACCGCCCAGCGCATGATAAAAAAGCACCTGCGATTTTGTTTTATTCAGAAATTTTTCATCAAACAGGCCCTATTGAGCGCGCTGCAAAATTAATGGCAGGCCAAGGCTATGCAGTGTTGGTGTCTGAAGTGTTTCATGAATTAAATCCGATTGGCACGGTATTGGGTTATGACGATGCCGGTCGTGACAAAGGCAATGCAGATAAAGCCGCTAAAGATGTGCAAGGCTACGATGCCGATAACCGAGCGATGATTGACTATGTGAAAACACAAGACTGGTATGATGGCAACTTAGGCGCAATGGGGTTTTGCATCGGCGGTCATTTGGCTTTCCGTGCGGCGTTACAGCCAGAGGTGCAAGCAACCGCTTGTTTTTATGCGACTGACTTGCATACGAATACGATTCCGAATCAACCTGGGCAACATAGCATGGAAAAGCTGGCTGATATTCAAGGCGAATTGATGATGCTATGGGGCAGACAAGATAACCATGTCGATACGGCTGGACGTATGCTGGTGTATCAGAAATTAACGGAAGCAGATATTACGTTCTCATGGCATGAATTTAATGCCCAACATGCATTTATGCGTGATGAAGGTGATCGTTATGATCCGCAAGCAGCAATGACAGGTTACCAATTAGCCATACAAATGTTTAGTAACACCTTGAAGTAAAACTGAAAAAGTAGTAACAATCGAGTGCTTGAGCCAAAAGCGATAGCGCATTAATCATTTAAATTACCCATTTAAAGAAAGAGTATTGAGAAAATGAACGCAAAAAATTCTGATATTGGTCTAATCGGACTAGCAGTGATGGGGCAAAACCTTGTCCTTAATATGGCTGACCACGGCTATACCGTTTCTGTCTATAACAGAAGCCCTTCAAAAACACGCGACTTTTTAGCTGAGTGTAAAGAGAATGAGCCTTCACACGAGCGTGTGATTGGTCATGAAGACTTAGCTGCATTTGTATTAAGCATTAAACGCCCACGTAAAATCGTTTTATTGGTTAAAGCGGGTAGCGCAACAGATTTAACCATTAATGCAATCCTTCCTTTCTTAGAAAAAGGCGATATCATCATTGATGGCGGCAATGCATTGTGGATAGACACCATCCGCCGCGAAAAAGAATTAAAAGCAAAAGACATCGAGTTTATCGGCTCTGGTGTTTCTGGTGGCGAAACAGGTGCACGTTTTGGCCCTTCACTCATGCCATCAGGCACACGTCAAGCTTGGGCATCTCTTGAGCCAATTTGGACAGCAATTGCAGCGAAAGTTGACCCTGAAACAGGTCAGCCATTAGAAGGCGGCGAGCCAGGCAAGCCTATCAAAGGCGGTTTTTCATGTGCTGAATATATCGGCCCTGACGGTTCTGGACACTATGTAAAAATGGTGCATAACGGTATTGAATATATCGACATGCAATTGATTTGTGAAGCTTACTGGTTAATGAAGCACTTGCTCGGTATGAAATCTGATGAGATTGGTAAAATATTTGAAGATTGGAACAAAGGCGAATTATCTAGCTTCTTAATCGAGATTACAGCGGATATCTTGCAACAAAAAGATCCAATGTCTAAAGAGTTCTTAGTCGAAATGATTCTAGATGCGGCAGAACAAAAAGGAACAGGTCAATGGACTGCAGCGAATGCGCTAGAGCTTGGTGCGCCAGCGAATGCGATTGCTGCTGCGGTTTATGCGCGTGGACTTTCTAGTGTTAAAGAGGAGCGTGTGGCAGCAAGTAAAATTCTTAAAGGCCCAACAATCACGCCAATTACGGACCCTAAAGCAAGAGTTGATGCGATTAACGCGATTAAAAATGCGCTTTATTGCTCAAAAATCTGTGCTTATGCACAAGGTTTCCAGCTGATTGATAAAGCACAAGTGGCTTACAACTGGAAATTGAACTTTTGTGAGATTTCTCAAATTTGGCGCGGTGGTTGTATCATTCGCGCACGCTTCTTACAGAAGATTACAGATGCATACCAATTAAACTCACGTTTGAAAAACTTAATGTTAGATCCATACTTCACTGAAGAAATCAGTAAGGGGCAAGAAGGCTGGCGTAAAGTGATTGCTTTGGCTGTGACGAATGGCGTGCCAGTACAAGGTTTTGCTGCTGCCTTAGCTTACTATGATGGTTATAGAAGTGCTGACTTACCAGCTAACTTGCTACAAGGTCAACGTGATTACTTTGGCGCACATACTTATGAGCGTAAAGATAAACCACGTGGTGAGTACTTCCACCTAGACTGGCCAGAGCCAGGGCGTCCTCAAATCGCTATTGACTAATTAATGGCTTTTTGAAAGTGAAGAAGGTAGAGAGGGTGACGATTGTCATCCTCTTTTTTTGACTATTGAGTGCTAAATGCAGTCGCAGTTTGCTTCTAAAAACCGATTGAATAGATTAGTCTCTTTCAGCTTTAGTAAGCGACTTGTTTCTGTTTTGTTTGTTTGTTGTACTTTTGTTTTAGCAGCTACTTCATCTGAGGGTGTTTTGACTGGTTCTGCTTTATTAACAGCTTTTTTCATGGCTTTTCCTTTTGGGAGTTAAATGCGCTGAAATTTTGTTTCAGTGATGTACCTTCATACTTGAGTGAAATTTAACAAGATAGTTCATGGGTGTGAACAAAAACTTTAGGTAAGTCAGTAAAGTGGTTAGATTTGATGGCTTTGTATATAAATCTGTTGTGAAATAGGTACAAGAAACCATCAATCATTGGTTATTTGCTTTCTTTAATGTTTGTAAAGAAGTGTGGCTGAATGCGGTTATGATAGTTAAAGCGTATGAATGATTGATGACTTAGAATAGAATATTTTAAATTAAAAATGGGTAGATAATAGAATGACTGAAACGTATTTGTTTTCCGTACATGTGGAAACGGCATATTTAGCAGACCAATCTAGCGTAGAAGATGAGCGTTATGTATTTTCTTACACGGTCACTATTACGAATGCCGGTAGCGTTGCGGCGCAGTTGATTAGCCGGCACTGGCTGATAACCGATGCAGATAATCAAGTGAACGAGGTGAAAGGGCTGGGCGTCATTGGCGAACAGCCTTTGCTAGAACCTAATGAGCACTTTACCTATACTAGTGGCACAGTGCTAAATACTGCTGTTGGCAAGATGCATGGGCGTTATCATATTGTTGCAATCGATGGCACTGTATTCGAAGCTGAAATCCCGTCATTTACCCTTGCCGCACCACGAGTGCTTCATTAAGAATGCCCTTAAATCATGATAAAAATTATATTACTGATCAGCATTACTTTAATGACAGCGGCATGCTCAAAGTCCGTTGTCAAACCAGAAAATGGCGCATGTAATTGCCCTCCAGCCGTTAAGCAACCAACAGAGACGCCACCTGTTAAAAAGCCGACAACAGAGAAGCCGCCAGCAGATATTTCACCCTATTCATTATTAAAGCCTGCAAGCTGGCAAGATCTGGATGGTTTATTAGAGGATGATGTTGTAGCGGCATGGCCTGCGTGGCTGCAAAGCTGTACGCGATTAGGTAAAAAGGATGCATGGAAAGCCGCTTGTGATGCTGCCAGTGCAATGAAGCAACCCAATAATGCGCAGATTATTGATTATTTATCCAACCATTTTGATGTGTTCCGTGCTCAGAATGAAGATGGCACGACAACGGGGATGGTGACTGGTTATTACCAACCCTTACTTAATGGTAGTCGAAAGCAATCAAGACAGTATTCACACCCTTTGTATCGAGTGCCTGATGACCTCATTACTGTTCAGTTAGCAGATGCTTACCCGCAACTGAAATATAAGCGGGTAAGAGGACGGCTGTCTGGTAAAAAGCTTATTCCTTATCGTACGCGTGCAGAGATTGATGCAAATCCATCACCGCTAACTGGTAACGAGATTTTTTGGATAGATGACCATATTGATGTCTTCTTTTTGCAGATACAAGGCTCAGGCGTGGTGCAATTAGAAAACGGTGAGCAAGTGCAAGTTGGCTATGCTAATCAAAATGGTCATCCTTATCGTTCGATAGGTCGTTTGCTTGTTGAGCAGGGCGAGCTTACTTTGGATAAAGCATCGATGAATGGGATTAAAAATTGGGCTCGGAATAATTCAGATAAACTACAGGCATTACTCAACAGCAATCCTAGCTATGTTTTTTTTAGAGAGTTGCCCGTAGGCTTGTCTGGCCCAATTGGTGCGCTAGGTGTGCCGATTAAAGCAGAGCGTAGTGTTGCAGTTGACCGAAAATTTATTCCACTAGGCGCACCTATATTCTTATCAACAACAGAACCCAATAGCACTAAGCCGCTCAGGCGCTTAATGTTGGCACAAGATACGGGTGGTGCTATTAATGGCGGTGTAAGGGCAGATTTCTTTTGGGGAGCTGGTGACAGGGCTGGGGCAAGAGCTGGGTCGATGAAGCAGCAAGGTGCGGTTTGGGTTTTGTTGCCGAAAGGGTTTGAACTACCTCAATAGCTTATGAGTGTGAAAAAATCAAAATAACCTGTGCAGTATTAAGTTTGTGGATTGCTCCAATGATTGGGCATGCTGTGATTTGTAAATGGGTGGATGATAATGGGACTGCGCACTACTCGGAGAAAAGCCAGCTAGAGGTAAAGTAATAAAATTGAAATTACCCCCGCAACCAACTTCATTGAAAGCGGCAGAAGAGTTGTTTCAAGAAAGAGAGAAGGCAAGGGAGCAGGAAGTGGACAAAGCAAATACACTTAAAAAGGCATCAACAAATCAGGCTGAGACGAGAAGGTCCGAATCTGTTTCAGGTGGTAGACAAGGTGGAGCAGATGTTTCGAGATGTGCGTTATCAAAAGATGTTTTAAATGGCTCACTAAAACATTCAAATGGTGCGCCACTCGATGCGAGTGATATCAAAACGGCAAGTAAAGATATTCGAAAGTTTTGTCACTAATCTAAAAACAAAAAAGGCGCATTAAGCGCCTTTTTTATAACATAAGAACAAAAATTACTTGTTCATTACGTACATTGTAACTTCAAAACCGAAACGCATTTCAGTAGCTGCTGGTGTTGTCCACATAGTAATTCTCCTTTTGTTTAAATTCGTAAGCTATTGCATTACGTACTAAACAGTCTACTGGGGCTTCAAAGAAAATCAGTGGACAATCTACTTAAAACAGACTCATGATTTTCATTAGATTATTGCTTGAGCCTAACGGATACCTTTGACACGCTTAATCAACTTCTTTATACCTTTTCGGCCGATGGTGCGTTTTAGCTTTACTTTCCCATCATATAGACAAAACCTAAGCTTAATGGGAAGGTTAAATTGTCGTCCACTTAGCGCTAAATACATTTGCATAAAGCGTTGGCGTCCTTCGCCATGTAATTTATGGCAAGCGCGGGTTAAGTCGGCGATTCTCAGCTTGAATGGGATGGCATGGTTGAAATTGTGAATGCGAGCCGTATCAATCAAAGAAAATTCAAGCACATTATTTGCGTGAATATTGATCAAAATATTACCGCCAGAGTAGTCTCTGAAGTAAATGCCGCGTTTATGCATATTGTGAGAAAACTGTGCGAACTGTCGATAAACCTCTTTAGCTGTCAGCCCTTTATAAGTTGAATGACCTCGAGTAAAAGCAGAAAATAGTTCACCAATCGTACAGTCAGCTGCCACACGCTCACAAATATAAAAGTTTTGCTTTAAGGATCTGTCGCCCATTTTTTCAAAGTAAGCAACTGGTTGTGCTGTACCTACACCGCGTCGTAGTAGTTCCATCGCCCCATTCCAACTACGTTTTGCTTTGCTCGGCTTGAAGCGATCTAAAAAGGCTTTGTGCGGGTACATTTTGACAGGCTGTTTAATCGTGAGCTGAGCTGTTGTATCTCTTGGATCTGGCATCGCCCAAATGACATTTCTTGCGTGTCGCAATGATTCGTCTTTTTGTGGAGCTATCAAAGTTTCAGGGTTAAGTGTGAGCATTAGTTGATTAGCCTCAGCTTCATCTTTGGCTAATACCAGACCTGACCAACCATTTTGATTAAATCTAAAATATTCTGCATTTTCAACATGCGCATGAATCGCCAGGTTTTTTGCTAGGGCAGGTGTTGGCAATAGTTCGATGTTCCAGTCTTTATCCCAACATATATAAATAGGTGCTTCACACACTAGCTCAGTATTTTTCTCTAACATGGCACCATCACGATTGGTTATTTTGGCATTATTGAGTGTGTTTTCTGTGTATATATCAGAAAGGTAAGCGACTTTTCCGTTAATTGTCCAGGCGACATGTATTTGCCACTGTTGATTGTTAAAGTGATGTATTTCTAGTCCCACTGCACTGAAAACTGCCTTAATGTACTGTGCGTTGCTTAAGTGGTTGAGCAAAGATTGCATGGCATAAAAGCTTGGATAGCGCTGATATTCATGTAGTACACCATCAGCTGATTGATAATGTGCGACACGTTCTAGCGCGGGATATTCTGCATCTGTTAGGCCGTCGTCAATAAGGCCTCCTCGGTTGCAGATAAGAGCGCCCCAATTGGCTTGGTGTAAAGCGCCAGACGCAGCTAATAAGGCGAAGTAGCGTGTTAAGTAATCCGCTTGTTTCTGTTTACCATTGGCTAATATACGTTCTATACGGTAGATGGCCCAAAATGCAGTAGAAGAGCTGGTTTGGTTGACACCGAAATCTAGTCCAATTTTTTGTAAGATGCGCGCTTTTTTGACAAGATTATATTTAAGTAATGTTGACCATTTGTACTTGAGTATTCTGTAATCAAAGCGCTCTGGCTCACTGACTCTTTCAACAAAAAGATTATCAGTCTGTGTGTCTGGCAACAAACCATCAGTTGCTAATATCTTGAAAATGCCAATGTTATAAATCGGTTCAAAGTCTTGTATGTTTGGACCAAGTAACTTAATGCCACGAGACTTTACTTCTTCATGCGCAATTCTCCATGCAATCAGGAAGCTGTGTAAGGTATAACCAGCCCAACGTTTACGGTTGATGGTGTTGCCAATTTCAACTTGTACGACTTCCGCACCATAACGGTTGAGTGTTGTTGCTAAAAAGGAGCGCCAATCAGCTTGTTCAGCTGTGCCGCCCATATGTGCAGCTATATGCGCAGGCGGGAATAGATGTAAAGTGACGTTAAATCCTTTTGTAATGAGCGTTTGTAAAAAGCGCGCATTGAAGTTGTCAACATCATTGTAAGTAAAGTCGATCCGGACATTATTGATACCAAGTGTTTCTAGTTGCCTAATAATGTAGTGATCTACTTCAATATTTTCATTAGAAGCAACGCATACTCCAAAAAAATCTTCAGATAGCGTATGGTTTTGTGTGGGTAGGTGCCCGTTTTTAATACGTAAGCCACCGCTTAAGATGTACTTTAGGCTGTTGGTTGCCAGTTGTTTAGCGGATGTAGAATAGAGTTGTTTGTTCATTAAGGCTGGGTTTTAATTGGGTGCTAGCCATGTTGAAAGCGTAAGTCATGATTATAAAGCTTATTTGCTATTCGTTTGTTTTCTACATTGTTTTTCTTAAGGATGTATTGCTAATCAAGGCCAAGAAATTAGCCTTTTACCCATTTCACAAAAGCTTTGTAGTATTCAGGCTGACGAACACATAAGTACATTATGACTATTACGTTGAGCATGGCAGTGATTAAAAAGAGCTGAGGAACATCAAAACCTAAGCTAAATATCCAGAGAGAGAGAGCGGTAGATATCACCATGAAAAGTGCGTTCATGATGTTGTTACCTGCAATAACCCGTGATTGGTGGCTTTTAGTGGTATTGCTTTGGATGAAGGCATATAAAGGGACGATATAAAAGCCACCAAAAAGGCCAATGAGCAATACATCAGTTAATAAGTGAAGGTGAGAGAAGCTACCGTAAAAGTCGGTATAACTTCTCACCGCGAGAGCTGGAGAAAGTGCGGCATGAATACTACTGCTGGTCACATATAAGTCAGCTGAAAATAGTGTTAAACCAATACCACCTAGCATCACTAAACCAAGATCCACCTTATGCTTTGAAAGCATTTCACATAACAAGGAACCTATGCCGATGCCTAATGAAAAAATAGATAACAATAAGATAAAGACACTTTCATCACCAAAAAGTGTTGTTTTAGCAAAGTTGGGAAACTGGGCCAGCAAGGTGGCGCCAACAAACCAGAACCAAGAAATACCAATGACAGCAAGCCATAAAGATTGGTGTTGCCAAATAAAGGTAAGGTTGCGCAAGGTTTCGGTGATTGGGTTCCAATTGATTGTTAAGTCTGGCGCACCAGCTGGGGTGTGTGGCACACCATGGCTTGTCCAGTAACCCATTACAGCGAGTGCAATGACGGAGGTGCTGATCATTATTGCGCTACTGTTTTGAATGGCCAGCCAGGCGCCCAATATTTGTCCTAGTAGTATGGCAACAAAACTACCCATTTCTAACATCCCGTTGCCGCCAATTAACTCTGCTTTACTTAAGTTCTGCGGTAGGTAGGAGTATTTAACTGGACCAAAGATTGTTGAGTGCGTACCCATCATAAATAGAGCCGTCGATAATAGGATAATGTTATGCAGTAAAAATCCAGCACTGGCAAACAGCATGATCAAGATCTCAAATGCTTTAATCACACGAATGAGTTTCGATTTTTCAAACTTATCAGCAATTTGCCCAGCCGTGGCGGAGAATAGAAAGAATGGCAGGATAAATAAGCCAGGCAGTAAGGTTGCCATGGTGACGCCATCAATGTTTGTGAGTTGGCTCGTGCGGAAAGCAACCAAAGTGATGAGTGCTGTTTTAAACACGTTATCGTTAAAGGCACCTAAAAACTGTGTAAAAAATAGTGGGCGAAAACGCTGTTCTTTTAATAATTGAAATTGATTATTCATGAATGATCGCCAATGGTTTTAATGTAAGGGGCCTTAATTTAATGAGTAGGAAGATCAAAAATACGCCTTGTTTCAAAAATATGCTGATTGAAGCTGACACCGTTATATTATATTAAACGTTTCACTGCAAAATCAAACATGAGTGGATTGACTGTTTTTAAAGCTTGCAAAAAGGGTAAGTGCTCACTCTTTAGCAAGCCATCTAAGAAGAACTCGTGATTAGCGATGATTGATAGGCCATCTTCTTTTGGTACATTTTCTAAGCCATACACTTCGACTCTGAAGAATATTTTGCATATGAAGCGTAATACACTAGCAAGCATTGGCTTCTCCCATTCGACCTTCTTTGACTATTTTTAATTATATTTTTTATGTAGCTTAATACATTTTCAATCGGTATGCGTCATATACGGTTTGTTGGCCAAAAAAACTTCTTTACCCACTTTTCACTTTGTAAAGCATGACATTGGTGCAATAGTTTTAAATAGTGGGTGACTATGAAACGGCTTAGTTGAGAACTAGCGACGATATTGTAAAATATTCAATCGCTAATTTTCACCAAAGCTCAACAAAATACGTGTGCGCTGCACACCGCCGATAGCGACAAACAGGTCGGAAATATTTTTCTACTTATCTGGAATATCGTTAACTACATTCATAACTACATATGTAGTTATTTAGTTATATTTGTCAAGTACAGCCTAATGGCTGAGTTGTTAGATGTAAAAAAACAGTTTGAATAACAAACCGTTTTTTTATGCCACATTATTACTACTCAATAAAATTTAGCTTACTATAACCGAGTAAAGTACCTGTCGCATAGGCGGTATCCACTAATGCAACTTGGTAATCTCCGATGGCTTTAATCTCTTTAATTTGCGCCTCACCTAGTCTGGTCAGTGTTTCCAATACCTCGGTCATTGTTCTAAGCCCCTCATTAAATTGTTTTAACTCCGCCTCGTAATTAATGCCAGCAATTAACACCTGCTGTCTTGCCGCTAAAATACGTTGCCAGTTTTGTTCTACTTGATCTACCGCATCATATATCTCTCTTTTAACGGTTAATGTTTGTAATGTTTTTGTGGTGAGTCGTTGGCCTCGTTGTTGTACTGCACGTGCCAATTTTGCTTTGTTCGCCTCATTGCTGATAGGTAATTCAAACTTAAAACCAACAGACCAGTCGTTAAAGTCACCATCTAATACATGTTGATAGCTATCGCCTAAATTATTAAATGTATTGGATAAAGTGCCATATTGATAATCGATACTGAATAAAGGTAAAGTTTGATTTTCTAAATAATCAATCTTAGTAAGATCGGCAGCCAGTTTCAATTCTTGCGTTAATAATTCTATACGGCCTTCTTGTGCATCTTTTAATAGCTTTTGTCGATTAATATCGTACTTTACTAAATTAGGTGGTGTGCTTGGTAGATAAATAGCATCCAAAGAAGTGACATCTGCAATGTCGTTCATCAAGAACTGCAATTGACGATTAGCCAGTTTTAAACTGGTTTCTGCAACGATTAGAGCTTCTAATCGATCCGCAACGCCTATCTCAGAACGACTAATTTCTACACGTGCTGTTAAGCCCTCGGCGACTCTTATTTTAACCATTTGTAAATTTTGCTGTGCATATTCATACTGCTGTCTTCTGACATCTAATTGGCCCCATCTTTCGTATAGTTTCCAGTACGCTTTATCAACCATCGCGATAATGCGAATAATTTGCAAACGGGTATTTAGGGTAGCCGCTTGTTGCTCATAACCAGCAATACGAATGCTGGCTTCAGTAACGTCTCGACCTGCATTTCTTAGCAGTGGTTGACTAATTGAAAATCGCAATGCACTTTGATACTGCTTGCTATCAAATTGACCACCGCGACGAGAAGTTTTTTTATTCATTAGCGGCGTACTTAGCGTAACCGTGCCGCCCGTTCGTAAAGGCACCTTAATGCCAGTTTCTACATCAAAGCCTTTACTCTTTTGCGCTAATTGATCCAGCTTTACTGTTTGTTTATCTAAGGTTGGATTTGTGGACTTAAAGCCAACATAGTCACTAGACAGTTTTGGTGAGTCACTTTCTCTGTATTGAGCGTACACATAAAAAATCTGATCAAATTTTGCTTCTTCTATTTTTAACTCACTCGAAGCAATATCAGGATTAACTTTCGCAACTTGAATATTTAAATTATTTTTTAAGGCCTTTACTCTTAAATCAGTCAGCGTGAATTGATATGCTTTATCACCGTTTTCTAAATCTAAAAGGTTTGAATCTTCAGGGTGGTCATAAGGTTGTAAGGCCTTTTTAATATCAATATTCAAGGTTGGGTTAGCTTGATATTTGAGCGCTTTGTTTTCATCAATAGCTTGCTTAAGTGTTTTAGCAGGCTTGTCTGAGTATTGCTCTAATTGCAATGACTCATCTCGTTTTAAAAGGTTGTCAAACACCAATGTTTCATCTGCGTTAGATGGCATTATTCCGATGCTGAATAGACACAAGAGTACCTGACAACTAAGTTGTTTTCTTGATGAGCGCATTATTGACTAGCTTTAAATTTTTGCATGCTGCTAGGAGGTTGTTGCGGTAACCGAGCCGGAAAGCCATTGACTTGGCGCCACAACTCATAACCAATCGAGACTTTTTGTAAAAGTATCCAAGCACGAGCACTCACACCTTGTCGCAAGAGTCTAGATGATGGCCAGTCTCTACTATCTGTTGCTGGGATGACCATCACTCTAAAACTTCCGGATCCATTATCAGTAGGGTCAACAAATGCAACTTTACCTCTAAATGTACCGACACTTGCTTGCGGCCATCCAGACACTTGAATCGCTGGCCATCCTTCAAACTCCAATCTTGCTTCACTATCCTTAAGCAGTAGTGGTGCATCTCGCCCATCAACCCATAACTCTACAGCGCGTGAAACAGTATCAGGGACAATGATGAGCATCTGTTCACCTTGAGAAATCACCTGTGATTGTGAGTTGATTGGCAGTCGGTGAATCACACCATCTCTAGGCGCAACCACCCTCTGCATGTTTTGGCGTGAGAGGTTGATTTCAGAGCTAGTTAAACTATTTTCACTATCCGCAAGCTCACCTTTTATTTTACTAATCAATGCTTTACTAGAATCAAGTGAGGCTTGTGTTTCAGCTTTTATTTGTAAAATTTCAGCAGAAGCTGTTTTTGCCACTGCTTTTGCAGCGTTAAGATTAGCTTGAGCACTATTTAAGCTACGTTTAGCAAGAATAAAATCACGTTCAGCCACTTCAACATCGCGTTTAGAAACCAAGCCGTCTGTGAATAAGCGTTGTAGGCGATTGGCTTGAAACTCAGCCGTATCTAAAGTAGCTTGCGTTGCACTATAGGATTCTAATGAGGATAATATCGTTTGTTTAGCCACATCTAATTTGAATTGTGCAGCTGCTATTTTTGCATCTCTAGATGAAGTCAAATTTTCTTGTTGAATTTGATAGGCTTTTAACTCATCATTTTTTGCACCCAGTTTGGTTTGTTGGTTATTGCGTTGTGACGTTAATCGATCTATAAAAAGTGGATCAATATCACTAATTTCAAGCAACACATCTCCTTTTTTAACCATTGAGCCTTCCTGTACATACCATTTGCTAATCACACCACTGACAGGCGCATCAATACTTTGGATGCGCTCAGAGGCGGAAAATGCGGTGACTTGACCGCTAGCAATAACATTTTGCCGCCATGGCAGAAACATCGCAAAAATGGGCAGTACAAAAAATGCAATCACTAAAAACTGGGCATAACGGCGAACGAACGCTGGCGTTTGCGCTACTGTTAAAGCTTGTCGATCCATACGCTTAGCTTCGTTCATTTGTTGGCCTGTTCTATTAAATCCGCCAGTTTCAATTGATGATCAAATTGTTTAGCAATATGGTCGAATCGCGTTGTCATTAGTAGCATCCAATCTTGTTTTCGTTCAATTAAATAATGAATCACAATCTCAATTTGTTGTGGATTTAAATTATCAATGATGCCGTCAATGATGAGTAAATCTGGCTTTGTGACTATTGCCCTGACTACCATTAGCCGTTGTAATTGCGTCGTTGATAACGGCGCACCAAAACTAGTGAGCTGAGTATTAAGACCATGTTCTAATTTAGAGAAATCATCGATTAATCCTAACGCACCTAACACTGCATTGATTTCATGCATAGATATGTTTGTGTTGTCGAGTAGTATATTATCTAAAATAGTGCCTTCAAAGATTTCTACTTTAGTAGCAATCCCAATACAATTTCTCAATGCCAAGCGATTGATTTGACGTAAGTCAACATTGTTATATTCGATTTGACCTTTATCAGGGGTTCTTAGGCCAGTCACTAAATCAATAATTGTTGACTTTCCAGTGCCAGAGATCCCCATAATGGCAAGGCTGCTGCCTTTGGATAGGGTGAAGTTAATATCTTTAATTGGATGTATACGATGAGAGTAGGCAAAGTTTAAAGCGGTTACGGATAGTGTACTCAATGCATCAAACGATGTTTGGTTATCTTTGATTTCTTCTTGAGGCAAATCATCTAAAACCCCCAGTTTATCGATCGCCGCTAAAATATCGTAATAGTCGCCGAACTTACTGACTAGTCGTACAAGAGCAGCTAGCACACTAAAAAATATTAATTCAGATGCAACAAACTGACCTAAGTTCATTTGACCATTAACGACTAAGACGCCACCAATGACCAGCATTGCGGTGCCAATAAAGGCATAAAACATGACCGCGCCAAAGGTTTGCCAAAGCAAACAAGAGAAGTGGGAAGCTCGCTTGTTTAAGTACTTATCCGCTAGCTTGTTGGTGAATACTGTCGCACGGTATAAACCGTTGTAGAACTTGAATAGATAAAAGTTACCCGCTATCGTTTCTAGCCATGCAGCCATGGCATATTTTGCTTTAGACTCTTCAATCGCAGTTTGTGTCGCATTTTTGCCTAATACGCTGAGCGCAAACCAAAAGAATAGAAAGATTAGTGCAACGACAAGGGCAAAGTAAACGCTATAAAAAATTAAAATGATGCTACCGATAACGACTTGAATAATCGCAATTAAACCAACAGTTAATAGTGTGGCGGCTGACTTTTGTATCGTAGCAATGTCAAAAAAACGATTTACTAATTCAACAGGGTTTGTTTTGTCGTAAATGTTAATCATTGCACCTTGGATCTTATTGGTTACTTGCATAGCAGTTTCAACAAATAATCGGCGTTGAATATACTCAACGACATAAGCT
>TARA_B110000208_G_scaffold13429_1_pt1 | contig 41149 bp, 46 predicted proteins | sample TARA_B110000208 | Tara Oceans TARA_B110000208 (sample SAMEA4397426) | marine metagenome | biome: Polar Biome; feature: [SRF] surface water layer (ENVO:00010504); material: water (ENVO:00002006), including particulate matter (ENVO:01000060) such as... | depth 5 m
AAATCAGCAGTTAGTAGTCAGAACTCAGGAATCACAAGCCACAAGCAGAGAGAAATAATTTTCTCCGCGCAGCGGCGTTTCACTCTTCACACTTTGCGATTCACGCTTCAATCTTCGAGCATGCAAACCAAACAAGATGAAGTTCTCCAGATTTTCCGCGATGGCGGTGCGCTCCTCAGTGGCCACTTCCTGTTACGCTCAGGCTTGCACAGTGCCCATTTCTTTCAATGCGCTCAGGTCTGCCAGTACATGGACAAAGTTACACGCATGGCTGAACTGCTGATCGAGGATCTGAAAGGCTACGGCGCGACGACTGTGGTGGGCCCAGCAATGGGCGGCCTCGTCATTGGCCAAGAAGTGGCGCGCCAACTCGGCCTGCGCTTCGTGTTCCTTGAAAAAATCGATGATAAGCTCGAACTGCGCCGCAACTTCAAATTCGCAGCAGGCGAAAAAGTCTTGATCGTCGAAGACGTCATCACTCGCGGCGGCCGCGTCACCGAAGCACTCCAGCAATGCCGCGCACACGGCGCAGAGCCCGTCGCGGTCGGAGTGATCGTCGACCGCAGCGCGGGCAAGACTACTTTCGACGTGCCGCACCACAGCCTCGCCGAGCTCAGCTTTCCCACTTACCAAGCCGACCAGCTGCCTGCCGAGCTACAAGGGACCGTGGCGACCAAGCCCGGCAGCTAAGTTGCGCATAAAACACTCATATAGATCTTAGAAGCCCCCGACATCGAGACACTAGGCTTCACCCGCAACAAACAATTGCTCGATGAATCGACTGCGCTATCACCATACTTGAAATGCTTAAGTTCGACACTACCCTCAACCGCCTACGCAGCGTCGGCATTTTCGAGGCCATTTCATTCCTACTATTACTCGGCGTTGCAATGCCGCTGAAGTATGCGTTCGGCCAGCCGGAAATGGTTCGAATTGTCGGCATGGCGCACGGCGTGCTTTGGATGCTGTATGTCGGACTGGCTGTGCTGGGACAAATCGACTACAAGTGGCCACTAAAAACGACTGCGCTGCTACTGATAGCCAGCATGCTGCCATTCGGGCCCATCGTGGCTGATGCCAAGTTGCTCAAGAAAATCGAGGACAAGTAACAGCAACCCCTTCGACTACGGCCAAACGACAAGTCAGCAGACTAGCAGCGGGGTATAATTACAAAAGTTGTCGCAATAGTTCCTGAAGCCCCGGAAGCCGTGGCGTCTGCGCTGGCGCAGGCCAATTTGAGCGACTCCCTTGACTGCTGGCCGTCGCAAGCGACGACGCCACGTGGCAACTTTAGCAATGACACCTTAGTTCCGCACCCAACGACTCGCTTGCGCGATGCTATATTGAAACTTGCGAGCGTGCTCACGAATCAGGAACGGCATGTCCCATTGTTTTTGTAACTCAAAGCTCGGTTCCAGTGCGGAACGCAAGCCTGCAAACGAATCCTCCGCACCATCGCCGAGCCAATTCTCAGACGGGGTATATGCCTCGAGCCATGAGAATGGCGTGGTAATCAGCAACTGCCCGCCAGGCTTGAGTAACCGCGACAAGCGCTGCAGCAGTCGCATGGGCTCGGGTAAACGACAGATCAAGTTACAGGCGATCACGACATCGAATTGCCCAATATCCTCGCGGATGTGCTGTGCGTCGCCCTGCTCAAAATGCACCCGATTCGGATCGATCGCAGCATCTACCTTTAAATCCAGCAGCGTCGTGGCTGAGCCTTCATCTAGCCGCCAAGCAGGATGCAGGCCTTGCGTCTTCATCCGATTGGCCGCATCAATAAACGCCTGCGAATAATCGATACCAATCACTTCACGGCACTTTCGGGCCAGTTCAAAGGTAGAGCGTCCAACCGAGCAACCGAGATCTAGTGCCCGCGGCGCATCGGGTAACAGCGCAGCATCGAGCCCTTCGCTCACACAGCGCTGCGGAAAGCCTAGCGCATCGACGGCACCGAATGCATAAGGAAACTGCTCCTCTGCATTGGCATAATGAAAGATTAAATACTGCTGCAGCAGTTCGTCGGATTCGTAAGGATTTTTAGACATATACTAAAGGCTATTTCTCGATATCGGGATTTTCAACAGGCTCAACCACTTTCTTACCAGTGGTGATTTTTTCTGCAATCGATTGAATCACAAAATACATCATCGGCACCACGATCAAGCTGAGCAAAGTCGCCGCTAACATTCCACCAAAAACTGTCGTGCCGAGGATCTGGCGCGATGACGAGCCGGCGCCCGAAGCGATCAACAATGGAATCACGCCAAGAATGAACGAGAGTGCAGTCATCAACACCGCACGAAAACGAAGTTTCACTGACTCAACAGCCGAATCAAAAATGCTCATTCCGCTTTTACGCTGAGCACTCGCGAATTCGGTCAACAAAATCGCAGTCTTAGTCGATAGCGCGATCAACAGAATCAGTCCGATCTGCGTATACACATTGTTCTCCATGCCGCGCATTTTAACCGCAATCACCGCACCGAGTAGAGCAATCGGGACCGACAAGCAAACAGAGATCGGTAGCGTCCAGCTCTCGTACTGAGCAGCCAGCAGCAAGTAAACCATCAACACCGCAAATGCGAACACGACCGCGAGCCCGGTTGCCGCCTGCTTTTCCTGATACGACAACTCTGACCATGCAAAGCTCATCGATAAGGGGAGACTCGACGCGGAAAGAGCTTCCAGCGTATCCATCGCTTCACCCGAGCTATGCCCAGGAGATGGGTTACCTAACACTTTAACCGACGGCATCATATTAAAACGAATGATATTTTGTGGGCCTAGTTTCTCCTCGAGTGAAGCGACCGCACCCAACGGAATCATCCGTCCATCGGCGCCCTTCACCGCCAGCTTATTAATATCACCAGGCTGACCACGAAACTGCGCATCCGCTTGAGCCACGACTTTAAACACTCGGCCAAATAGTGTAAAATCATTCACATACAAGGACCCTAAGTATATTTGTAACGTATCAAACACAGACGTCATCGAGGTGCCGGTGCGTTTAATTTGCTCGCGATCAATATCCACAAAAATTTGCGGCACACTGGCACGAAAGGTCGTGCGAGCACCTGTAACAGCAGGATCTTGGTTCGCTTCACGTATTAAGTCGTTGGCTATCCCAGCCAATTGCACCAAACCGCCGCCTTCCAGATCTTGCAACATGTAGGTGAATCCGCCCGTGGTACCGACACCTGGTAATGAAGGCATCGGGAAGCCAAACACGGTCGCATCTTGAATCCCTGCGAACTGACGCTGCATCCCCGCAAGGATGCCACTCTGATGCAATTCGGGCGTCTTGCGATCGTCCCAGTGCTCAAACACCACTACACAGAATCCAGCATTCACCCCGGCCGCACCGTCAATTAAAGAGAAACCTGAAATCGCCAAACAATCGACCACACCAGGTGTGGCACTCACGATCTTCTGCACCTTATCCATGACCACGTCAGTCCGAGCCAGGGTCGCACCATCTGGCAATTGAACGCCGACCATACAATAGCCTTCGTCTTCTTGAGGCACGAAACCGGTCGGCAAACTGCCCATGCCTTTGATTGAAATATAAATGATCGCACCGAAAACACAGAGTCCAATCACAGAGCTCTTCAGGGCGATACGAACCAAGCCCTGATAGAACTTATTCGACCCACTGATCGAATTATTAAACAATTTAAACACGCCCTTGGCCTCTGCTTGACCAGGCTTGAGCAATACCCCGCAAAGAGCAGGAGCGAGAGTTAGCGCATTGATAGAAGAAAAAACCGTCGCGATCGAAATGGTAATCGCAAACTGCTTAAACATCGTGCCAGTGATGCCACTCATCATTGCAGTGGGAATGAACACCGCCAACAGGACTAGCGTCGTCGCAATGACTGGCCCGGTCACTTCCTTCATACATTCCTCCGCCGCTCGCTTACCACTGAGACCTTTCTCTAAATGAACAAAGGTATTTTCCACCACCAGGATCGCGTCATCGACCACGATACCAATCACCAGAACGATCCCGAATAGCGTCAATATATTGAGCGAAAATCCAAGTGCCAACAGTACCGAGAACGTGCCAATTAAGGCGACTGGAATGGTGATCGTCGGGATCAAGGTCGCACGAAAGTTCTGCAGGAAGAGATATACCGTCAACACCACCAAGGTCACAGTCGCGAACAGTGTAATGATGACCTCTTTAATTGATGCGTCCACCACCCAGGTCGAGTCATACACTACCTTATACTCTACATCATTTGGAAACGCACTCGAGAGTCGGGTCAGTGCCGCCGACACACCATCAGCTACATCCATCAAATTCGATCCGGGGATTTGATAAATCGCAATCGCAGTCGCAGACCTGCCATTCAGCTTCGAATTAAAGTTATACACGTCCGAGCCTAACTCCACTCGTGCCACATCGCCGACTCGGACCACCCGCCCATCTGCACCAGTGGCGACGATAATATTCTCAAATTCCTGAATCTCGACTAGCCGACCATGTGCACTCAGGACATACTCAAATGCAGTGCCCTCTGGTGCAGGTGCAGCACCGACTCGGCCAGCCGCGACTTGAACATTTTGTTCACGAATCGCAGCAACGACTTCGCTCGCAGCAAGGTTACGCACACGCAACTGATCTGGATCGAGCCAAATACGCATACTAAATTCACCGACCCCCCACACCAACGCATCACCAACACCCGCGACACGCAGTAAGTCATCACGGATGCGCAAATTGGCAAAGTTAGATAAATAGGCGGCATCATAGGTGTTGCCTGGAGAGGTCAATGTAATGAACATCACAATGTCCGACGACTTTTTCTTCACCGACACACCCGTGCGCTTCACTTCTTGCGGCAGGCGAGGCTCAGCCAATGCCACACGGTTTTGCACCAGCACATTTGCGGTATCCAGATCGACTCCGGACTCAAAGGTCACAGTGAGGTTCATACTACCATCATTGGCACTCACCGAACTCATGTAGATCATGCCCTCGACGCCATTGACCTCTTTTTCAATCGTCGCCGCAACAGTATCCGCTACCGTAGCTGCATCAGCACCTGGATAAATCGCACTCACCGAAATCGTGGGTGGCGCAAGATCCGGATAGCGGGCAATCGGTAGTTTTACCAACGCCACCGCACCAAGCACCACAATAACGATCGAAATAACTGCTGCAAAAATCGGCCGACGTATGAAAAATAAACTAAGCATAGCTGCGAATTCTCTAGAGGTTACTGAGCGTTCGGAGTCACTGGCGCACCATCTCTGACCCGCTGTAACCCAGAGACGATGATTTTTTCTGACGCATTCAAGCCATCCAGAATGATGGTCTGACGAACGGCCGCCTCACCTAAACTCGTCGCAGGTTTGATGATCGTCTCGCCCACATCAACCGAGCGACGGCGCACAACATTCTGTTCGTCTACCACCCAGACATAGCGTCCACCGATATCACGCAGCACGACCTCTGCGGGCACAACAATCGCCTTTGTTTCGGTCGGGTTGCGCTGATCTGGCGCGACCGGCACCTGCACTGTGGCAAACAAACCAGACGTCAGTTCATACTTAGCATTATCAAAAATGGCTCGAACTCGAATCGTGCGAGTCATCGAATCGACTTTGTTATCCATAAAGTCGATATGACCAATGGTGCCATACATAGAGCGATCTGCCAACTCTAGCTTAACGTCGAGCCCTCTGACATACTCGCTGACTTTTTGGTCGGAGCGCAGACGAAGAAATTTAATGGCTTCTCGCTCTGGCACCTCAAAATATGCTTCAATCGTCGAATCATCGACAATCGAAGTGATAATGGTAGGCTCTGAATACCCGACCAAGTTCTCATCACTTACATTCGCCAACGAGATACGTCCACTGATCGGCGCATGCACCGTCGTATAGCTTAAGTCCAACTTGGCATTATTTAAATGCGCCTTTGCCTGATTCACGGACGCGATCGACTGCGCCAGTTCCGCGGCAGCAATATCAACTTCAACCTCTGAAACTGAATTCGTCTGCAATGCGAGCTCGAGGCGCTGCTTTCGCGTCTTGGCAAGCTCACGCCCAGCTTCGGCACGCTCGAGGTCAGCCTGCGATGATTCAACCGCCAATTTATATGGCGCTTGCTCGATGATGAATAATAAATCGCCCTTGTTAACAAACGAGCCTTCATTGAAATTGGTCTTTTCAAGATAACCACTGGCACGGGCACGGATCTCTACCTCAGAGACACCCTGCAAGGTCGACGGGAATGTCTTGTAAACAGTCACCTCTCTCATTTCTGGCGCCGCCACCGTAACACTCGGCGGCAGGGGTGGCGGTGTTTCCTTAGAGCCACAGCCCGCCAAAAATAAACCGCCAAAAACTACCAGGCTTAAAGATACGGCCCCAGCAGTGAAGACTACTTGTCGGGATGATTTTTTACTGTTCTCGTTCATGGTGTTTATAAACTATTTAACAATATGTTTTTTATTCAGAGCGATTCAGCTCAACCTCGCCATCAAGATATCCTCCACCTAATGCGCGGTATAACGTAATATAAGCTTGGGCGATTAATCCTTGGCTCACTGCATAGCTGTCTTCGACCCGAGTCGCGGTACGCTCCGCATCCAGCACATTCTGAAAATCAACCAAGCCCTTCGAGTAGTTGTCCTTCACCAAGGATACCGTCTCTTTCGCAGATGCAGAACCCAGCTTTAATGATTGCAAGCGGTCGCGCTCATTTGCGATGCGACTCATCGATGTCTCCACTTCCTCGACTGCTTTCAACACTGCATTCTCATATTCGAGCAGCGCTTCTCGGGTACGAGACTCCTCAATATCAACTTGACTACGCACACGCTGGGCACTGAACAAATTCCAACGAAATGCAGGGCCAAAACCATAGGCTCGCGCGCCTGATTCAAACACGTTACCACTCTCATTCGATAATAGCGCGAAGTTACCATTTAGCGAAAATCGTGGATAAAGATCCGCCTCAGCCACGCCGACACGTGCATGCTGAGCGGCCAATTGACGCTCCGCGGCACGTATATCAGGACGCGCTCGAAGCACTTCAGCAGGTGTCTCAATTTCAGTGCCTGGTGGCGGCATCGGGATTATTTCATGTTTACCTAACAGCTTCTCTACTGCTGGGGAATAGCCACCCAATAAAATAGCTAGTCGATTCACGGTCGCGGTGCGCTGCTGGCGTAATTGCGGAAGAAATGCCTGTGTATCAGACAAATTCGTCTGTGCTTGGGTGGTGTCCTGTTTCGGCACCAGACCTGCATTAAAGCGATCATTCGCGACCCTAAGCGACCCTTTCTGATTCACAATATTCTGCTTCGCCAAAATAATACGCTCCTCAACCGTGCGTACATCCAAATAGTTCCTCGCCACTTCAGCGATCAACAGAACCATGAAGTCACGGTAACTCTCCTCGACCGCTTGCAACCCGGCATCAGCTGATTCAATTGACCGGCGTACACCCCCTAAAACATCAAGCTCCCAAGTTAGGTCAGCACCGACAGAATAGAAGGTCTCCGAACCGCCCCCGCCTGCAGCCTTAGACAGGCGGACATTTTCACTCGTGCGTTCGCGGCGTAGACCTCCAGTCCCATCAACAGTCGGAAATAAGGCGCGATTCGAAATCTGACGAGTAGACTGAGCTTGCAGCACACGTTCATAAGCAATTGCGAGACTCTTGTTAGTCTCAATCGCAGCATCGATCAGTTGATTTAACGATTCATCTTTAAACTGCTTCCACCAGTAATCCACCGCCAATACGCCGACTGGCGAGCCGACGATACGCTGATTCCAAGCATCCGGCGCGGCAACTTGAGGTGGCTCATAATCTGATCCAACGAATTTACAGCCAGATAAACCGACTAGACTAACAAGTGTCGCTGCCCCCAACTGAATAGTTGCGGACAAAGATCGATTAAATCCAAATGATGTCTTCACGTATGGCAGCGAACTAATTTAAAAATCATAGTCTAGCTTCAATTTGGATATGAAAGCTATTTTCTACAAGAGATATTATGGTCAAACAAATCGAGCTATAACAGCAAGAGTAGAATAACGATTATTATATTAGCAAAAACTTAACACACAGACAACCGATCGATCGTGCCGCACTCAGACCAAACAAGCGCTATTAGCCATTCGCATCAACTAAGCCGACGATATACTCCGAGGGTTGATAGTGATGAATCAATACGGTCGTCTCGCCGTTCTTAATCATCCTTGCTTCAGGTAAGCGGATCTCGGGAGTCTTGTGCGGCGCGTACAATACATCATCATGCGAGGCGTTTATATGCTCCTTAAATAAATCAGGGGTAATTTTGCCACCCAAATGATCATCACGGCCAGTGGCGACATGGATCGTCCCGAGTATCTTTTCGTCTTGAATATCACGCCCCGAGAAGGGCAATACTTGGGTGCCAAAGCCCAGCTCACCAATCGCACCGATCATCGGATCATCTTTGAGGCGACGATTGTGGTTTTCGATTTCCGTATAATCTCCATATACAAACTGTGACTTATAGATCATACCGTCTTTGACATGTAGCAGTCCAATCGTGCTTTCATCGTATTTAAACGGAAAGACACCATCGGCACTTTCTGGTACAAAATAAACCTCCCCAGCAGGTAAATTCGCCACATCTGGCTTACCTGCAGGGCACAAGCCGTGGCTCTTTTGCGCCTCCTGACCGTTGGTATGTAGCACCAATGTGTAAATTTTGTTTTCAACTTCAAAGTCGATTTCGAAACGATCGGCTTGTGTCAGACCGCATCGAATCCGCTCCGCCTCTTCACTTACGATATTATAATCTACCGCAAGCCCTGTATCTAGGATGATCTGATTTAGGCCATGTAAGGTTGCACCACGAAAACCGAACTCCTTGCACTTGGCAGTTAGTGGTGCTGTTGCAGAAAAAGTAGAAACCGTTAGTACGATGTCATACTTGGTATAAATGTCCCGATCCAAACTAAGCAATTTACCCTCTACATCATAACAAGTATCTTCCATATCGAGATTACTTCCACCAGTCTCTTGGTATGCATACAGCTCACCACCAGTCCAGTTCATAGCCTCCAAGCCCCCAGCCTTGAAGCCCTGATAAAAGGTCTCATACCCATAGTTCTGAATTGATAGCGTATCGTCTTCGAGAAAACTAAAGTTCTCAACATCAGCCGGATTCGGCAGATCGATAAGAATGCAAACTTTCTCTCCCGTGCCTGTGCCGAAGCATGTCGTCAATAGACGTGTTAAACTGAATGGAGAAAATGTGCGTTTGTTCGCGTCTAAGATCATAATTATAAAAAATCTATTAAGTTAACAGTGTTTAGAAATTTGCATGCGCAATTAGTAGTGTCAAAGCTAGGTTTGACACTATTAATTACGATAGTGGAATCGGAGCCAATCACACGAACTTACAACTTTACCAAAAAATACAACCTATGAAGCGTTTTTTCGACATTTTTGCGACTATGATACTTGCGTGTGCGCTAAGCCTGCCGCTCTTAATTGTGTGCGGAATACAGCTTGTGATCTTAGGCCGACCGATTTTTTTTCGGCAGCAGCGAGCAGGCAAAAACGGCCAACCACTCTCGATCCTCAAGTTTCGCACGATGCGTACTGGCACAGGTAGCGATGCCGAGCGTATGATTCCTTGGGGTAAATTCCTGCGCTCGACTAGCCTCGACGAGCTGCCTGAACTTTGGAATGTCTTGCGTGGAGAAATGAGCCTGGTTGGGCCCCGCCCTCTCCCATCGATTTACCTTGATCGCTACTCAACAGAACAAGCACGACGCCACGACCTGCGCCCCGGCATTACTGGTTGGGCCCAAATTAATGGGCGCAACGGACTTACTTGGAAACGCCAATTCGAACTCGACCTCTGGTATGTCAGCAACCGGACCTTCTGGCTCGACCTCAAGATACTCGCATTAACGATCGTTACCGTTTTTAAACGCGAAAATATTTCCGCAGCAGGGCAGGTCACTCGTCGCGAATTTTTCGGATCAAAAGACCTCTAATTATTTCATAAAAGCTGGTCTTTTTGGAGCGCTTCGTATCGCGATAAAATGCGTGGCAGATGAGTTCACCCAACTCTAAAGTAGTGCCCATCTCAAGAGGGCTGATTTAACGCAAATAATCCAGCAGCGAAAGATTCAAAATCCTCGCCCCACTGCTGAGCGTTGCTTCGTATGCAGTCTGCATGCGATTAAACTCAACAATTGTTTCGGCCAAGTCGGCATCGACTAACTCTGAAATATTGCTTTCCAGTTGGTTGAAGCGCCCGGCATTAATCTGCTCGACGGTTTTAATGCCGTTAACCTTAACTGCGAGTTCTACAATACCGTCATTTACATTGATCCGAGAATTCTCCAGCGCATCCGCACGCACCGAAATACCATTCATGTCCTCACTTAAGAATGCATCCCTCAAGGCGATCATATTATTGAGCACTTCGCCATACCCTGCGTTTTGTGAACCCCGGGAGAATGGGTCCACTTGGCTATTTTCAGAAACACGGAAACGAACATCATCACCTCGACTCACACTACCTGTATACGACACTGAATACGCCTCTCCAATATAATTATCAGGTAGTGGAATAGGATCCCCCTTAGCATCAAAAACAATCGCTCCTGTCGTATCTCGCATTACTGATGCAACCGGAGGATCGCCAGGGGCGATAGGGTTCCCGCTTATATTGACATAGTTGCCCTCTGCATCTTCCAAAAACTCAGTATACCGCTGCGCCTCAAAAGGGATCTCCGATATGTTTGCCCCTGCAAACAGGTAGTCCCCCCCAAGCTTTGCATTCAGGCTATTGATACCCTGATTAATTAACTGCCGAATGTTGGCATCTTTCGACAACAGATCCATTGGCGAGGAATGCCCGTCATTAACCAGACCCAGATCCGATGCCGAATCACTAATGCCTTTAAATAACTGCAAGGATTCCAAGCTAAGGGTTCCAATTGTCTCAGCTCGATTGATATTATTTGCGAAAGCTTGAATATTGGACTTTTCGGTCGACGCCGCCGAGGCACGAGCGACCGAAGCGGCTCCATCCTCCGAGCCATGGATTTTCTGCCCAGTACTAATCTGACGACTAAGGTTGTTTTGCTGAGATTTAAGCGCATTCATCTCACGAATAAAGTGCGCATTGCTGGAACTTGTTGTTATTCTCATAGCTAAATAGGAGTGGCGATTAACGTAGATTAATAATGGTTTCAAGCATTTCTGAAACCACTTTAAAAACTTGTGAAGACGCTTGAAAGGCACGCTGGTATTGAACGAGATTTGCCATCTCTTCATCGATCGAGACCCCACTCACCTGAGATTGCCGATCTTTCATCAGGGCCTCAACATCACGTTGCACCGCGAGCTGGTTGGCGTTGCTCTCAATTTCTAGACCTAGATCCACCGCAGTTTGAATGATTGCCTCAGAAAGGCTCGATCCGCCAAGCGATTCAAAATCTCCCTGACTCAATCCTGCGATGGCCAAAGCAATCTCATTGGCTCCCGAAAAGTTAGAATCAGTGCTACGCAGGGAGTCCACGTCCAGAGGAATCGACTCTGCAACGGCAGGATCGGACGACCCAGTGTAGAGCGCAATACTCCCCGCACCAACCGTCGAAGGCACTCCTGAAACTGATGGCGGCGGCGTCGGCTGCGCAAAAAAACTTTGCTCGGGCACGACTGGATCAGCCCCAGCAGGAACGAACGCTTGATAATAGATTTCGTTCACCTCAGTCGCAATAGTATTAGCCAGCGCATCCAGCTGACCACGAATCTCGACCAAATCTCCACTTTTCACCTGGGCTAAGGCGCTCAGCTTGCCTGCCCGCAAGTCTAGGTCCTCAGACGATCCGGAGGAGCGAAATGCATTGCTCGACCGATTGTAAAACAAGGGTTCGGGTGCAAATCCGGGGCGCACAATATCGACACTTAGTCCGCTTTCAGTACGCAGCTGAACACTCACTTGCCCGTTTGAGCCAGGCACTGTTACAAAATCTGCCTGCGCAAATCCTGCAACCTCTTCAAGAAGCGCCTGCCGCGCGTTCCTCAGGTCTGCTGCCGTGCCATCGCCTCCAGCAATCTCGATTCGAGCGATTTGGCGATTCAGATCAGAGAGCTCTGCCATCCGATTATTAAATGATTTAACTTCCGTCTGAATTTCAGTATCAATGCCATTCTGAATTTGATCAAGCCGACCATCCGCACGGTTAAAACTGCTGACTAATTGTTCCGCAGATTGCATGACCACAGATCGGGTCGCTCGATCCGCAGGATCTGCAGCAAAATTCTCAAACGCATTCAAAAAATCATTGAGGCTATCGCGAATCCCTCCGTTGTCTTCGGGCCGATCACTAATAAAAGAAGGATCGTTAACCCGATCTAGAGTTTCTCCGACGGCAGAAAGAATTTCTCTTAAACGATTATCACGAGTTTCAAATGAAGACAGGAAAGAACTCTCCTCAACGACCTGCTTATCGATAAAGTCATCCCTCAGATTTTGTACCCTATAGTTTGCTGAAGTGTTTATACTTCCCCCGCTAACATTCGTCACCGGACTGGAGACAACACGTTGCCGCGCATAGTTCGGGTTGTTGACATTCGCAATGTTTTTACCAGACAGTTCAACAGACTTACTGTGCGCTTGAAGAGCTGATGAAGCAGAAGTTAAATGTCCAAAAAGGCCTGACATAAGGATCGGGGGTTGCGTGAACGTTGATTAAAAGAGATCGCCAGTTAACGATTAAGCTGTGCGAGCGACATGCGCAGCCATAACGTTTCGCTGCTGATTGTTAGGATTACCATCGCGCCGATAGATATTTGGCTGTTGCGCTTGCCCCGGGCTCAAGACGCGCAGTGTTTCCCTGCTGATATCAAGCGCTCGGCGGTACAACATCTGGTTGCGGGTCAGTTGAGACTGGCTTTCGCGGATAAGCCGGTTAATCTCCCGAACCAGCTCTTTGAACATTTCTTGGTGTGCACTATTAATACTATCAATCAAAACAAGAATACTGGATTCACCTTCATGATGCAGCGCCCCAACCATTCGTTTGCGCGCCTCATCGAATTGCTTTATACACGCGGCGTGGTGATTGACCTCATCGTTCAATGAGAGGATAAATGCCTCGTCCTGCTGAATCAGCGCAGAACGCTGATCTTCCAGGAGTTGAAGCAATTTGCCATAAGCAACGATTTCATCCCGTAAGAGATTGGCGAGGGGTTCGTAATCATTTCCATTCATGATTTTATTTATTAATTTCATCTTTATTTTGTCCCAACTCAGGCGATGTCAGCTGCATGTTCAAGAGCGTGGCCACTCCAAACGTACTGGTCTGCGAAAGTTCATTGGCGAGAGTATCTGTGACCATATGTTGATATATTTGTGCACCGTTACCGGTACCCATTAAGGGGCCTTCGAAGAGCGGCTTCATGGCTTCATTTAAATACTGTCGAATCAGGATTGCTTCAAATTGTTCAGTCGCAGCTTTAAGTTCCTCCGGCGTATTCGTTTTCGACTCACGGGTCTGCTCCAACGTGGCGGTGGGCCGATCGATCAATGTTATGTCTGAAATATCCATTCAATTATTCGATAATGAGTTCTGCGTGCAGTGCGCCCGCGGTTTTAAGTGATTGGAGTATAACCATCATATCCCGAGAACTCACACCTAACGAATTAAGGGATGAGGTCAGGTCAGAGAGCGTTGGTAAACTCTCGACAACTCTAAATCCTCCGAGCATCTCTACCGCACTGATCTCGTTAGTCTGGTCCAGCACCGTCTGCCCGGGTGAAAATGCCCCCGGCTGACTAATGATTGGATTACGCGTTACTGAAACTGTAATATTACCGTGGCTAACGGCAACCGGAAGGATGCGCACGTCTGAAGTCGCAACGATGGTTCCTGTCCGTTCATCCATCACAATACGTGCCGTCAAATCTGTCTCCACTTGAATCGCTTCGATTGAAGCGATAAACGTCGTTTCAGACTCTTTGTAGGTCTCGGGAATTTCTATTCGCAAATTTTGCGCGGACAGCGCTTTGGCTGCGCCGGGGAAATAGCGGTTAATCGCCTCCTCCATCATCGAAGCGGCAGCATAGTCCGGATTTTCTAGCACTAACGTGAGCGCACCATTCTCTAGTATTTGGGTATCGATGGTTCGCTCCATGATTCCGCCACCTGGTAATTGTGCCACTGTAGGGTGGTTTTTTTGAATACTGGTTCCACCAACATCACCCGCAAAAAAACCACCGATAATTAGAGAGCCTTGAGCAACCGCATAAACATTGTTATCTGCCCCTAACAAGGGCGTTTGAAGAAGCACACCACCAAGCAGACTGTCTGCATCGCCGATGGATGAAACGACCACATCGACACGAGAGCCCTCTTGCACAAAAGCATCGATATCGGCAGTCACCATCACAGCCGCGACGTTATTTGAGCGAAGATCATCTGGCGCCACTGAGACCCCAAATCGCTCAAGCATATTCGCAATACTTTTAACCGTGTACTCGGCTTGCTGGCTATCGCCGTCTCCGGCCAAGCCGACAACCAAGCCATAGCCAACCAGTTGATTATCTCGCTGCCCTGCAATGGTTGTCAGATCCTTAATACGAGATCCAAAAGCAGGCAAAACAAAGATTCCAAGAAAGCTTATCCATGATAAGAAAATTAGTAATTTTGATAACAAACGCATAATCAAATTTAAAATGGATTCACCCAATCGTAAGTACGGTTTAACCAACCCTTACGCTGGGCGTCTGTTAGTGACCCTTCTGCAATCAGCTGAACTTCTGCGTCAGCGATTCGTGAAGAAAGTATCGTATTGCTGGAACTAATGTCGTCAGTCCGGATAACGCCACGCAGAACCACAAAGCTCGTTTCATTATTCAGAATAGTGCGGCGAACTCCTTCAATGATCAGATTGCCATTGGGCTGGCGGTCCATGATTAGGGCTGAAAGTTGCGTCGTGGCGGACTGCTGATCAGAAATATCGCCAGCTCCAGAAAAAGTATTGGAGGAAGACCAACCGACACCGGGCAACTCTCCACCATCTCCTTTGAGGAAACCTGACGAACTGTAAAGCAACTTGGAAAGTCCAGAATCAACAGATGACGATTTATTCGTGTTGGCTGATTTCGAGGAGGAAACGCTCGCGCTCTCTTGAATAATCACCGTCACCAGATCGCCGACATTATTAGCCTTGCGGTCAGCATACATTCGAGTCCCAACACTGGCGTCACGCCATAGCGATTCAGCAGGAAGCACCAACGGCACGATAAGAACGCTGACCAAAGCTAGAGATGAATTTATATTGTTTTTTATCATAATTTAGTAACCTCGATTTCTAATTGATAATGGTGACAAGCCCAGGGGCGGTAACGACTCCTGCGAATTCAGAGCGCGTCCTTGGGTTTTTCAGTCGAACAGTTTCGTTAATCAATCCATCTTGCATGCACATCGCCCTCAAAGTGATAGACAGGTCGCCCTTTTCGAGAACCACATCGACCTGCTCTCCTTTGCGAACGGCGCGCCTAGGGCTGATATCTTCCCAAGTCAGAAATCGACCCACGCTTACAGTTCGCACCACTTCATAATTACTCAGATCCTCAGAGACAGCTACCGGGGGTAAAAGCTCCTCGTAAATATTGCAGATGACAGCCTGAATCCCGGGCCGCATCGGCGTCTCACCGCGGCCTAACCGCTGCGTCGTCATGTAGACTCTCCGATAGAGATCCACATCGCAACGTAAGCGCCAACGCTTGCTCACATCGCCATTGACTTCAAGTACGAGCATCGGGGACCAACGACCTCGATTATCAGGTGCAAAAGGATCCACAACGTAAAGTTCCCAATCGGATTCAACTGGCACGGAGACAGGCTCCCACCCCGACTTAATCACCATCTCTAAAGTATCCTCTCGGGGAATTGATAACTCCCCCTGCTTAAATAAAACCTCCAGAGCAATCTGCTCGGTAATTAAGACATGCTGAGGCTCATTCGCCAGAGACTCTTCGTCCATGCTTTGATCAGGCTCGATCGCGGCCTCAACCTGCGGTTCGATAACAGCCAAAGGCATAAGAAGCCGGCCTAGGTCTAGATGCTCGGCTTGGCTGACTGCTAGCGCGAGAGCTAACGACAACATGAAAACTACAATTAGACGCTTCATTTTATCGACGGAGTTGAGCAACGGTTTGTAGCATCTCATCGGACGCCTGTATGGACTTCGAGTTGATCTCGTATGAGCGTTGAGCGGTAATCATGTTGACCATCTCTTCGACCACATTCACGTTCGACCCTTCCAAGAATCCCTGAATCACTCGGCCAAAACCGTTCTCAGCAGGATTCCCGGTTTCCGCAGTGCCGCTCGCGTCTGTCTCCTCATATACGTTTCCGCCTAAGCTGCGCAATCCAGCCGGGTTATTGAAGCGTGCGACTTGCATTCGGAAAGATGTCGAACCAGCGGACGTCCGTACTGTAACGTCACCAGTGGGCATAATTGTCACGCTCTCTGCGCCACCTGGGATCGCCTGAAAATTGCTGAGCACGGGGTAACCTGTACTCGTAACAACACGCCCATCGGGAGCGATTTTAAGTGCCCCATCACGTGTGTAGCCGGTCTCACCGTTAGGCAACTCAACCTCAAGAAAGCCTTGTCCATCAATCGCAAGATCCATGTTCCCGCCGGTCTCTCGGAGATTCCCCTGAGTAAAGACGCGCGAGGTAGAAACCACCTGGGTGCCATTACCCATTTCGACTTGAGTCGGCAGAACATTTCCATCTCCAGAGGCGGCCCCCGCATCTTTATTCTGCTGGTAGAGCATATCCTGAAACTCAATTTTTGCTCGCTTATATCCGGTCGTATTGGAATTCGCCAGATTATTGGAGATTATATTCAGTTGTTTTTGTTGGGCTTCCATGCCGGTCGCCGAGGTATATAATGATAAGTTCATTGGGGTTTCCTTTCGCTGTATTTAATCTAACTTTAAACGCTGAATGTTTGGATGGCCCGATCTAGGCGCTCATCACTTTCCTGAATTATTTTCTGACTCACCTCGTAGGCTCTGGAGATTTGAATCATCGAAACCATCTCCGCCATTGCCGATGTAGCGCTGCCCATCAGGTGACCTTGCAAAACAACAGGGTCTTCCATTAGGGAGGACCCCGAATTGCCATTGTCGGCAAAGTAACTACCGCTGAGCCGAACTAGATTTTCTGGTGCGGTAAAGCTGTAGGCTGAAATACGTCCTAAACTTTGGCCGTTCTGGTTCACACTGCCATCGCGAGTGACCGTAATGGGCCCCTGCTGTACATCGATTGTCAGCTCGCCACCCTCGACATCCACCGTGTAGCCGGCCTTGTTAATCAGTACACCTTCAGAGTTCACCTGAAATTCTCCATCTTTAGTATAGAATGTCGCACCCTCAGGCGAGTTGACCGCAAAAAAACCGCCGTGCTTAACCGCGAAATCGTGCGGATTACCCGAAACACGGATCGTGCCATCGACAAAAGAATTTGAAGCTCCACCCCTAGGCAAAGTCAACGCAGTCGATTGAGCACTCTTCACTTCGCCAGCATCAGTTACCTTTAATGCATCTGCGGTAACCGAGTATAAGGTTTTCTGAAATCCGGGCGTCGAAGCATTCGATAAATTATTAGCAACGGTAGATTGCCATTCCTCCAGCATTTGCATCTGGCGGCTTCCAACTATAAGTCCTACATCCATGTAATCCTACATAGCATCTACCGTGCCAAACTTAAATAAACTAATAGTTGCAATCAATAACCGTGACTTCCCCACATGCGCAACGGACACTTATAGAAGTCACTACCCCATCATCATTAACGACTTCCACTCTACCCTGCAACGCCTCGCTGGCTTCAGGCGCGCCATCTACGCACTCAGATTCCTTGTTTATTTTTTTCATAGCGACAAGATAAGGCTGAAAGCCAGAAGTGCTCATCGCTTTTTGTGCCCCACTCATCGGCAGATTTTGCTTATTCTGCGGAATCATTAATCGTAAGTTACCGAAGATTTTTCCTGCTCCTGCTTGGCAGGCGGAAGCAAGCCTTCGCCCACCATAGAGAAATCAGGTAAATGACCCCGGTCGGCCAGTGACAGCGACAAAGAAATCCTCTGCTCCATCCTGCCTGAGCCAGTCTCTAACTCCTCCTCAGAAAAAAGTGTCACGTCTCCAAAACCAACGACCGACCTAAAATTGAGCTGATCATTTGCATAAAATTGAAGTCGGCGGCGCATAATATTCGCCCGTCGAGTCGAAAGTTCCCAAGAGCTCTCTCCATTTTCCATGTGGCCACTCCCTTCAAGAGGTTTTTCAAAGGCGAAACTCTCGACGACGATATCAAAGGGATAGCGCGCAATGAGCCAAGCTAGGTTTTGTACCAGAAAATCCGCCCAAGCCGTCAACTTTGTGTTGCCCAGCTCAAACAGCGGGGTCTCATGCTTGTCATAAAACGAAACCCGAAGCCCATCCGAAGTGACGATGACTTCAACGGCGGGTTCTTTGTCGTCACCTTCCATATTCAACACCCGCTTGAATTCACTCACAATACCCTTTAGAATCGTAGGTTCGAAACTTTCAAAATAGGCAACATTAGGCTTAGTACGCCGGCTAGCATCATTAACCCCTTCGTCCGAAATAATATCAAATTTAGTACTCTTCCTAGTAAATGGGCTTGGTGGATTCTTGAAATACTCCTCCAACTGCTCAAGTAATTCTTCCTCAGAGCCGAGGATCCACAAAACCATAAACAATGCCATCATGGCAGTTATAAAATCCGCATAAGCAACTTTCCATGCACCTCCAGCCATAATTATATTTTTCTAGGGAAGACGCCTACCCTATTTTAACCTCCTTAAGTTCAGCTTCCAACTCGACCGAGCTTGGGCGCTCGCTACTGAGAAGGGTGCGCCGGGCAAATTCGACAGATAACTGCGGAGCTAAGCCCCCGGCGTAACTTCCAATCCCCTCGGCAATCATATTGAAATAGCGCTGCTCTGCCTCATTGTTCGCTTCAATTAGAACCGCCAAGGGATTGACAAAACCATAGGCACCAAAAACCCCAAGGAAGGTTCCCGTAAGAGCGGCTGCCACTTTGTAACCAACCACTTCTGGCCCCTGCGCAATACTCCCCATCGTCAGAATAATTCCAAGTACTGCCGCACAGATACCGATCCCGGGAAATGAGTCGCCAACCAGATGAAGAATGTTAACAGGCTTACGAGCCTCATCCTTCATTGAAGCGAGCTGCGTCGACATGATCGGCCGTAGCAGCTCTGGCTTGATTCGCCCGTCGACCAAAGGCTGTAGCGCATCCACCACAAACATAACGGCCTGATCATTTTTCAAGAAAGTGGGGTATTTCTTTAGAATTTCGCTATTTTTAGGGTCAACGAGATGTTCTTCCAGAATCATCAATCCCTCTTTCCGAGCTAGCATGAATAGATGAAACATCATTTTCATCCCCTCCATATGCGCTCCCTTTGGAATCGGGCCACCCTTAAAAGCAGTAATGGTTTTTGCAGCAACGTCCTTCAGCACCGACATCGGGCTGGCAATCACCAGCACGCCAGCGCAAATCCCAACTACGGCAACAAACTCACTTAAGTGCATCAGAACCATCACGCTGCCGCCTCCCAAATGGAGGCCGCCGACAACTGAGCCGCATACAATTATAAATCCAATCAAAACTACCATGACATCTAGGTTTTAAGGTTTTCGTGGGGCAGTGCAGACGCAAACCCCGCTTTGAGATTACGTATCGCCTGAACATGAATTTGACAAATGCGACTTTCCGAAAGATTAAAGACCTCGGCGATTTCAGCAAGTCGGAAGTTTTTAAAATAATACATGTGCAATATTTTGCGCTGTTTTTCAGGTAACTGCCCCAAGCGCTCGCGGATCTGCCCAAACAATTCGTTGGATTCAACTGCCTCAGCAGCAGTGACTGCCTTGGGGTCTTCTAATTGTTCGGCAAGCGGAATTGATTCTGCAGACGAATCAACATAATCCAGAGAGAAAAAGGTAACTGGGCGCAATTGATCTAGTAATTTGTCGAACGCCCCTTGATCTAAGCCCAATTCATTGCGCACCTCCTCCGATGTTGCTAAGCGACCTTCCCGCTGCTCCAAGGCAACCAGTATTTTATCATAGGCAACGGCTTTTTTGCGGGCACCTCTGGACATTGTGTCCAAACGCCGCAGCTCGTCCAGAATCGCTCCGCGCACTCGCTTTCTGACATAGCCCCCGAAACCATCCCCAACCTCGACAGTATAGCGCTTGAAGGCACGCATTAATCCGCAAATCGCAACCCCATGCAGCTCTTCAAAATCGATATGCTTGGGCAGGCGCATCTTAAAACGGAACACCTCGCTCTGCACTATCGGCATAAAGCGAATCGCATAATCTTTCACTTGCCTTCGAGCATCGACAGAAGACCCCATCGTATTTGAATAAGCGTCCGAAACACGTTTAGCAGAATTGTAGCTGATCATAATTGAGCCCTCTCTTTCTCGCTCTGACGGGCTCTCTCACGCTCTTCGTGCTGCTGTTGCTCGATTTTGCGGAGCCTTACTTGCATGTATAGCTGCGCAACGCTTCCAAAGTAATAACGGAAGAGAAAAGCACCAAAAATGCAACCAACCATGGCATGCCAAAGTCCGGTATGAATGTCCGCTCCAGAGTTTAAGGAAATGGCGAACGATAGGCAAAACCCGAAAATACCCCCGGCTAGAAAATAGCGACTCATTGCGGAAAAGTCCTTTCAATCATATAGCCAAAGCTATCATCAATTAAATCTCCAGCCACGTTCTGCCCACGCGCTAAAAAAAGAGTCGACCGATCAGGGTCGAGGATACAGTTCCAGAGTTTGCTAACATCTTCCAGCTCGTCCAAGTGGGTGTAGGCGGCGTAACGCGCTCCGAGCTGATCCGCAACACGCGCATGCCTCTCCAAAACCGGGAGCTCATATGCCGCATTCATAACCATGACGCGGTCGTTAACTCCGATTGCCTCGAGCGCCTCAACTAGTCGCTCGATTTCGTCAGTGGACTGGGAAGAAAAGCCAGGCACATCTACAAATAAAGAACATTGCCCAGAAAGATCCGCAGGATCATCGTAGCACGGCACTCCGAGAATGTCGCAGTAAATCGAGAGCCCAGCATCGAGGTGGGGCTTATCAACCTCCAATTGCAGCACCTCCATTTTACGGCCGCGCACCAAGGCCTCGCGCGCAAGATATTTACACAGCGCCGTTGTTTTACCAGCTCCGGCACAACCCACAAAAGCGACCTTGCATGGTTCGCTTGAGAGCTTCGCCCGAGTCCGATACTTACTGATCCATGAGATAGCCTCAGATAGACCCTTGCTTACAGGAAGCGCACAAATCTCCCGCCAGCGCTCTGCACCTTCGAGACGAGCCATCAAGCTCGGCGAAAATCCAGCTCGGCGCAGCAATGTCCCACAATCAATTCGCTCACGCCCGAATGGATCGCTTTCTTTAATTGTCTCACTAGTGACATCGCTGGTTGCAACTGCATCCTGCACTTGAAACGCCTCCTGAGCCGCCCCGTTCGGCCCATCCACTTTAACCGGACCGGGCGACACGACGCGTTGCGCCACGATTTGCAATTGCGGAGAGGAAACAAAGCGCCTCAGCCCACTACCTGCCACTTGCTCAACGGAGATGACGCGCCCCTCGGGGCCCAATCGCGTGCGAACGATTTCAGCAGCCTCACTTGCGGATTTCGCGACAAATCGGATGGTTTCTGGTTGATTCGTACTCATGCGCTTGTTTCCGTCATCTCTCTATTTTCGCTCTGGATTTGATCGACACTACTCGGAGCCTGAATAATGCCATAATTTTCAATTTCTGTGCTAGTTGGGATCTCCTGATAGGAGATAACAACCAGCCGGGAAAGGGTGGATTCAAAGAAACGCTTAAAGCCAAGCCGGAGCTCCTGCATGACTACGATGAGTGGCGTATAACCCTCGTTGTTCATCTCTGACATCAGGCGCATCAATTGCCCCAGCACGTCGTGAGCAGTGGTCGGATCAACACTCAAGCTCACCTCGAATTGAGTTTTCTGCACCCGCGCCAGAAGAAACTGTTCAATTCGAGGATCCAATGTGATCGCTTTGATCTTGCCCGGCTCGAATTCATATTGATCAATAATATATGGAGACAACCGACGGCGCGCGTGCTCAGAAAGATCATTCCCGCTTTTAGAATGCAAAGCCATCTCTCCCATACTCTCCAAGATCAAATTGAGGTTCCGAATCGAGACATTCTCTCGGAGTAAATTACTTAGAACCCCTTGCAGCAAGCCTGCCGATAATACATCAGGAAACAACTCATCCACCAATGCCGGATGCTTCTCGCGCGTATGATCAATCATACGCTGCACAATTTGTCGGTCGAGAATTTCATAACTATAAGTTCGGAAAGTCTCTGAAAGGTGCGTGCACAAAACCGAAGCAGCATCCACCACCGTAAATCCGTTCATCTCCGCTGTCTTTCGACCTGCCTCATCCACCCAGATCGCATCCAAACCAAATACTGGCTCTTTTGTTTTTTCACCAGGGATCTTCGCCTTACTGCCATTTACGTTCATCGCGAGCGAGCGATTCGGAAGAATGCGCCCACGAGCGACAGGCTTTCCGCGAAGCAGAAAACAATAGTCGTTCGCCTCCAGCTCGAAATTATCACGCAGCGAAACCGACGGCAATAAAAGCCCCACATCTTTAGCAAATGTTTTACGCAGCCCGGTGACGCGCTCAACCAGATCGCCCCCCTTCTCCTCATCGGCTAGACGAAGTAAGGAGTAGCCCAACTCCACCGACAGAATATCCACATCCAACATTTTTTCGAGCATCTCGGAATTCACCACGGCACTTTCCGCAGCCGTTGCGCCCGCTCCTCCAGCAGAGCCCGCACTGACCGTAGATACTGCGGTTTGACTGCTGCTACCTCCATCGGTGTGCTCCGCCTCGTTGAGAATATCTGCAAAATTAGCGGCATCCAGCTTGTGGCGCTTAAGCGTGTAGGAAAGGATCAGAGCCAGCGCTGCGAAGAAGAAAAAGGTAAATTTAGGCATACCAGGAAGCATCCCCATAATACACAAAAAACCACCTAAAATGCCGAGCGCACGTGGATAAAAACCTAACTGTCGAGCCATACTACTACCCAAATTTTGACGACCTGAAGAGCGTGTGATTAAGAGTCCAGTAGCAAACGAGAAAATGAGCGCGGGGATCTGCGAGACCAAGCCATCACCGATCGAAAGAAGCGAGTATAGGCGCAGGCTCTCTTCCAAACTGAGATCTCTCTGCATCATGCCGATTGCAAAGCCTGCGATAATGTTAATTAGGGTAATCAGAATACCAGCGATCGCATCACCGCGGACGAATTTACTCGCCCCGTCCATCTTTCCATAAAAATCAGCTTCACTTTGAACCTTTTGGCGCCGCGACTTGGCTTCCTCCTCATCAATGGCTCCAGCATTCAACTCAGCGTCAATCGCCATCTGCTTGCCCGGCATCGCGTCGAGAGTAAAACGCGCCGCGACTTCGGCAATACGCCCTGCCCCCTTAGTGATCACCATGAAATTAACAATCACAAGAATCAAAAAGATCACCGCCCCAACGACATAATTGCCCCCGACAACGAATTCCCCGAAAGAAGCAATGACCTCACCCGCATCACCATCCAGCAGGATGAGTCGCGTGGACGCCACATTGAGCGCCAAGCGATAGAGGGTAACAATCAAAAGAACCGAAGGAAAGACAGACAACTGCACCGGTTCGCGCACATAAATAGCGACAAGCAGAATTAGAATCGCACTACCGATACTGATGACTAACAAAGTGTCTAGAACCGGCTTGGGCAAGGGCAGCACCAAAACGATAATCACCCCAAACAAGGCAGCTGCCAAGAGGTAATCTCCATTCTTAATCAGCCCTAAAAAGCGGCTTTCATTATTTCCAGATTCAACCATATCTTAGGTCCTTTACTGCGAAACCCTACGGCGGTGAAAGAATGATCGGTGGTTACGATAAACAAAGGCGAGAATTTCAGCCACGACCTGAAAGAGCTGCGGGGGGATCTGCTTCCCAGGCTCACCGATCTTGTAAAGCGCTTGCGCGGCAGGGCGATTTTCAACCATCGGGACACCATGTTCCTTAGCGATACCTTTGATGCGCTGCGCAATCAAGTTTTTCCCCTTCGCAAGAATGAGGGGTGAGCTACCTTTGCTTTTGTCATATCGTAGCGCCACGGCATAGTGGGTCGGGTTGGTAATAACAACATCCGCCTCAGGTATTGCATTAAACATCTGCCTCTCAGTTAACTTTTGCGCGAGTCGCCGACGGGCGCTCTTCACTTGCTGATCACCCTCTGATTGTTTGTGCTCATCCTTCACTTCCTGCTTGGTCATTCGCAAATCGCCCATCACCTTATTTTTTTGGTACAGGTAGTTAACTAGGGCTGTAAATCCGACTCCGACAATGAGCAGCGAAAGCATCTGCAAGGTCGACTCACGTATGAATAATACGACCTGGAAGGCATCTAGAGGCGAATGGAAAATTGGATGAGCAGTCACCCGCTGAATTGCAAAAGCAATGACTCCGGCCACACAAATCAATTTGATCAAATCAACCGCGAACTTGACCCAAGCCTGTGTGCCAAATTTCTGCTTGGCATTGCTAAGCGGGTTCAGCTTGCTCGTCTTAGGCACCAGAGCCTTAGGAGCTAGAGTGAAACGACTCTGCAGGCCACCAGCTAAGATTGCAGCTATGACTACAATAGCAAACAAGGGCATTAACAGAAAAAGGAACGAGGACCCGGCGGTGTTGAACGCCGAAACCACAGTCCCCGCAGTGACCTCAAACTCACTCAGACTGGACAAAATCGACTGCATAAACATATACATCGATTCACTAACCGAACCCGCGTAGAACATGATTGCAATGAAAGAAGCAGCCAGGGCGAACACAGTCTGGATCTCCTCCGCTTTGGCGAAGTTACCCTCTGCCATCGCTTTTTCCAGGCGCTTTGCGGTGGGCTCCTCAGTCTTCGATTCTCTATCTTGATCCGCTGACATTAAGCATTAAAGTAAGGTTTATGAGTAGGGCAGAGGTCAGAAAGGGAGGTATTGGAGCATACGCTCAGGCATCGTTGATATTATACTTAGCAATAACTGTGCCAGAAGATAAAAAACGAGGTAGAGAATCGAAAATCCCACCCCCAAGCGCAGGCTATAACTAAGTATAAGCACATTCATCGTCGGAATAATTTTCCCTAAAAATGCAAACGAGAGGGTAATGATATAATTAACCGCCACAATTGGCCCCGCCATCTGGAGTGATATTAGGAAAATTTTTCCCGTCTCATACATCACAAATTCAACATTTGACGCCCCCGATGGCACAGACCCCACCGGGGCGATCCGAAGGCTCTCCAAAAAGCCATAAATAATCTCATGGTGAATATTGAGGATAAAAATCAAAGCCAGCGTCAGCATCATCAATCCGGCTCCAAGAGCCGACTCTTGAGCCCCACTCATCGGGTTAAAAATATTGCTTTGCATCAAACCAAGCTGAGTGGAAATAAGCTCCCCCCCAGCCTGCACGATTTGAAAAAGCAACAGCACACCCAGCGCCATACAAAAGCCATAAAATGCCTCCATAAGCCCCAACAGAAACAACCCAGCCCAGTGATTCGGCATAACCAAATCGGCTGACGGAGGAATCAACGTGACTGCCGTATAAGCTAGAAAAGCCGCAAGTGCAACGCGAACAATGACTGGAACCGGGCGACCGAGAAAAGGCAGCAAAAATAAAAAAGTGCCCGCACGGAAGAAAACAGCCGCAGCATAAAGCAACGACACTGAATCAGGAAGAAGCATATTACTCGTAAATCAGCACAGCGACTACCCTCCGACGACACTCGGCAGACGATTGAAGATTTCAATGGTAAAGGTCGTCATCACTTCTACAAACCAATAAGCGAGAAACATCATTAACCCGATCACAGCAACCAACTTCGGAACGAAAGCTAAGGTCTGCTCCTGGATACTAGTCAAAGCTTGAAGCAAGCTAATGACGATACCGACCAACATCGCGATGAGCAGTATAGGCATCACGACGACGAGTGAGGTTTTCAGCAACTCACGAAACAGCTCGACTGCAAAATCAACATTCATTTCCTAAAAACTGAGCACAATGGAACGCGTAATTAGGTACCATCCATCCACAAGTACAAACAGCAAAATCTTAAAGGGTAAGGATACAATCACCGGCGGCATCATCATCATACCCATTGCCATGAGCACCGTTGCCACGATAAAATCAATCGCTAGAAAAGGCAAAAAAACCATGAATCCCATTTGGAAGGCTGTTCGCAACTCACTAATAACAAATGAAGGAACAACAATCCTAAGCGGCAGATCCTCGACCGCGGCGCTCGACATGTCTGCGATATCGAGAAAGAACTGCACATCTGCAGGCCGAGTTTGCCTCAGCATAAAATCCTTGAGCGGCACAACGGCCCGATCCATTGCTTCCCCACTCGTGATCTCTGCTGCCTGCAAGGGGATATAGGCCTTGTCGTAGATTTCTTCTCCAACTGGCTTCATGATAAAAAAAGTCAGGAATATCGCGATCCCGATAATCACTTGATTCGGGGGAATCGACTGCAGGCCCATCGCATTTTTGACAAAACCAAGCACAATGACTATGCGAACGAAGCTAGTCATCAATAACACAATCGCGGGGGCCAAGGAGAGCAGCGTCATCAGAACCAAAAGTTGGATCGTAGTCGAAACATCATCCTCCCCCCCTTTGCTCCCTAAATTCAGTGAGAGTTCGAAGCCCGGCGCTAAGCTAGGCGCCAACTCACCGGCACTCGCATCGGGCCCGCTGGGAAGCACGGCCCCCGGGACACTCTGGGCATTCAGCGGAAGGCTGGCCCCGATAGAGACGAATAAGCAGACAAGTATCGCAACAAAGTTAGGCATGTACTTAAACTTTCTTCTTTCCTGGACTGGAGCACTGCTCGAGTAGTTGACTAAAGGCTGCGCTCGACACGTTGATATCACTCGCCTCAGACACTGCCTGACTACCGCCACAGTCATCAACCCGAGGAAGTGCACAAAGATACTCTACGCGACCAGGGCAGACGGAAAGCAGTAATCGCTCACCGGCATAGCCGACGACCATCAAGAACTGACGGCCTCCGAGTGGACGCGTTTCCAAAATAGTCAGATTTCCATTTTTCGAACCACCGCCGACCTTCATTTTACGATTAAAAAACCACGCCCCGACCCCTAAGCCTAAAAAAAGCACGAGCGACACCCAGAGGAGCCCAAATGCGCCACTACCAGTCCACCGCTCGGAACCAATAATGTCACCAGCAGAAGCCTGACCTATTAAAAAAAGAGCGATCATTCTTCCAATATCTCTTTAATTTTGAGGCCAAGACGATCTTCAACCAATACCACTTCACCAATCGCGACCGCTTTATCATTAAGATAGAGCAGAACAGGATCATCAATAGACTCATTCATTTGAACAACATCTCCAGATTCAAGCTGGAGCACCTCCCCCATAGTCATCGAACAGGTGCCCACGCGTAGGCTCACTTCCACTGAAACATCTTCAAGAAGACTCAGGTTTCCACTGTCCGCCGAGGATGACTGCTGGTTTGCTTCGGATTCTTCCATAATTTATAAGTCTTTGATTTTATTTGTTAAGGAGAGGGCCAAACGCCCCCCATCGACCCCATAGGTACCACAAAAGAATCCGGTACCCGCCAGGCTCATGCAAGCCGACTCCATCGCTTGATTACGCAGAGGAACGATGGCACCTGGTTTGAGCGCAAGAAACTCCCGCACGGTCATCCGCCCAGCATCAATTTTAACTTCTGGCCGAACAGGCACATTTCCGTAAACTGCCGACCATTGCCCGGCGAGACTGCGCCCGTCTTTTTCCCCACTTGCCAATGACGCTTCAATTCGGCGTACCACCGAATCAATCATGTGCACCGGATAAACCAGACAGCCGCTCCCCTCGATTTCACCAATCTTAAAGCTTAGCTTAGCGTGCAGGACCGCCGTCAGCCGATCACATTGGGTAACATTTTTTACGCTTTTCTCTTGCTGAAATACCTGAGGGTCAAACTCCAGATCCGCTTGCCATGCATTTCGCCAACCTTCCAAGATCTCGCAGGAAACTTCATCAAAAAGATCCGCCTCAATCTTAGTTAAGTGCTTCCCTTCCTTCGGGCTGCCTGTACCCCCTCCTAATAGCACATTCACCGCAGCAAGGGCAACGTTCGTGCTACATCCAAAAAAACCTGCACCGGTTACCGAATCCGCACGAAAAAGGCTTAAATGGAAGCTGTCGTCGATTTCGCCAGCTACTTGACGATATTTTGCCGCAACCAGGCCCTCTAGTTCGAGGCAAACCTCCGCCCTCAGAAACATTGAGAGCCGCGACTCAAGAGCAATAAACATTTCTTTATGTCGCTGCCGGAGCGCTTCCAACACAATTGCGCTGAGTTCACGACAATCCCCTAAAGTATAATCCTCTATTTCGACCCTGTCCTCAGTGCCGAGTCGATGCCCTCCAGCTTTGATCACTGGAGAAAGGCGTGCTCGACCCTTCTTCCGAAGAGAGGCTGTTCTATTTTTTTCTTTCATCGAGAATGTCGGCGACTCCTACTGAATCATAAATTCAGTAAAATAGAGCTGATCGATTAGATCATCATTCAACGCCTGATTTATTCCCTCGACCAGAGACAAACGCAAGCGATTCCGACCACCTGGAACCTCCAGAGACTGAATACTCTGAGACGATAATATTGTAATGATTGCGTCAAGCACAACCGACTTGTTTAACTTAAGAACGTCCGACACACTCTTGCCCTTACCACGCACCTCAATACTGACCTTAACAAAACGGGTTGCCATGGTTCCCGCCAAGTTAGATACCAATCCCTCGAATGCATACGAGTCATCTTGACCTCCAAGCCTCGCTTGCCTCTCGCTACCCTCTTCTTTCGAATGGCTAACCGGTTCACCCGAATCCTCTTTCGAGTGAACCTCCACTCCCATCGCCGCCTGAAGCTGGGGGATTACCACAAATTGAGCAATGACCATTGTCGCTAATGGAATGATCAATAATGCTAAAATGAGAGGCAGCATTGGCGCGCCGTCTTTTTTTGGTTCTTTTGATTCGTCGTCAGCCATCAGTATACAAGATTAACGTTTAAGATTGATGATTTCCTGCAGCATTTCATCGGAGACGGTAATCACACGTGAACCCGCCTGAAAAGCTCTTTGCGTGGTGATCATCTGAGAGAATTCAAAAGTTAAGTCTGTATTCGATCCTTCCAGCGCTCCACCTTCGATAAATCCCTGCCCCTGACTGCCGGGCGAATGTGCCTCCACCTCAGCGACCGTCAGTTGGCGACCAAGATCCCATGTTTGTAACCCGATTGGCCCGGCGAGCTGGGCTCCAGAGTAGAGCCCCTGACCATCTGCAGTCAATGAATCTGGATCACTCAATGATTGGAGAAGCACCTTACCTCTACTGTACGAAGAACCATCGTTGAGCGCAATGGTCAAATCTCCGGATGCACCCACTGACCAAGACTGAACCGACAAACGAAATTGATTCGGATCATTCGCGTCCAACGCAGCAATGCGCGGCTGGGTTGCTGCTCCATTCCATACTGCTGCAGCAGACTGAGCATCACCCAATACAGCCTTAGGCTGAGACGTCGGGCTCCACTCGACTCGGAGGCCAGCAGGGCCTACTACGGCTCCAGTTGCGTCAATGCTGACTCCACCATCGTTTTGCAGATAGCGCCTACCATCAGTAACATCCAAAACGGCCCGAGCCTCGGTGCCACCAATATTCTGCAAAACGACACTATCAGTCTGAGCGCCAACTCCAGAATCCAACAGCTCGCTCTCTGCATTGACACGATATGTAGTACCATCATCACCCAGCTGCAGGCGCGTCCCATCGTCAAGAACAACCCTACCCACCCCGTCGACTGGACTGCCATCAGCATTGGTTTTGACTGTTTGCGCCAAATCAATACGCAAGAGCCCCAAGGTGTCCGGCTCCGATGTCGATGTGCCTCCAGTCAAACCAATTAATCGCTTGCCGGTCTGATCAGAAAGATACCCATCACTATCCATGCGGAAAGAACCGTTACGAGTTAAATATTGATTTGAATTCTGAGTATCCATCACTCGGAAAAACCCTTCTCCAACGATCGCAAGGTCAGAGCTCACTCCAGTAGCTTCGACTGCGCCTTGCTGAAAAAGCTTCGACGTCGCACTCAAATTCACACCTCCACCCACCTGCAAAGACGGCCGACTGGACCCACCTTTGGTTCCGGCACTGACACCCCTGAGGGTATTTGAAAAACTATCGGAATAACCGACTCGCTGACGCTTGAAGGCAGTGGTTTTGGAATTGGCGATATTATTACTAATAACCTCCATTCCTTTAACAAAACTTTGCATGGCGCTGACGCCACTGGTTAATGATCCTATTAATGCCATAATGTACCTTTCTTGGGTTGGTTTGTTTTGGTTTAACTACGTTTTTTTAACTTGAAATTTCTTTAATGCTGGCGATCGAAATACTTTGATCGCCAATATAAGGCACCATCTCATCTCCATCTCGAACGATCCGAGTGACAATACCTTCAACAATCGCACCATCGGAACCCGTCGCACTCACTGCTCGACCGATCAACATTTGCGCATTGTAGCTCGACTGCATTTGACGAAGTCCCTGCACCTCTTCAGAGACCTTTTCCATCTCCGATAGACTACTGAAGCCTATCATCTGAGAAATAAACTCGGTATCCTCCATCGGCTTGAGTGGGTCCTGCGAGGTTAGCTGAACCGTCAGCAGTTTAAAAAAATCATCCATGCCCAGAATATCATTCCGCTCATTGTTATACTCGACTTTAATACCCTGATTCTGAGCTAGTTGCTGTACACTTGTAATACCTGTTTCCATATATGCCTCCTATGCAATTCGTGAGAAAAACTGTAGTTGTTGAACGCGTTCATTGACTACTGTTGATAAATCCGCCTGCCGCGTATCGGAGTCGGAGCGAGCAAACCCACCTGTTGAAACTCGGCTAGGAAGATTTCGATCATCGCCTGTAAAGGCCTGATCCTTCCTCGCTCCATCTCCAGCGGATTGTTCAAATTCAAAATTTTGCGCATCGATGCCTTTGCCTGCGAGCGATCGAGACACCTCCGACCAGGAAGCGCGCAGCATACTGCGAGTCTGCTCATGATCAGCCTGAATTAAAGTTTTCAGCTTTGTACCACGTAAACTTAAACGTAGTTTTATGACCTCGCCCCCAGCCAAACTTATACGGAGCTGAACCACATTGCTTGCTTCCTGGCGCAACGCATGCGCAGCCGATTCAATTCGATGGATGAAAACGCGAATATTCTCCGCTTTCTGCGTCGCCGCAGCATCTACCTTCACCTGCTGAGTCGACTGCAGCAAGGAAGACGAATTTGAATCACCTTTTTGCGATTCACCCTCTCCCCCCTTAGAAGACCCACCCGAAATGGACACTGTAGTCTGCGTTGTGGTCGATACCAAAGAAGCAGAACCGCTTGAAAAAGACGAATTCGCCAGTAGTACAGGCTGGACCATGCGCGCTGCTGTTTTAGACAACTTAATCGCATCGGCGCTCACCGCAGAAGCGCGATCAGAAACAAGCTCTTCGCTTACACCTGGGCGACGTGGCGATGCAACCGCTGTACCTAGCTTGCTCTGTTGGTTCGGCTGCACCAAGGAAGACTGAGTCGAATCACTTTTTTGAGATTCACCCTCTAGTCGCTGAGAGGCTGCAGCCGAGCCGGAAGCCATTGCCGGCACTGGGGCATGCTCCGAAGAAAGCGGGGCGGCAGATTTTGCCAATGATCCACTTAGCAATGAAACTTTGGTACTTCCTTCCACTGTCAAAGGATCAGCTGCAGCAGACACGAGCTGGCGCAGAGTTAAAGGATCCATAGGTGAAGTTGCAGCCTGCGTTGCGGTCAATACCGAAGAAGCAGAACCGCTTAAAAAAGCCGAATTCGCCAGCAGTACAGGCTGCACCATGCGCTCTGCTGCTTTAGACAACTTAATAGCATCGGCGCTCACCGCAGAAGCGCGCTCAGAAGCAAACGGCGCGGCAGATTTTGCCGATGATCCAGTTAGCAATAAAACTTTAGCACTTTCTTCCACTATCAAAGAATCACCTCCAGCAGACACGAACTGGCGCAGAGTTAAAGGATCTATAGGTGAAGCGCTAGAGTACATACCCTGACGCATAGCATGACCTATGCCAACCTTTTCTTCGCCCGCCGCAGATTCAGCCACTTGGCCATCCTCATCACCCCCACCTAGCCCCTCATCCGCCAGCTTAAGGGGCTTTTCACCCGCCCCAGCTTCGCACTCAAACCCCTGGTCAGCTCGGGCGCTATCCAGGCAAGAATCCTCGAAGCACCCCTCAAACAGGCGCTCAGAATCCGACACATTCACCTTGCCAGCCTTGGCAGCATCAAGCGAACCATAGGTAGCGCCAGCAGTGAGGGAATTTGCTTGAAAATCCATATTAAGAGTACTTCACACCCCTGACGGCACATTCTGCCGCTACCACGAAATCACCTGCAGCAGACAGAAACTGCAGCAAAGCTAAAGGGTCGATAAGCAAGGCGCTAGAGTACATAAACTAATGCATAGCATCATCTATGCCAATGCTAATTCATCTACCCCCAAAAACAGCCACTGCGGCTCAAGACTGGGTAAAGTCGCGTCAAATCGATTGTATCTATGTCGCCCTAGGATCTCCATGGGAGAATGGTTATGTCGGAAGTTTCCACAGCCACTTTCGCAATGATTGCCTCAATCACAAATGGTTTATCAATGAACTAGACGCAAAGGTCGCCATCGGAGACTGGCGTGAACACTATTATGAAAGCCGCCCTCACAGCGGCATCGATTATTATCATTCGAGCGGCTTCTTTTTTGAATTCCGCAATGTAACGTCGTCGTGTCATATTTTAATCCTCTCAGCGAAGAGGGACATGCAACCAACAAGCTGCGCAGCCGTATCCGCGTTCGCGGGGAACACGTCTTCGGACGGATGACCCAAATGGCCATGGACCCGCTGCGAACGATCGGGCTCGTGCGAGCCTATCGACACAACGCGCTGAGTCACTTTGTTTACAATATGGACCGCACTGCACTCTTGCGCCGATGGATCTCAAAGTGAGCGAAAACGCCCAGTAAAAACGGACAAACGAACCCATTAAATCTAAAAATCAGTCACTCCAACCATTCGTAAACCTGATCAAGCCGAACCAGCATCAATTAATTATGAAAAATACAAAACAACCTAACCTGGGCCGGCAAACTGGTCTTTTCAGAGGTGCTCTTAAGACTATTGCTTCACTTTCCTAAGGTTTGCGGTAACAGTTGCCGCCCGCCTGAGCGTCTTAGGATCGGAGGATTCACCCATCGCACCTAGTATTCGAGCGGATGACTCCGCCTGCATCAAGGATAGAATTTTGACGACAATCTCGTCCTCCAAGCCCTCAAAAATTTTAACAGTCGCTTCGGCTGAAACTTCTGCATAGATCGACGCAAGTCGCTGTAGGTTAACAAGCTCTTGAGCAGCAATTGAAATATAATCCGCCTCAAAAGATGCGTAATTCGCTTCTATTTCGTCGCGCAATCCTTCCAAGTCGATTCGCACTTTGATCAACTCTATGCGTTCCGTCTCAACTTGCGAACGAAGCAATTCTAAGGTCTTCTCCTCACGAACCAAGTCTGCCTGCCGTGCGTCTAGCTTGAGCTTAAGATCCTCGAGCTGATTGGCCTGAAAGCGCCACTCCCGAAAGGATTTTGAATCCCCTTCCGCCAAAACGACCGGAGCCTCCTCCACCTCCTTTGGCTTAGGAGGAACCCAAGAGTCCTTGCGCAGATAAATCAAACCGATTGAACTGCCCAGGCTAATGATGAATGCCAGTACAATGAGATACCAATATTTGAGAATAGTTTTCATACAGGATTAAAGAAGCGCAGATCGTTTGCGCGCGTTAATAAATTCATCGACAGACCGCTCTTGGGCGCGGCACATATCCACCCGATGCTGCTCTTTAGATTTCTCCTTCAAGCGCAGAAGTGCCTCTTCATCCAGGCGAGCTGCCATAAAAGCCCGATAACAATGGGCTTCCCGATCAATGGCGTTGGCATCGGCCTGCTTCGCGAGCGTCAACTGCTCTCGGCAGTAGCTGACTGACGCCTGCCGGCTAAGTAATTCGTCAACTCGTATACTTTCGCCCCGAGCCGGCATAGACCGCACCTCTGCATCACGAAGCTGCCCCTCCTTGGACCCCTGGAATGCGCGGGCTGTACGACACTGTGCAGCTGCCTGCCCAAGCGCAATGCCTGCCTGCTTCTTACGGAAGCTCCGCAACCCCAGCGCAGATTCTAAGCTAAATTTAAATTTCTTCATGCTACGATCTGCTTTAGTTTCGCATAACTCTCAGCACGATCACACTGTTCGTACTGTTTTTGTTGAATAAGGTCCATGATATGGCCGCGCTTCTCAATCGCCTCATTAACCCGCTCATTCCCCTGCTTCGCATACGCCCCAATGTTGATCAGATCCTCGTTGTCACGGTAAAGCGCAAGAAGCTGCCTAGCTTTGGCCACCAGCTCGAGCTCTTCATCGGTTGAGATAACTGTATTCAAACGACTGATACTTTCGAGGACATCAATTGCAGGGAAAATATTAGAGGTAGCTATCTTCCGAGACAGCACTATGTGCCCGTCGAGAATCCCGCGCACAGCATCGGTGATTGGCTCATTCATATCATCCCCCTCCACGAGCACGGTGTAGAGCGCAGTTATAGTACCGTTCGCCGAGTTCCCGGTGCGCTCTAACAATCGAGGCAACATGGAGAAAACGGAGGGCGGGTAACCACGACTCGCAGGTGGCTCCATCACAGAAAGTCCGATCTCTCTTTGTGCCATCGCAAAACGTGTCACAGAATCCATCAGGAAGAGCACGTTGCGCCCTTCATCGCGATAAGTTTCGGCCAGCGATGTCGCTAGAAACGCCGCGCGCAGTCTCAGCATTGCAGCCTGATCCGAGGTAGACACTACAATCACAGTTCGCTTGAGCGCTTCCTCATCAAGTGCACTTTCGACAAACTCCCGAACCTCACGACCACGCTCTCCGATCAATGCAACCACATTAATATCCGACTCACTCCCGCGGGCCAGCATGCCGAGGAGCGTCGACTTACCTACCCCACTACCCGCAAAAATCCCCAGGCGCTGCCCTCTGCCCACAGGAACAAACAGGTCAATCGCCCTCACTCCCGTCGTAAAGCAATCGGATATTGGCATGCGCTCAAGTGGCGATGGAGCGGCGCCGTTAATACTGCTGCCAGGTGTAGTCGAGAGAGGCCCTTTGCCGTCAATCGGATTCCCCATCGCATCAATGATCCGGCCCACAGCAGCTTCGGGGTTCGGCAGTGCGAGTTGATGATTGGCTGCACTGACACGAGATCCAGGCGCAATCCGGTTCAAGTCACCGAGTGGCATCAGCAGCATTTTATTATCCCTGAAGCCCACAACTTCAGCCAAAACAGCCCCGCCGTCACGAGTTTCGATCTCGCACATGTCGCCAATCGCCAAATTCGGGCCAATCGCTTCGATCACAAGACCACAGACTTGGTGCACGTGCCCATAATGGCTTACCAGCGAAGCATCCGCTAAGCGGTTGCGCATCTGGTCAATCCGCCCCTGAAGAGTGCTTTCAATCATTTGAGCTCCTTTCGAAGATGGGATAGTTTTGAATCAAGCCGCGCGTCCACTCGGCCAAACCGATTGGAAACAACATATTCACCTTCCTGCAGCTCCGCATCAATCACCGTGTGCATCTCTGATGGATTCGACCACGCGCCACCTGCAAGTGCTTCAAGCTTAGCGTGATCGGCTGCACTGATACGGAGTTCGGCTGCACCCGCTGCGGGGCCGAGCTCGGCCAAAATATTTTGGATACTTTCTTCGACTGCCTCAGCCGATGGGCTCCACTTGGAAACCACGCTACGCACACCCTCAACAATTAGCTCAGGCAAGGCCGCCTCCATGCTACTGCTGAGCCTAGCCTCAGCTTCGGCTAGCGACTTAAACAATTCAAATTGAAGTGCTTGGGCGGCTTGGATTTCCTGCTGTAGTTCCTCCCGAGCCTGCTGCACCCCCTCCTCATAGGCCTCCGTTTGAATCGCTTGTGTATCAACACTTGCAGAGGGAACCGACACAGACTCGGGAACTGGTTCTGCGATGGCATGACCAGCCACCCGGACGGATCTTAGGTGTTGCTGAAAATTGACTACATTAGACATATTCTTCCTCCCCATCATCCAGTATCACTTCACCGTCTGCCTCAAGAGTGCGAACAGTATTTAAAATCTCGTCTTGCGCAGCTTCAACCTCAGCCATTCGGAGCGGCCCTTGCATTTCGAGTTCTTCTTTGAGTGCCTCCGCGCCACGCTTGGATAGACTCGAATAAATCTTCTCCAACAGCTCTGGAGTCGCTGACTTCATGGCTACAACGAGTAAAGAAGTATCCAACTCACGCATGATGCGCTGCATCGCGTCGCCCGAGACACCGACGAGATCCTTGAAAGAGAACATCTCCCTAGAGATTGCCTTACCCAAATTTTCGTCGGCCGAATCAACCGCAGAGAGCCACTCCTTACTGCGGTCGGCATCGGCGGCTTTTAATATTGCCGCACTTAGTGAGACTCCCCCAAGAGAGATTCGGCTCTCGACTGCCTCCGAGGGAATCGAGCGGATCACATTCTCCGCAACCTTGGGCAAAAGATCAGCAGCCGTCGCCTTAAGCTGACTCATTCGGACAAACACACTCGCAGCCTGCTGCTGTTCCATGAGCGCTAGAATCTCCGCCGTCTTCTTTGAATCAATCGTCGATAAAACATAGGCAATGACCTGATCTCCTTCACCCGAAAGCGCTTTCCAAATTTGCGAAGCTTGCATGCCCTTAAAACTGCCCCGCACCCCCTCAACCGCTTTCGAGGGACCGATTTTAGACGTAATTTTCTCTGCCTCCTCCACCCCTAGTGCATTCTCAAAGAAAGTCATCGCGATCTTCTTGCCGCCGCGAAGAGCAGTCAAATCTTCAGCAAGGAAGCTTGAGAATTCCTGCACCACCATTTGCTGCAGCGATTCATCAACCACTTCAAATTCTGAAACCTCCTGAACAATCGCTTCACGCTGCTTACTGTCCAAAGCCTTCACAATCGATGCCCCAGACTCAGGGCCGATCACAAGCAAAAAAACCGCAAGGCGCTTGATCTTTGGTAAGCTCTCATATTCTTTGATATCCATCAGATTTTAGCTCTCATCCTTTTCTTGCAGCCAAGTCTTGATTGAAGCGGCCGTATTATCAGGGCGTTGGCTAATCAAATGGTTTAACACGTCTGGGGTAATTTCCGCACTACTGCGACCATCGCCTTGGATGCTGGCAGCCATATGCTGCATTTGATCAAAGGGTGAAGGTTGATCCTTGGTTTTACGGTACATTACGAGAAAGATGATAAAGAGAAGTAATGCCAAAACTGAGCCAACAATCTCACTGCCAAACTGCAGTAGCTGCGTCGAGTCAAAGCCCTCACTCCCCTCAGCGCCGGCCTCTACAGTGGCTGCGACACCGCCAAGGAAAGACATCTCCTGCACTTCCACCGCTCCACTGTTCGAATCATTGAGGTCAATACCCAGAGCCTTCGCCACAATATCACGCAGCTGATCGATTTCTTCAGCGGTTCTAGGGACCGCCTGCGCAACCTCGCCATCCGCCGGAATTTCAATTTTCGCAGCAACGAACACCGAAGCCGTCAGCCTACGAATTGTACCCGCACCCCGGGAGGTGCTGGTCACCGTGCGATCTACCGCATATTGTTGGTCGCGCATTCGACGGTCTTCCTCGTTTTTTTCGCCGAGAAGCGGAGCACCACCGACTTCCGCCGCACCCACGGGGCCGGCTGCATTCGGCTTCGACAAGGACGAGCTCTCCTCTTCGGTCACCGAAGAAATCAACGCAGATGATTCATCATTAAAGACTTCTTCACTTCTCGTTAACTCCTCGGAATCGATCTCGGCATGCACACGAACCGTTGCATTGCCAGCACCCAGGGCACGCTCCAACATCGATTCCACCTTTTCAGAGAAATAACTTTCGACTGATTGACGGTAACGTAAAATAGCCGAAGAAGCCGCGACCAAGGTGCCTTCACCCTCATCGCTGGAGAGAACTTTGCCGTTATTATCGACCACCGTGACTTTCGACTTCAGCAGCCCCTCCACCGAGTTGGCGACCAAGGCTTGAATCGAATTAACCGCCTGCTGCGACAAACTTGAACCGCCGACATCGACAAAAACAGAGGCCGTCGTATCCGAACGGCGCTGAGAAACTAGTAGCCGATTTTCCGGCATCACGACCATGACCCGCGCAGATTGAACGGCGCCCAACTGAGCGATCGTCCGAGAAAGCTCACCCTGAATCGCGCGAATGAAGTTCGTCCGCTGAACGAAGTCACTGGCTCCGAAGGTATTCTTGTCAAAAATCTCAAAACCGACCGAGTCATTGGTAGCCACGCCACTGCCAGCAATATCCATCCGCGCCTTGTAAACCTCTTTTTGCGGTACGAAAACAGCTGATCCTCCGTAACGAATCTCATAAGGGATCGAAGCGCCTTCGAGGTGCTGAACGATCGAAGAGGCTTCTTTGCTATCCAAGCCGCCATACAGCAGACGCATCTCTGGACGATTTGCCCAAATCGAGATACCAACTGAACCAGCAATCAGAATGACAGTTGCCAGGAAAAAAGATGCTTTTTGATTGGCCTCTAAGGCAGACCAAAAATTTGAAAAATCAGACAGTAATGACTTCATGGTATGAGGGTAACTAAAAAGAAACGGAGTAGGACGATTTCGAGTAGATTCTAGAAGATCAACATGAACTAAACTTGTATGCGCATTAACTCTTGATAAGCTTCCATAATTTTATTCCGCATTTCCACCATCAAGGAAAAAGCAACGCTCGATTCCTGACTAGCAATCATTGTTTGGTGAAGATTGTTCGACTCCCCTGATAGAAATGCGCGACGGCTTTCCGTTGCAGCCTTTTGCTTGGAGTCGACTGCGTCGATAAGACCGCCAACAACCCCTTTGGATGCCTCCGACTTTCCTCCACGCGCGACTTGATCTGCTAGAGAGCCACTAAATCCGCCACCTGTTTCAGTCGCTCTACTAGGCAGGTCGGCATTGTTAAATTTACCCTGTGGCCTTAAAATCTGCTGCTGCAGATTTCCAATAAAACCTTGGTCTATTCCTACATTCATAATTCTCTGATCGGTTAAGTGTTTGTAGTCTAAATCTATTGACCAATACGCAGCGCGCCTTCAGCCATTTGTCGGGAAATCTTGGAGGCACTTAAGTTGGCCTGATACGCACGAGATGCCGAAATCATATCGACCATCTCTACCGACACTTGGACATTAGGCATACGCACCATGCCTTCTCCATCGGCATGAGGGTGCGAGGGGTTATATACGGTCGGCCCAGGAGTGTTGTCAGTAAATACGCCCTGAACCTCGACGCCTTGCTGATTGACACCCTGTAAAACGGACGCGAAGGAAATACCCCGCCGCTTGTAAGGCTCGCCATCTGGACCCTGAGTGGTCTGGGCATTTGCAATATTTTGAGCAATGATCTCAAGACGCTGCTTATTCGCATCAAGAGCACTGGCAGTTTGGGAAAGTCCGGGTATGATATCCATAGTAATAAATTACGGGCTTAGCTAATACGACCTGTAATCGCGGCTTTGAGCTGTCTTAGCGATCCGCTCGCGAACTGCCCAAGAGCCTCGTAGCGAAGGGCATTTTCATTGAGGAGCATCAGCTCTTGATCCACACTCACATTGTTTCCAGTATGATCGCTACGAAGTGTCGGGCTTTGATCCTCCGAAAAGTCTATTTTTGAAGAATCAATAGACCTAAGGTCGCCATCAGCAACGCTGCTCTTTAATGACTTTTCGAAAGATGATGAGAGTTCCATCCTACGGTAGCCGGGAGTCTCTGCGTTCGCCAAATTACTGGCTAACACCTTGTGCCGTTCCGCAGCAACATCCAGCAACGATTTCGTGGCCTGATAACCAGCAGATTGAAACATATCTTCTAACATGGGTCGATGTATAGCACCAGCTATGCCAATAAAAAAACTGTATCATTTAAAAATGGCTACCTACTTTATATACAATGATTTAAAAAAACTATAAATTATTTTAACTTAAAACCAGCACATAAGAGAAAGCTCGAAGTAAGAAAAATTTGCCGACTATATACCTAAGTTAAACCGTACAAACGCACTGAACTCGCGCAACAGGTTCGGAATATAACCAAACCGACGCAGGCTATGCGTGCCTGTAGAATTAGCCCGTCTTAGCGCATGATTCAGAGTCATCAATAATGCAACTATTCAGTAGAGTAGAGAGCGACAGGCGGCCACGTAAACGCGCCCATCATGCCACTTTCCCTGATCCTCCCGAACATGCGAATTTCTCGTCTCCGGCTCTCATGCCAGCATTCGTCACAGACGAAGTAAGCCGAGCTTTTGTAGGTATTGGTAATCACTCATTCCTCTGCGAAGATTATATATACGCTGGCTACGGCAACTCAAGCGCGTGGTCATTCGATTTCGCGTGAAGCAACTAGGTCACAAAACGCTTTTTCGAAGATAGCCATATTCGAAGCAGGCTCCCCAGCCGCGCAGAAAGGCATTAAGACCCTTAACCCACCATTGGACTGGGCTTAAAGCATTTACTGGGGCCTACTGCCCCCTAATACTCTCCCTCGCTTTTTGCCGCGATTTCTCTCAAGGCATCACATTTAAGTAGTTCCAGTCGCGCCCCTTGAGGTCCCGATCGAAACGGAATGTAAAGCTAAGAAAGTCTAAACTTTCGCTACGGTGCAGATGCACCAACGAGGTTTTCTCCC
>TARA_B110000208_G_scaffold51501_1_pt1 | contig 40895 bp, 37 predicted proteins | sample TARA_B110000208 | Tara Oceans TARA_B110000208 (sample SAMEA4397426) | marine metagenome | biome: Polar Biome; feature: [SRF] surface water layer (ENVO:00010504); material: water (ENVO:00002006), including particulate matter (ENVO:01000060) such as... | depth 5 m
ATGTATATAAAAATATTAGATCCTGTAACGCGTATGTCTTATAATGTTAACACGCTTAACGGTAAAAATATACTTAGAAAACATATTAATCAAGTTGGGTGTGGGCATTCATGTAATAATTTAAAAAAAAACAAGAGTCCAAAATGTATTGAAAATACAGAGTGTATATGGATTAAGCGTAAAGGATGTTTTCCTTCCAATACCGAAATAAACAAAACTATTAAAGGTGTAGCAAAGAAACTTAAGATCAATAAGCCTGCTAAACTTAAGATTGTAAATAAACTTTCCCAACCAGATCTATATAATATAGATGACCCAAACATTTTAAAAACATATATGGATGAATTTATACGTCATTTTAAGAAAAAAAACCATATATGTTTTTTCTGGGCTTTTAAAATATTAGAATTATCAAATCCAGATAAAAAGAAGAAAAAGAAGAAAAAGAAGAAAATAAATCACGTATCATCTAGTGATTTAGATTTATCCATAACAGGTAATATAAAAAGCGTTATTCCTATTCCAATATCTCCGAGTGATAAACATGAATTAATATATAATAACATGGGTGATATTAGTTATCACGGTCCTTTTGGTGGTACAACTAGTCATCATGGGTTTATTGTAAGCGATTTAAAAAGCTGTTTACAAAAATATATACGGCGTGGAGAAACAGATAAGGCCATAAGGGTAATATTGGAATTAGACAGATTATATTTATACGAACAATCTATTAATAAATCATGTGGTTTACGAACAAATATGATAAATAGATTACGTATTATGGCATGTGAAGATTTTGCGGACAGTAATATTAATATGATACCTCTGTGTAATAAATATATTAATATATGGATAGCAAACAGAGATACCGATTACATTAAAGGTGTAAAAGCTTTAGTCCGTATAATTAAAATATTCGAACAAGTTGAAAAATCTAGAATGATAAGCTTTATCCGTGCAACATATAAGACAGGATTGGCGCATCAATCTATTACTGGAAAATATTCAATATTGTATGATAATTTACAAAGCCAAACGAGTGATTTAATGGATATTCCTGTAAATTTACAAAAACAAAAATGCTCTGCTCGGTTTAAAAGACGTAATTGTGAATATATAGTGTGGGAATTTCTACTAAACTATTGCGCATTAGAACCACAAATTAAAAATATAGTTAATATTAATTTAGAGTGGTATAAAACATCATCCCAGAAAGAGTATTGGATATATTTATTTAACTCAATAAAAATATGCTTGGGTGAATTTAATTACAGATTACATGTGCCTATTACCGATCCTGGTATATCAGATACAATTATAGAAACCCTATTACTTACACATTTAACAACGCCGTTGGTATTGGATGACTATTGTTTTGACCAACATACTAAACGCGGTAGGGCTGCGGGGCGTTCCCATATATATTTCTCAACGACTGGTTCTAGAGTTTCAAATGAAAGCGATAATGTTGTAAATATATATAAAGATATTTATCAGGATCTTAAAATATTAACCGAAAAAGGGGTATTACTTATAAAGCCGATTCCAACCGGACATATTGACCAATGGGAACATATGTATAAAAAAACTTTAGGGACTATAGTAAAAAAGACCCCAAAAAACCTACAAATAACTATAAAGAAGAGAAAGAAAAAGAAAAAGAAACCTACGCAGACCGAAACTGCTTCAAATTCAGCCATGAGTATAGTCCAACTATTAAAATTATATGTAATTACTGACCTAACAAAGTCCGAATATCAAAACATAATAAAATTACCACAAGGGCAAAAATTAACTTCTAGTAGTAAAAAAAGTGTATTTATAAGCAAGGAATATGTGTATAAGGGTCCTTTCGGTTTAGATGATGTAAAATTCATAAATAATATCCGATTTACTCGGGCATTAAAAATACTGGAAAGACTTAGTGGCGTGCCTGCGCAATACCAATCGTTATTAGAATTTAAAATTAAGCATTTTTCTGGGTATTATTATTTAGTCTATAAAAACATAGCTATTATACCTCCATCTACTATTTCACACTCGCATACAACAAAGGTAATTAGTAAATCAGCGGGATTATTAGCGTCGAATTTAGGAGAGCCATCACCATCGGTTATCGTAAAAATTTACCCGAGAGGAGTGGTAAAACGAATTAGTGACATAATAAATTTATACCCTGCTAAATTTACAAATGAAATTAAAATAGCAACTTTACAGCATTTGTACTTCAGATATTTACTAAATGCTGGCGATTCTGGAACGCAAAATGTTTTATATCGGGAAGATGGAAGTGATAAATTAATTGCCGGAATTGATATGGAAGAAAATAGATTAAAGGACCAAGGTGATACAAAATTAACATATTTATTTAATTCAAAATTTAATAAAAAAGTTGCTCTATTTAGGGATTTTATAAGTAAAGTAACGCCGTTATATAAATCTTCATTAGATATACATGACCAAGATTTTAAAAGCCTAGGATTTGATATATATACTATTAAATTAAAAATAGATAAATTTAATTCATCATTAGCTGTTCCGTAAAAAATTTAGTAACTGAGCATTATAAGTATAATTTTAATATTAAGACATATTCCTAACATAGTTTAAACAATACCATTTATTTAAACCAGTATATTCGAATATAATATGTATTAAAAACCCAGTAATAAATAGATTTAACTCCATAATATGATTTTTATTCCAATTTTTACATTCAGCTGGTAATTTAACTGCCATAAATTTACGTAACACGCTGCCTACTATTAAAGCTACTAATGTTGTTATAATTCCAATACAGGTTGCTTCTATTAATAATCGCATATATTATATACGATTATTATATATTAAGTTATAAACGTATGATGTATAATAAATACTTAACAATATACAACAAATATATATATAAGAGTCCTATATTATGACTAATGAAAAAATATTCTTAAAAGAACTAACAGTTGGACCAATGATTTATGACGATTATACAAAATATAAATTAAAAGAGTTCAAAGATGTATACGAAGGGTATTTTTTTTTAGATAAATTAACCGATTTAAGTTATAATATTCATGAAATAACTGAATCAATCAAATACTTTTTATGTAATAATAAAATTCATATAGAAACTCATATAAGTTTTAGTAATAAAATTCTTAAATGTGCCGCGGCGCGGACATTTACTATATCAAAATCTGATAAGAATAGAAATGCGTCCACCAAATCAGATATGTATTATTTTATTACACCTGTTGATAAAGATATCGATGAATATCGAAAAATACAACTTAAAAAATATGCGAAATATGAGGAAAACTTTAAATATAAATTATATAGTAATAATATTGAAGTTGATTTTGATGGAAAAAAAATTATACATAAAAATAAGACAGGATTTAATGAACAATTATCGGATATAACCTCTAAAATTGATAGCAATAATAAAAATAGTAAATTTAAATTATTTAAACCGAAGGCAAGCATACTAAAATATTTAAACAAAGCGTCCACTGAAAATTCAGACTCTCCTAAATCAATGAAATCAACTAAATATAAACCCCCTGGTTTGAGTAAAAACGCAGAGACAAATACCAGTCTAGTTATAAAAAATATTCCTACAAATTTTGAGTATGGGGTTATCTATAACGAATTAAAAAAAATGTTTAATAAATTTGGTTTAATAAACAGAATTAAATTATTAAAGAATGATCGCGATGAATTAACAGGTATAGGATTCATCGATTGTATTGATGCGAAAACGATGAATAAAATATTAAATTGTAAGATGCGGTTTTGTATTCATCATTGTATATTATCTATAGAAAGAAGTAAAAATAAAAAGCCCCGATAAAAAATTTTAAACTAAATTAAATAGGCGCATATCTTTCGTTAAATTCATCAAAGGCGTATATATTTGTATTTTCTTCATTTATCGGTAATTTACTCTTATGGACGAGTAATGAATTGGAACTATTTATTGGATATAATTCATTTGTATTATTATTTAATAAACTATTGCTATGTGTTTTTAGTTCTTTATCGTTATAATGATAGTCTTTTTTCAATTCAGGAAAATAATCATTTATTTCAGATTTATCGCTGCCATTTTTACATAAATATTTCGATAATTCATTTTCTATATTCGTATCAATGTTGTCTATTTCGTCCATATTAATAATTAACTCCGAGTTATTAACGGATACATCATCGGTTGTCATGATACTATCGGTATTTGTTTCGGTATTTAAATAACTATCCTTTAATGATATCGCGGATATTACCGAAATGTTGTCTAATTCTATTTCCTCAATTTCGTGTTTTAGTACACCTTTAATTTCCTTATTTATTTTTAAAATATAATGTAAAATTAAAATTACTATTAAATATACTATTGTAGTGATTAAAAAATTTAATTCCATTTATAATATTAAAATATATAAATTTTAATATTATATCGTTTAAATTTAATAAATTTAAACGATATAATATATATATACAAATAATGAGTGAAAGTATTGAAATTGTAAATAATCAAGATATTATACCATATATAGAAGAATTAGTAGGTAATATAATAGAAAGCCTTGATGATATGGACATTACCACAGAGACTACCGAATTATCAATTCAGCAATGTATTACTATTATAAGTGTAATTAGCAAGGGAATGAGTGAAATAAAAGGTTTAGTAGAATACTTTAAAAATATGAACCCTGATGAGAAAACAAGCGCAGCGTTTAATATTACAACAGAGGTATTGGCGCACCCAGATATAAATAAAAAACTATCCCCGCAAGTAAATAACCAAATTAAGGAATTTGCTAATAATAAAGAACTTCTTAACACTATTTCAAGTCTATTAAATTGGTCTAGTTCTAAAATATTAAATAGTTTTGATAATAATAGCGATGGTATAATAACTATAAAAGAAATAGAAGATGATTTTGTGGATTTAATGACGGGGCGTTATTCCACTGAAAGTGAAGGCTTTCCATGCTATAGAGAAGGCGGATGTTGTAAAGGGTCTGTTAAATTTATAAGAGTAGTCGGTAATATATGGGCAAAATTTTTTATTAAAATTATGTGTTGTCATTGTGGTGAAAATTCTATAGAATTAAAACGAACTTAGTTATTTTCTTTTATTTTATATTGTGAAACATCAATATTCTTAAATGACTTTAATTTTAATCGGTTATCTGTACTCTTTATTTTAAAATTTATTACTTTACCTGTTAGTTTATTATATGTAATATAGGCGATAAAATTATATAAATTGTACAGGGGGGTTTTTTTTTCACCTTTAATTGTTTGATTAATAATTGGAAAATATAGAATTATATTATATATATTATCCTTATTCGTTATTTCATATGTAATAGGTTTTATCGTAATTGTATCATTAAAATATTGTGAGAAGGTAGTAAATGACCATTCATTATTATAATATAGAAATTCATTGTCCCAATTACGACGACCTGAATACGTTGTACCCATGAAATATATATAATTTACATCTGGTTTATCAGATGTAGATATGAAAATTTCAAATTGTATTTTTCTAAAAAGATATTCTATAGACTCTATTTCTCCCTCTAAACCTATTAAATTATCTAATAACTTAATATCAGGAGATACTAAGTTATTCATATAGAACACTTATTTTTTTTAAAATGTAAGTATCAAATATCAAATTTATATACATTTATGTAAATTTGATATTTTATCTCAATTATTACATGTGAATACGTTGTATAAAATGATGCGAACCTTTTCACAAATAATTGGCGCCAGCTGTAAGTATGGGCAGCCTAAAATCGGAGTCGAAACCGCGCCCGAATTACTAAAAGACTCTATGGCTATTAATATGCCAATTATTGATAATTTTGAAGATGATGGGTATACTAAATTATTTAATATTCATAATAAATGTCTATCGGAAAATTTATTACCAATAACTATTGGAGGCGACCATTCTATTTCATTTTCAACAGTGGCATCATCGGTTAAATATTACCAAGGGGATTTAACATTAATTTGGGTAGATGCTCATGCTGATATACATACCAGAGACTCAAGTGAAACAAAAAATATGCACGGGATGCCAGTAGGTGGGTTATTGGGGCATGACAATATATTTAATTTTCCCGAACTTAAACCACAACAATTAATTTATATAGGCTTAAGGGATGTTGATGAATATGAGCAACAAATAATCGATAGCTTAGACATTGAACACTATACTGCTGAATTTGTTCGTAATCATTCATTGAGTGATATACTCGAAAATATATATAATAAAACAGAAGCTATTCATTTAAGCTTAGATGTAGACGTAATGGATCCTATACATTTTGGGTCAACTGGAACTCCAGTAGAGGATGGGTTATCGATAAAGGAAACAAAACAGATACTTTCTAAATTTAAACCTAAAATTAAAAGTGTAGATTTTGTCGAATTTAATCCATCGCTGACAAATACAGCCCAAGCAACGCGGGATCTAGAAACCTTAACACAGTTAATTAATATCGTATATTAAACTTATATGTATGAACCAAATATTTTATCGGTAATAAACTATTTAAAACTATACTATAACTATTAATTTAATAATGACAAAAATATGCCTATGTATGATAGTTAAAAATGAAGCAAATATAATTTTAAAAAATTTACAAAACCTTGTTAAATATATAGATAGCTGGGTTATTTCTGATACAGGGTCTACGGATGGAACTCAGGATATTATCCGAAAGTTTTTTAAAACACATAATATGCCTGGTATATTACATGAATCTAAATGGGTTAATTTTGGATATAATAGGACAGAAGTCTTTCGTATCGCTGATGCCAAAATTAAGTGTGATTTTTATTTTGTTATGGATGCTGACGATGAATTTGTCGGACCAGATGATATATTCGGCAATTTGGATAATACTATTGGAGAATATAGACTTGATTTACAATTAAGTAACTTGAAATATAAAAGATCCCAGATATTTAATGCTAAATTAAAATGGAGATATGTTGGCGTTCTTCATGAGTATCCAACGTGCGAAGGTGCTAAAACTATAAAGGATTTAGATAATGCTTATATTATAGCAAGATGTTGTGGTAATCGCTCTAATAATGGGGATACCAAATATAGAGATGATGCTAAAATTTTATTAAAAGGAATCCAAGATGAGCCTGATAATGATCGGTATTACTTTTATTTAGCAAATTCGTATTTTGATGCGAAAGATTATAAAAATGCTATAATTTATTATAATAAAAGAATATCAATGAAACGATGGGATCAAGAAGTATATTGGTCTATGTATAATAAGGGTCTCGCTAAAAAAAATTTAAAGCATGATATAAAAGAAGTAATTCAACAATTTATAGCAGCCTATGAATTTAGACCTACAAGATTAGAAGCATTATACGAGGTTGTCTTGTACTATAGAGAAAAAAGTAATCATGTTTTAGGATATGCGTATGCGATGCGAGCCTATAATACCTATAAATTATACCCAAAGGATAGTTTATTTGTCAGGGATGATATCCATACGTATAAATTTATGGATGAACTTGCTATTTGTTCCTATTATGTAGATAATCATATATTGTCATATAAACTAAATAAATATCTATTAGATATTCACCCAAATAAACAACATATTATTAATAATATGAAATTTTCAATAACATCATTACAAAATTTAAAGCACGATATTAAAGATATCATTAATAAAAAAAATCTAATGAATTCATATTCACAAGCAATTTCAAATATGAAAGGTGATATGGGCTAATACATTATCTTTAATCTTATATCAGACTTACATAATAATACCGAAAAATTTCAACGCTATTAAAGAAGCATTCTGTTGAGCATCTTGTTTTTTTTTCCCAACACCTTTCCCCACAATGTCTCCATTTTTATCAATAACACCTTCGGTAAAAATTCGTAAATGAGGAGGTCCTTCTACTGAAATAGAAATATATTCAGGGGTCATTTTAAATTCGCGTTGATAATATTGTAATAATTGTTCTTTATAATTTTCCTCTTTTTGTAACAGTTCCTCGAAATCTATTACTTTTTCAATTAAATTTTCTATGAAGCCATTGGCAATTTGCCAACCTGGTCCAATTAATCGTTGATTTCCTAATTCCTTAATAACTTTAGAATGCCAAACAGTTTCATTTTGATCTAAAAATATAGCACAAATAAAAGCCTCCATTACATCTTCTAAAATGCGAGCGTTATTTCTTCCGTGTGAGGTTTTTTCTTCTATTTGTTTTGAAATTATTAAATGTTTAGGAAATCCTAAATATCTGGCGAACTTCGCTAAGGAATTTTTCCTTACTAATTTAGTTTTTAATACAGTTTTAAAACCTTGATCTTGATCTGGATATTTTCTACAAATATAAAACGCTACACTAAAATCTAACACACGGTCGCCTAAAAACTCCTGATTTTCATAATCATTATTTTCTTCGAACAACCCGAGAACTCCATCTGGTTTAGAATCTAAAACAATATCGTTTTTTTCAAAAATTGACTTTTTCACATAGGACGGGTGTATAAACGCTGTTTGGTAAAACTCTAAATTATTGATAGTCATATCACGCCGCGCATTAGTAAATCCCCCAGTCTCCAAAATGGTATACACGTCATTTTGAGTTAGTAATTTATTTTTATCATTCCAAGGACTGAGTAAAAGATTTTCAGATGACATTATTTATTATTTATTGTTAATAAATAATAATCAAATTTATTGTTTATTAAATAAATGCGAATATTAATCTTTATTTAAAACACAAGTGTCTATATTATAATAACTATGGTATTTAATAATTTTGATTTAATACGTACTGTTTACTGTAGGCCAATAGGAGGGTTAGGAAATCAATTATTCATATTATGTGCTGCTATTTCGTATGCCAATGATAATGATAGAAAACTTATTTTAATACATTATAAGGGGGGGACTGGTATAGATAATATGAGTCAAAGACCGACATATCTTAATAATTTATTCTATAAATTAAAATCACATATGGGTATTGAGTCAGGAAATATAACAACTATTTATGAACAAAAGGATGGTACACTAATAACTAAATCGTATGAGAAATCAGTATATTTATCAGGATATTTTCAATCTCCTAAATATTTTATAAAATATAAGCAGGAGTTGATTGATTATTTTGAATTTAATAAATACCAAACCGAACGTCGTGATTCTATATCGTTACATTTTCGTATAGGTGACTATAAATCAAATCAGGATTACCACCCAATATTAACTATAAATTATTATAAAAATGCGATTAAAAGTATTTGTGAAAAAACCAAAAATAATTGGTTAATCGAATGGTGTTGTGAAAATGGGGATATTGACCATGCTAATAAAACTATAAAGGAGTTAATAAATAGTTTTCCTGAAATGCACTTTAAAAGAATTAATCCAAATTTATGTGATTGGGAATTAATGATGTATTTATCATGCTCTACTCATAATATAATTGCTAATAGCACTTTTAGTTGGTGGGGAGCTTATTTAAATCCAAATATTGAAAAAATTGTAACGTATCCATCTATATGGTTTGGAGAATCAGTTAATAAAAGAGTAGATAACATGTTTCCTGCTAATTGGATACAGTGTCAAGTAACTACATTCAATACTGTGGGTGTGATTTATGATTAATGACCGTTGGGTGATATTCATAAGCTATTGAATAACTATATATAAAGTATGTTTATATTAAATATTAAATATATAAACATTATTAATATAATGGATTTTAAGGAACTATTATTTATAAATTATGATAAAACAGATGAAGAATATTATAACATTCATAAAAAATTAAACTTTAGTAATCACGCTATAATAAACCACGATTTTATAATGTATATACGGTATTTAAAAGCAGGTATGCATTATTCGATATTAAATTTATTTAATAGTATATTATCTACAACTAAAGCTTTTTATCAAAAAAAAGATGTGCTTATATTTTTTAAATTAGTTAAATCAGTTAATATAATTAAACGATTTGTTCAAAGAAAATATAAAACGAATACGTCTTTAACTGTGGCTAATGAATTAAACCTTAATTTAATTAATATTCAATCATCATATGATATAGTAAATATTACTTGTAATAAAACAATATATCGGTTTTCTATTAATGAATTAGTTAAAATATTCAGCATGTCATTATACAATGTTAGTTCTGCGTATTATTTATACAATGTACCACAAATACCCAAAAATCCATATACGAATATACCTTTTACCTTAAAAAATTTGGTCAATATTTATATTAGGATTAATGATTATTATTGTAAAAATAACAAACAAATGCCTATATTTTTAATTCATTTTAAAGAAAGTATATTTGATTATAATAAATATTTTACGAAATATCACTTGTTTTTGCTAAATAAATCCATAATAAATTATACTGAGTGTTTAACTACAACAGAATTTAAAAGTGAGTTTAATGATATGGTTAAGTCTTCGCCAATTATAGGCGATATTTATTGTGAAAAATGTTATAATAAACTTAGCACACAAAAAATATTATTTTTTAGTAATAGTATCCGATTATACATTATGAATTCAAACTTTATTACGGAATATGGCGGGTATGAAAGAGAGTTTATAAGGGTCGCTATAGAATTAGGATTAATATACGACAAAGCTCATGTTAAAAAACATCGTTTACGACTAAGAGTCCGCAGAACTAAAGAACGTTAAATTGCGATATTATATTTACTTAACAATATAGGTTTCTTATTAAATAAATGGGTGATATATTTAATGAGTATGAACTGAATCCATTATCTAGAGAAGAAAGACTTATATTGAGTTCCCACCGTGGGTCAAAAAAATGTTCGAGCGTACCATGTTCAGAATATACAAGATATATTAATTTTATAATGAACATAGCTTCATGTGCTATGTTATTTATTAGCATGGTAATTGTCATTAGCATCACATCGGATTCTTTGGCGCTACTTTCTGATTCTAAAGAAACTATTATAGATTTAAAATTAATTATACCTGAAATAAAAAATACCTTACATATTTTACAAACCCTGTGTAGTCACGATGAATTTAAATCATATTGTTATGTCAAAGAATTGGTTTAAAATAACTACTTTATAGTGTATTGAAACATATACCAAGATACCAAGTTATAAATTTTATAATAATTATAAAATTTATTATAATTATAAATCTGTTAGTACGCTATAATCAATACAAATTGTAAAATCTTATAATAGATAATTAATTATATTTTTCGCGATCGTTTTAGAAATTTTTCTGAATTTTATATCTGTAGGAAGCTCTGATAAATTACAAATAAATTTTATTTGGTCGGGTGTATTATCTATAGTATTAAGCGAGTGTATTAGTTTTGATATAGAACCGAGATTATAAATAATCCGTTCGGATGTTTTTTTTGATATCCCTGGTATCATTTGCAGCATTAATTGTTGACAAATATCTCTGTCCATATTTTTGTTTTTTTTTATATTGACTGTATTTTTAAGCGCATCAATATAATCGGGGGTGTCCTTCATAAAAGCATCCCCATTTTTGTTCAATTTTTTATACATACTTTCAATAAAGAATATAGTTTCGGCAGTGTCTTTTGTATGAAAGACATGGATATTATCTCTTAAAAGTGTATTTACAATAGATGATATAATTGTATCTTTTGATACTTTATTATACCTGAAAGATTTATTATCATATGTCAAATCCCCCTCTATTAAATATAAAATGTGTTTTTTAGTATAATTATTAATTAATCGTAATTTCTGTTCTCTATACCGTCCATCTTTAATGGAAGCAGCATAATCTTCAATAGTTTTCCGCTCAATTATAAATATAACTTTATCTTTATACTTAAGAATATAATCTCCTAAATCTAAATTTTTATAGTGTATATTTAATTCCGAATTAAAATTATGTTTAATACTCTCACGATTATCAATTAATAATTCCATTATAATATAGTATCTAATTAATATTTAAATGTTTTTATTATAAATACTCTTAAACTTTCATATGAGCATCTAATTTAACTAAAATAGCCGAAAAAAACTAAATCTCCCGTTTCACCCTCAACGGAATGGGTCTTGTGTCGGGACGCGGATAAAGAAGCAGCAAGGAAGGAGAGGGTGCGATTAGAGGAGTTGGAGAAGCTACACTTCGCCATAGCCCACATGGATGCCATCCGTCGTGCTTTTCTAGATAGGAAGCCTGGTAAGGAACATTGTCCTGATTGTGGCAGTTATATGGGGGACGCAGTTTATGCTACTAAAGTAGCACGATGAAATGATTTATCCAGAAACACAAGTTAAATTATAGATTATATATTAAATATAGTATTTATCATATAATTGTTAGTCATAGTGTAAAGATACTATTTATTAAATAAATTTTAAATGTAATATAATATCACTGTATATAATATACATGAATATAACTTCATATATTGATTTTAAATGGTTTATTGTGTCATTTTCATTGGGGCTCTTTTTGGTATATTGTACGTTACCTAAACCAGAAGTAATCATAAAATTCCCTACTCCAAATAATAGCGAGGGCGTGAGTTATAAGGATGCGGCGGATAATTGTTTTAAATATAAAACAATTGTTTCAGAATGCCCAGACGATAAATCACTTATACATACTATACCTATTCAATATAATACCAATAATTCAATCTAAACACTAAATAAAGTAATCCAAAATATTAATACAAAAATTTAAATAAAGTAGTCCAAAATATTAATATCATCTATATATTAAGTATATGGGTAAATTTTTAACAAGTCTTTTAGAAAATAATAAAGGTAAAATAATAATATCTATTATATGGGGGCTAGGATTGGCTACATTATTTAGAAAAGTATGCAAAGGTCGTTCGTGTATTGTAATCAAAGGTCCTAATCCTGAAGATTTAAATAATAAAGTGTATACTCATGATAATAAATGTTTTAAATATAAATATGAGAGTACTATTTGTTCAAAAGATAATACTGAATATGAAATATAAATTTAATTCGTTTTAAAGAAAAAAATTGTATGTTATACTATATATAAATGAACAATAATATAAATACTGAAATGGTTGGCGATAATTCTGATATGGTAGATGATATATTAAATGAATTAAATAATCAAGGTGATACGATGGATCCAAATATGAATCAAAATATGGATCCTAATATGGATCCTAATATGGATCCAAATATGAATCAAAGAATGCCCCCTGTAATGGACCCGAATATGACTCAGAATATGAATCAAAGAATGCCCCCTGTAATGGATAACAGAGGAATGCGTACTCAAATTCCGCCCGGAATGAATAACACTGATGTTCAGTCAATTTTATTAAATGAGCGCGGATTTAATAAGGATATCAATAATCAACTTAATAAAGAAAATATTAACTTAAATATTCAAGATAAAAAAGTAAGTGTTAATAATGGCCTACAGAATATATTAGCGATGCTTAAAAACCCTTTATTAATAACAACGATTATTTATATATTATTTAATCCTTTTACCAAAACGCTATTAGCAAAATATTTACCAAAATTATTTTCAGTCAATACTTCTTTGATTAGAAGGCATATAAGTGTTATACTATTATCATTAATAGTATCAATAATATATGTAATATTAACCATGTTTTTATAAATAGTATAATAAATATTATACTATAAATATAATATTTATATCTTATAATATTTATATAATGAATTCAAATAAAGTATTTTTATATTTAATATCTTTGCTATCAATTACATTAATAATAAAGAAATTAAAACTCTATTCGTTATTAGCTATAATAGCATCAATATTAATCGGTTATTCTATTACAAAAAAATGGGATATTTCAATTGCTTTCGGTTTAATTTTAGGAAATATAGTTGTTTCACTTACAGATAGAAGTCCTATTAAAAATGTAGAAAGATTTAGTTCATCCAAAGCTAAGAAAAGCAGGCGAAAAAAAACAAAAAAACAAAAAAATAAAGCGGTAAAAACGGAAGGCTTTGACGATACCCAAGATGAAATAATATCTGAAAATTTTAGCCAAGGCTCAGAGGAAGAATATTTTATAGATACCAAGGGGAGTTTTTTAGATAACTATAAATCACTCACTAAAAATCAAATAAGTGGTTTAAATAAAGATACTAAATCATTAATTGATACACAAAAACAATTAATCGAAACTCTTAAAAATATGGGACCAGCTTTAAAAGACGGAAAACAAGTATTGGATACATTTAAAAACTTTTTTGGAAAAGAACAGGATATGACTAAAATATTATCTAATTTTAAAGTATAATATAGTATTAATACACCCTACAACCGTATATTATCTAATGTTAATTATATAATAGTATATAAAAAATTACAAAATCCTAATACACAAAAATGGGTAAATATTAATAGTAATCTGCGTAACAATATTTTAAAGATATATATATATATAAATACTAAGCCTAATTTAATTAAGTATGGAGGTGGTCCTTCTGGTATAATTAATACTAAAGCGCTTTATATTAACTATAATAATAAACCCAGGCGGATGAGTTCTAAACAACTCAACATTGAAATTAAGAATGTATGGGAAATTAAAGAAATTTCTAAATATTATTAATGCCTATAAACGAAGTCATTAATTATAAATTAAGCATTATACGATTTAATTGTCCTCATACTAAATTTAGGAACATTCATATGTGTAATGTATGACTTAATTGCTTAAATAACTTAACTAAAAATTGCGTTAATACCTACGGACCATTCTTAAATTTATACGACGGTGTTTTACTTGGAGTGAGTAGCGGTTCTTGGGGTAAATTTTCAAATCCCACTTATTTAGGTATAAATTACCCTGAAGACATTTTGTCATAAATATTAAACTTAATTTAAATTAATCATAAATATATAATTAATTTAAATTAAAATGTATAATTATATTATAATGGACGCTTTAAATACACTCAGTGATACACTCGGTATTAAATTAAATAAACTATTAGATAATAAAAGTATTTTTATAGTCTTATCTTTAATATTAGTTTTATACGCGGGAGGCGCCGCTCCCGCGCTCCCTGATTCCGTAGTAATGTTTTTTGATACGGTTGTTGGTAAACTCATATTTATATTTTTAATTGGTTTCATGGCCTCTAAAAATGTACAAGTAGCACTCTTCATCTCAATCGCTTTTGTAATTACTTTACAAATAGCCAACAAACGTAAATTGGAAAATTATATGAATTATATGGATTATAGGAATTTAGAAAATTTCTACGCGAATGGTGCGTGTGATGACACCGTTGAAGCGGATTGTGTTAGCGATGATACGTGTAAATGGGCACCAAGTTGTACATCAAAGATTGATGAGAATGACGCGGGGTATGACGCGAATGTAGCACTATGTAATGCCGCTGATACGCAATCAGACTGCGAGGACAACGCTACTGGAAAGCCAGATGGAGTTTGGGCGGACGCGTGTGGTTTAAAACCGTGCGGTACATACACGAGTGATACGGATTGTGGCGATGTTGCTGACGACAGATGTGCTTGGGCTCCAGCTGACGGCGCTGCCGATAAATGTATCCCGAAAGACGGAGCGGATGCTGCTAATAAGCAAGTTTGTGAGGATGCTACTACTAAAGAACTTTGTGAAGAAACGGGGGCAGGAAAAGCAGATGGTACTTGGGGTAAAGAAAATACGGTATGTATTGATACACCAGAAACATTTACTGATTTCCACGATCAAATAGAGGGGTTTTCAGTTATGCCAGCCCATAATTTAAATGGAGAATCTGATAAGTTATATGCGCCTGTTAAATTTGAATAAATAGCGCTATTAAATAATATATTATTAAATAATTTATTAATATATTATAAATGAATAAAATATCATTCTGGAATAATAAATTCAATTTAACCTCGTTAAAAAATAAAATAACTCAACCGGTATCCAATATAATTAAGAAAAATAAAAAATCACTCACGCTTATTAAGAAAAATTATATGGTAATTTTTACAGTAATATTGAGTATATACCTATATAATAGCAGACCTGTGGCTTTATTGGGTTTATTATCGCATAGTTTTTCATTAGTATTAATGTGTGGGTTAATATTTTATAATATTTACTCCGAGAATATATATATTGCTATAGCACAAGTATTACTATTTATTATTATAATATTATGTAAACAAACTGCCGAAACACGAAAAATTTTTAAAAATATAGAGAATAGAGAAAGATTCGCGGTCGATAACGAGAATGAGGATGCCGATGAAGACGAGGAGGAAGAGCCCGAAGAGGATAAGGATGAGGACGATGATGAGGACGATGATGGCGGCGACGAGGATAATTCAGATGAAGAGCCCGCCGAGGATAAAGAGGACGACGAAGCTTCAGATTCAGATTCAGATTCAGAGGAAGATGGCGAAGACGAAGAATCAGAAGAGGACGAAGACTCCAGTGACGAAGATTCTGGCGATGAAGACTCCGACGATGAAGACTCTGGCACCGAAGGATTTATGGGTTCCAAATCAGGTAAAAAAACAAACCTGAATGATACATTTAGAAATTTACACGACGCTATTCATAACTTAGAAACATTTATAGATATAGATAAATAATTTATTGAATTTTATATTTAGAGTTTTTTTAATATATTTTTTTATATTAAATATATCATATGGACAATATTATAAATGTCTTAAATACTAATAAATATATTTACGCGATGATGATGATATTAATGAATATTGGAGCAAGATACATCGAAATTGATTTAGAGGAATCCCATAAGAAGTTTTTATCATCTAAAATCATACGGAGATTACTAATTTTTACAGTAGCGTTTATAGCTACTCGCGATGTAATAGCATCGTTAATAATAACCTGTTGTTTTATAATTTTGGTATTGAATTTATTTAATACAAAGAGTCGTTATTGTATTATTCCTAAAAACAAGCAGTGCGTTGATACAATTTCACCCGATGAAATTAAAAAAGCCTATAATCTTTTAAAAAAAGCTGGTAAAATAAAATAAATTTTAATTTAATTAAATTAAAATTTTAGAAAGTGTGATTAATTTAGCGACAATTTTATGGTATTATTTCTTCTTTTACCCGATTTAATATTAATAGATTTTGAATTGCTCAAAATTTCATCAATACCCATCGTATTTGATCGTAACTCGTCTAATATATCGTCTACTCCTGTGGGCGGTGTTATAGAAGAAATGTTTGTAAAAGGTGTATTAACTTTATTTTTATTAGAAATATTAGATAATAAATCACGGTTATCGGATGTTATGGATTGATACGAAGCCGTGTTTATATTAAAATCAGGCGGGGCCATGTTGGAAGACGAATTATTTACACCACGCTGTTGGTTCATATTATTCTGTCGCTCTTGATGATTTGGTACCATATAATCTTGGAAAACCTGGGCGGCCTGCTTTTCGTCCCCTTGCATTTGATTAATTGCCGCATCAGCGAATTGTTTCATTAATGCTGGATTTTGTTTCATTATATCCTCCATACCAGGTATTGAATTTTTAAACATTGAATTTGTTAAATGGTACATAAATGCTGAACCGCCTAACATAAATAGAAGCTTCATTTCGGGTGCCATTTTAATTTTTTCTTTATATTTTTCATGTAATTCTTCGAATACTTCATTATAATCGTTTATATTTTCATGAACATTTTCAGACCATCCATCTAATTTAAAATCCAGAAAATCAAATTTATTATTGACTAATTCAGTTCCTGTAACGAAAGCCATTAAACATTTTCGTTGAAATTTAACCGAACTCTCTAATTCGCGAATACCTTTAACTCTAATTAATTCACACTCCATATCATTTAAATCGGATGACATATTAAATTTTTTAATACCATTAATACCCATTCGTCTCATTTTTTCTAATTTAAAAAGAATCTCGTGTTTTTTTCTTTTTGTTTCTTGTGGATCTATTCTATCTCTATTATATTGCGGCGCTGGTATATGATTACGTATCGCAATACTTGAGTCACGCGAATATTCACTTATATTTTCGTCTATATGATTATGTAATTCTTTTTCTATATCTTCTTTGGATACTAAATTTGGTAAATGACTTTCAACTCTATCGTCTTTGTCTATTAATTTGTCTATTTCATTTTGATTTAATCTACTTGAATTTTCCTCAAGATTTATATTACTTAATAAGTTCTCTAATTCATTGGCATCTCTGCTTACATCATCTAAGTCGTTTCTAATATTATATGCCTCTTTGATATTTTTATCATCTGGAACCTTCACAATATTTATCTCTTTTTCCATAACCTTTTTCTCACTATTAACTAATAGTTCTAAACCTATATCAACATCTTTATTACTTGATAGTTCTAATTTTTCTTGAATATTAGTAGTTTTTTTATTAACTGTGTTTGTTTTATTAATTGTAATTTGTTTATTTGATTTATTACTATAATTATCACTCAATAATTCTTCTATATCACTATTTAATGTAATTCCATCATTTATAACGGTTTCGTTATCCATATTTATCTAATATTATAATAGAAAAGTATTCTTATATAATAACGCAATTAATTATTTATTAAACGTTTTTTTGAAATAAGTTAGGGCCTGTAAATAACTATCTGCTAAATCATCTTTTTTACTACTATTATGAAATAGTTCTTTCCATATGGGCATATCCTGTATAAAAAACTCAGCGTATTTAATTGCTAAATATTTCCGCTGAGCGTATTTATTTTTAATATGTCCTATATCTATCTCAGGTCCAGAATATATTTGTAATTTTCTACTAGCATTAAATAATTTCAGTGAATATTTATAATCATTATTTAATTTATCATAAATAAATCCCCCATATAATAACATTTGTACCGATTTCATTGTCGGATTTTTTAGCACTGGTTGATTTTCTATTATTATAATATCAATCTCCTCCAAAAAATTAATATTTTTGAGAGCTTTATAGATATTAGTTCCTATAATATCTAAACCGATATCCTTAATTCGTATTTTTTTAATTTTTTTAATAGTTTTTTTAGAATGTATATGTAATTCTTTTTGACACGTTTTTAACTCACAAAATCCCAATATATTATCATCATTAATTATAACTTTATTAATCGCTATTTTATTACATATTCCTTTACGGCGCAAAACACAGCATTTCCTTCTTGAATTTAAAATTTCCTCAGCGCAATTAATAATTTTCCATTCTAAAATAGTGTGTTTTTCTTTATTGATATCTATTATACAATATGCTAAATTTTTAATACCGACATCAAATGATAAAATTTTCATTAATTATATAATACCTAAATTTCTTTAATATATAATATGAATTAAAATGTAGGGATGTAATTGTAACTATTAGTTTCTTTTAAATATCTACACCGATAATTAATCGGAAAGTTATATTTATTACACCACGCCAATGAATAGACACTCTGTCTATTTTTAATAATATTAATTGATTTATTGCTTAATGTTATTTTAATGTATGTTAATGCTTTCAATAATGCCTGAATTTGTTTTTTAATAAAATTCAAATTACAAGTATATAAACACTCCTGGAAATCTTTATCTAGTTGATTATGTAAGATTCTATTCAAATACTTATTCTGTTTTTGCGATATATCATACTCCGAAATTATTGAGTATAACTTTTCTAATTCAATATTATCTATAACTTTATAGTTTTTACAAACTATGTATTTTTCACTGTTAGCTGGCCGAGAAGTATGTGGTTTTGTTATATACACCTCTTCAAAATAATACGCTAATAAATAAATGATATCAAATGATATATCATAAAACGTATCAAAATATTTAATAACCATATTCCCATGTTTTTTTAATACAGTTAATCCTGTAACAACTTCAGCTAAAATTAATCTGGATGCTAATAACTCTTGATTACAATAGTCTTTTGACACATCAAACCCTCCATCGGCTGAAACTATATCTGCTTTTCTATAATTAAACTGGTCAGAGAAGTGTCTTATATTATCCAGATTATATAAATTACCGGTCCCATCTTTACCCCAAGAGATGTTATAATTATCACATTCCTGAAATATATTATTGGAATTTTTCCAACCCGGGACATCTCTGTCTTGATCTTTTAAAGTAATACATTTTACATTATCATCAGTTTTACTATAATATTTACGTCTATAAATATTAAATGCTTCGATGAAACCACCCGGTCCTTCCGCCAAAGCCGCATAATGAATAGATTCTTTATTATCTAATAAATCAAAATCAACAATAATTTCCCAAAATTTAAAGAACGCCCTGCTTATAGGATTATAATTACCGATTCCGTGATTAATTTGTTTAGATTTTACACATTGATGTATTAATTCATAGTTATTCCCCAACTTTTTACAGTAATCCCATACTTTAATATTATTAATACTATCAATCATGTTTTTATATTTATCTAAAATAGGTATAAGTGTATCTTTATAAATACTATGCGGTTTTTCAGTTGTATAACTTGCTCGTATTATTGGTTTATCGGTGATGTTTGATATTTTAAATACAGATTTATTAACTAATTCCATTATATTTATATTTAATATTAATCTTAATACAAAATAAAAATAAATATATTCTAAGTGATTATATCAGCAATTGAAGGGAAACTCTATAATGAATGTATATATTATATGGAACGTATGAATGTTTTAACTATATTTTTTAAATATAAAGAGCTTATTTAATTTTGAAAATTGCTTTTCGTAGTCTTTTAATGAGCCTTTGCCCGATGGGAAAAGGCGTTCAATAGACTCATAATCACCAATTTCGGTAGCTGGTACAATTTTAATATTTTTATCCTCTAGTTTTTTATTAAAATAATTGAAATTTACTAGGTATTCCGTGATACTTGTATTAATACTTCTTACAAATACTGATATTGGCATTCCTAGTGTTGTATTATCGTCTGTTGTGAAATTATTAGTTGCGAAATTGTCATATTTTTTTGTTATTTTCCAAATTAATTCATTGGCGCTCGTATTACCTTCAATGCTCTCATCTTTAACTTTATCTTTGAGAACATTATATATTTTTTCTCCATCAAAACAAACCCCTATCAATATCCCGCCTACTCTTAAATTCTTGTCAATATTATCAATTAAGTTATTTAAACTAGTTTCATCTTTAAAGAAATAATGTAAAGCGAACATAATTGAAATAATATCAAAACCCTGGTCTGGCTTAATGGTATTAAATTTAGTAAAATCATCTTGTGATTTATAAAATGCGTTAGTTCCCTTATCATATGGTGGATTAAATATTTTTTTAGAACAATCTGCTACGAAGAATTCCATGTGAGATTGCGCAGATTGTTTAACAGTAGAACGATGCTTGGCATATCGTGATTTAGCACCATTGGTTGTATTATAGATACAATCCGCAAATAAATCTAATCCAACGCATAACTTTATATCATTATCTAACCATTTAAATATATCACCCCCTTTACCACAGCATAAATCCAAAATAGATAATACAGGCGTATCGGATACCTTCTTTATTTTTTCAATTTTTATTGTCACGTCTATATCTTCCGAATTTTTATATGTTACAAATTGGGATTTATCGGTTTTAGCTTTAGTGGTTTTAGCTTTAGCGGTTTTAGCTTTCTTGGGTTTTTTTGATAGCTTAATAGTCATAATTATTTTTTTACCATATATATAAGAGCTTATTATTTCTCCTATATTGGTGTGTAAAGTAGCTAAGTTAATGGTTTCGATTCCTATATCGGTAATATCAATTGTACGATAACCTGTGTTTAATTTATCTTTTATAATAAGCTCAGTAGCGTTTTTAATTAAAATCTTTCCTTTTATTTTATTGTGGAATTTTTGTAACTTTATCATTTTAGATCTAGATCTACGCTGAGTTAGTTCGTTATTGTAATATTTGTCTAATTCAGAAGTTATAGTGGGTATATCACCCCCCGTCGTTATAGTTTGTTCTGTTACTGGATTATGAATACTTTCCCAAATTTTATCCGCCACAAATTTGGCGTTACCATAATTAAATTTAGTGTGGTTCGTTACATTACTGCTAACGTTGTAAAATAATTTTATTTCCGGTAGATAAGCTTTTAAAAATTTATTACAAGATTGTCCCCTTTTATTATTAAATAAGTCCCATTTTTGTGGTGTGTTGATATTGTTCATACTATCCTTTAAAAAATGTTTATTATCCTGTATAAATCTTTTTTGAATTGGACTTAAGTATTTAATATCTTCCGATAGGATTGATAGTAGCTTATTAATATATTTAATGTTTTTATTTTGTTCAGCCATGGCTATTCTATGAGTATATGTTTTATCATTTCTAGTTCGTAATATTGTAAACCGCATATTTTTATTATCTATATAATCACCAGAACTATCAGAAGCATCAAAATTTGTATAACTAACTTCTATAATAGTATCATCCTCTACTAATTTACCTAATTTGTCTTTTATAACTATTTTAGATCTTAATCCAGTTGTTCGTTCACCTTTAAATAAACCAAACGATACATCGCCTAAATTAGGGAATTGTGGGCTAAATAAGACTGGTTTATTATTATGGGAATTATATAATTCTCCTATAATATATTCATCTTCATTTATTATTTTTGTAACATTTCGGGTAATATTAATATTATTTTTTTTAAGAAAAATATCTTTTTTGAATCTTATTAAAACGTCTATAGTATTATCATGAGGCGGTTTCCATTTAATATTCTTATACCAGGTTGTTCTTTGAAATATATAGTAAGGTTTTTTATTAGATTTTTCCCTAAAATTTACAGGACAATTTGTCGGAGTATAAATAACACCATCTAAATTATAATCAAATGTGTCTTTTATTTGCCAAATCTTGTTTGTTTGGCTAAAAATATCATCAGTTGCGGTGGTTTTGTAAAACTTTTTAACCTCTACACTTATTATTTCATTTATACCCGTCCCAATCTCTTTACTCTCATCGGCTATAAATGTATCACAGAATTTCTGCGCGAAACTGAGTCTATTCTCGGTTATTGAGTCAGTTTCATCATCCATTAAATTTAACTGACATATATCTCGTCCATAATAATAAGCATCGTAAATTAAATATGTATTTATTGGTTCTTGGTGCTTATTATAATTTAAATATTCGCCATTCAAAAGAATCGACATATTATCGTCTCCATCCACACATTTATAATCTACATCATGTATGGTTAAATTATTATCAATAAGGAAAATACGATTTTTTAAATAACTATATTTATCTTGATATTCTGTTTTCATATGATCTAATCCTACTTTAAATAGAATATGTCCCGCTCCGTCCGCTTTGTCCGTTACACAATAATTCAAATCGTTAATATGATACTGGGCATTTTCCTGTAAATTTTCCATCTTAATAGATACCACATTTGGTGATATAAATCTATATTTACCATCACGAAACAGCCCTGTATTATTAGTTAGTTGGTCTTTAAACTTTTGTAGGGACCTGTTACCAGGATCAGCGGTTATTTTTTCATCAATTCTTTCAGAAATAATTTTATCAATTAGAGTTTCATATATATGCTTTACATCATCGCGTATAAATGAATAGGTAAACTTATCCTGTTCGTTTACAAATAAACTTAAATATTTAAATACGTATAACGATCTAAATATGGCGCATTTCATCTTAGTTTTATCAATTCTATCTAAATTTATTAATTCAATTTCCATTTCATATTTTTCGGGCTGTGAATTTATATCTGCTTCAATAAATGTTTTAGTTGGTATTAAATTATACTTTAATTTGGAATCTATATCTTTTTTAGATGTTTTTACTTTTGTTAAATCAATTCGTATGTGATCCCCTAATATAAAACTTGTCCGTGTTTTAAGTCTAAATGTCTTATACATATTTTGACTGCCTCCTACTCGTGTTTGATAATTATTAATATCTTGAATTAAACTATCGGCCTCCTGTATTTTTGATAATAGATACGAGTTCGTTATATGGTTCGTATTAAATTTTTTCATGTCGTGGTTGTAATTTAATTCTAATTTACCACCTAATCTAGTTCTAACTTCATATAAATCTATTTTATCCATTTTATAGTTTTTCTTAAAATACTGTTTATAGTAGGCTTTAGTGGCGGTTAAATTGTCACCAGTTATATTCAATTGGAGGGGGTCTTTATACATAATATCTGTACTTTTTGGTAAAATATTTGTTTTACAAAAGTTAATGATATTTTGTTTATCTATTATACTATATCTTAATTTAGTGAATGTATCATTATTAGTATAATTATTTTTATGAAATGTAATATCCAATGAAGAAATATCATCTCTTTTATTAAACCCGCGATGAGTACCACTATCAATGGACGATAGTTTATCTATTATAGTTTCAAATTGAAATTTACTCAATGTATTTGAAACGCCCCCAAAAATATCTTGAAAAAATCTCAATTCTATTTCTACTTCATCTATCAAGCCTGTGGGACTTTCATTAAGTCGGTAAATAGGTTTTGTATCACTAAAAATACCATCGGTAAAAGCTTCAACCATTTTAAGAAAATTAGAATAAGATAACTTATTTAAATGCGCTGTGTAATCCATATCGGCATTTAGATCTAACTTATCAAAATTTACATCCTCCTCGTCAAAAATACTTACCTTTCTATTAATGATTTTTTTTTCCATTATAATATAATATATAAAAACTTTTTATATACTAAGTTAAATATACTTTATTAAATAAAAAATTTTATTTTTACATTTATCAAATTTAACTTAATATATCATGTATAATTTCATCCTTAGTCTTATTAATTTTTCTTATTTTTCCCATTTTTTTTGACGAAATATTTAACATATTAGCATAATTACGAATATCTCCTATTGTTAATTTCATATATTTTGCTTTTTTTAACAGTGGCAATTTAATATAATTAAATATATCATACCCCTTAATTAATTTATTATTTATTAAGTAGGAATATACATTTATCATATCTTCGTGTAAAATATAAGTAGCCCTAGACTTATTGAATCTATTATAAAATGTGGTATTTTCTTTGGTATCTATAAAGACAAAATTTAAGCCAAATAAATCACAGTAGACTTTTAAAATATTCCTATTAATACTTTTATTGTTAACTAATATCTCTTCTAAATAACTTTTTTTAAAATCTTTTGTCGAATAATGAAATTTTTTATATAAATTTAATCTATTAAATGTTTCTATAACATTTAATTTATGATTTTTTATATATTGAACCTTCTCTATATCTAATAATTTTTTGAATTTTGGGTCTATTAAATTGAAAAAATTTATACTATAGTAGTCATCATATTTAGATGTAGTATTTATTTGTATATTTTTAATTTGTTTAATTAAATATATGCTTTTTTTTGTATTAATAGCAAGTGTTAGTATTGAGGGGTTTTTAATTATGTTTAAAAAATTTAAAGGCTGTGATGTTGTTATATTATCTGGTTTAGGTGGTATTTTGGAATGTGTTTTTTTAGGTGCTTTATGTATCAGTTTAACTTGTTCATGTATATTAAATACTTGTATTGACGACTTTCGTGTTTTAGAAGTTTTATTGAAAAGTTTTAATAACATATCATTCCTAATATATTTTTTTATTTTAAAAGATATTAAGGATTTAGGTTTAAAATTTTTAGCATTTTTAATAGTACTTGTATTAGCTTTTTTAAATATACTTATTAATTTTAAAAATTTTTTATTTTTAATATTAGTCATTATAATAATGACTAATATTAAAAATAAAATCAAATTTATTTAAATAAATTTTAATATTTTGTTAATATTATTTAAAACATCCCCGTTGGATACATCTATCGTATAATCATATGGCAAATACTCATACGACGATTCTGATATATGATTTAATCTTTCTAAATGTTTTTTATAAGTATCTGGGTATGTTTCCTTAATACGCTGTAATTGTAGTTCGGGGGGTAGCGTTAATTTAATGATTGTAAAACCGTGTAATGTAAGCATTTCCCATTCATTGGGAAACCTCATATCATCTATAACAATATTCCCAGTTTCATTACTAATAGCCTCGTCTAAATATTTTACCCATACGTCCTTATCAAGCTCTTTACATTTTTCCGAAAATTCTTGTAATAAAAGTCTATCTTTGCCTTTCATATTAAAAATGTCGTTACATATTTTTTTTATTGGTTGGGCGAAACTAAAAATTTTAAAATTATACGTATCACATAGATAGTGAGATATGTATGATTTTCCACTGGCAATTTTCCCAGTTATAGCTATTCTCATTTAATGTATATTATCGAACTATTCTTAAATATTTTCTAGGTCAATAAAATCTAAAGTATTTATTAATGCGGTGTTAATTTCACCAAGTGCCGTTGTGCCGTAAGATTTTAAATACGCCTGATTTTTCTTACATTTTTTATATAAGTTATTATTAGTATTTTGAAAATTATTTTCCTCTATTTTTAAACATGGATAGTCTATTGCTTCTGTTTTTTGAAATGATTTAATATTAGATACTGATATTTTCTGTAAAAAATTCTGAAATGAAAATTTTTGCGATTTATTTACTTTATCGCTAATTAAATTACGAATATCATATGAAATATCTTTCAAATTATCAGAATAATTTTTATACTCATTAATTAGATTAGATTCAGAAGTATCTATAGACGAATTATTGTATTCATTTAAATTAGCGGCATTTGTTAATTTGACAAATTCAACTAATTTATTAATAGTAAAATCATTAATATAATTTAAATTAAAATAAACACCTCGTATATTTTCTGTATATTTTTCATTATTATTTTTAATAATATTTAATATTTCGCCATAATCTTTGCTACATAATTTTTTAATGTTTTTTTGCAAGAAACGTTTATTAGTTTTACTATTATTTTCATTTAATTCTGATAACATTTAATAGTATTATAGTTTATTATAGTGATATTTAAACTTGATTTATTTTACATATTTTGCTAAAATTTTAATATGCTCTTGTTGAAACATTATTCTATATTTTATTATTTCTATTTCTATTTTAGCACCTATATCCACAGTTTCATAAATTCCTTCATTCTCTGGTGTGCTGGGAGAAAGCATAATATGAAAAGGCCCTTCTACACATAATATACCGGCTGGATTTTTACCTTTCACTTTACATGTAATTTTATCTCCTATAGATGGAATACATATTTGAGCTTCTAACTTTAATTTATAATGAATATCCCCTGTAAAATATATAGAAATTATTTTACCCATAGTTCTTGAAAGAATCTGTATAGTGTCTTTTATAACATAACCGTCGTTATTACATTTGTCGCCATATTTATTTTTTATTTTGCGTAATAACACATCTTCGATATTATTAAGTTTACCTAACTCATATGGGGTAATTATTTCATTTACCTCAAATGTGGATAAAATACTTAAATCACTATTTTGACTCATATCTATATGTATTATACACACACTTATTATTATATCAAATTTATATTTAAATTTAAATTCGGTTTAATTATTTAGTGAAATATAAATATTCAGTATAATTAATCAAATATCTATTATTCTTATTTAAGGGAAACTCAGTGTGAGTATTCTCTCCCAGGTAATATTCCATATGAATAAATGAGTATCGTATATGTTTACATATTTTTTTAACACTAACTTTGCTTTTACCGTTAATTTTTTCGTTAATTTTTTCAACAAAAATATCATATACGGATGTAACACTAGATCCGGTAACACTAGGTGTGGGTGTAATACTAGATCCTGTAAAAAAGGGTTTCCACATATTTAAAAAAAACTCTACCCTATCCTTTTTATTCATAGACCCGCCCTCGCCACATTTTATCCCAGTTATCTTTTCTTTACCAGTATGAGTTATACTAGACTCATTTTCTATAGTCTTAACACATACTACATTTTTTGAAGATGAATAAAAAGCATATCTGGGAGTATTATTAATTGATTTTAACGGTATTTTAATCCCCCTTTTTTTTGCTTGTTTTTGTGTTATCTTAGTCACTTGGTTCGATGTTTTACTAGATATATATTGATATATTTCTAACGACTTGTTTTTTTTATTAGCTCCTAGCCAAATTAAAATGTCGTCCTTTGGGAAGTTTGAAAACACACTAGTTTGAGAACGTTTATAAAATTTATGTATAAATTTTATTAGTTGTTTTCGTTCATTATCTGTTGTTTTTACATTATCCCGGCTATCATCTATACTACAGTTGTCTAATATTAGTATCGCTATAAAAAGTTTTTTTTTTTCTAAAGAATTCAAAGAAAAGGATGTTTCTATATAGTCATATAATTCATAGTTTATAATATCATTGGTGGAAATATTTAATATTTCAGTTGTAAAAGTATACCTTTCATCGTTATATAGTTCTAATAATTCACCTATAAACTCGTGTCCGTTTTCTGTGAGCTTCGCTTTCGTCTGGTGGTCGGATCGGGATGAATCTAATAACGCTAAACGTTCAAAAATATAGGGATGTTCATTTTTCAATTTATCTAAATACTTAATAGCAAATTTTTTATTATATTTTGGAGCGGAAGACTTATGGTTTTTTTTTAATCTCGGTTTTTTCGAAGGTTTTGAAATTGAACTATATTTTTCACGGTAATTATTAAGTAAATAACGATATTTCATTGGAGCGGTTGTATCTTTAAGATAATTTGGTTGAAAAATATAATGCGGCGATATGTATAGTAGAGTTCCTGTATTACTATATTGGTCATATAAAATTTCTTTATTTATAATTATCTGATTCAATGCCAATAACACTAAACTTTTTAAAATTTCATCGTTTTCTATTTTAATTTTACGTTTAAAATCCTCTTTTAATTCTTCTATATTTGCGATATACTTATATTTGAAACTATTTTTAACGTCATTTTTAATAAAAAATATAATATCATTGTAAAAATTTATATTAAATGTATGCATATTATAATCATCCTGCTCCTTTCGTTTCTCAGAGTCGTCGCCTGATTCGCTATCACTTATAACCGCCTCCTCGTCACTACTCTCTGCCGATACAGAGGGTGTTTTCTTTTTCACTGCGTCGCTACTAATTCCATCACCGATATCACTATCAGTATTTAAACCAGGAACTGTGTCCCCTAAATTACAGACATATTCGCATTTTTCTAAATTACATATTATTGAACCATCAACGTCTTCTATCACTTCTTTGTCTCTTGTTTTCCCTTCACTATCTATAATGTCTCTCTCCTTAATTGGATTAGGATTAAAAGAGTGATAATCTTTTTTTTTAAAAATATTTATATATTTGTTTAATTCGCAGTCCACCGCATTTTTTTTTAAAATTTTTTCTATTTCATTAAATTTTTTAAATTTAGCGTATGCCTTTCTATACATTATAATATCGAACGGTTCTGATTTTTTCTTCGTCTTCTTCGTCTTCTTCGTCTTCTTCGTCTTCTTCGTCTTCGGGGTTTTCTGGCTAAATGCCGCCATATGTAAAAATAAAGTGACATTTTGTTTTTCCCTGGCAAGCATAATATGGGACATTTTTCGGATACCTCGTCCAGCGGCCTGCGTTGCTTGATTTAAATTAAACCAAGGATCTAAAATATGTATTTGACGGACATTTTTAAATGATATACCTTGGGACACTGCCTCTGATCCTAAAATAATTTTTATTTCGTGTCCATCTTTATTTGCTTCACTGGTTACTGATTTAATTAATTTATCAACTTCCTTTTTTTTAACACTACCGTCTAAATATATATATTTGGCTTGCTTATACTGTTCATTTTTAACTGTATCATCTTTTTTTGTTATTAAGTTAGTAAGTACGTTATAATCATATTTTAAATGTCTATCGCTTAAAAAATTATTAACACCAGCAGACGTGTATCTTGAAAACCCATTATACTCTAAAAAATAAGCAAATGCCTTTATTCCAAATTTAATAAAATTAGAATAAATAAATATTATACCCTGCGAACCGTTTAGTTTTTCTGAATGACTGTCATCCCCCATAATAATATCAAAAATTGATTTGAATTTACAGGATATTTTGCCTATGTTTGTTCTATCCAAACACTTCAGTTTAGTATCATCAGTCGCATTATCAACTTTATTATTTATTCTAGGAAAATAAGCATTAAACGCATCCTCTGACACTGGATCAATTTCATCATCGCTATTGGGATAAATTATATTAGATGCCATTCTCCAGCGCGGGTCCCTATCTAAAACACCCTTATATTTAGGCGCGTCAAATATTTTTTTTTGTTCTATACCCATTATACTTCTATAGAATGTAAGGAGTGAATCCTTCAGCCGATACCCTCCAGATATATCCTCTGTTGTATCTCCTTCAGTAATTGGATTGTGTGGAAATAATTTTAATGGATAATCAAAGGGATTTTCACTTCTAACATAGGATATTAATCCTCTACTTTTATTTTCTAATAATTCTTTATATTTACTAGTTAAATCCGCACCATCTTTAAACATATCAGGTTCAATTATAGGTGCTCTTTTGTCATTCAATAGCATTAAATTTAATAACCATAATATTTCGGATGAGGTATTAAACATAGGAGTAGCACTTAATAATATCATTTTAGAATTTTCAGCATATCTGGCTATAAGTTCTAAATAGTTTCTTGATTTTTTACTACTTTGATCGCTATAGCGAGTGATATGTATTTCATCCATAATAAAAATAGTATTAGAGTATTTTTTTTTAATAAACTTAATTAATTCTCGTTGATTATAAACAGAACTCTTTGATTCCCTCCTCATGTTTTTTTTAATATTACCACCTATTGATCCATATGTAGTAAATTTATAGTAATTATTAATTATTTTATCACGTTTTTTTTTTAATCTATCCATATCTTTAAATACAAGCGGATTAGTTAGGTCTAATTTTTTAATATAGGTATCGTTTGTACATTGTTTATTCAAAAATTTTGGTATACCGGTAGTTTTTGAATCAATTTTAGCCTTTTCGTTCTCAAGATTAATTATTTCATTTTTCCAATTTTCTTTAAGAGTTTCATTTGGTAAAAAAATATGGATAGCTTTATTTTTCCCATCTTTATTAAATATACCTGTCCTAAAATTTTCAGCCACACCGATAGCTGTACAGGTTTTACCGACACCGACTCCGTGCCATAAAAGAATACTATTATAAGGGGTATATTTGGAAATATATCGTTTAGCAAATTCTTGGGTATTACTTTTTACAAAAGGGCTGTCTTTTTCGTACTTCTTAATATTATTAGCAGGAGATGACTTACATGTAGAAAACTCCTTTTTTTGAGCAATAATGCTATTAAATTTTTTATTTCTAATATTTGGGTAGTAATTATATGTACTATCATAATTAAAATCCTCCATACTAAAGCTATCACTCTTACGGTTTTTTAATTCTTCAATAATATTCAATACAATATCAATACGTAATTCATATAGTTTTCTATATAATACTGTATTTTTTTCGGCTAAAGATCTATCGGGTTGTAAATTTCCAGGTGTTTTTGTAATGTTATATATGCGTTCTGTGTATGTACTAATCACTTCTGTTAATTTTTTAATTCTAAGAGCGTTATTATACATAGGATTGGCGCGGCCAATGTCGTCCCTATAATGTTTTTTTAATGTTTTAATTAAAATTAGCCTTTGTTTGTTATCTAAAGTTTCGAATTTATCTAATTGATTTTTAAACCCCTCTTCTAAATTTTGAATTTTAGATTTTTCAGAAGTTTCTACCATTCTTATTATAAATTAATATTTATTTATTTATAAATAAATATTAAGAAATTTATTTAAGTGTCTTTATAAGTATTTCATATATCTCATTTAATATTTTTTTTTTCTCTATTAAATATGGTCGTATTTTCTCTATAGCTTGAGTCTTATCCATAAATCTTATATCTGAAATTTCCATAAACTGTTCTCTTTTATGTACATTAATATCAAACTTTTTTTTACTACCTAAATATTCGCATATATAATAAATATTCTTATAAATAACGTTATCATAGCTTTTATATTCTTCAATTATTTCACCAATAGCATGATTAATTCTTATTTCATTTAAAGGAATATTTGTTTCTTCATTAAATTCTCTTAGAGCAGTGTCTATATTAGTTTCATATTTATTTCTTCTCCCCTTTGGAAATCCCCATTCTTGTTCTTCATAGAAAACTTTCTTTCTTTCTATAAAAACTCCAATGGTATATGTTTCGTCATTATGTTTTATCCCATTAACCATCTTGAGAAATTTTTGTTCAGATTTTTTTTTCTTTCTTTTTAAAGACGAATGATTATTATTATAAAATTTATCCATCCATAGAAATTCCCACAATTCACTAAAATTTTTCTGTTGAATTAATTCAATTTCATAATTAGTCATAACATTAAATAATTTTTGGATATAAGCTATATCTGAATATAAGTATTGTCCTCGAATAAATTGGACAAACCCTATTGTGTTTTTTCTTTTTATCATTAAAAATTTAATGTTTTTAGATACGCCGCCAGGTGTATGCGACGCACCGGGTTCCAGTGTGTTTTTATATAAAATAATTCCTAAACTATTTTTAGGCTCAGAACATATTTTTATATTATGCTCCTTACCACAATTTTGGCAAAAGTATATGTATTTTTTTTTCATAACTAATTACATATATAATAAATATTCTTAAGTATTTATTACACTTATTTATTTAACAACATTTTTTAAAAATGTTGTTTTATATTAGTAATAATGAAACCTGATGTATGGGGTTCCACTTATTGGGTATATTTACATTTATTGTCAATATCATTTCCCGACCAACCGTCTGACCACGAAAAAATCAATATGAAGAAATTTTTGAAAATTTTTCCAGAAACAATACCATGTGTAAAATGTAAAACGCATTTTATTAAAAATCTTAAACAGTATGATTTAGATAAAATGTTAAAAAATAAAAAGACTTTTATGGAATTTATTTGGATTTTACATAACAATGTCAATGACTTATTAAAAAAACAAACTGTAGACTATAACATTTTCTTAACAAACTATAATAAGGCCCTCAGTGGGAGTATGTCGCTTAACCCCTTTTTTTTAAATAAAAAAATTAAAAAATATGAAAAAATAGTAATCTTTCTCATTGCTATAATAGTATTAATTATAACCACAAGTCTGTATATATTTTTAAAGTAATGTCGTGGATTTAATTAAAAACACATCATGTGGTTAAAGATTGGTTTCTTTCTTAAATTAAGATTTTAAGAAATAAAGTATGATAAGAAAGTGCTATATTTAATTATCAGCGTATAGATGATAGAGGGTCGCTAATAACCCTAATGGAATAAGCGTCCCAGGTGTTAAACTTAAAACGGATAATCCGCTTAATTTTAAGTAATTACCTAATAATGGATCATCGACTAAAGGAAGGGTTGTTGGAAGTCTGAGTTTCAGTCCTTTTTTAGCGCCACCTTTTTGTGTGGTTTCAAAGAAATCGCGTAAATAGTCTTTACCGTATATTAACGCAAACGGGACCATTGTTGAACTGGTTAATAATTTAATTCCTTGATATTTAGCAAATAAATCTAATACACGGTTTCCCCATAAATTTTTGATATGAGTGTTAAGAGCACCCCCCGATTGTGATTGGGTCGTGTACATATGATGAATTAACATTAATGTCCCTAAAGGAATTAGGGCTGCGGGCGAAAATGACAAAGTGGATAATCCACTTAATTTTAAATAATTACCAAATAAAGCATCGTCTACAACGGGTAAATTATCTAAATTTGCGCCGCCAGTTTGGCGAGTTTCATTTATGAATTGTCGCATATATTGTTTCCCCATGATTAACCCAAATGGAACTAGTGTAGCGGTAGTTAACACTTTTATACCCATGTATTTTAAATATAGATCTAACATTCTATTATCAGACAAACTGACAAAGAATTCGTTCATTTTTTTTTGGACACTTGACATATATAATATTGAAATATAAAAAAAAACTCTTTATTTATTAAAAAAGAAATATTAATATTTCTTTTTTTAATATTTCATTTTTAATATTTCTCTAGTAATAATTATTAAGCCATTAGATTTTATATAAAATATTAATAATTATTTTATATAAAATCTAATATTATTTCTTATTAAATATTAATAGAGTAAATGAAAAATATTATGGCAAATGTTAAAAATATTAATGTCGATCAAATTAAAAGTCACAAAAAAAAAATTATAGCTGTAATTGGAATTTTAACTATTTGGGTTCTGTATAAATATTATAGTAATAAAATTAAATGGGATAAATTAAATCCTATATTTTTTAAAAGTTCAACTAGTGCAAAGAAAGAGAACATAATTACTCCTGATAAGTTTTATGAATCACGTAAAGATAAGGAGTATACTTTTTTTTATTGGATGTATGTTGATAATCTTATTTATAATTATGGGAAACGGAAACAAGTATTTGTAAAAGGGATTCCTGATTATAACTCTCGTCAACAATCACCCGGTGTCTATATTTCACCGAAGAAAAATTCAATAGAAGTCATAATAAGCACTATATATACGAATGATAGTTTTATAATAGATGATTTTCCAATCCGAAAATGGTTTTCTGTAGCGATTGTTGTTAAAAATAAACAAGTTGAATTATATATTGATGGTAGGTTAAAAATAACACGAAATTTATCAGGTATCGTTAAATTAAATACTGGCTCTTTAGAAATTACTAAAGATGGTGGTTATGATGGATTAATATCCTCTATCTCTTATTTCCCAGAAGCAAAAACACGAACATTTATTAATGTAAAGCATTCTCGTGGACCGTTTACTGTTTGGTGGGTAAAAAGATATGTAGAGTACATAAAGTCATTATTTATGCAATTAAAAAGTCGTGTTAATATAAAAGTTGATTTAAGTATTGATTTAGATAAACCTACGTATAAAAAATTAAAGAATAAAGTGCCTAAAAAGGAGAACACTACTACTATGAAAAATTTAGGCAAAATAACTCATAAAGAAGCACTTAAAATATGTAATGAAAATGATAAATGTAATAGTTTAATTTATATACACAAAGATAAGTCGTATAGTATGGCTAATACTACAAACGTAACCGATTTAGATAAGAACCCTCTGTTAGACGCCTATATTAAAGTTGGTGGGAATAGTATCTTCAAGGATACCGCGAATTTATTTACTGGAAAATCTAAAAAACAAAAGAAAAAACAAAAGAAAAAACAATTAAGCAAGGCGAAAAAAATATTTAAATGAACTATAAAATTAAACAGAGCTATGAATTAAAAAAAACCATTAAATTTAAAATAATATATATTTATATTAAATGAACTATAAAAAAATATCATTAATAGTAGTTGTAATATTAATTATTTATTTTACATACAAATATATACAAAAGAATTTAAATTACGCTTATGTTGTATTAAATAAACCGAGTAATGCCAAACTCCAAATTACCGTTCCAGCTGATAAAATGTTATTTTCGCAACCAGAAAAAGGATTAAGCTTTTCGACGTCGTTCTGGATTTTTATAAAAAACTGGGAATACAAATTAAATAAAGAAAAAATCATTTTATACAAAGGAGGATTTAAATTATATCTTGAAAAAAATTTTAATAATTTAGTATTAGAGATGCCTGTTTTTGATAGTAATAAAAAAGAACGAATAACCTATACAAATATTCCAGTTCAAAAATGGTTACATATAGTAATTACTTTAGAAAACAGATATTTAGATTTATGGATTAATGGAAAATTATATTATGCTAAACATTTAAGTAATTTTCCTAAAATATTTGAATCCAAAGATAGCATTTTTACACCAAACGGTGGCTTTTCCGGATACCTTTCAAAAATACAACATTATGAATATCCCCTTGATCGGAGACATATATTATATTTATTCCACTTAAGTCCATTAGTAAGAAATCCATTTGTAAAAATATGGGACCGTGCTAAAAAAGTGGTTGGAAGTGTAAAATTAGATGTAAATATTAATGTGGAAACCGATTGCTGTGATTAATTAGGTATTAATAAATTTATAATATAAAAATATATTATATTTTTATATTATATAATGAATATTAATAGAATTAAATCTGGATTAACAGGTATATTAAATAATAAAATAGTAAAAATATTAATACCTATAATAATAATATGTGCGGTATGCTTTGCTATCTATATGGGATATCAGCGCATCCTTGAACACCAAGAAAAAGAACCCGTATTTATTAGAACAATACAAAATGCTAAAAAGTCCCATCATATTAGTGGTCATAGAGTTCCTTTACCACAATCAGGTTCGGCGTATACATTTATGGTATGGTTAAATGTAACGGATTGGGATTATAGAAGAAATGAATGGAAGCACGTATTCCATAAGGGCGATTTTAATGGCGGCGATTGTCAGCCTGGGGTATGGATAAATCCTAAAACGAATAACCTCACCATTAGATTTAATACTCGCGCTGGGAAAATTATATACGAAAATAAAAAAGGCTTCCCTGAATATTTACGTACAATTATGGTAGAGGCAAATGAATCTGAAAAAGAAGGCGACGGTACATTGAATAGTTTTAATGATAAATATAAAAGCAGTTTATTATTCGTAAAAGATAATAATGAACCAGTAAATACTTTTAAAGATTTAAAAAAAATGTATAGTTCAGCAGAATCAATCATTATATTCATTAAGAAAGGAGCTGAAGTAAACGATCAAGTGGTTCCATTTGGTTATGTTATTATTAAATCTCGTTCGGAAATGGAGAGACTGAATTCATCTATGTCTGCTTCTGACACTTTTCCAGGAGCAATTAGCGAGAACATTGAAATAATTACAAGTAGTCCCGCTTCTTCATTGCCGTCATTATCGCCTATGTCGCCAATTCAGCTTGATAATATTGATGAAATATCGAATGATGTTTATAATATTCCTTTAAATAGATGGTTTCACCTCGCAATCGTAGGAAATGATTTAAGTACCTCTACATATATAGATGGTTATTTATACAATTCAAAACCTATGCCTTCATTTTTACAACACAATAATGGAGATTTATTTGTAACTCAAAATGGGGGGTTTGGTGGTGCTTTAACGCAATTAAAATATTACGGTAGGGCTATGAGTGCTAAAGAAATATATAGAACAGTATCTTTTGGACCAAATGCTTTTGTGTTGCCCGATTTAAAAGCCCTGTTTAATGCTTATAAACCCAAATTCAAGGTTAATTTAAAAATGAATGTAGAAGTGAACGGCGTTGATGTTGGCAATGAGATTAAGAAAAAAATAGAATTAATCGATAAAAAAACAACAGCGGCATTAAATAAGATTGATAGTTAAGTTTTATAAATTTATAATTTTATAAATAAATTTATAAATTTATAAAAAAAAAGATATATATATTATATAATGAATACTGGTAGATTAATATCTGGACTAAAAAATATGAGAAATAATAATAACTTCACAAGTATCATATCCGTAATTTTAATTTTAATAGTAATAACTGTCCTTTATAAAGGATATACGTATATTAAAAATAAGAGTAAAAATAATCCGTTCTTAGTAAAAGGACCCAAGGATGCTACGGAATTTAAAGAACTTGATGGTAGCACTTTAATTCAATCCCCTCTCGGAGTAGAATTAACATATTCTTTTTGGATATATGTCGCTGATTGGAATTATAAATATGCTAAACCAAAACATATATTCCATGTTGGCGACGAAGAAGGAAAAGCGGCAGGACCAAGTGTTTGGTTATATCCAAATAGTAATAGTTTATATATACGATTTAATACATATGACCGAGTTAATAACGTTAGTAAAACTATATCAGGAACAGAATGTCAAAATTGGAACGCGAATCTTCCACATAAAATTGATTCAAAATATACTGATATGACTGATGTTGGTATAGGAAACCATAATTACTGTAGAAATCCAGAAAAAGAGGATTCCGCTTGGTGTTATACTATTAATCCAAATATAGAAAAAGAAGAGTGTAATTTAGTAGACCATAAAGACCCACCACATATGAATCCGATATTAAATCCAGAACAATTAAATGTAGAAAAGATGTGTGATATTTCCAATATACCAGTTCAACGATGGGTCCATATAGGTATAGTATTAGTTAATAAAACAGTAGACATATACCTTAATGGCAGTCTCAACCGCAGCTGTATTTTAGATAATATTCCAATTTTAAATAAGGGCAATATATATATAAATCAATATGGTGGGTTTAAAGGGACACTTTCCGATTTGTTGTACCAGAACCACGCATTATCGTCATACGAAATATATAAATTATACAAAGCAGGGCATAATACATTTGATTTAGCTGCGGCGGCATTCAGTGCTATTCCAAAGGTAAAATTAAATGTAAATATAGATATAGGAGGTGGGTCTTTAATAGAAGCACGATATTATGACGGCGAAGACGTTGTATTGGAAAGTTATAGCGTTAGCACTGGTTGGTATACCAGAACAACGTTGTATAATAAAGTTGTAGGTCCTGCTAAATCCCAAAATCCAAAATTAACCGATAAAGAGCTACATGACAGTTTATCATTACCATGGTTAAATATGAAAATGAGTGGGTCTAAAAAACCAAAAAAAATATCGAAGGCAGACGAGAAGTTATTATCGGCATAATATATTAAAGAAATAATTATAAAATCTATTTTATAATTATAAATTCTATAATTATAAATTCTATAATTATAAAAATATTTTATAATTATAAATTCTATAATTATAAAAATATTTTATATATATATATTAAAGAAATATGGATAGAATTAAAAACATAGGTTCTAATGTATCAGTTAATGGATTGGCTTTTATAAGAGGCGATAGTAAGGTCTCAAAATTAGTAAAAGCGGTTTTAATTATAATATTAATCGTTTTTGCGATATCAATAATAAAAAAAGCGGTAACAGGTTATAAAAAATATAAAGACGGTAGCCCTTGGATTCTTAAAGGTACCAAAGATGGAAGAAAGAGATTAATAGTCCTACAAGACCCTGGTAAACTAGGTTCTATAACAATAAAGCGCTCCGAAAATGAATATGGTGGATTGGAATTTACATACATGTTTTGGATGAATATAGATGATTGGGCGTATAAATATGGACAATGGAAACATATTTTACATAAAGGTAATGAAAGTTCTTGGCCTTTAAGAGGACCAGGCGTGTGGCTCCATCCTAAAGAAAATGCAATGCGCATTTATATGAATACATTTAAAAATATTGGCGAAAAAGTAGATATTGATAATTTACCTCTTAATAAATGGTTTCATGTTGCCATTGCTGTCCGACAAAAATTCTTAGATATTTATGTAAACGGGAATATCGTAAAAAGACATGAATTAGAAGGATTACCTAAACAAAATTCGGGTGATTTATATTTAAATGCTTTCCGTGGTTTTGGTGGGTTTTTATCAAATATACGTTATTTTGATTACTATGTATCTTTTGCGGAATTAGACTCGGCATTATTAACTGGCCCAGTTGAATCAGGATGTATTGATTCCAATGAAGTTCCTCCTTATTTCACACCCAACTGGTGGTCAAATTCGAGCAGTTCAGAATAATCATACGGTAATAATTTGTTTAGATAACTATCTATTAAATATTTAATTAGTTTAATATTAATTAAATATTTACATGAACTATTTAATTAATATTAAGTATTCAATGAATAATACTTTTAATGAAATAATTGAAAATATTGCTCAAAATGTATCACTTAGTAATAATAAGAATATAAAAATTGTATGTGATAGTGGTGGGTTTAACGGGGGGTATATGTTAGGGTGTTTGTTATATTTAAAAAATTTAGAAAATAAACAAATTATTATAGTTGATAAAATCTCAGGATCTAGTATTGGTTCGTTAATGGCATTGGCCTATGCTCTAGATAAATTAGAGAGTATATATCCATATATAATAAAAATGACGCAATCATATAAAAAAAATAAAAACCTATATGATTGGAGTAAAATATTACAAGAATATATTGATAATAATGTTCAACACAGCGATCTTATAAATTTAACAGAAAAACTATATATTAATTATTATAGTTTTACTTCTAATTCGGAAATAGTAATTAATGAATACAAGACTTTACACGATCTATACTTAACTATAATGTATAGCACTCATTTACCGTTTATTATTGATGGACATATCGCCCACGATAATAATATAGATAATATGTCACCATTTGTTTTTGAAGAAAGAACATTAGATGATCCCAAAATTATATTTATTAAATTAACCACATATTCAAGGCTTAAAAAAATTTTTCATATAAAGGGGGAAATTAATTTTAATGAAAGAATAACAGAAGGCATATTAGATATACATAAATTTTTTAAATATAAACAAAATACTTCATTATGCTCTTGTGTAAATAACTGGGGATTATATGATTATGTCGAATTTCGTACAAGAAATATTTTAATTTATTGTTTATTTTTAATTTTATTTATATTAAAAAAATCTTCTGATTTAATCCCTAATATATTAATTAATAGTAAAATATATTCAATATTTAGTAATTATAGTAAAAAAATATATGGAGATCTATTTACGTTATTTTACAATAGTTAATAGTAAGAAAGTATTTGTTTTATGGAGAAGTTATAAATATTTATTATAATATTTATAATTCATCGCCGTGAAAAGTCAGCCAATATGGAGAAAATTTATGTTTAATCACAGGGG
>TARA_B110000208_G_scaffold37309_1_pt1 | contig 38250 bp, 34 predicted proteins | sample TARA_B110000208 | Tara Oceans TARA_B110000208 (sample SAMEA4397426) | marine metagenome | biome: Polar Biome; feature: [SRF] surface water layer (ENVO:00010504); material: water (ENVO:00002006), including particulate matter (ENVO:01000060) such as... | depth 5 m
ATTTCTACCATATCAACTCCAAAAACAGCAGATGCTACGATACTTATCACAAACAGAAGTACTCCCCAAATAAAGAATTGCAAGAGTCCTGCTGAGGCATTTCCTATAATTTTACCTAACATTAACTGAAAAGGCTTTACAGACGAAACAATGATTTCTACAATTCTACTTGTTTTTTCTTCAATGACACTTCGCATCACAGAAGTTCCATAAATCATCACAAACATCATTAATAAATATCCTGCGATAGCTCCTACTGCTATTTTTAAACCATTAATTAGTTTCGAAGATTCTTCACCCGAAAAATTAAACATTTTAATATCTGAATCTATATCTGATGCTTTTATTTGCATTAAATCAATTTCAAAATGGGTGAGCTTTAAGTTTCTTAAATGGGTTTCTACCCTACTCTCTAGCCCTCCCATGAGAGACATTCCTGGAGAATCTGTTGAATAAAATTCTATGGATTTGGCCAGTAATTCCAGACTGTCTTTTTTGGGAATATAAAGTACGCCATAAAAATCGCCATTCTCTACTTTTTTCTTTGTTTCTGTTAGCCCTAATGCTGTATAATCTTGATATTTTACTGTTTTAGAGTCTTTAAAATTTGCCTTTGTAAACAGCCCTGAAGCATCTACGTAAACAATATCTTTTACTTTTTCGTCGTTCTTCTTCATTAAAAACACCACCAAAGCGCCCATCACTACCATTAAAATAGGACTCAAAAAGGTCATTATTAAAAATGATTTGTTTCTAACTTTTGCGATAAACTCTCTGTGAATAATTAATTTTAACTTGCTCATCTTAACTATTTTTATTTACAGCTTGAATAAATATTTCATTTGCATCAGGAACTAATTCTACAAAATGTTGCACTTGCCCTTGTGAGGTTAAAAAGGATAATAAATCATTCGGATTTTCTCCTTTTTTTAAGGTTACATTTAACTTTAATCCCTCATTTATAATTCTAAAATCTGCGGGAGAAACTGTATATGATTGTTTTAAACTCGCTTCTACTTCTTTTGGATTTTCAGTTTCTAGACCTACCTGAAAAGTATTGGAACGAAAGGCTCGTTTGATGTCATCTAATTTTCCTTCTAAAATTTTATTGGACTGATCTATTAAAGCAATATAATCACACATTTCTTCTACCGATTCCATTCGGTGTGTAGAAAAAATAATGGTGGCTCCTTCATCTCTTAATTGTAAAATTTCTTTTGCAATTAACTGTGCATTTATAGGGTCAAAACCTGAGAAAGGTTCATCAAAAATCAACAACTTTGGTTTGTGCATTACGGTCACAATAAATTGGACTTTTTGCGCCATTCCTTTAGATAGTTCTTCGATTTTTTTATCCCACCAAGCAGAAATATCAAACTTATCAAACCAATACTTCAATCGTTTTTTTGCTTCCGATTTGCTCAACCCTTTCAATTGTGCTAAATACAAAGCTTGCTCTCCCACCTTCATGCTTTTGTACAAACCGCGTTCTTCTGGCATATACCCAATGTGTTCTACATCATTTGGCGCCAACAATTTTCCATCAAAATAAACTTCACCTGCATCTTGCATGGTAATCTGATTGATGATTCTAATTAAAGATGTTTTTCCAGCTCCGTTTGGACCTAGTAAACCAAAGACACTACCTTTTGGTATGGTGAGGGAAACATTATTTAGTGCCGTAAAATCCCCGTAGGTTTTTACCACATTTTTAATTTCTAATAAATTATTCATTGCTCTTTCTTTTGGTTTCTAGTACTTTTTTCATTCATTACAAAACTACTTATTTTACAGGTAGTAAGACTCTAAATCTTCAGTATTGTTACACACTTTTAAAATAAATTTACTATGCATGCATAACTTTTTTTCGATTTACTATGCATGCATAATAAATTTTTATATCTTTGAGGCAATGAAGAAACAGAAGTCAATAGATCATGAACTAAGAGCCACTTGGCAAGCAATTGCTAAAATGTACAATGAGCAAGCCGTTAAACATGAAAGTACCATGTCTACAGCATTTGTTCTTTTAAACATAGATTCTGAAAAAGGAACCCCATCTACAGCACTGGGTCCGCTAATGGGAATGGAGCCAACAAGCCTTTCACGTATTTTAAAAAACATGGAAGATAAAGGAGCCATATCTCGAGAAAAAAATCCAGATGATGGTAGAAGCGTAATCATAAAACTAACACCTTACGGAAAAGAAATGCGATCCGTTTCTAAAGGACATGTATACCAGTTTAACAACAAAGTAAAAGAATACATTACCGAAGAAGAATTAGAAAACTTCTTTAAAGTAACATCCACTATAAATAAATTAATAGCCAACAAGAAAGTCTTTGAAGGCCTTCAATTAAAAGCTATTTAAATCAAACTACAAACAAATGACAAGAAGAATTAAAAAAGTAGCAATCATCGGTTCTGGAATTATGGGGAGCGGAATTGCATGTCATTTTGCCAACATTGGCGTTGAAGTTCTTTTATTGGACATTGTACCAAGAGAACTAAATGACAAAGAGAAAGCAAAAGGACTCACATTAGAAAGTAAAGTTGTTCGTAATCGTTTAGTAAATGATGCTTTAAGAACTTCTTTAAAATCAAAACCTTCTCCAATATACAATCAGAAATTTTCTAGCAGAATAACAACTGGTAATATTGATGATGATTTACATTTAATTAAGAATGTAGATTGGGTAATGGAAGTTGTTGTAGAGCGATTGGATATCAAAAAAATGGTTTTCGAGAAAATTGAAAAGCACAGAACACCAGGAACGTTGATTACTTCAAATACATCTGGAATTCCAATCAAATTCATGAATGAAGGACGTAGTGAAGACTTTCAAAAACATTTTGCAGTAACTCACTTTTTTAATCCTCCAAGATATTTAAAATTATTTGAAGTAGTTCCAGGACCGAACTGTGATCAGGCAGTAACAGATTTCTTAATGATGTATGGTGACAAGTTCTTAGGAAAAACTTCGGTTTTAGCAAAAGACACTCCAGCCTTTATTGGAAATAGAATTGGTATTTTCAGCATTATGAATTTATTTCATATTGTAAAAGAAATGGACTTAACTATTGAAGAAGTAGACAAGTTAACAGGCCCAGTTATTGGTCGTCCAAAATCGGCTACTTTCAGAACTATTGATGTTGTTGGTTTAGATACTTTGGTACATACTGCAAACGGAGTAAAAGACAACTGTCCTGAAGACGAAATGAGAGCTCAGTTTGAAATTCCTGCATTTGTTAACCAAATGATGGAAAATAAATGGCTAGGTAGCAAAACAAAACAAGGTTTTTATAAAAGAGTCCTAAATGCGGATGGTAAAAAAGAAATCTTATCACTAGACTTGAATACCTTAGAATACAGATCTAAAAAACGCGCTTCTTTTGCCACTTTAGAATTAACGAAAACAATTGATAATGTAGGCGATCGTTTTAAAGTATTGGTCAAAGGAAAAGACAAAGCAGGAGAATTTTATAGAAAATGTTTGTCGGCTTTATTTGCCTATGTACAAAACAGAGTCCCCGAAATTTCAGATGAAATTTATAGAATTGATGACGGTTTAAGAGCCGGATTTGGTTGGGAGCACGGTCCATTTCAAATTTGGAATGAAATCGGAGTTGCTGCCGGAGTTGAACTTATGAAAGCAGAGGGGAAAGAACCTGCAGCATGGGTTACAGAAATGTTAGCGAAAGGAGAAACTTCTTTTTACACTGTAAAAGAGGGCGCTACTTATTATTATGACATTCCAGCAAAAGCACAAGTAAAAAAACCAGGACAAGATTCGTTTATCATTTTAGATAATATTAGAAAATCGACTGAAGTCTTCAAAAACTCAGGCGTTTCTTTACAAGACATTGGAGATGGAATTTTAAACTTAGAATTCCGTTCTAAAATGAATACTATTGGCGGTGATGTTTTAACAGGGCTAAATAGAGCGATTGATATTGCCGAAAAAGACTTTCAAGGATTGGTTGTTGGAAATCAAGCCCCCAACTTTTCTGTAGGTGCCAATATCGGAATGATATTTATGATGGCTGCAGAACAGGAATATGATGAGTTAAATATGGCTATCAAATACTTCCAAGATTCTATGATGCGCATGCGTTATTCATCGATCCCAACAATTTCTGCTCCTCACGGAATGGCTTTAGGTGGTGGTTGTGAAATTTCATTACATGCAGACAAGGTGGTTGCAGCTGCAGAAACTTACATGGGATTGGTTGAATTTGGAGTGGGTGTCATTCCAGGTGGAGGTGGTTCTAAAGAAATGGCATTAAGAGCGTCCGATGCCTTTAGAAAAGGAGATGTAGAGCTCAATCTTCTACAAGAAAACTTCTTAACAATTGGTATGGCAAAAGTATCTACATCTGCCTATGAAGCCTTCGATTTAGGATTACTTCAAAAAGGGAAAGATATTGTTGTTGTCAATAAAGAAAGACAAATTGCAACTGCAAAAGCACATGCAAAACTAATGGCAGAAAGCGGATATACACAACCTGTAACTCGAAAAGATGTAAAAGTATTAGGAAAACAAGCCTTAGGAATGTTCTTAGTAGGAACCGATTCTATGGAGCATTCGAAGTACATTTCTGCACACGATCAAAAAATAGCAAACAAGTTAGCAAATGTAATGGCAGGTGGAGATTTATCAGAACCGACATTGGTTAGTGAACAATACCTATTAGATCTTGAAAGAGAAGCCTTTTTATCGCTTTGTACCGAAAGAAAGACCTTAGAACGCATCCAACACATGTTAAAAACTGGGAAACCATTAAGAAACTAAAAATTATGAAAACAGCATATATAGTAAAAGCATATAGAACTGCAGTTGGTAAAGCACCAAAAGGTGTTTTCCGTTTTAAACGTGCAGACGAATTGGGTGCAGAAACCATCCAACATATGATGAAAGAATTGCCAAATTTAGACGTAAAACGTATTGATGACGTCATTGTTGGTAATGCAATGCCAGAAGGTGCACAAGGTTTAAACATGGCACGTTTTATTTCATTAATCGGATTGGATTCTGTAGATGTTCCGGGAGTTACCGTTAATCGTTTTTGTTCTTCAGGAATTGAAACCATTGGAATGGCTGCTGCAAAAATTCAAGCAGGAATGGCAGATTGTATCATTGCTGGTGGAGCAGAAAGCATGAGTTCTGTGCCCATGACTGGATTTAAACCAGAATTAAATTATAACACCATTAGTGCTGGTCACGCAGACTATTATTGGGGGATGGGAAACACTGCAGAAGCAGTTGCAAACCAATTTAAAGTATCTAGAGAAGACCAAGATGAGTTTGCTTTTAACTCTCATATGAAAGCTTTAAGAGCACAAGCAGAAAACCGTTTTCAAGATCAAATTGCACCCATACAAGTAGAAGAAACGTATTTAGATGCAAATGGCAAAAAAGCGACCAGAAAATATACCGTCACCAAAGATGAAGGTCCCAGAAAAGGAACTTCTACAGCCATTTTAAACAAATTGCGCCCAGTATTTGCAGCTGGCGGAAGTGTTACCGCAGGAAATTCATCACAAATGAGTGACGGTGCTGCTTTTGTAATGGTCATGAGTGAAGAAATGGTAAAAGAACTAAACATCGAACCCATTGCAAGAATGGTCAACTATGCTGCGGCAGGCGTTGAACCAAGAATTATGGGAATTGGTCCTGTAGCTGCAATTCCAAAGGTTTTAAAACAAGCAGGTTTGCAACAAAAAGACATCGATTTAATTGAATTGAATGAAGCATTTGCATCTCAATCCTTAGCAGTAATGCGTGAGTTGGACTTAAACCAAGACATTGTAAATGTAAATGGTGGCGCCATTGCATTAGGACATCCATTAGGGTGTACTGGCGCAAAGTTATCTGTACAATTATTTGATGAAATGCGTAAAAGAGATATGAAAGGGAAATATGGAATGGTTACGATGTGTGTTGGTACTGGACAAGGTGCAGCAGGCGTATTTGAATTCTTAAACTAATAATTAAAGATTAAAAAAAATAGAATGGCAGAGTTATTAAGAGGTGGTCAGTTTCTTGTAAGAGAAACAAAATGTGAGGATATATTTACTCCAGAAGATTTTTCTGAAGAGCAAATAATGATGAAAGAAGCTGTTAAAGAATTTAACGAAAGAGAGATTATTGCACACAGAGATCGGTTTGAGGCAAAAGACTACAAGCTTACCGAAGAGGTTATGAAAAAAGCTGGAGAACTTGGTTTCTTAGGAGTTGCTGTTCCAGAAGAATACGGAGGAATGGGAATGGGCTTTGTCTCCACAATGCTTACCTGTGAATACATTTCAAGTGGAAATGGATCTTTAAGTACTGCTTTTGGTGCGCATACTGGAATTGGTACCATGCCAATTACTTTATATGGTACAGAAGCACAAAAGCAAAAATATGTTACAAAATTAGCAACAGGTGAATGGATGGGTGCTTATTGTTTGACAGAGCCAGGAGCTGGATCTGATGCAAACTCTGGTAAAACAACTGCTGAACTTTCTGCTGATGGCAAATCATACAAAATAAACGGTCAAAAAATGTGGATCTCTAATGCAGGGTTTTGTAATATGATGATTGTTTTTGCACGAATTGAAGATGATAAAAATATTACAGGCTTTATTGTTGAGTATAACCCTGCAAATGCAAACGGAATTACTCTAGGAGAAGAAGAACGCAAATTAGGAATTCGAGCAAGCTCTACCCGTCAAGTATTTTTTAATGACACCGTAGTCCCAGCAGAAAACATGTTATCTGTGCGTGGTGGTGGTTTTAAAATCGCCGTAAATGCATTGAACGTAGGTCGTATTAAGTTAGCAGCAGCCTGTATTGATTCTCAAAGAAGAGTTACAGAAACTGCTTTGCAATATGCCACTGAAAGAAGACAATTTAAAACACCTATTGCAGACTTTGGTGCTATCAAAGCAAAATTAGCAGAGATGGCAACAAACACCTATGCAGGTGAAGCAGCAAGTTATAGAGCTGCAAAAGACATTGAAGATCGTATTGCAATGCGTTTGAAAAGTGGAAACACACATCAAGATGCGGAATTAAAAGGAGTTGAGGAGTACGCAATAGAATGTTCTATTTTAAAAGTGACTGTATCTGAAGACGTTCAAGCTTGTGCAGATGAAGGAATTCAAATTTTTGGAGGAATGGGATTCTCAGAAGAAGCACCTATGGAAGCTGCTTGGAGAGATTCAAGGATTTCCCGTATTTATGAAGGAACCAACGAAATCAACAAAATGCTTTCTGTAGGAATGTTGATAAAGAAAGTAATGAAAGGACATGTAGACTTATTAGGTCCAGCTACTGCTGTTGCAGATGAGTTAATGGGCATTCCTTCTTTTGACACACCAGATTATTCAGAATTGTTTGCTGAAGAAAAAGAAATGATTGGAAAATTAAAAAAAGTTTTCTTAATGGTTGCGGGTTCTGCTATCCAAAAATTTGGAACAGAATTAGATCAACACCAACAATTATTAATGGCCGCTGCTAATATTCTAAATGAAGTATATATGGCAGAATCTACCATACTACGTGCAGAGAAAAATGCAAAACGTTTTGGTGAAGATGCACAAGATGGACAAATAGCAATGGCAAAATTGTACTTATATAATGCGGTAGAAATTGTTGCACAAAACGGTAAAGAAGGAATTATATCATTTGCTGAAGGCGACGAACAACGCATGATGTTAATGGGATTAAAACGTTTTACCAAATACACCAACTACCCAAATGTAATTGCGTTGCGTAATGAAATTGCAGAAAAATTAAAAGCAGCAAATAAATACTGTTTCTAAAAGAGGTAAAACTTCATCGCAGTAAATCGAACTATGATAAATTGTTTGTTTAGAAAGATCACCTTTAGAGGGTGATCTTTTTTTGCCCCAATACCCCTTGCAAATGACAACTACTTTTCAAATTAAAAATTGAGAATGTATAGAAAGATACTCCCATTATAAAGAGTTCTTTTCCTTTCTTTATAGTTCCAATAAATTAATAGCAATTGAATGCATCTTAAATTGATATTTTGCAGTATAATCAATTTAATATCAATACTTTTGCACGCAATTTGAAAACAGCACACATGAAGCGTATAAAAGAATATAAAAAACTTTTTAAAGTAGAAGGACCTATTGATTTGAAAGAATTAAAAAAAGCCTACAGAGGCTTGGTAAAAGAATGGCATCCAGATAAATTTTTAGAAGAGGAACAAAAAGCCGAAGCTGAAATTAAAAGTACACAAATTATCGATGGGTATCACTTTTTAGTAAGCATTGCCCCAGAAACAAAAGAAGCGCACCTAGATGCATACAAAACAACGATTACGGAGTTTCAAGTAGCAGATTGGCATCATAAAAGCATGCTTTTAGAAGTTACTTTTACAGATGGTAATTCTTATGAATACTTTGGTGTAAGCAAAATTTTGTTCGGAAAATTTGTGAACTCTAAATCAATGAACAATTTTGGGAAAAGAAATATTTTCAATTCTTTTATCTATAGAAAATCAATGAAAGCGTCTGTGACAGCTTAAATTATTGTTATTTCTTTAATCCTAAGAAAACAAAAAACAATCATAAAAAAAAGAGATTACTGTATCAGTAATCTCTTTTTCTGTTTTATTTAATTTCTTTTTGAGGTTACTCATTAATAAATATCATTTAAGATTTTAGCCAAACGTACTCCTCCTCTTTGCAACTGATTTCTGACAGTTCCAAAATGATCGTAGGAATAACGATACCTTAAATTCTCTCCCTCTTTCACCGAACTGTATAGTTCTTTGGTTATTTCATGAACTTCGTTTACCCAATCTTCAACAGATCCTTTTTGCATCGCTTTCAATTGATTTTTAGACAGGTCTTTGGCATTTTTTGCCAACTCGATATAACTCATATTCCAGGCTTCAATCATTTTAGTATCCCAAACTGAATGTAAATTCGTTCCTTGACCGAACCACTCTACTTTTATTCGATTCCCTCCACGGTCTTCTTTCTGACCAATGTGCATTGGCTGGTGTAAATCTCCTACAAAATGAACCAACATTTTTAAATAAAAAACCTTGTCTGCCTCTTTACTTATAGGGTTTTTTAAAATCGAAACACATTTTGCAATAGCGGTTACCAAATCTCCTTTTGGATTTTTCTCAGCCGCTTCATAGTTTTCCTCTAACCCCATATTAACATAATGCCAAGCAGAAAATTCACGGTATTTCCGATCTGATTTTATTTCATCTGCAAAGGTAGAAACAAAAGCGAGACTCTGCCCTTTCAATAATTTATCAATCTTCCTCTTTGCTCTTTTCGTTAAATGCTGGGTTGCAATTTCACCCGTAACTCGGTGTCCGTTTTGTCCCCAAAAAACAGATTCATTCGTATTAGGAGTCGTTCCGAAGAAAATAGAAATAAACAGAAGTATAAACGCTTTCATTATAAATTTTTAAAATTAATTTTCAGCTAAATTATAAAAATAAAGATGAAAAAAATTGAAATAAAGAAAAAATATATAATATCTTTGTGATATCAATTTAATATCAAAAATAAATTCATGAAAACAGAAAAAATTATCAAGCCCGCAAACGGCTACCTAATGCTATTCATCCTTATCACATTATTTTTTGGTGGTATTGCAATGACCATAAAAAAGGAAGACCCTACTTTTTTACTAAGTACCATCATTGGATTCTTTGGGCTTTTTGGCTTTATTTTAGTAAATCCAAACACCTCTAAAGTGATCTTGCTTTTCGGAAAGTACATTGGAACGATTAAAGAAAATGGACTGTATTGGGCGAACCCTTTATTCAGAAAAAAAACCATTTCATTAAGAGCGAGTAATTTTGACAGTGAACGCTTGAAAGTAAATGACAAATTAGGAAATCCAATTATGATTTCTACCATCTTAGTTTGGCGAGTTACCAATACCTACAAAGCAGCATTTGATGTAGACAATTATGAAAATTTTGTACGCGTTCAAACTGATGCTGCAGTTCGAAAATTAGCAAGTATGTATCCGTACGATAATTTTGCTGACGAAGGACATGACGAAGACATTACCTTACGTTCTAGTGTAAATGAAGTTTCTGAAGCCTTAGAGAAAGAAATTGATGAACGCCTATCCATTGCCGGAATAGAAGTATTAGAGGCTCGAATTGGTTACTTGGCTTACGCGCAAGAAATTGCTAGCGCCATGCTAAAGAGACAACAAGCAACTGCAATTGTTGCTGCAAGGCATAAAATTGTACAAGGAGCCGTAGAGATGGTAGAAATGGCCTTGGAAGAATTAGACAAAAAGCAAATTGTTTTACTAGACGATGAACGAAAAGCGGCAATGGTGAGTAACTTATTGGTGATCTTATGTGGAGATAAGGAGGCTTCACCTGTAGTAAATACAGGCACACTAAATCATTAAAATAATAGTTCTTAGTGTCGCTGTAGTAGTAAGAATTTTAATAAACAATACAATTAGAATATAAACTCGTAAAGTTGAAACGACCAAAGTGTAAAAAACGATCACTGAAGTTGTTGTTATAAACTTAAAATATCGAAAAGAGATGAAAGAATATAAAGTAGTAACATTAAAATTAGGTTTTAGGAATAGGACTCAAAACTTCGAAGATCTTTTAAACCAATATGCAAGGGAAGGTTGGACTTTAAAAGAAATGCCAGCCAATTGGAATTCGATGATATTAGAAAGAGATAAAAACAGATAAGCATGAAGGTTTTTGAAGAGCAACAACGATTTAGACAGGTTTGGCTCATGGTACTTTTAGGGTTTAGTCTCTTGGTACCAATTGCGTTGATTACCAATGAATATTTAAAAGACAATACAAGCTTGACTCCCAAAGAATTCGTAGGAACGCTTCTTGGAATCATTGCCTCTGTTTTATTTATTTTCTTATTCAAACTAACCACAAGAATCGATGAAAAAGGAATACACTATCAATTTTTCCCATTTCATATATCAATGAAAACACTATTGTGGTCAGAGATCGAAAAAGCAGCAATTAGAACCTACGACCCCATAGGAGAATATGGAGGTTGGGGATTGCGTTACACTTTCAATAAAAAGAAAGGAAACGCCGTAAATGTTTCTGGAGACATTGGAATGCAATTGACATTAAAGAATGGTAAAAAATTATTGATCGGAACCCAAGAAAAAGAAGCTGTAAAAAGGGTTTTAAAAACCTATAAAACAGAGCAATCATGACACGAATACTCTCCTTTTTGATGGTTGTTTTAATGGGAATCACGACTGGATTTTCGCAAATAACAACGGAAGAAATTACGATTCAAAACCAAGCAATTCAGTTGCCAGGAACACTTACCTATTCCCAAGAAAAAAGCCCGCTAATTATTTGGGTTCATGGATCTGGTGGTGTTGATAGAGATGGGAACCAACCTCAGTACATCAAACAATTTAGAACTGCAGTCAACAAAGAAAATATTGCCTTCTTTAGTTATGATAAACGAACCGCAAACCAAAAAAATAGCGCATTCTTAACAGACGGCGTTTTTTTTAATGATTTCATTTTTGATGTTGAGGAAGTCGTAAATCATTTTAAAAACGACACCCATTTTAGCAGTATTACTTTAGCAGGACACAGTCAAGGTTCTTTAATTGCCATGATGGCTTTGAAAAATGTAGACAAATATATTTCGATTGCTGGTGCTGGAGAAACGATCGATAAAATCCTTATAAAACAACTCAATGCACAGAGCCCTGAATACGGCAAAATAGCAAAAGCACATTTTAAAGAACTCAAAGAAACAGGAAGTATTAAAGAAATAAATCCAAATTTGATGGCAATTTTCGCAAAGCCGAACCAAGAGTTTTGGTCTTCGTGGATAGTCATAGATCCCATAAAAGAAATTAAAAAAATAACCATTCCCACACTTATTGTAAACGGTGACAAAGACATCCAAGTTGGGATTGAAAATGCTTCAAATCTAAAAGAAGCAAAACCAACTGCATCTTATGCGATCATCCAAAACATGAACCACATTTTAAAGGATATTCAAAACGAGGAAGACAATATCAAATCGTATAGTTCTCCAGAGTTCCCAATCTCAAAAAAACTCATTGAGACGATTGTATCATTTATAAAAAAGACACCTTAAAATGTTAAAAAAGAAAGCATTTGCATTGCGCATCAATGAAGACCTAATGAAAGCCATTGAAAAATGGGCTGCAGATGAGTTCCGCTCTACAAATGGACAAATAGAATGGATGCTAACCAAAGCTTTAAAAGGAGCGAAAAGGACTCCAATAAATAAAGAGAAATCATAAAAAAAAAGCGCCTTTTTGAAGGCGCTTTTTTAGGTATTAGTTTTAAGTATTAATACCTTTTAATAGTCTTAGCGGTATAATTTCTAACATGCTCAACTTTTCCTCGATTTTTATAATACTTTTTCCAAGGTTTTGTAATTTTTTTCATTGCTCTTCGAGTTGAAATCAAGTCAGACCAATCATTTGCTGTGATTGCAACCCAATGCGTCGCTCCTTGAAATCCAGCGATTTCATAACTTCCAAAACCAACTTCTCCTTTTCTGTAAGGGGTCATTTCACTAACGATTTCATCATGAGCTGCTTTAAAAGCTGCTGGATCACTCGCTTTAAATTCAAAAATCTGAACATAATTATACGCTTCATTGTCACCAACCCAACTCATTACATTTCCAGAAGAACTATGCGTCCATTTGTCAATATGATTGTTTAATTTTTGAATAAAAACACCCCATTTATTTGCCGCTGATATCGAGTCATTTCTTCCCCAATTTCCTGGATCACCGTACAAAACAATTCTATGGGTAGCCCCCTCATTACCAATACTAAAAGACTCAATATTAATCCCTCCAGATTTAAATTTTGCATCTCCCCAAATATCATCTGTTAGTGCTAAAATTGCACTTTCCGTTCCTCTTTTAGCAGAAAATTGGTACTCCATAAAAGCGTTTTGAGAATATGAAATCGTACTAACAAACAATAATAAATAAACTAATTTTTTCATAAATATATGATTTTGATTAGTAACAAATTTATCAATATTAATTGTATAATGCAATTAATAATACTGTTATTAATATTGACCTTTTAGCGAGAAGAAAAAAATCTATTTTGTATCTTGTTGCCTGTTATTTAATATTAATAAAAAACCATAATGAAAAAACTACTCACGCTATTATTTTTATGTACTGCCTCCCTTTCATTCTCTCAAGAGTTTTCGATGGACATGGTAAAAAACATGAAACCCAGAAATATTGGTCCTGGAGGAATGTCTGGTCGGGTGACGTCTATTGATGTTGTGGAGTCTAATCCTGAAATAATGTATGTGGGTACTGCTTCTGGTGGAATTTGGAAATCTACTTCTGGCGGAATAAAATGGGCGCCTATTTTCGAAAATGAATTAACAGCTTCTATTGGCGCCATTGCCATTCAACAATCAAACCCGAGTGTTATTTGGGCAGGTACTGGTGAAGGAAACCCAAGAAACAGTTTGAATGGTGGATATGGAATTTACAAATCTTTAGATGCAGGTAAAACATGGAAATCTATGGGATTAGAAAAGACACGTCATATCCATCGCGTAATCATTCACCCAACAAATCCAGAAATTATCTATGTCGGTGCCATTGGATCTCCTTGGGGAGAACACCAAGAACGTGGTGTATATAAAACGATAAATGGAGGTAAAACTTGGAAACAAATTTTATTTACAAATAATAAGTCTGGGGCTGCTGACTTAATTATGGATCCTTCCAATCCAAATAAAATCATTGCAACGATGTGGGAACACAAACGCGACCCTTGGTTTTTTAAATCTGGTGGTGAAGGAAGTGGCTTATACATTACGCATGATGGTGGAGATAATTGGAAACAGATTACGAAAAAAGAAGGATTTCCAAAAGGAGAATTGGGAAGAATTGGTGTTGCTATAGCACCCAATAACCCAGAGATTATCTATGCCTTGGTAGAAGCCAAAAAGAATGCATTATACAAAAGTGAAGATGGTGGTTTTAAATGGAAAAAAATAAATGATAAACCTGGGATTGGAAATCGTCCTTTTTATTATTCAGAAATTTATGTAGATCCACAAAATGAAAACAAATTATATACGGTTTTTACTTACATCAATGTATCAGAAGATGGCGGAAAATCATTCAAACAATTAATGCCTGCCTATGGTGTGGACAATGGCGTACACCCAGACCATCATGCTTGGTGGATACATCCATCCAATGGGAAATTTATGATTGATGGAAATGACGGTGGTTTAAACATCACAAAAGATGGTGGAAAAACCTGGCGTTTTATCGGAAACATTCCAGTTGCACAATTTTATCACATTAATGTTGACAACGAGTTTCCTTACAATGTCTATGGAGGAATGCAAGACAATGGTTCTTGGAGAGGCCCTGCATATGTTTGGAAAAGTCAAGGAATTCGAAATTCATATTGGCAAGAAATCAGTTTTGGGGATGGTTTCGATGTCGTACCAGACAAAGAGGATGCACGTTATGGATGGACGATGAGTCAACAAGGATCTGTTTCAAGGTATGATTATCTGACAGGAAATAACTACGGAATAAAACCAACACACAAAGACGCGGAAGTAAAGTTACGTTTCAATTGGAACGCTGCGATAAATATAGATCCTTTTGACAATTCAACATTGTATTTTGGAAGTCAATTCGTTCACAAATCAACAGACAAGGGATTGACATGGAATACCATTTCTCCAGATTTATCAACTAATAATCCAGAAAAACTAAAACAAGCAGAAAGCGGCGGCTTAACAATGGACGCGACAGGTGCAGAAAACCATTGTACAATTTTAGTTATTGAGCCTGCCGTTTTAGAGAAAGATGTTTTGTGGGCAGCAACAGATGATGGACAAGTGCACATTACTAAAAATGGAGGCGAGAGTTGGACTAATGTTGCTAAAAACTTGAACGGATTGCCAAAAAATTCATGGATTACACAAATAAAAGCATCCAACAAAAACAAAGGTGAGGCACTTTTAATTGCAAATGATTATCGTCGCTTTAACTATACGCCATATGCTTACAGAACCAAAAACTACGGAAAAACATGGACCCGAATCGTTGATGAAAATGACGTACAAAGTTATACTTTATGTATTGTAGAAGATCCTGAAAATGAAAACTTATTATTTTTAGGAACGGATGATGGATTGTACATTTCTATCAATGCAGGAAAAAAATGGACAAAATGGACAGCTGGTTTTCCTACAGTACCTGTTAAGGATTTAGTGATTCAAGAAAGAGAACACGATTTAGTGATTGGAACTTTTGGTAGAGCTGCATGGGTTTTAGATGATATCCGTCCCTTAAGAGCATTAGCAAATAGCAATATTACCAATGAAGAACTCGTTTTATTTACACCACCCACGACTTATCAAGTTGCATATCAACAACCCACAGGAAGCCGATTTGGAGCCGATGCAATTTATCAAGGAGAAAATAGAAAAAGGGGAGCGCTTATTTCCTATTACATCAATAAACCTGTTGAAGAAAAAAAGAAGGTATCTAAGGATAATAACGAAGAAAAGCTCCAAGATAAAAAACCCGAAATACGTCACGATTCCATAAAATTAGAAATTTTTGACGGTAGCAAAAAAATAAGAACACTACAATTTAAAACACCGAAAGATAGTGGTATTCACAAAACCATCTGGTACTTAAGAGAAAAAGGAGTTGCAAGAGCTTCCAGAAAAATAAGGAAATTGAAAAGAGAACCAGCAGGAGTTGCTGTAAAACCCGGAATTTATCATTTAAAAATGACTTTTGGGACTGCAGTTTCCGAACAAGACATTACCGTTTCTTTTGATCCGAGACTGGAAATATCTCAAGACGCCATCAATCAAAAGTACGATGCGAGTAAAGAGCTAGAACTTTATCAAGCACAAATTGCAGCTATTGTTAAACAACTGGTTGAAAGTAAAAATACGGCAACCACTTTGAAAGTAAAATTAGAAAAAGAGGATACTAAAAAATATAAAAGTGAAATTACCACATCCAAAGAAATTATTAAAAAGGTAGACGGATTGATCGCAATATATTTGGGAACAATTGATAAAAGACAAGGAATTACTAGAAACCCAGAAGTGACCGTAAATCAACGTTTGGGACTCGCTAGTAGATACATTCGATCTCGTTTTGGCGAGCAAACAGATACAGAAAAAACACTCATGAATCAATTTAAAGAAACATTTAAAAAAACGGTCTCTAAAACAAACTCTTTTTTTAAGGAGGACTGGTTCGCCTATATGGCTTCTATAGAAAAAATAAAAATTTCTCCTTTTAAAGACTTCAAAATTTTTACTACAAATTAAAGTTTACCTATGAAAAAAGTCATTTTATTATGTTGTTTGAGCTTGCTTTTAACAAAAGTGCAGGCACAAGAATCTCCAGAAAAAAAATTAGGTGCATGGTTTATGTACAACGGTTCGCATAAAGTATCCAATCAATTCTCACTAAAAACGATGGCACACTATCGTTATTTTGAAACAACGAGTGAATTTCAACAATCTATCTACCGATTGGGTTTAAATTATACGGCAAATAAAAACTTTAATTTCACATTTGGAATCAGTCCCGTAAAAACAGATACACAATATCAAGAACCTTCGGAATTTGCTACAGAGTTTAGATTGTATGAGGACATCAATTGGAATACTAATTTAACAAAATTAAAAATAAGACATCGTTTTCGATTCGAACATCGTTTTATAGAATTTCAAGGTAAAAAATCTACTGAAAACTGGGTTCGTTATGATTTGAATGCCACCTATCCACTTTCAAAAACTTGGAGTATTTATGCTTTCAATGAAATTTTTATCAATTTTAAAGGAGAAACCATTCCTCAAAATTGGACAGGTGGTGGATTACTATACACACTTAATTCTCACTTGAAATTGAAGGCAGGATATTTCAATCAACAATTTAAGAAAAGGGCTTTTAACAGGCTTCAATTAGGCATCATTTTAAGTACTGATTTTAGAAAAAAAACCATCCAATAAAAAATTAAAAAAATGACAGCACCCACTTTTACAAATGACGCAATCGTGTTTGGAATTTTAATGGTATCACTAGGATTCGTTTTTTATACTGAAAATTTAAAAACTGGCTTTTGGTCAAAATTCTACAAAATTGTTCCGGGATTATTTATGGCCTATTTTATACCTGCAATTTTCACAACATTTGGTTTGATATCTCCAGAATGGGAAACAACAAATGCATTGGGTGAAATCGTAGCAGTAAAATCTCAATTGTATTATGTTTCTAGTCGATTTTTGCTGCCTGCAGCATTGGTTTTAATGACATTGAGTATCGATTTAAAAGCCATCTTCAACCTCGGTCCGAAAGCTTTGATTCTGTTTTTTACGGGTACCATTGGTATTATTATTGGTGGTCCATTAGCAATTTTATTGATCGCTATTTTCTCTCCAGAAACTGTTGGAGCAGAAGGTTTTGATGCCGTTTGGCGAGGGCTATCTACCTTGGCAGGAAGTTGGATTGGTGGTGGTGCAAACCAAACTGCCATGTTCGAAATATACCAATACAATCCTTCCAAATATGGAGGAATGGTAATTGTGGATATTGTGGTGGCAAATGTGTGGATGGCAATTCTATTGATTGGGATTGGTAAAAAAGACAAAATTAACAAATGGCTAAAAGCAGATACTTCTGCGATTGAAAAACTAAAAGAAAAAGTCATTGATTTTACACAAAAAGTAAAAAGAAACCCATCATTAGCAGATATCATGATTATTTTGGCAATTGGGTTTGGAACGGTCGGGTTTGGTCATTTTTCATCAAAATACTTGAGCCTCTTTTTTACAGAAATTGTCGCATCAATGGATTCACAAACCTGGAAGAATATTTTTTCTTTCTTAGGGTCAAGTTTCTTTTGGTTAATTAGTGTTTCTACAGTTATCGCAATTATTTTATCTTATACAAAAGCAAAAAATTATGAAGGAGCAGGTGCGAGTAAATTAGGGAGTGTTTTTATCTATATTTTAGTTGCAACGATTGGAATGAAAATGGATTTAAATCAAGCTTTAGAAAACCCTGGTTTAATGGCTGTTGGATTTGTATGGATGGGAATTCATGCTGGCTTGCTCATTTTTGTTGCAAAAATGATTCGAGCACCTTATTTCTTTTTGGCAGTTGGAAGTCAAGCCAATGTTGGTGGTGCAGCTTCTGCTCCTATCGTGGCGCAAGCATTTCATCCATCATTGGCTGCAGTTGGTGTTTTATTGGCTGTATTTGGGTATGCGATAGGGACGGTAGGTGCAATCTTATGTACCATTTTAATGGAATTATCAGCACCCATTTAAATAAAATTCAGCATATTTGCACTCGAAAACACAGATAAAATGAAGAAAATTATTACAGTTTTAGTATTTGCTATTTTAATTGTTGCATGCGTTTCTGAGAAAGACGGAAACATGATTGTTCAAGGTAAAATTAAAGGTCTTAAAAAAGGAACTTTATACCTACAAAAAATGAAAGATACGGTGTTAGTTTCTGTAGATTCTGTTGCTATTTTAGGAGATAACACATATCGATTAGTGGATAATATTGATTCGCCAGAATTATTTTTCTTAACTTTTGAAGGATCGAATGCAAAAGAAAGAATTTTGTTTTTTGGAGAAGAAGGTGTTATAACAATTAATGATAAGATTGAAAAATTTGGTTTGAATCCAGAGATTAGCGGTTCTAAAAACCAAGTTGTTTTAGAAAAATTCAATAAAATTAATAGACGATTCATCAACCAACGTTTAGATTTTGTTCAAAAAGATTTTGAAGCAAAAAAATCTAGAGATGAAGCAGTGTTGAAAAAGTTAGATGCCGACTATAATAAATTGACAAGACGTAGAGTTTTATTTGTTGCCAATTTTGCGATTTCAAATTCTGATTTTGAAGCAGCTCCTTATATTGGACTTACCGAGCTCTACAATGCAAGCACTCAAATGCTAGACACCGTTAATAATTCTTTTTCTGAAAAAATAAAAAATTCGGTATACGGGAAACGTTTTGATGAATATGTATCAAATATTAAAAAAAATGAAGCGGTAGCAAAGCAATAAAATAGTCGCTATTTCATTATTTCCAAAAATATAAAAAGCAAATTTAGTTTCGAATGGCAATCGCTTCAGAAATTAAATTTGCTTTTTCATTGGTCGCTTCCGCAGATAATGTTGTTCCAATTAAATTATTGTTCTCATAAGGGTCCAAAATTAAGTTGTACAACGCTTCGTCTCCATTGTCAAACTTCATTAGTTTGTAAGCTGCATTTCGAATTGTATAACCCATTTCTTGTTCGGTATACACAAACGTTCTTTCATCATTGGCTGCAGAAGATAATTTTGGGTAAAAGCTCTTGCTATTGTGAATTTCTGATGCAGAAATCCCTGTAATATTTGCTATTGTTGTAAATAAATCAGCAGTATGAATCAAAGCACCTTCTCTTTCCCCAAGTCGACTTACATCAACTCCTGATACGATCATTGGAACATTTACTCCGCCTTGATACAAAGTTCCTTTTACAGTCAATCTAGAATATGGGTTTTGAGCAACCTTCCCGGGTGTTCCATTGTCGCCAATAAAAATAATAACTGTGTTGTCTCTTTCTTCAGAAGATAAACTACTTAAAAAACGACCTAATTCAGAATCCATTGCTTCAATTGCTGACATATAGTATGGAATTGGATTGGCGTTAATTGAAGCTTCATCAGTTGGTAAATTTCCTTGAGAATGCAAATCTGTTGGTGCTAAATGAAAAGGTGTATGCGGTGCATTATAGGCCATCCAAAGAAACCAGGGCTTGGTTTGATCGTCTACCCAATCAATTGCAGTATCTGTTAATTTGGTTGTAGTATAAGTTGTTGAATTTGATGTAGTTCCATTTTCATTGAAAGTCCAATTGAAATAATCTCCCACCCCTCCATTTACAATTCCTGCAAAATAATCGATTCCCATGGTTACTGGATCTGAAGCATTATTAGATAAATGCCATTTCCCTATAATGGCCGTAGCATAATCATTATTTGTGTTCGAATTAATATAAGACTGCAAAGAAGTTTCAGCCGTAGAAATAACGTCTCCTACTTCTAAAACATTTGTATTAATACCGTATTTTCCCGTTAGAATAGATGCCCTAGTAGGGGTACAAACAGGATATGACCATAAATTATCAAATGTGATCCCTGAATTTATGAGCGATTGCAGGGTTGGCATATTGGGCTTTATCGTTCCTTCTGAAAAATTAGGCGTCGCATCTTTCCCCATATCATCTGCAATTACAAGCAATATGTTTGGCTTTGTCACGTTTACACCCCCAGAATCTATTGGGGTTTCTGAAGGTGAACTACAACTCAAACAAAAAAGGGAAAATAAAAATAATGAGAACTGTTTCATATATTATGAGGTTTGAATTTAGACGAAGTATACGACAAAAAGTTTAATTTTGAAAAAATGTAACATAAATACAGATACAAACGTCTTATTATAAATAAATACACAGCGAAGAAATGAGAAGATATTCCTACATCCTATTATTACTGGTAACATTGGCAAACTGTACCTCCAAAAAAAATTCCAATGACTTTATAAAAGAAACTACTGGGCGGTATTTATTTAATGTCAATGAAGTTTTAGAAGTTTATTTTAAAGAGAAAGTCTTGTATGTGAAATGGAGAGGAAACGAACGTATTTCTCCACTAAAAATTAATGATAGTTCTTTTTACATGAATGAATTGAATGAAAAAATAGTTTTTGTAAGTCTTCCAAAGACACATATTGAATTAGCGCCAAAAAGGGAACATGAGAACATTAAGTATCATTTTAAAAAGATGGCTGAGGATGAAAAAACGCCCAATGAATATTTAGCTGTAAAAGAATTTAACAATGCTTTGAAGGCGTTTACAGCAATCAAGAAAAAAGACTCTTTAAATCCCGTTATTAAAGAACGTCAATTAAATAGATTGGGATATGCACATATGAACCAAAAGGAATATGATCTTGCTATCCAAGTCTTTAAAATTAATACAGAATTGTATCCTAAAAGCTCAAACACATTTGACAGTTTAGCAGATGCCTTTTTAAAGAAAGAGGACACTCTAAATGCAATAGAGAATCTCAAAAAAGCACTGGCTATTAATCCTGAAAATCAAAGATCAAAAAAGAGATTAGAGAGAATAAATAAAAAATAAAATGGACTTAGAAAATTTACGATTCCCTATTGGTCGCTTATCAATTCCAAAAGAAATAAAACAAAAAGATATTGCGCAGTGGATTACGGTAATTGAAGAATTCCCTCAAAATCTGGAATTCCTTACGGCTAATTTGAATGCTACTCAACTAGACACTCCTTATAGAGAAAATGGTTGGACAATTAGACAGGTAGTACATCATTGCTATGACAGTCATCATAATTCTTACACACGATATAAATGGTCGTTAACAGAAGATTCTCCCAACATAAAGGTTTATTTAGAAAAAGATTGGGCAATATTGCATGATTCGATATTAGCACCTATTTCGCTTTCTATAACTGGATTAAAAGCATTGCATGCAAAATGGGTTTATCTACTTAAAGGGCTGTGTGAAGCAGATTTCGAAAGATGCTTTATACACCCATCCAACAATGAAAAAGTTACGCTTAAAGAAAATACCGGTATTTATGCCTGGCATTGTCAGCATCATTTCGCGCACATAGAGCAACTAATAATTCGTGAAAACTGGCGCTAAATAACTTACAAAAAAGGATTCCCATACAGTTAAAAAAACTTAAACCTCTTTTTAGTCCATCGGTTGTTTTTTATCTAAAAATATCAATATCTTTAAAGGATATAATTTTAAGAAATGAGAACAGCAAAACAATGGTTTGATGAGTATGCAGTAAGCCATCAAAATGAAACCAACCAAAAGGTACATTACATCTGTGTTCCTTTAATTTTCTTTAGTGTTTTTGGACTCTTAATGAGCATTCCAACCACATTATTAGAAAACACATTTCACACATACAATCCGATTTTAGAAAACTGGGGACTTGTTTTTGGACTGCTTGTTTCTCTTTTTTACCTCCGTTTAGGGTTCTGGTATTTCATAGAAATGCTCTTTGTAATGCTATTGGCGATTGTCGGTAATTTTTGGCTGGGAAACAATGTTAACTTATTATTCACTTCAATCATCATTTTTGTTTTGGCTTGGATTGGTCAGTTCTGGGGACATAAAGTAGAAGGACTAAAACCTTCATTTGCTAAAGATTTACAATTTTTATTGATTGGACCACTTTGGGTAATTCAGAAATTAGGCAAAAAAAACAATTAACCAATACTCTAAAAAAGATGAAACCCGAAATAAATTTTGAAGACTTTCTAAAAGTAGACCTACGAGTTGGTACCATTATCGAAGTCAACGATTTCCCTAAAGCAAGAAAACCTGCGTATCAATTAAGAATCGATTTCGGAGAGTTGGGCATCAAAAAATCGAGTGCACAAATCACCGATTTATACACTAAAGAAGAATTGCTAAACAAACAAGTTTCTGCAATTTTAAATTTCAACCCGAGACAAATTGAGAATTTCATGAGCGAGTGCTTGGTTTTGGGGATTTACAATACAGACGGAGAGGTTGTCTTATTGCAAGCTTCTAAAGCTGTTAAAAATGGCGAGCAAATTAATTAATTCTTAGGATTATTTAAAATCACTAACGCGGCAATCACTCCAGGGATCCATCCGCAAAGTGTTAATAAAAAAGTAATTACAAAAGAACCACATCCTTTGTCTATGACAGCAAGTGGTGGAAATAAAACGGCGAGTATCACTCTAAAAATATGCATTGTTAAATAAATTATTGAACTAATTTGACGACTATCTATTTACTTTGTTACAGTAAAAATAGTTTGACAATCGCTAAAACTTACATTTGATCCCCAAAGAAAATTGCATTCATTAAAAGTTTGTTGGTACCATACCAAAAAGCTCTAAAATTGGTGTTATCTGTAAAAACAATAACACGCCCTCTACCCATTGTTTGTACCTGAAAAGGAACTGAATTTTTTAAGACCTTTAGATTTGGCGTCGAAATATAACCGCTTAGAAGTGGGTTGTCTGTGTACTGAATCGGATTATTATAACTTCTTTTATTTGGTTTTATAAAAATAGTCGTATTTCTAAACAGGGCCAATTTTTCGTTTTTATATCCAAAATTAATAGGGTGCGAACGGTCTAATATTGCCTCAAAAATAGCACCTCCAATTACCTGTGCTCCAGAGTTCAACGATTTCTCTTCAAAAGAAACTCCTTGCGTTGCGTCGTTTTTTACGTTGTCGAACTCTAAGTTGATAAACTTATTTTTAGCCAACATTTTAACGGCACTTCGATACCCTATTAAGGTACCTCCGTTTTTTACCCAGGTCTTTAACTTGTCCTGAGAAGCCTTGTCTAATGAAGACAAACTCGGAATGATAATGGTGGTATATTTTTGGATGTCTGTTCGTGAAAAATAATTTAGATCTAACTTGGTCAAAAACATATCAAAACGTTGATCTAACAAATGCCAAACTTCACCAGCATCATTTCCAAAAATACGCCCCCCCACCAACATGGCAACTTTTTGTTTTTTTATCGCTCGGAAATTATTGCTTCCCAAATCAATTCCGTCATTCAATCCTGTTGTAACTCCTTTGATGTCTAGGTGATTTTCTTTAGCTATCTTTTCTAAAAAGGCAAACAGGTCGGCATCCTTTAGTGTCTGATTTTGTGAGGGAATAAAAATAGTTCCGTAGTCATAATCAATTCCACCATTTTTAAAATTCTTCATAGAAACTTTTCCACGAATTCCTTTTTGAAGTATTGTATTTAATGCTTTCGGGGCATAATATTCATTCCAAGGCATTAAATAACCTACGGAACTCATCAACCGATTGGTTCCTTTTTTCATTTCTAAATTGACAATTTCATTTCCCGCCTTAGAAAGCGAAATATTTTTAGCAAAATCAACGCCAAAAGAATGGTTAAAAGTCCATGCAGAAACATCATAAAACAAACTGTCTGTAAATTGAGTCCTTACATCAAACATAGCTTTCACCAAACGCTGGTTCTTTTGATTCATAGGAACTACATAGCTATACCCTTTTTTAAAGGTTTTTCCATTTGTGGTGAAATCTGCTTTTACTTCATGTATTTTTACTTGATGTCTTTTTAAAACTTCCGCCAAATGGTAACCTTTAGCGGCATCTTTTTCATCGCCAAAAACAAAGGCCTTCTTCTCCCCTGTTTTTCTTGCTTCTTTGTAAAAATCTTGTTGGTATTCTAAGATTTTTATTCGCATTTTGTTGGCAGCTTCTAAAGTAGACAAAGCAGCGGTAAATTGATTCCTGATGGTAAAAGGAAAGGTTAATACACCATTAACTGTTTCTTGTGCATGTCCTCTAGAACTCGCTTGTTCAAAAAGGATTCCAATACTCCCATTAATATCTGGAAACGTAGATCCTTTTCCGTAATAAAAATCATCAAAACTTTCTTCGGAATAATAGGTAGATCCTAATTTGTCAAATGCTTTTGCATGATATGTCCCTATTTCTTTGGTAAGTTCCTGGTTTAACTTTGGGGTCAAAGGATGGGTTCTACTCTGAATTCCTGGCTGAAAAAAGAAGGTTGAATTACTTCCCATTTCATGATGATCTGTTAAAATATTTGGCAACCAATCATGAAAACTCGCAATTCTTGCACGACTTTCTGGTAATTGTACTGGCAACCAATCTCGGTTCATATCAAACCAATAATGATTGGTTCTTCCTCGTGGCCATACCTCTGTATATTCTCTATCGTTTGGATCTGGATTAATATTTTTACTCTTATTCGTGTTCGCCCAGTAAGCAAAACGCTGCAATCCGTCTGGATTGTAGGAAGGGTCAAAAAGAATCACCGTATTATCTAAGAGATCATCAATACCATTTGCAGCAGCTAAATAATACGCTACCGCTAAAGCCGCATTTGAACCGCTGGGTTCATTTCCGTGGATCGAAAAACCTTGGTATACGATTATGGGGTCTTTGGAAACGTCTTTGGCACTATTATCGGTTCCATAAATATGGTTTTCTTTAATCTTAATAATGTTTTTATGGTTTTCAGGTGACGTAATGGTTAATAAAAGCAAAGGTCTTCCTTCAAAAGTAGTTCCTCTATTTTCAATAGAAATCCGGTCAGAAGTTTTTGCCAGCGTCTTCATGTATTCAACCAATTTATCGTGGGTAATGTGCCATTCCCCTACTTCATGTCCAATAACGCTTTTTGGAGTTGGAATGTTTTGATTATATGTTACCTCTTTAGGTAAATAAAAAGATAAATCTACTTCTTGTGAAGAAATAGAAAAAGAGATGCAGCAAAAAAATAAAAATAGGTTTTTCATTTGAATACATGTTTGAATGTGAAACAAATATAGGGATTCAAAAATATTTCTCTGACAGATCCGCATCGGATTTAGAAATCAGCTATAAAAAAACATTTTGCTCAAAAAAATCTTAATTTCTTATAAATACACTATAGAAAACACCAAATCAACAAAAATCTTGAAACTAATTGGGAATCTTCTTATTATGATTTTTTTTATTCAGATATTTGTAAAAGACGATTATTTTAGGCCTATCTATGATTCCAAATGCAACATTAGAGAAATTACACCAATCACTTTCTGGTACCGTTTTGTTTGACGACCTACATAAAACCATCTATGCGACAGATGCTTCTGTGTATCGCAAGATTCCAATGGCAGTTGCCTTTCCTAAAGATGAAAAAGACCTAAAAACCCTCATCGCTTTTGCAACCGAACATAAAATTACCTTGATCCCAAGAACCGCAGGAACTTCGTTAGCAGGGCAATGTGTTGGAGATGGTATTGTGGTGGATGTTTCAAAACATTTTACGTCTATTCTAGAATTTGATGAATTAGAAAAAACAATTACGGTACAACCGGGAATTGTAAGAGACGAACTCAATGTTTTCTTAAAACCATTCGGATTGTTTTTTGGGCCAAACACCTCAACATCCAACCGTTGTATGATTGGTGGAATGGTGGGAAACAATTCTTCTGGGAGTACCTCAATAAAATATGGCGTAACAAGAGATAAAGTACTGCAAATTGATACCATTTTAAGTGATGGATCAATAGCTATATTTAATGAAGTTTCCTCAGTAGAATTCAATCAAAAAAAACAAGAAAACTCTTTAGAGGGAAACATTTATAAATCAATTTTTACCGAGCTTTCCTCGGAAGAAAATCAGCAAGAAATTAAAGCACAATTTCCAAAAGAAATTATTCATAGAAGAAATACAGGATATGCTGTTGACGAATTTTTAATTTCTGATTTATTTGGCGGAACATCGCCGACTATAAATGTTGCTAAATTTTTGTCAGGAAGTGAAGGCACCCTAGCTTTTTCTACTGCTATCACCCTACAATTAGATGCCTTACCCCCTTGCGAAAGCATTATGGTTACGGCTCATTTTACCAGTATTAATGAGAGCTTAAAAGCAACTGTAACTGCCATGAAACACAATTTATACAATTGTGAGTTAATGGATAAAACTATTTTAGATTGTACAAAAAGCAACCGAGAACAAGTTAAAAATAGGTTCTTTTTGCAAGGAGATCCAGTAGCGGTATTGATGTTGGAGGTTGCTGCAAATACGATTGAAACAGCAGAGATACTGGCAAACAACTTAATTGCAGATTTAAAAGAAAACAACTTTGGATATCATCATCCGAAAGTATACGGAAATGACATTGCCAAAGTGCACCATTTAAGAAAAGCGGGTTTGGGCTTATTGGGAAATATGGTGGGAGACAAAAAAGCGGTTGCTTGTATTGAAGATACTGCTGTTGCTTTAGAAGACTTACCAAACTATATTGAAGAGTTTACTAAAATAATGGATAAGTACCAGCAAGAGGCTGTGTATTATGCACATGCTGGTGCCGGGGAGTTGCATTTGCGTCCGATTCTGAATTTAAAGAAGAAAGAAGATGTTGTATTGTTTCGAAAAATAACAACAGAAACTGCTGAGTTAGTAAAAAAATATAAAGGTTCTTTTAGTGGAGAACATGGTGACGGAATTGTGCGTGCCGAATTTATTCCATTAATGATTGGCCAAAAGAATTACCAGTTGTTAAGACGTATCAAAAAAGCTTTCGACCCCAACAATATTTTCAATAAAGGAAAGATTACAGATGCTTTTTCTATGGACGAAAGTCTGCGTTACGAAATTGACAGAATAGAACCAAAAATTGAAACCATTCAGGATTTTTCTGATAGCGAGGGCATACTAAAACTTGCTGAAAAATGTAATGGTTCTGGAGATTGTAGAAAACCTGCTTCTGCTGGTGGCACCATGTGTCCGAGCTACAGAGCAACAAAAAATGAGAAAGATACTACCCGTGCCAGAGCAAATATGCTGCGTGAAGTTTTAACAAATAACGAAGCAAAAAACAAATTTGATTCCTCTGAATTGAAAGAAGTATTTGACCTGTGCTTGAGCTGTAAAGCATGTGCTTCTGAATGCCCAAGTAATGTAGATATTGCTACTTTAAAAGCAGAGTTCTTATACCAGTACCAGGAAACAAATGGATACTCATTTAGAAATAAATTATTTGCAAATAATGTGAAATACAATAAATTGGGTAGCATTGCACCTGCGCTCACCAATGCCATTCTAAATACTCCTTTCGCAAAAGCAGCGATGGGGGTCGCTCAACAAAGAAGTGTTCCAAAATTAGCGCCAAAGACTTTGAAGAAATGGATGAAAAAACAACCAAAATCTTCGCATGCTAAAACCGTTTATTTCTTTTGTGATGAGTTTACCAATTTTTATGACGTAGCAATTGGCAAAGATGCCTTTTATCTATTAGACAAATTGGGCTATAATTTACAATTGGTCGCTCATGAAGAGTCTGGAAGAAGTTTTATTTCCAAAGGCTTTTTAAAACAAGCCAAAGCCATTTGTAATTTAAATGTTGCTGTTTTTAAAGATCTCATTACCGAAGAAACGCCTTTAATCGGAATTGAGCCTTCTGCTATTTTAACCTTTAGAGACGAGTACATCCGTTTGGCAGACGATACAACCTCTGCTAAAAAAATTGCTAAAAACGTTTTTACTTTTGAAGAGTTTTTAGCTAAAGAAGTTGAAAAAGGGGCGTTTAATGCAGACTTATTTACCTCAGCAACGAAGACATTAAAAATTCACGGCCACTGTCATCAAAAGGCATTGTCTGGAACGCATTCAAGTTTTCAAATATTAAATATTCCAAAAAATTACGGCGTCACTATTATGAATACGGGCTGCTGCGGAATGGCTGGTTCTTTTGGTTATGAAAAGGAACATTATGCAATTTCAATGCAAGTAGGTGAAGACACCTTATTTCCAAAAATTAGAAACACCCCAATAGAGACAGAAATTGTTGCGGCTGGAACAAGTTGTAGGCATCAAATTTATGACGGCACAAAACGACTTGCAAAACACCCAATTACCATTTTAAAAGAAGCATTAAGAACAAATTTATAAGGCACAAAAAAAAGCGAAGTTTAAACTTCACTTTTTTTTTGTGCTTCTATTTACAATTTAATCTTTGTAAACTCCCATTGTTGAATATTTATCCATTCTTTGGGCAACTAAATCTTCTTTTGTTAAATCTCTTAATTCGTCAAAAGCCATTGTAATTTGTTCTTCTACTGCTAAAAAGGCACCTTCTCTATCGTAGTGAGCACCTCCTAAAGGTTCTTTAATGATTCCGTCGATTAACTTCAGCCTTTTCATATCCGTCCCTGTCAATTTAAGTGCTGCTGCTGCTTGTTCTTTGTATTCCCAACTTCTCCATAAAATCGAAGAACAAGACTCTGGTGAAATTACTGTATACCAGGTGTTTTCCATCATGTATACTTTATCTCCAACACCAATTCCTAAAGCCCCTCCAGAAGCTCCTTCACCAATAACTATGGTGATAATAGGTGTTTTTAAACGGGTCATTTCTAAGATATTTCTAGCTATGGCCTCTCCTTGTCCACGTTCTTCTGCTTCTAAGCCAGGATATGCTCCAGGAGTATCTAATAAGGTAACAACAGGAATGTTAAATTTTTCTGCCATTTTCATGAGACGCAATGCTTTTCTGTATCCTTCTGGATTTGCCATCCCAAAATTACGATACTGACGTGTTTTTGTGTTGTACCCTTTTTGTTGACCAATAAACATATAAGACTGGTCTCCAATTTTACCCAAGCCACCAATCATCGCTTTGTCGTCCTTTACATTTCTGTCTCCGTGAAGCTCCATAAAAGTATCTCCACACAAGGCTTTAATATAGTCTAAAGTATACGGTCTGTTTGGATGACGAGACAATTGAACGCGCTGCCAAGGGGTTAAATTTTTATATATTTCTTTCTTTGCTTTTACAAGCTTTTGTTCAATTTTTTTACACGTTGCAGTAACATCAACTTCGTTGTCTGCACCAATTTCATGACATTTAATAAGCTGTTGCTCTAGCTCTTTAATTGGCATTTCAAAATCTAAATATTCCATTTAGTAGTGATTTGATTTTTGTTTGTTTGTAAAGGCAAACATACTATAAAATTTGCTTTTTAAGGTAAATTAGGGTTACTTTTTGATAATAGTTTTACGTGAAAACTTCTTTTGTAAAGTTGCCTTGTTCTTTAATATTCCGTTTAATAACACTACGAAAAGAACCACAAAAGCACCATAATAAAATTCGGGATTCATTTTTTCTTTCTCTCCAAAAATAAATAGGGCCAATACAATCGCATAAATAGGCTCTAAATTAATGGTTAACATGACGGTATATGGCGAAATGTATTTCATTACTTCTACAGAAACGATAAACGCATAGGCTGTACAAATACTACTTAAAATAAAAAGATAAACCCAATCTAATTGGGGCAATTGAAAAAAGGCAGCATTAAAACTACCAAGGTAAAAAAGATAGCCTGTTACAAAAAGTACACCAAATAAAAGTTGATACAATGAAATGACATCTGCTTCATAATCCTTAATATACAGTCCATTTAAAACGGCAAAAAGGGCTCCTAAAAAGGAAGCAATAGACGCATAGATAATTCCTGTTTTATATTGTGCTACTTCAAAATTATCAAAGATAATATAGAGCCCAACAACGACAACCAAGCCTAAAATTATTTCGATGGGTTTTATCCTTCGTTTAAAGAAGAAAGGCTCAATTAAAGCGGTAAAAAAAGCACCTGTTCCCATGGTTACTAGTGCTACAGAAACGTTGGAAATTTTTATGGCTTTAAAGAAGAAAATCCAATGCAGTGCAATAATAATTCCGGTAAACAAGAATTTCACAACTCCTTTCCGATCCAGTTTAAATGATTTTTTTTTCAGCAAAAAATAAATAGCAATGATAAGAACTGCCAATCCCATACGAAACCAAACCAATGGAACTGCATCAATAGTAATTAAAGCGCCTAAAATTGCGGTAAACCCCCAAATAAAAATAATTAAATGAAGGAGTGCATAGTTCTTTAGTTTACTTTCTTGCATTTAGATATAAATAGATGGCTAAACAGCCAAAAATAATGTTTGGAATCCAAACATATAAAAGAGAGTTCACCCCAGCTACGGCACCTAAAACCTCAGCAATTTTCAATAAAAAAACATATACAAACATGACTGCAATACCAATAGCAAGGTTTACACCTGTACCTCCTCTTTTCTTTCTAAAGGCCAATGCTACGGCTATAATTGTTAAAATATAAGACGCTATTGGCAAACTGGTTCGCTTGTAATACTCAACATAGTAGGCATTTAGATTTTTGATTCCTCTTTTTTTAGACAATGCAATAAAAGCACTCAATTCAAAAGAGGGCATTTCTTGTGACAATGCTGATTTATAAATTAAATCTCTAGGGGTAAACGCAAAAACAGTGTCCAATCTACGTGCTTGAGAAATACTATCTTTATTGGGATATAGTACTCTTAATTTCCAATTTAACAGCGTAAAGGTGCTGTCTGCTTGTTTCCAGTTAATATTGTCTGCAACTAGTTTTGACTTTAGTTTTAATCCATCATACAATTCTGAAGAGAAATTAAATCCTGAATTGGATTTTGTATCAAAATTTTGAATAAAAATATACGTACTATCAGTCAGTTGCAAGCTGAAATTCTTTACATATTTTGCTTGGTAATCTTTTTGTTTAAAATAGGTGTTTTCAAACTTCTTTCTTTCTTTACTGCTACTTGGAACTACAAAGTGATTCATTAACAATGCCATAATAGTTACCAATGTTGCACCAATAAAATAGGGATACAAAAACCGTGTGAAAGAAACTTTGGCATTGTTAATGGCAATTATTTCTGTATTGTTTGAAAGTTTGGAAGTAAATAAAATAACGGCAATAAATAATGCCAATGGCATAAAAGTATTGGCATAATAAATAATAAAATTACTGTAGTATTCGTCTACAACTTGATAAAAAGAAAGATTGTGGTTTATAAATTTATCGATCTTTTCTGATATATCTATTGCTATTGCAATAGGAATCAAAATTAACAAGGTAAAAAAGAATGTTACCAAATAACGTTTTAATATGTACCAATCTAAGATCTTCAAAAGCGTGCTTTATATTATTTTCTTTTTATTTGTTTTATTTACAAACGTTTGTCCATTTGCTTAACCATTTTATCTTTCCATTCTCTAAAGTCTCCTGCTAAAATATGCTTTCTTGCTTCTCTTGTAAGCCAAACATAAAAACCAAGATTATGAATCGAAGCAATTTGTTTTCCTAACATTTCTTTTGCAGCAAATAAGTGACGTAAATAGGCTTTTGAATACATGGTATCTACCCAAGTAATGTCCATTTCATCAATGGGTGAGAAGTCATCTGCCCATTTTCTGTTTTTAATATTAATGCTACCATGTGCTGTAAACAACATTCCATTTCTAGCATTTCTTGTAGGCATTACACAATCGAACATGTCTACACCCAAAGCGATATTTTCTAAAATATTTATCGGAGTCCCAACTCCCATTAGATAACGCGGTTTGTCTTCGGGTAAAATTTCGGTAACGATTTCTGTCATTGCATACAGTTCATCTGCGGGTTCTCCAACAGAAAGTCCGCCAATTGCATTTCCTTGTGCCCCTACATTGGCAATATATTCTGCAGATTGTCTTCTTAAATCTTTATAAGTACTACCTTGAACAATTGGAAAAAAGGTTTGATCATGTCCGTACTTAAAAGGCAATTTTTCAAGATGATTCACACAACGGTTTAACCATCGGTGGGTCATATGCATCGAACGTTTTGCATATCCATAATCACATGGATACGGAGTACATTCATCAAAAGCCATAATAATATCGGCTCCGATGGTACGTTGAATTTCCATTACGTTCTCTGGTGAAAAGAAATGCATAGAACCGTCAATATGACTTTTAAAGTTAACGCCTTCTTCTTTTATTTTTCTTCTTCCTGAAAGCGAATATACTTGATACCCTCCTGAATCCGTTAGAATATTACGATCCCAATTCATAAACTTGTGCAGACCTCCTGCTTTTTCTAGAATATCGGTGCCTGGACGTAAATATAAGTGGTAGGTGTTTCCTAATATAATATCAGGATTTATCTCGTTTTTGAGTTCTGTTTGGTGCACTCCCTTTACAGTACCAACGGTACCAACAGGCATAAAAATAGGAGTTTCTATGGTTCCATGATCGGTAGTAATCACTCCTGCTCGTGCCTTACTTTTTGGGTCGGTAATTTTTAAATCAAATTTCATTGCGGCAAAGATAGCATTATTTAAGAAGTGAAAAATTAAAAGATTCTTAAAGATTTCCCTTTAAAATCTGCGTTTCTTTTTGGATGAAAAACTTGTATTTGTTTTTTTAGATTTCGGTGAAGATTTCCGAAAACTTGCACTTTTCTTATTAAAATCGTCTTTGGCAGGGGCTGCTCTTTTCTTTGATGCTGATTTTTTTGCTTGCTGCTTTTTCGGAGATGCATCTTCGGTTTTTGAAGAAGTGGAAATCATTTTATTGATTTCACTCATTTCCTCATCCGATAGTTCTCTCCAATCTCCTGTTTGCAAATAGCCCAATTCAACATTCATAATTCGGGTACGCTTTAGCTTTGTTACTTCGTACTCTAAATATTCGCACATACGTCGTATTTGACGATTGAGTCCTTGTGTTAAAATAATTTTAAACACTTTATCACTTACTTTTTCTACAAGACACTTTTTTGTAACTGCTCCTAAAATAGGAATTCCGTTCCCCATCTTTTGAATGAAATCATCTGAAATGGATTTGTTTACAGAAACATAATACTCTTTCTCATGGTTATTTCCTGCACGTAAGATTTTATTGACAATGTCTCCGTCATTTGTTAAAAAAATTAATCCTTCGGAGGGCTTATCTAAACGTCCAATCGGGAATAATCGGTCTGGATAATTGATGTGTTGTATGATATTGTCTGGTTCTCTTTCATCTGTAGTAGAGACAATTCCTACCGGCTTGTTTAGCGCAATATATAAAGTAGCATTTTGTGGTACTACAAGACGACCGTCTAACTTGACTACATCTCTTTTTGCAACTCTATTTCCTAATTGAGTCGGTTTACCATTAATAGTCACCCTTCCTTCATTGATAAATTTTTCGGCTTCTCTTCTAGAACAAATTCCTGAGGAGCTGATGTATTTATTTAAGTTTGTAGTTGCTTGTATATTAGAATCCAAATGAGAAAAGTTTCTGCAAAAGTAATTGAATCTTTACAATTCAATGGTTCTAAATGTTAAATTTATTCTGGGTGAATTTACTTTTTTTGTGGGTGGTAATCGGTGCAACCAATGTGTTTGTGTGGTGTCTTTCATCACCAAAAGACTTCCGTTTTCTAAGAGCACATCTACTTTTTGCTGCGTTTCTTTATGTTTAAAAGAAAATTTACGCGCTGCACCTAGAGTTACAGACGCAATTTCTCCATTCTTTTTTAGCATTTTCTCTCCATCTGAATGCCATGCCATTCCCTCTTCTCCAGTATGGTATAAGTTTAGTAGGCAGGAATTATAGGTTGCATTGCTTTCCTTTTCTATGATTTTCTTTAAATTGAGTAATTCTTCGGTAAATAGCGTGGCGGTTTTAGTCACTTTAGAATAGGTATATGAAAACTCCGATTCGCCGTACCAAGCAACTTTCCGCTTTGTAATAATGTGTTTCCCAAAAATAAAGGCTTCATCATTTTTCCAATGAATTGTGCGCATAAAGGCTTCATAGAAAAAAGCACATTGCTGGCTATTTAAAATTTTACCGTGGTAATTGGTGATTCCATCAAAAGGTAAAATGTTGTTTATAAGTGAAGTATTGAATAAATCCATAAGATTCTCAAAAATAGTAAATATAAACTACAAAAAATAGTTTTCGAATCCTATATTTGTAGTATTATGAATCACATTTCAAAAAATATTCGTCATTTAAGAAAATTGAAAAAACTTACACAAGAAGAGTTTTCAAAGGAATTAAACATTAGCAAATCAAGAATTGGCTCCTATGAAGAAGGGCGGTCTGAGCCTTCTATTGAAACTCTCATTGAACTTTCTAACTTCTTTAAATTACCGGTGGATGTATTAATTAAGAATGACTTGTCCTACGCGAGAGATACTTCCTTTATCGAAATCGGAAATCAACGCGTATTGTTTCCTATTATGGTGGAAGCGGATGATGACAATCTGATTGAAGTAGTTCCTGTAAAAGCTTCAGCAGGGTATTTACTAGGTTACAACGATCCGGAATACATTGAACAATTACAGAAAATAAAATTGCCTTTTCTACCTACTGGAAAACACCGTGCCTTTCCAATAAAAGGAGATTCCATGCTACCAATGAAAGATGGCGCGTATGTGGTTGCCAAATTTGTAGAGGATTTTAATGATATTAAAAATGGAAGTTCTTATGTGGTGGTGACTGCCAATGACGGAATGACGTATAAACGTATTTATGATAAAGTGGAAGAAAAAGGAGCCCTTCTACTGTCTCCAGACAATACTTCCTATCAATCCTATCATGTACCAATTTCCGAAGTTTTAGAATTGTGGGAATTTACCTGCAGTATCAATACCCAAGAATACGACGAACGCGATTTAAAGTTGAGCAGTATCATTAAAATGTTTAATGATTTAAAAGTAGAATTGGAAACCTTTATTAGAAACTAAAGCATGACAGTACAAGATATTGTTGGCAGGTATGCTATTCTAGGAAATAATCAAGATGCGCAAGGCTCTGAATACACCGGAATTCTTACACTGACTCTAGATGCCCATCAAAAAATTATTGCTGAATGGACTATCAATCACGATCAGCAACAATTTGGCACTGGTTTTTTTAAAAACAACCTGCTTGTTGTCAATTTTAAGTATACCGGTGAAGACGTAAAAATCTATAAAGGAACCGTGGTTTATACGTTTTTTAACAAAGAAACTTTTGAAGGGTTTTGGTCAGAAAAACACGCAAATCAACAATTTCTAGGCTTGGAAAGAGGTACTAAAATTGAGAAAGAACTCCTTCAGAATTAATACGTATTTGCTATCATAAAAAAAGAAAACAATCTTTCGACTGCTTTCTTTTTACTTTAATAGACCTCTAAAAAAAGGGATTTAATTCATTTTAACAAACTTGTTTCCTTTAGAATTGTTTACAGAAAGAAAGTACACACCGGTGCTTAATTGAGACAAGTCGATATTTACAGTTGTATCGCTATCTTGAAATGATTTGGTTTTTAATAGCTGACCTCGAATGCTGTACACTTTTACCGATTTTACAATCGTTGTATTTTGTATTGTTAAAATATCTTTTACAGGATTGGGGTACAAATTGCTTTCTAAAACCATTTCCATATCATTACTCAATACCGATTCGTTGTTTGCATTAAAAGACGGTGTTTGAATGACAAAATCACCGGTTCCGTTTGGAATTCGTGCATATCCCATGTCTTCGGTTTGTGCGCCAAAACTAATGTTCTCGATCACCGTTCCGTCTGAATAAGAAAGAATTGCACTTTCTCCTCCTGAGGAGAATTTTAAACCTGCATGCAAGCCGGTTTGCTCTTCATCTTTGTCACACCATACAATTAAATAACTATCTGGTGCTAGGGTAATTCCTGCTGGAAATTGCCAAGCCAACAAATCGGTAGCATCATCTGATAAATATAAATTGTCTAGACTTAAGGTTTGCGATGAATTGTTATACAACTCAACCCAATCGTCAAACTCTCCATCTTGATCTGCAGCTGTTGTGGTATTTGAAGCCATAATTTCATTGATTACCAAATCTCCTACTGCCAATGTTGGATAAGTTGCATTGATCGTATAAAACTCATGTTCTGCTCTGGCTGGAGAAAAAACACCAATCGTATTATTTTCTGCATAGATATAATACTGCGTATATTCTTCTGCTATTAAAATGTTAGCACCATACACACCGTCATTTACAGCACCATCTCCATGCGCTCCATCATCATACATTTGCACCTTGGTAAATATTGCATTCTGATTTGTTCTATATCCCAAAAACACAGCATCTGTGTTTGTATTTGAAACCGCGCTAGTAATGGCAATTGTTGTTCCAATCTCTGGAGCAGTATTGGAAGGTGTAACATTACTAATTGCAGGTTGTGTTGCTGTAAAGTCTGACAAAGCAGCAAGGTAAGTTGCTCTTGCGTTCATTAAATTGGTAAGTCCGCTTGCGGTATTCATTCCCAAATTAATATCGGTATTAATATTACTCTGAAACTGCGCATAGGTATAAAACTTATTTGGATCGGCTTGCACAGCAGCATCAACAATATCTTGGTAATCGTTTGCCAATGTAAGGTAATTGGAATTTGAAATCTGCTCGGTTAAAATTGTTTTATAATGGGCTAAATACATTTTCTTATAGCGCTGCACTGCCATCAATTTTGACATTAATGGAAAATTGGTATCGGTATCGTGTAATAAAGGGTCGAGTTCTGCTTTTTCTGTTGCAGACAATCCACCGCCACCAGGGCCTCCAGGACCACCAGGACCTCCGCCTCCACCTTCTCCTGTCTGTCCAAACGTTCCAAAAGACATGTTTAAATCCCACATAACCGCATTAAAACGGGCATTGTCATCTTTATAGAGGTAATAGTTTTGTTTGAATTGACCAATATAACTGTCCAAATTTACGAGTACATTGTCGAGTGCAAGCATCCAAATAGCGCGGTCAATATCCATAATGGATTCAATAGCACCTGGGCTATTGTTCAAGGTATTTGTCAAATCGATCAGATCGTTCCAATGGGCTACTGCCACGGATGGGTCGTCTTCATCGTCGGATTTAATTTCATAGGCATCGTCATAACTGGTACTACTCGTTCCTAAATAGGCCAAGTTTGGAAAACTGGAAGATTGAGGCCCTGCTCCTCCTGGTGGACTACAGCTAAAAAAAGCATTGTCGTTGGAACCAAAACGATTGTTGACAAACTTTTTTGAAATGGACTCTACATTGGTATACAAGCCAATTAAGTTTCCGTTTACAGACACATTTGCATAGTTTGCTTTGGGTGCCAACATGTAATTACTTACAATATTATAGGCTACGGTTTCTCTTACAAAGGAAGGATCGAAATACACATTTGATAGTTTTAAATCTGTAATTCCTTGATAGTTTTGATTTACGTAGGTGTCCAATTCTATGTGAAAAGGATTTTTTGTTTGATTGGAATTGTAGGAGCTGTTCCCTTTGTATTTTACGCCTACTTGATTAAAGGTAGTACCGTTTATGGTGACCGAAACGGCTTCTGTGTAATTGTTGTCTCCTGCTTTTTCTGCATCTAAGAGCGCATCCCAATTGCTTTGTGCAAAAACAATATCAATGGTTTGAATGGAACTGATGTCATAGAGACCTTGCGCAAAAGCGGGTATCGAAATCAATAAAAATAGGGCAAACGTACTTATTTTTTTCATCGTGTTATTTGTATCTGGTTCTTTAGATGATGAAAGTGTAAAAAACTTGCGCTTCTCTATTTTTAAAAAACATTATTAACATGTGTTATTTTTTTGTTATATTTAGCAACTGTAATAATCTGTTTAATATTAATTTTAAAAAACAAAACGAGAAGTAAGAAGAAAAAGTTTTATTATCCCGAAGTATTGACCCAAAAATCAATATAATTGATTTGA
>TARA_B110000208_G_scaffold191153_1_pt1 | contig 37166 bp, 44 predicted proteins | sample TARA_B110000208 | Tara Oceans TARA_B110000208 (sample SAMEA4397426) | marine metagenome | biome: Polar Biome; feature: [SRF] surface water layer (ENVO:00010504); material: water (ENVO:00002006), including particulate matter (ENVO:01000060) such as... | depth 5 m
TACTTGCGCTGATTAAGGCAATGGTTGCGAGTGTTGTAGTAACTACCATTGCTGGATTGAAGTTGCTGACTTTGTTTAAGCTGGGCACGATGACAAAGCCGCCACCAACCCCTAGCAATCCAGATAAAAACCCTGCGATAGCGCCTGTGCCGATGAGTCGTTTGGTGCAAGAGGCTGTCCAGAATAATTGAGAAGTGGCAGGGTTAACTATGCAAGCGGGTGGAGATGAATGACTATTGTCTATACTGTGTTGTCCCGCTTGATACCAACTAAGTATGCCAATAAAAAGCAAAATTCCTACAAGGCCAATGCTTAATAATTGGTTTGGGGTGTTTTGCGCTAACTTAACGCCTAATGGTGCGAGTAGCATGCCAATGGCCGCAATTAATATGGTGGATTTATAGCGTACAGTTCCTTTGTGCAGGCCTTGTAATGCACCGATGCTGGAGGCTGTAAAAACGGCGAGCAGGGCAATCGGCCCGGCTTGATACACACTGAGGTCAAAGGCAAAAACAAGGAGGGGGATGGATAATGTGGCGCCACCTGCCCCTGTTAGTGCCAAGGCCAAGCCGATGAACAGGCCTAGACAAGCACTAATTATTTCTATTTCTGGCATGTGGTTTTTTTGTTATTTAGCCGTTAATTTTCGACACAATTTAGTTATTAAGCATTTGTTTTTTAAAAAATAACTTAGCTTGCTCATTAGCCAGTTTTGTTTGTTAGTACTTGCGTTCGGGTTGATGGTCTGTTGAGCTGATTTATGCAAGCTCGTCGCACGCATGCCAGACTTGCAGAAGCCTAGTATAGGCGTTGGCGCATCTGCGACAAAATTAGCACAAGCTTCAATATCGGTTGGTTGGATGTTGTTGGGTGCAACAGGAATGTGGACGTAATGTAAACCTACTTTTTCTGCCGCTAAATGAATGCTGCTGCTTGAAGGCTGGTCGCTACCGCCTTCGTTATCTGGGCGTGCATTAATCACGGTTTTAAAACCCAATGCTACGATTTCTGCCATATCTTCAGGGCTGATTTGTTGTGTGCTACTGAATGCTTCCGAATGTTTGGTAATGGTCAAAGACATGTTATTTCCTTTTATTGGTTTAGTTTGCAAAGTTGCTCAGCCAGTACATTGATAATGGCGAGCGCGGGTTTGCTCGTGACGCTGTAGTAAATATTTTTACCTTCGCGTCTGGTTTCTACGACTTTGTTTTCGCGTAATACGGTTAATTGTTGCGAGAGTGTTGGTTGTTGAATGCCTGTCAGAACATCTAACTCACCAACAGATTTTTCCCCTTGAGATAACTGGCAGAGCAACAATAGCCTGTCGGGGTTGGCCAGCACCTTCATCAAAGCAGTGGCTAAATCTGCGGACTCACGGAGCACTTCAATATTGTTTGGTTTTGTCATCAGCGGCACAAATAGATAATTTGTATTATATAATGTATAATATACATTATTATATAATGTTATTCAACCAATATTTTAATGAGTAGCAGGAGATGACCATGTTTAAGCAGTTATATGATGAAATTTCTTCCACTTTAACGTATGTGTTAATTGATGATGAGAGTAGGCAAGCGGCCATTATTGACCCTGTTGATCATCACCTCGATGATTACATTGCATTAAGTAAGCAGCTGAATATTCAATTAAAATATGCTTTAGAAACACATTTGCATGCAGACCACATTACTGCGAGTGGGCAATTGAGAAAAGTATTGGGCGTACAAACGGCTGTTAGTGAGCAATGTAGGGCTGATAGTGCTGACTGGCAACTAAATGATGGTGATGAGATCACATTTGGGCAAGAGGGCATAAAGGTGATTGCAACGCCTGGGCATACCGCAGGCAGTTTGTCGTATTTATGGCAAGATAAATTATTCACAGGCGATGCTTTGTTAATCAACGGTTGCGGTCGAACCGATTTTCAAGGTGGTGATGCAGGCGTTTTGTTTGACAGTATTACACAGCGTATTTTTACATTGCCTAGTGAAACATTGATTTACCCAGGACATGACTACCAAGGACGGCGGGTGAGTAATGTTGCACAAGAGAAGTTGATTAATTCAAGGTTAGCCAAACAATCACGCGAGGGTTTTATAGCAACGATGGCAGCGCTGAATTTACCTAACCCAAAAATGATTGATGTGGCTGTAACAGCGAATCGCAAATGTGGAGTTGATGAGAAAGCTGCTTTGCAGGGTTAATGTCGCGTTATAGATTTTAGCGTTACAATTGTTTCAAGACTAAAAACAAACGTATTTAAATGCGTAAAAAAATTGATAAAGCCTAATATTGAGGGGGGTCAGAGATGCAAACGAAAGTAAAAGACTTGGATTGGCTAAGTGCCTTTCCTGATTTGGCTGGGCTAGAAAGTACTGCTAAGGCATTGCTCTTAAATAACGCACGGATTGTCGAAGCGTCAGTTGGTACGGTTGGCTATCGAGAGGGTGGCCCTTGTGGCGCTTACGTCATGCGCCTAGCAGGACAGTCGCGCGTATTTAAAATGTCAGCCAGTGGCCGTGAGATTTTACTCTACCGCGTGAATGCAGGTGAAACATGTGTGATTACCACGACTTGTTTATTGGGCAATAGTGAATATCCAGCCTCTACGGTCGTAGAGGAGGCAATTAAAGATGTGATTGTTCCTTCTGCTGCGTTTAATCAACTGATGATTGATTCGAAAGTGTTCCGTACTTTTGTGATGACGAATTACGGAGTATTAATTAGTGATTTAATTGTATTGTTAGATGAAGTCGCCTTTCATAGCATTGATGCCAGATTAGCGAAATTATTATTAGAGGCTGGTTCTGACTGTGTGCAACGGACGCATCAACAAATTGCTGATGAATTGGGGACAGCACGCGAAGTGATAAGCCGACAAGTGAAGCGTTTGGAACAAAAAAAGTGGGTTGCTCTGGGTCGCGGTCAAGTGGACATACTGGACCGCGCCGCTTTAACGCAATTGGCTAAAAGCTAACAACTGATATTTGGTTGCATTGCTTTTAGTTACATTGTTTTAGTTACATCGTACAGCCAGGCCCTTTTGGGTCTGTGCCATTGACAGCTTCAGCTTATTCAGAACTAACAACGCAGTTGTTGCATTGGCCTTTTACGCTGCTAAAGCCTTTGACTGAACTTAAGCCTTTTGCCTCTTTAAAGTTGGCATTGTCCACATCGGCATCAGTTAAATCAGCGCCTGTTAGATCTGCACCAGTTAAGTCAGCAGAAACCAAATCTGCACGGTATAAATTCGTATTTCGTAAGTTTGCACCACGTAGATTACCAAAGGTAAACGCCGCTATATTTAAATCAGCACCTTCAAAATTCGCACCTTCAAAATTACCGCCAACCGAATCAAACTTCATTTGACCCATCGGCTGGTTGCCAACATCTAAACCAAAGCGACCATTACGTGCATCAATGCCACTCATATCAACTTTGCCTAAAGTGCCAATCACACGGGCGTTAAACATTTTTGCGCCCTTAAAAATCGTTTTGTCAAAAATTGGTTGAAAGATAATTGCATTCGTTAGGTCGGCATTGCTAAAGTTAGCATTTTCAATCCGCGCGAGGTTTAAGTAAGCACTACGCAGATTCGCGCCAATCAATTTTGCACCTTTCAGCTCGGCACCAAAGAAACTTACGTTTTGCATATTACAATGGCTTAAATCCATGCCATTAAAAATCAAATAACCCGCATCGCGGTTGCTTAAATCACAAGCCTTACTATTGATTTGCGCTAATGCATCTTTTTGGCTAATTTTCGTGCGGGCCACTTCTGATTTATTTTCATAAAACTTCTTCGCCTTGCTGATCATCTCATTTTGCTCAAATAAGAACGCATCTTTAGATGAGTTCAATGCAAAGCAATACTTTTGTCCTTTATACACTTCGTTAATAGAACAATCGGTTTTCTTATATACGCCTTTGGATAGCGCATAAGTACAGTAGTTATCAAAAGCGCCACGCGTTAATTTTTCAGACTTTACGCTTCCAGTCTCGGCAGTATAAGAAATCGTGCTAAATAACAATACAACGATTGTCGCTAGGATCTTAAAAGTATGCATACTAGTTCTCCAGTCAGTCCTATTGATGAAACTTATAACTAAGTATAGGCTTAAAAGGGCGGAATACTATAACTATAGTCACAAAGAGGATTGGCTGAAATGATTGTTAATGATAATCATGAATCTAGCTTAATTCATGCAATGCAAGTCAGCTGACGATTAGTTCGAGCGTTAAACCTGTATCTGCAAATGATTAGCAGAAAGAGTCTAAAAAGGAGAAGTAAATGTTTAGTAAAAAATCAAGTCAAACGCTATTAGTTGGTTTAGTGTTCACAGGTGTTTCAATGGCTGCTTCGGCAGGACATGACGCCTATGAAGACCGCGGGCGCGTGATTTCAGTCACACCACAAGTAGAGCGTGTCAATGTCCCTGTGCAAGAGTGCCGCACTGAATATGTACGCGAGAGCTATTATGAAAATAATCAGCGCTCAAGTGGCGGTAGTATTATCGGCGCGATTGCTGGCGGTGTGATTGGTAGTCGTTTCGGCGGCGGCAACGGTCGCTTAATCGCAACCGCGGTTGGTGCTGGCTTAGGTGCGGTCATTGGTGATAGGCATAGCAATAGCAACAATAAACCACGGCAAAGGACAGAGACACGGCCTGTCGAACGATGTGCTAGTGTTGACCGTTGGGAAACGGTCGATCGTGGCTACTTGGTTGACTACGAATACAATGGCCGTCGTTACACCACAAAAACGCTAGACCGTCCGGATAAATTCATCACGGTTGATGTGTCAGTACAGCCTCGTGGTTACATCGATGATATTGATTATCAATATAACAATCGCGGTAAAAAACATTACCGTAAACATGAGAGTGGGTCATATCGCCGCCACTTTTAATTAGTTAATGTTGTATTTAAAAAAGCCTCTTTTAGCGGCTTTTTTATTTTGTACGATAAATGTAAGTTGGTTGTGTGTATATTTAGCTAAGCAGTTTTTCGTCAACCGACTCAATTGTGTTGGTTTCTATGTTTATCTTGTAACAAGATTAGGTTGCCTGGAGGTTTTGTGGTTGAGGTATCCCGGTGTCTTATAAAGACCTTGTTCCTGAATGGAAGTCATTAAGAAAATCTAAAAATACATCAATAATCAAAGAATAAGCTTCTGTTTCGCGCGCCTTAAGAATTAATAGTTTAAAGCGGCTGCCAGCATATGCTTCTTCACTATGAAATGTAACGTTAAGATTAATCATATGGGGGGCTAATAATGAAGTCAATAGTACTGTTGGTATCAATACCTGATCTATAATCCCAGTATGTGTAATTAATAGGAAACACCATTGTTTAAAGCGATCTATCAAAGACTAAGTGCAGTACTTTCCAAACCTGAAATCAATGCCGCACAAGCTTGGCAGACCGAAGGCGGTGAGGCTAAGCATGCCTTTTGGTTGTTTGCAGCGCCAGTGACGATGCTGCCGGGTCAGGATAGTTTTTATATGGGTGACCCAGCGCCTGCAGAGATTTTGCAGGAAGAAAGTGTGGCGTTGATGGCTGGTTTGAATCAGCTTTTTACTGACGATGGCTATCATTTTTATTTGGTGAATCATATCTGGTTTTTGGGTTTGGATGCTGACCCTCAAATCACAACTACGCCTATTGCAGACGTGGTGAATAAAAATGTTGCGCTCTATTTACCACAAGGTGAGGGCGCTTCTACTTGGAATAAGGCGCAAACTGAAATTCAAATGCTGTTGTTTGCGCACCCTGTGAATCAAGCGCGGGAGGTGCAGGGGCAGCCAATGATTAATAGTTTGTGGTGTTATGGCCTAGGCGCTTCTGAATTAGGAACTTCTGAATTAGGAACTTATGAATAATGCAAAAAACAATCATACAAAGACAAGTCGATGATGCGGTAGTGACTCGCTTGGTGGCATCAGGTGTATCACCTTTGTTAGCGCGACTCTATTCAGCGCGAGGTGTAGAAGATGAGGCGGGATTATCCGTTTCATTGAATCAAATTATTCCACCAAGTCAGTTAACCAATAGCACGACCATGGCGAAGTTGCTAGCTGATGCGATTGCAGAACAAAAGAAAATACTAATCGTCGGGGATTATGATGCCGATGGCGCTACGGCGACGGCAGTAGCAGTTAAAGGCTTGCTGAGCATGGATGCTCAAGTGGATTTTTTGGTGCCGAATCGCTTTGAATATGGATATGGCTTAACGCCTAAAATTGTGCAACTGGCAGCAACGATGACGCCTGACGTTATCGTGACAGTCGATAATGGTATTGCTAGTGTTGCTGGTGTTGCTGAAGCGAATAAGTTAGGTATGCAAGTCTTCATCACCGATCACCATTTGCCGGGTGATGAAACGCCACAAGCCGCTTGCATTGTGAATCCGAATCAAAGAGGCTGTGATTTTGAGAGTAAGAATTTAGCGGGTGTTGGGGTGATGTTTTACGTGTTGCTCGCTTTGCGCGCAGAGTTGCGAGAGCGAGGTGCATTTTCTGAAAAGCAGGAACCGAATTTGACTGAATTATTAGATTTGGTCGCATTAGGTACGGTCGCAGATCTGGTGAAACTCGATGCAAATAATCGCATTTTGGTTGAGCAAGGTTTACGCCGTATTCGCGCAGGGGCATGTTGTGCAGGCATTAGTGCCTTATTAAAAGTGGCTGGGCGCGACCAGTCGCAAGTCAACGCACAAGATTTAGGCTTTTATGTTGGACCTAGACTGAATGCAGCAGGACGTTTAGATGATATGCGGTTAGGCATTCAATGTTTATTAGCAGGCGAAGCAGAGGCGATGACCATTGCGCAATCGCTACATGATTTAAACACCGAGCGCCGTAGCATTGAGTCCAGTATGCAGGATGAAGCCTTGGCGAGTTTAGACAATATTACGGTTGGCAATCAGTATAGTATTAGCCTATTTGAACCCAGCTGGCATCAAGGTGTGGTCGGTATTTTAGCGTCGCGCATCAAAGAGCAATATAACCGCCCTGTGATTGCATTTGCGGAAGTGGATGATGGCTTACTCAAAGGCTCTGGCCGTTCGATTTCAGGCTTACATTTGCGCGATGCGCTAGACATGGTGACAAAACGCGACCCTAGCTTAATAGTGACGTTTGGCGGTCATGCTATGGCCGCCGGTTTGAGTATTCCACAAGATCGGTTTTTAGCTTTCCAGAAAGCTTTTGAGGAGGTGGTGCGTGAATTGTTAACGCCTGCTGATTTGCAGGCAGTGATTCAAACTGACGGGGGCTTTGAAGCGGAAGAGATGTCTCTACTTAATGCGCAAGCTTTGGCTAAGCAAGTGTGGGGGCAGGGTTTTGCACCACCCTTGTTTAGTGATGAATTCTCTGTGGTTAATCAGCGTATTGTAGGCAATAAGCATTTGAAAATTCTGTTAGAAAAACAAGGCAAACGCTTTGATGCGATTTATTTTGGACAAACGGAATCGCTGCCAGAAAAAGTGGAAGTCGCTTACCAGTTGCAAGTGAATACTTATAAGGGTGTGCAATCGGTTCAATTGCAACTAGTGCATGCTAGTTAGCGCACCAATCTTGGCGCATAAATGTTAACGACTGCTATATAATGTCGCTTCTATGAATGAAGCTATAAAAAAAACCGCTAAAAAATTCGTGATTGCCAATTGGAAGATGCATGGTAGCCTCGAACAAAACCATGCTTTGTTAGAATCGTATGTCAGCACACTAAATAACCTGAAAGATACTCAGGTCGTAGTTTGTGTGCCCTACCCCTATTTGGCGCAGGCGCAAAGCTTGTTACAAGGCTCGGGTATTGCTTGGGGTGCGCAGAATTTGGCTAAGAATGAAAATGGACCATTTACGGGTGAAGTCAGTGCACAAATGTTGCGAGATTTTGGTTGTGAGTATGTGATTTTGGGTCACTCCGAGCGTGCGACTGCCTATTGTGAATCCGATGAGAATATTGCTGAAAAGTTCATGGTGGCAATGCAGCATGGGATTACGCCGATTTTATGTGTTGGTGAAACCTTGATTGAGCGTGAGGCCGGTGTGATGGAATTGAAGGTTGGTAAGCAGCTGGATACTATCATTGATTTGTATGGCGCAGATGTTTTTGATGGTGCGGTTGTGTCGTATGAACCAATATGGGCGATTGGTACTGGTCTGGCAGCGACGCCAGAGCAGGCTGGAGCCATGCACAAGTTTATTTTTGACAAGTTATCACAACCCAACGAAGCGCAAAAAAAACCAGTAAAAATACTCTACGGAGGAAGCGTAAATCCGCAAAATGCGGTACAATTATTCGAAGTTGAAAATATTGATGGTGGGTTGATTGGAAAATGTTCGCTCAACCCTCAAGAATTTGAAGGTATCTGTCAAGCAGCGGAGTCATCTGTTGGTTGATTTTTTTATGTTTGGCAGAAAATTTTATAGGTAGAATATGGAAAATATAATTACAGTCGTGCATGTATTAGCTGCGGCAAGTTTGATTGGTTTGATTTTAATACAGCACGGTAAGGGTGCTGATATGGGCGCTGCTTTTGGTAGTGGTGCATCAGGTAGTTTGTTTGGCGTAAGCGGATCATCGAATTTTTTAAGTCGTGCGACATCGCTGAGTGTTATCGTGTTTTTTGCAACGAGTTTAACGTTGGCTTACATTGCTAGCCACCGGTCGGGTGCTAGTAGCGTTATTCAGCTGCCGACAACAGCAGCTGAAAGAAGTACAGAAACGCCTGCTTCTGCAGCATTGGGCGCAGAATCTGTGCCAACTGAAACATTACCAGCTGCCGGCACTGCGGAAGATGTTCCTAACTAAATTTAGGTAATTGCCTAAATAAACATGCCGTCGTGGTGGAATTGGTAGACACGCTATCTTGAGGGGGTAGTGACGCAAGTCGTGAGAGTTCGAGTCTCTCCGTCGGCACCAGCTAGTAGTTTCAAACAGTATTATATCGTATCAAACTCCAATAAATACAATGATTTAGCTCAATTACACACCTCATAGCGTGTTTTGTCGTTTCATAATGTCTCTTTGCATTTGGTATAAAAAAAGGTATAAAGGCTTACCCTTATACCTTTTTATGGCAAAGCTAAATGCTGATTTACTAGACGACCTTACAATCAAAGCGGCTAAGTATGGTGATAAGCCAAACCCTCTTAGAGACGGTAGAGGGTTGTTTCTTCTTCATGAAAATGGTAGTAAATACTTTTAGCTAAGAACTACACTACACGGCAAACGTAAACTTATGCAATTAGGTGTTTATCCTCAATTGACATTAAGTGAGGCGCGAGAACTAGCACGCCAAAAGTTAAAGCAAGTAAAGGTTGAGCATAAAGACCCTGTGCTTGAGGCAAAGCTAGTAAAACAGCAAAAAGCTAAAGATGCTGGTAATACCTTTCAGAAAGTTGCAGAGGATTGGCTGGCAATAAAAGAGCGCACGTTAGCACCAACAACACACTTAAAAATCAAACAGACTTTTAGCGCCAATGTTTATGGCGTAATTGGTAAACACCCCATTAGTGAAGTTGATAACCAGTTAGTGCGTAAATGTTTATTGATAATGCAAAAACGCGGTGCCTTAGAGTTTATGGAAAAAACACGAGGTTGGATTAAAAACGTGTTTGATTTTGCATTGAGTGACAAGCTCATATCAGAAAACCCAATACCACTAAAAGACGAACGCCTCATTAAACACGTTGGCGGTAAGTTTCCTTACTTAGAGTCAATGGCAGATGCTGGCAAACTATTACGCAACCTAGTTGAATATGCTGGCAGTTTTGAGGTGGCATCATGCGTTTATTTACAATTAAGTTTAGCACAACGACCAAGTGAGTTAAGGTGTGCTAAATGGGTAGAGTTTGATTTAGATAATGCAATATGGACATTACCATTAGATCGATCTAAAACACGTAAGCACATGACCAAGCCTCACACCATCATGCTATCAAAACAAGCCATAGGCGCGTTAAAACAGTTAAAGCTATATACAGGTCACAGTGAGTATTTATTTACAGGTAGGCTAGCCAGCAAGCCTGTTTCTGATAAAGCAATTAGCAATGCTTACGATGCTGTATTTGATAATTACCATATCGTGCCACATGGTTGCCGTCACTTTTTCAGTACGCAAGCCAATGAAAGTGGATTGTTTAGAAAAGAAGCCATTGACTCATTTTTGCAGCATAAAGATAAAAATGCAATTAGTGCTATTTATAACCAAGCCACTTACGACAGTGAGCGTAAGCAATTAGCACAATGGTGGAGTGATCAATTAGATATTGCTAGAGACAGTGCAAAGGTTTTGCCATTTAACCAAGCCTAAAGCTTATTTAACGCGATTTAAGCCATCATTTTTGTAACCGTCTTTCTCTGCTTGCTCTGTCGCCTTTGTATTTGCTAACGGTTCGTTATAAGCTAAAACTTCATAACATATTTGTTCACCTGTTTCCACCAGCTTCATTGTTACGGCATATGAACTATAAGTTCGCAAATGATTTTTAACACCACCAGCTCTACGATACTTTTTATTATTACGGTGTTTTCTACCTAAACCTTGCATTGTGATATTTGTCTTTTTTATTGTTTGTATTATGGGTGCTATCTTTCACAACAATAACTAATTTTCTTCTATTTTTTCAATAAAACCTTCATTGATTAAGTCAATTTAACTATCTCAAAAATAGTTAAATAGTAGTTTTATATCAAAATAAATCCAACTGTGTCACAGATGGGGTCTGGTATTTTAGTAACAACCTGATTGAAACTGAGAGAATTAAAATGAAATCAAATGAGCTTAATGAATTGCTTTCTGGTTTGTCCCCTAACGTGCCTAATGCGAATTAGTCCGCAAAGCAGCCTTCAGTAAAATAGTTTGACCTTTCACAACCAACCAAAAGTGGCCACAGCTTACTATGCACTCTAGTTAATCAGTTTTAATAATAGTATAAAGATATTAATCTTTTAACATTTTAGTGAGCGTTGGCCATACGTTTCTTAGCAGTTTGGCCTGTGCTGCTGCCTTTGGATGTAAGCCATCTGGTTGAAACAATTTTGGATTGCCAGCAATACCTTGTAAAAAAAATGGTACTAATTGTATTCTGTATTTTTTTGCTAGGGTTTGGTAGTTTGCGCTAAATTGTCGGCTATATTTTAAGCCGTAATTAGGTGGAATTTTCATGCCAAGTAACAACACTTTAGCGTTGCTCTTTTTAGCCTGTTGAATCATCGCTTCTAAATTGTTGCTTGTTTCAACAGCGCTCAAACCACGCAGGCCATCGTTGCCACCTAGCTCGATCACTATAATATTTGGTTTTTGGATTTTTAGCATGTCGGCAAATCGACTTAAGCCGCTACTGGTGGTCTCGCCGCTAATGCTAGCATTAATCAATTCATAATTAAGTTTTTGTTGTGATAGGCGCTGTTGCAATAAGCTCACCCAGCCTTCTTGTTGTGACATGCCGTATGCAGCTGATAGACTATCGCCAAATACTACAATGGCTTGCGGTTTAGTTTGCTTGGCGGCGGTAGGCAGTGTAACTAAACTACTCACAAGAAGACTAACTGCAGTAAAAACATAAACTATACAATTAAAACGAGATCGCATCATATGTTACTTTCTGAATCTGAAGACAATATAAGCTTAACGCGCCAGCCTAAAAAAAGGTCGCTAATTAACAATACTAGTGCCATTTTAGCCACAAACTTAAGCAAGCATGTCGGGGAAGGTGTCAATAAAATTGAAATTTTAAATGGCTTGGATTTACAGGTTGTGCAAGGTGAGAGTATCGCTATCATTGGGAGCTCCGGCTCTGGAAAATCGACTTTGTTGGCTTTGTTAGCAGGGTTAGATGTGGCAACTAGCGGCATGGTAGAAGTGGCTGGTAACCCATTTAGCGTCTTAGATGAAGATGCCCGCGCCGCCATGCGTGGTGCGCAGATGGGCTTTGTGTTTCAATCGTTTCAACTATTGTCAACCATGACCGCGCTAGAAAATGTGATGCTGCCAATGCAGTTAGCGAATAGAAAAGATGCTAAACAGCAGGCAATAGTGACGCTAGGTAAAGTGGGGTTGGCCGAGCGCATCAGTCATTATCCAAAACAGCTATCAGGTGGTGAGCAGCAACGAGTGGCCATAGCAAGAGCCTTCGCTCCGCAACCTGCCATTTTGTTTGCTGATGAGCCAACGGGTAATTTGGATATTGCCACTGGCGAACGCATTATTGAATTACTGTTTAGTCTAAACCAACAAGCCTATACCACGCTTATTTTGGTGACACACGATATGCAATTAGCTCAGCGCTGCGAACGCGCGTTAACTCTACAGCATGGAAAATTGCATACAACATGATGCTGAAACTAAAACTGGCATGGCAACAGTTGCGTTCCCAATGGCAAGCAGGAGATTTACGAGTGCTGGTGGTGGCCTTAGTGCTGGCGGTGACTTCCATCACTGCCGTTAATTTTTTCACCAACCGCATTTCGACGCACTTAAATAGTCAAGGCGGCATGTTGTTCGGTGGCGATATAGTCATTGTCGCAGATCATGTGATTCCGCAGAAATACATCGCCGAGGCTAAACAGCATGACCTGCAAACCGCATCGACACTAACGTTTGCCAGCATGGCAATCAACCATGATAAAAACCAACTAGCCGATATCAAAGCGTTAGATGAGCAGTTCCCCTTAATGGGTGATTTTGGTGTGCAGTTTTTGGCAGAGAAAGCGGAGGAAAGTGTGCGCAAGGGGCCAGTTAGCGGCGAGGTATGGGTAGAGCCACGAACCGCCAATGCGCTAGGCTTAAAGTTGGGCGACCAGCTAGAGCTAGGTGCTATTACCCTTAAAGTCGCAGGTATTTTATTACGTGAGCCTTCACGTGGTGGCGATATGTTTAGCTTTGCACCGCGCGTGATGATGCATATGAATGACGTACCAGCGACCGAGTTGATTCAATTTGGAAGTCGCGTCAAATATCAATTAGTGCTGGCAGGAGAAGCTAAAGAGATCAAAGCATTCATTGAAAAGATAACGCCAACATTACAACGTGGTGAACGTATTGAAGACGTCAAAACATCGCAACCAGCGATAAGAAGTGCACTAGGTAAAGCTGAAACTTTTCTCGGTTTAAGTGCCATGGTCAGTGTGGTAGTGGCAATTGTCGCCATGTTGCTTGCCAGTGGGCCATTCGTCTCGCGTAGTCAAGAAACAGCTGCCTTATTACGCTGCTTTGGTGCCAGCAAAGCCACTATTGAACATATCATGTTGATTCAAACAGCATTATTGGCCGCGATTGGCGGTATTGCGGGCTGTTTGCTAGGTTATTTGATGCAATTTGGATTAGCTCATTTTGCAGGAAAGCTGTTTTTAGAAAACTTGCCAGCACCTAATTTAACGCCCATTGCGACGGGTCTACTATTAAGCTTTGCCATTTTGTTTTCCATCATTCTGCCGCATATTCGTGCGCTAAAAAACATTCCAACTATTCAAGTTTTGCGACAGAATTTTGTATTAAATCCCGGTAAAATTTGGTTGAAATACTTGCCTGTGATGGCAGTCATTACGCTGTTAATCTTTTTATTGGCCAAAACACTCACATTGGCGCTTATCTTTTTGGCAGGTATTTTCGGCATTTTCTTAGTAGCTGGTGTACTTGCTTACTCCTTAGCATTTGCGCTGCATCGCGCTAGTCAAAGTAAATTTTTAGTGAACGTAATCAGCAACACGGCCATCTTGGGGATGGGTAATTTAAAAAGAAGATTAGGTTTGTCCATTACGCAAATTATCGGTTTTAGTTTAGGCGCCATGGTGTTAATGCTATTAATGATAATCAAAACGGATTTAATGCAATCCTGGCAGTCTTCTTTGCCAGCAGATGCACCAAACAAATTCATCATCAACATTCAACAACATCAAGTTGAGCCAGTTAAAACTTTTATTAAACAATTATCTAACCATGTAGTGCCGCCAATATATGCCATGACCCGCGGCAGATTAATAGAAAAAAACGGTCAATCAATAAATGCTGAAATGTTCACAGAAGAACGTGCAAAACGCTTGGTATCACGTGAGTTTAATTTATCATCCACTGCTGTAATGCAAGCTGACAACACTCTCCTGCAAGGTCGCTGGTGGCGCGCTGACGAAGCCACAGCACCGTTATTATCTTTAGAGCAAGACATTGCGACAGCGCTCAATGTTAAGCTAGGTGACAAGCTGACCTACGATATTGCTGGCAGTAAAATTACACTCACTGTTACTAGCATTCGCCAAGTTGAATGGGGTAGCATGAGGGCTAACTTTTTTGCTGTGACACCACCTGAAAGTTTGGCACAATTTAGTGCTAGTTACATGACCGCATTTTATTTGCCTAAGCATCAAGATAATACGCTCAATAACATGTTGCAACAGTTTCCCAACTTTACCGTAATTGATGTTGCCAGCATCATGAACCAAGTGCGCGATATTATGAGTAAGCTGTCAATTGCGGTAAGTTTTGTATTTGGTTTTTGTGTGCTAGCTGGCATTGTTGTACTATATGCCGCTCTGGTGGCTACACGTAGCGCTCGCTTGCAAGAAGCGAGCTTACTCCGTGCATTTGGCGCATCACGAAAGCAAGTGTCGCTAATGATGCTTACTGAGTTTTTGAGTATTGCTGTAGTAGCTTCTATGGTCGCCGTGTTGGTCGCTAGCGGATTAAGTTATTATCTGAGCCACTTCGTATTAGATATTCCCTACCAATTTAACTTCCTACTAGCGCTTAGTGTACTTGCAATAGCAGTGATGGCAATCCCACTTGCTGCTTGGCTAGTCATTCGGAATTACTTAAATGTGGCGCCAAAACAATTGCTCAATAGCATTTAATCAGTAAGAAGATCGTTGCAGGTTTGCACCTGACCGGCGGCTTTGTCCCCTAACTTGCCTACGACTACTCAATCCGCAAAGCGGACATAACCGATAATTTATAAATACGAACCAGGGTTCGATTCCCGCCCACGCTCATTAGTAATACCAAGACGTAGGGATGATGTTGAGAACCTAAAGGGTGGGGTTCGTCATATTATTGCGGGTGAAGTATAGTATTAGTAATGCCTTCTATTGTTAATTAGTGATTCACCGTTGCGTTATTTGAAGCCTCTGAGGGGTAAGTCATGGAATACGAAATAAATAAAGTCTATAACAGACGCCTCCATATTCATGGAAAGTACGGTGGACAGCAACAAGGTGGAATATGTACTCCAGTTGATGCACCATTCATTTTTCTATTTACCGGAGAATCTGGCGAACAGTATGGATACAACGATGGGCCTGATGAGGATGGCGTATTTCTATATACAGGTGAAGGTCAGATTGGACCTATGGAGTTTGTCAGAGGAAATAAGGCGATTAGAGATCATGAAGCTAACGGGAAGGACTTGTTACTGTTTCAAGCGCTAGGTAACAATGAGGGTTATAGGTTCTTAGGTAACTATGCATGAGCAAACTATGAATTCCGTGAGGCTCCTGATAGAGATAGAACAATAAGGAAAGTAATTGTGTTCCACCTTGTAAATTCTGAGCTGGAAGTTGCAGAAGAAAACGAATCTTCCCAAAGTAATAATTTTAGTCGATTAAGTTTAGAACAGCTTGAAGAGCGAGCTTATAATGCCAGTAATGCTAATGATGGAGTTGCAGGGTAAAGAGGCAAAAACGACTTACAGAAAAAGAAGTAGGGAAGTAAAAGAATATGTCTTTGCAAGAGCGAAAGGGATTTGTGAATGCTGCAAACTACCAGCCCCATTCAAGAAAAAAGACGGATCAGACTATCTTGAGCCGCATCATATTAGACGAGTATCTGATGGTGGTCCGGATCACCCCAGGTGGGTAGGTGCAATATGCCCAAATTGCCACCGACAGATTCAATTTGGGCTATATGGACAATTAATGAATCAAAAACTACAAAGCTATATTGATGATATTGAAGGGTGAGTAAAGCCCCAAAGGATAAAATATGCTAAAAGAATTAATACATTTTTTCTGTTAAAGGTGAAGCTATCCTTGTTAAGTAATGTTAGGGTTTATTACATGGTTTCTTATTCACCAAACACCGAGTTTGGGTCTATACCCTCTCGAATTCTATCCATTCCCTTTATATATGCTTGAATTGCTTCTTTTTGAATACTGGTAAGCTCTTTACTTGTTTCTACTATATGCTTAAAGTGGGCTTCCACTTGGTAAATATCAAGAAAGCTTACTAAATTATTGGGGTTCACTTTCGGCTAGTTTTTCTTGCGTAGGACCTGATAAAGATGCATGTCATTGGTGTTATAACTGCGTTGGGTTAGATACATCACCGTACACGTCCATGGGGTCAAACGTCTTGCTATCTTCAGTAAAAATCAGCGTATTTTGAGCGTATTGCGCTGAAGCACTACCTTGTTCGCCCACCAGAATTTTGCGATAAAAACAAGATTGATAACCTACATGGCAGCTTGCGCCATTGCCAGCCACGGATACGCGCATCCAGATGGCATCTTGATCGTCATCCACGCGCATTTCAACTACATGCTGCACAAGCCCGCTATTAGCACCTTTATGCCATAACACTTTGCGACTGCGGCTCCAGTAGTGCGCTTCGCCCGTAACAATGGTTTTTGTGAGAGCTTCGCTGTTCATATAGCCCAGCATTAAAACTTCTCCACTCTCGTCCGAAGTGGTAACGCATGGTATTAAGCCATCTTGATCAAATTTTGGAGAAAATTGTGTGCCTTCTTCAACCTGCTCAATCGTCACTCTTTCAGAAAAATTCATTTTTATATTCCCTTCACAGTTAAATTTCTGCTACATCTATTTAAATATTGTGCTGAGCAGTCAAGGCTAGATAATAGTTAAATCAAACATAAAATGCAACAGTGTTGCATTTTTTATCCAGATGTAATATAAGACTATTTAATATAAATTACTTCAAATAAGAGTTTATGACTTAATACAGACTGTCATAATTTGATGTTAGAAAAACAGCTAAAAATCATAGCAAGTTTAATTAGGAGATAAAAATGAAATCTGAGTCTTATGAAGGCTTAAGGCGGAAATTAGATACTTATGCTTCGTGGAAGCATTGTATTGTTGAGCTATGTGAGATACCGCTAACAAAAGCTTATATAGAAAAACGGATTAAACAACTCAAAGACAATAGTAATGAACATACTAAAAAGTTTGTCATGACTTGGGGAGAGGGTCACCTGAATAAAGTTATTGGGTGGTTCGAACAGGCACAAAAAGAATTTTAGACATAACAAAATACATCTTGACTCTAGTTGCACCTAAATAAACTGTAAAGAGAATATAAAAAATATGAGTGAACAAAACGAAGTGCTACCTAACGAAATGCTTAGAGACGATGAGTCGTGCTGTAGCGACACAAGCTGTTGCCCGCCGAAAACCCCAGTCACAAGAGATATTCCAAAGGTTGGGCGTAATGACCCTTGTATTTGTGGTAATGGGCGAAAATTTAAGAAGTGCTGTGGTAAAAACATATAAGGCTATTTTTCTAAGAGCTAACCTATTAACAGTTTAGCTTAATTTTAAATGTATAATCTCATCATATGCCAACAGCAAAAGACATAATTAATCAAGCAGGTCTAAAGAGCACAGCATCTCGTTTAGATGTCGTTTCTGTTCTTAGTGAGCATAGTGATCTCTTAACACACCAAGATATACTTGGGCAACTTCCAGATAACTTTGACCGAGTAACTTTATACAGAGTGCTTGATTGGTTATTACAGAATAATGTAGCCCATAGAGTTGCTGGTGAAGATCGAGTTTGGCATTTTCAGCTTAACAATAGTCATAAAAGGAAGTTTAATAAAGCCACAGTTTCTAGTGCTACGAGCTTCATCAACCAACACTCTCATGCACACTTTCAATGTGGCGATTGCGGAAAGGTGTTTTGTTTAGAAGGTGTTTACCCAAAATTATCTAACGCTGTCCCTGCCGGCTTTAATGTTGATTTAATCGAGCTTAACATCAAGGGTAAATGTGTAAAGTGTCAAAAATAGCCATCTAATTTCCAGAGCAACTTAACTGAATCCTTCTTTTAGTTACCGTCCATAAGTGCAACTCAGTTGCATTTTTTTGGTTTAGCGTTTAATATGCAACTGAGTTGCAATATCAACTTAACTTTGAACTAAGGAAAATACCGTGGAACAACTTGTTACAACTCTGGATCCTAAATTAAAACCAATCGAGAAGCTCCCAGTGACAGTGTTATCAGGATTTTTGGGGGCAGGTAAAACGACATTACTCAATCATATTTTAAATAACAGAGAAGGCAAACGTGTTGCTGTGATTGTTAACGATATGTCTGAAGTTAATATTGATGCACAATTATTACGTGAGGGAGGGGCTGAACTATCACGCCAAGAAGAAAAATTGGTTGAAATGAGTAACGGTTGTATTTGTTGTACATTGCGTGAAGATTTGTTGGTGGAAATTGCTCGACTTGCTAATGAAAACCGCTTCGATTATTTATTGATCGAAACGACAGGTATTTCAGAACCCTTGCCAATTGCTGAAACATTTACTTTTGCTGATGAAGACGGACTATCATTAGGTGACGTTGCACAACTCGATACGATGGTCACAGTGGTAGACGGCTATAACTTCCTCAAGGACTACAGTTCAGAAGATATGCTTGCCGCACGAGGTGAATCTTTGGGTGAAGAAGACGAGCGTACAGTGGTAGATTTACTCGTTGAACAAATAGATTTCTGTGATGTGATAGTGCTCAACAAAACCGATTTAATGAGCAAAGTAGAAATCGCGCAACTTGAAGGTATTCTAAAAACTTTTAACCCACGGGCACAAATTATACATAGTAGCTTCGGTAAGGTTTCCTTAGATCGTGTTATGGATACAGGCTTATTTGATTTTGATCAAGCTGCCGAAGCGCCTGGTTGGTTACAAGAACTACGTGGTGAGCACGTGCCAGAAACAGAAGAGTATGGGATATCTAGCTTTGTTTATCGCGCACGGAAACCGTTTCACCCAGAACGTTTATGGCAATGGTTTAACGCTGAGTGGCCGGGTGTCATCCGTTCAAAAGGACGTTACTGGATTGCTTCTCGGCCAGAATTCTGCGGCACATGGTCTCAAGCAGGTGCCGTAACACGGACAGAGCTTGCTGGTATGTGGTGGGTCGCAACGGCAAATGAGAACTGGCCGGAAGATGACGAATCTTTTGCACACATCAAATCGCGTTGGGAAGAGCCATATGGTGATAGACAGCAGGAGATTGTGGTTATCGGTATGAAGATGGATCAAGCAGAAATCATTGCACAATTTGATGACTGCTTATTAACTGAAGTAGAAATAGCGTTAGGCATAGAAGCTTGGCAACAACTGCCTGACCCATTTCCTGAATGGCAGGTAAACCTAACAGAAGAAACTGAAGAAGGTTGATGTAACTTAATAGCGAGTGCAAGGAAAGACAGTCCGCACTCCTGGCAGCTCCACTTTAGTAAATTCCAAGAATAGAAACGCTGATATAGCATCAAGTAAAAAATTAGAGTAAACACAACTGAAATGACAAAACGCGCTTTTATCTATCTAAGTATGATTTTCCTATTTGCCTTTTCGCAAATAGGTGTGGCTATGCATAGTAGTAGCCACTTTCTGCATTCTTATGAAGATCAACAGCAAGATCAAAACAATACTGAACACCAATGTGGACAGTGCATTAGCATCAGTCATGCTGATGATGCTAATGTAACGCAACTTTTTGACTTTATGGTTACGTCTGCTGAGTATACTTTTATTGCCAGTAAGCATCCTCGTGTTACCACTGCATTACCTTTAGTTTACAGCGCTCGCGCACCACCTCAATACTTACAAGCTTAATTTTTCAAGCCTATCTAGTTTTTACTAGGTCAGCTTACTATTTATTATATTATGAGGAATATCCAATGCTGTCTTATAGACAACTGGCGAGTGAACCTATTGCAACGCCAAATTTAACACTTAAAAAAACATTTATCGCGATCACTGCAGTTTTTGCAAACGCTATCTTTTTCAACACTTCTAGCTTCGCAGAGGTAATCATTCAATTAGAACCAGTTGCTGTAACAGGCAACCCTTTGGGAGTTGGTTCTGATGAGCTAGTTACACCTGTATCAGTCTTGAATGGCCGTGAACTAAGTTTACGACGCGAAAGCACTTTAGGTGAGACCTTAAATGGCATTCCAGGTGTGACTGCTTCTCAATTTGGTCCTAATGCATCAAGGCCTGTCATCCGCGGCTTAGACGCAGAGCGGGTAAAAATTATGCAAAATGGTATTGGCATTTTGGATGCTTCAAGTTTAAGCTTTGATCATGCTGTTGGTATTGATCCATTGGTTATTGAACAGATTGATGTCATTCGTGGGCCTGCTGCCTTGCTTTATGGTGGCAGTGCTGTTGGAGGGGTCGTTAACGCAATAGATCACCGTATTCCTACTGAAGCGGTAGATGGCATAATAGGCCGTGCAGAGGCAAGGTTTGGCGGCCCTGATAATCAACGTAATGGGGCTGTTGTTGTAGATATTGGCAATGAACGCTTTGCAATCCATGTAGATGCTTATGAGCGTAAAACTGATGACTTAGACATCCCTGGTTTTGCGGTTTCAAGTCGAAAAAATAAGGCGGATGGCACGGCGCGGAAGAATAAAGGCAAGCTTGTTAATAGTAATGCTAAAAGCGATGGTGGCGCTTTAGGTGCTTCACTCACTTTTGATAATGGCTATATCGGAGCTTCATACTCAACATTAGACAACAACTATGGCATCGTGGCGGAAGAAGATGTACGCATTGATATGAAAAGCGACCGTTGGGATATTGCGAGTGAGTTTACGGATTTAGGCACTATTATTAATCGTGTCAAATTTCGGTTATCGCATACAGATTATGAACATAAAGAGCTAGAAGGTAGCGAGGTTGGGACCACTTTCGAAAATAGAGGTATTCAAGGTAGTCTTGAAGCAGGACATGCGCCTATTGCAGGTTTAAATGGCGTTATTGGCTATCAATTTAGTGATACTGATTTTTCTGCGTTAGGTGATGAGGCTTTTGTCCCTGAAGTGAATACACAAAAGAAGGCTGTTTATTTCTATGAAGAGCTACCTGTTGGCGCGAATGAGAATGAGAAACATAAAGTGACATTTGGTGGCCGTTTTGGCCGTACTACGCAAGATTCAAAAACCAATGCCAATCCTAATTTTGGGACTGGAAAAAGTGAAAGCTTCAACACTAAAAGTTTCGCACTTGGTGGGATTTATGCGTTTGACAAACAGTGGTCAATTGCGACTAATCTTTCACATAATGAACGTGCACCGAGTAACTTTGAGTTATTTGCAAATGGCGATCATATAGCAACGAGTCAATTTGAAATCGGTGATACTGGCCTCGGTAAAGAGCGTTCAAACGGCTTAGATGCACAATTACGTTGGAAAAATGGTCAAAACAAGTTTAGCTTTGGCGCTTATTACACACGCTTTAGTAACTATATTGGCTTGTTTGATACGGGAAATACTGATGCAGGATCTGGCGCACCGATTTCACGGTTTATTGCAGTGCCCGCAACATTTAAAGGCTTGGAAGGTGAGGGCCAATTTGCACTGAATGACCAATGGACATGGTTGGTACGTGGTGATTATGTACATGCGAGAGATACTCGTAATAATGACTATTTGCCGAGAATATCCCCGCTAAGAATCGGGACCGGACTGCATTATACTAAAAGTCGCTTTAATGTCAGATTAGATGCATTGCATGCATTTAAACAAAGTAAAACAGTAGCCAATGAATTAGCCACTGATAGTTATACGAATGTCAGTGCTTTAGTCACTTATAAACTACCGACGAAATATAACTTAGAATTATTTGCTAAAGCCAATAATTTGTTGGATCAAGAAATTAGACAGCATGCTTCATTTTTAAAGGATAGTTCAGTCGCTGGCGGGCGTTCTATATTAATCGGTGCTAGAACTGATTTTTAAAAACAAAACGATTGTTTGACTAATAAGGCTGGTCTGTTTGCCAGCCTTATTAACGAATAAACTATGATTTTCAACGTAGTAGCAATTGTTAATTGAAATATAAACACTCAAACATTAACTTTAATTTGGAAACTTTAAATGAATAGTGCTCAAGTCATTCTAGACCGCATTACAATTACAACCTCATCTCTTTGTGCATTGCATTGTGCAGTCTTGCCTATCATTATTGCACTTTCCCCTGTCGCACTATCAGCCTTATCAGTGGATCATGAATGGTTTCATCAAGTGTTGGCATTAATGGTTATTCCAATGAGCTTTGTGGCCTTGACAATGGGGTGTAGAAAGCATGAAGATAAAATGGTTTTATTACTTGGCATTACTGGTGTAGTGTGTCTCGTTTCTCTTGCATTTTTTGGACATGAAATATTGGGGGAAGTTGGAGAAAGGGTAGGGACTTTACTGAGTAGTCTATTGATTGCTATCGCCCATTTACGCAATTATTTTTTGTGTCGTGAAGACACTTGCGAACATGAAGAAGACGCATGCTCGTACTAAACGATATAAACTTAATTTAGCCCTAATCAGGCTCAATAAATAGCAGGGGTATATTAATGACTAAAAAAGGGCCTGTAATAATGATTAAGGTACAATCATGAAATTCTTTAAATACTACTGCTTTTTGATTTTGATGTTGATGGTTTCGCCAATGAGAGTGCTTGCTGAACCGTCAAGGGCGAATGCATTAAGTGCACATGTACATGGTGTCGCGACATTGCAGGTAGCGGTAGATAGCAAAATATTAACCATCAACTTCTCTAGTCCTTTAGATAATTTGCTTGGTTTTGAAAGCAAAGCACCTAATGAAACAAAGCGTAAACAAGTGCAACAGATGATTAATCAATTCCATAAACCCCACTTTTTTATGCCGACACCATCGGCACAGTGCGAGTTAAGCAATGTTGATTTGCAATCGCCAGTCATTAAAAATAATGCAGGTGTATCAACACATGAACATATAGGCCATACCGATTTAGATGCCGAACTTCACTATGACTGTCACCATGTTAAGGACCTTCGTGATTTGCAAGTTAATTTATTTAAGGCTTTTCCTAAATTGCATCAATTAAATGTAGAGATTGTCAGTGACCGTGGCCAATCAGCCACTCAATTAACACCTGACAATGACCAAGCCGTTTGGTAGTTTGATATGCAGAAGGTGATTACGATTGCTGACTTGGTGTTTCGTTACCCAAACTTGCAGATACCATGTTTAGATATTCCCGCATTTCATGTTAATGCGGGTGAGCGGGTCTTTTTATATGGCCCGAGCGGAAGCGGCAAGAGTACCTTGCTTGGTTTGCTTAGTGGTGTGCTGACAGCAGAAACTGGCACGGTACAATTATTAGACCATGACTTTAGTCAGCTAACACAAACGCAGCGTGATTGTGAACGTGCTAACCATATCGGGTATATTTTCCAACAATTTAACCTGATTCCTTATTTATCAGTCATTGAGAATGTATGCTTACCATGTAAGTTCTCACAACTTCGGCTGACCAAAGCGTTAGCGAATGGGGGTGCGTTGCAGTCTGAGGCTGAGCGATTACTATCGCAGCTGGATTTGAACTCATCACTGTGGTCCCAACAAGTGACACAATTAAGTGTAGGCCAGCAGCAGCGCGTAGCAGCAGCCCGTGCATTAATTGGTCAGCCCGAAATTATCATTGCTGATGAACCAACATCAGCGTTAGATGCAGATAGGCAAGCTATTTTTCTTGAGCTGTTGTTAAGAGAGAGTGCAGAGGCTGGGTCCACGTTGCTTGTTGTGAGTCATGACCGTCGCTTGGCCAGTGCTTTTCATCGAGAAGTTGATTTAACCAGTATTAACCGTGCTGTGGCATTAGATTCATTAGTCAGCGCCGCATGAACTACCTCTTACTATTAGCCATCAAGAGCGCTTGGAATCGTCGCTTTACATTATGTTTAACGGTGATTGCCATTGGTATCAGCGTGACGATGTTGCTTGGCGTAGAGCGTTTACGTACGCAAACACATGAAAATTTTAGCCATTCTATTTCGAAGACAGATTTAGTAGTTGGCGCAAGAACACATCCAGTGCAGTTAATGCTTTATGCCGTATTTCGCATTGGTGGCGCTACCAATAATATGCGATGGGACTCTTACCAGCAAGTTGCCAATAACCCGATGGTCGCTTGGACGATTCCCATTTCGTTGGGTGATTCACATCATGGATTTCCTGTACTTGGCACAACGGCCGACTACTTTGAGCACTTTCATTATGGTGACGCGCAGAAGCTTGCTTTCTTACAGGGTAAACCGTTCAATGCGTTATTTGATGTGGTACTTGGTTCTGAAGTGGCATTGCAGCGAGGTTATCAATTGGGTGATGCCATTACACTTAGCCATGGCATCCATACGGACGGGCCTGAACATAAAAACAAACCTTTTACCGTCGTTGGCATACTAGCACCTACTGGCACACCTGTTGACCGTACGGTGCACGTGAGCCTAGAAGCAATAAACGCCGTACACCTTGACTGGGTTGGCGGTACGCCTATGCCTGGCTTTTCAATTCCCGCAAAGCATGTGAAAAAGTTTGATTTAGCACCCAAAGAAATTACAGCAACGCTAGTTGGCTTAAAAAACCGTGCTGCAGTATTTAAAGTGCAACGCGAGCTGAATAACTATGATGAAGAACCTTTGATCGGCGTGATGCCCGGCGTTGCTTTAGAGCAACTGTGGCAAGTGGTTAATGTCGCAGATAAGACGTTAAAGGCAGTTTCTGCGCTGGTGGTTGTGGTTGGTTTAAGCGGCTTGATTGCTGTTGTATTGGCTGGGCTTAATGAACGCCGACGCGAACTGGCTATTCTGCGCTCGGTTGGGGCAAAACCGCGTGATGTGTTTTTACTGCTGAGCAGCGAAGGGTTATTTATCACGTTGTCCGGTATTTTATTTGGCTTAGTACTCTTGACGACCTTAGCGGTCTTTTTAGCACCGATTGTACAAACTCACTACGGTATGGCATTAAACGCCACCACCGTTTCTCTTGATGAATTAAAGCTATTAACGATGGTACTTGGTGTGGGTTTGTTAGCGAGTGTCGTACCGGGTTATCGCGCATATAAACTGTCGTTAGTCGATGGCTTAACGCCTAAAATTTAATGCAAACTTATATTTTTAGATTAATGTGTTTGCTGATTGCTCTCTTTGTTTCAGCTTGTGATCAGTCACACAATGATTTAGCTGATAGTACGCTAAAAAATGCAGGGTCAGAACAATACCCACTATTAGGCTGGAGCGAACTCACACCAGAAAATTGGGATGAAATGGCACTACTAAAAGACTTTGATTTAAGCAATATGGAAGATGATGATCCGAGGGCCTTTGAGCTTTTAAAAGACGTTAGAAAAGTATGGAATAACGCGCCTGTCAATCAAGGTTTAGACGGTAAAGCCGTTACAATTCATGGCTATGTCGCGCCATTAGACAGTGATGGTAGGCATGTCAAAACATTTCTATTAGTCCCATATTTTGGAGCGTGTATTCATTCCCCACCGCCCCCAAGCAATCAAGTTGTTTATGTTAATGTTGCCGGAAATGGTATACCACTTAACGGCTGGGATGCGTTTGTTGCGGTGAGCGGTACATTGGTTGTCGCACACACAGGCTCAGAGCTAGGTACAGCTGGTTATCAAATGAAAGCTGATATCGTTAAACCATTTGCCGATACGATAGATCCATAACATGGAGAACTCCTTGTATTTTCACACAAGATTATTGATTGCCATTTTTATGATGACGTTGAGTATATGCAGTGCTTATGCTGCCGATGATAAAGCCTATGAAATAGGCGAATCATTACAAAAAGAAAAAGTAGTCAAGGAACCTTTAAATGTCTCGTATAAGAACTTAGACTGGGAGGCACTTTCTCCAGCAGACTGGGACCCATTGGAAGCATTAAAAGGGTTGGACTTAGATAAGCTGGATGATGCTGACCCAAAAGCCATAGAAGCACTCATCGCTGTTGGCGAGGCATGGAAAAATGCACCTGTTAACCCAGCGCTTAGTGGGCAACGCGTTAGGATGTCAGGCTTTGTTGTACCGCTAGATATCAGTAAAGTTAAGGTGAAGGAGTTCTTACTTGTTCCGTATTTTGGTGCTTGTATTCACGTGCCGCCGCCACCAAGCAATCAAGCAGTGCATGCGGTAAATACTCAGGTAGACAATAAGCAGCAAAATGAGCACCTTAAAAATGCTGCACTCATTCAAGGTCCCATTACGATAATAGGCACTCTAGAGACTATTTCATCTGACACTTCAATGGGTTCTGCTGGCTACATAGTTCAGATTGAATCGATTGAAGAGTACAAAGAAACAATTAATTAGAGTAATCTAGAAAAACTAAGGTTTTATGCTACAGTCTAACTCGAATTGTGACATACGGATTTCTAATATGGTGCACAGCGAATAAGATAATGTTTAATTCTATTTAAATAAGTATAGGTATATGTATAACATTTAATTATGTATTATTAATATAATATACAGTTAGATAAGTGGTTTGTTCGACTGACCCCTGCACAAAGCTACTCTTTACCTATTCCTTAAATGGATAAAGAAAACCTTTGCTGATGAGTTGCTATCGTTTTATGTATACCTAGACGAAAGGGAACCACATGCTCACGCGGCTATATTGCAATTGATTGATGGCAAAATGGAGAGGCGCAACATGGTTGGCAGTACAGCCAATTTAATGCGACTGATAAACAAGTTTCATCACGAGGTAAACAATAATTGAGTTTTCGGAGTCCCTAAAGAAGCTAATTTTCTTACTCGTAAAAAAGGTAGTTTCTTTGGAACCTAAAGAGATTAATTTTGTCTCCAGTACACACGCACACGCGAGTTAGTCACATCACGAAAGTAAGAGTCAATAAAAGCATGAATTAGCAAAAATAATCAACGTCTCAACCGGCACATTGTGTTAATATTTATATGGATGTTCTGGCCCTAGCTAAACTTTATTCTAGCTTTCGCTGCAAGGGTTTGCGGGTGTATGGCGGTGCAAAAGTACAGGCTTTTTTCGCCTTACTACTGTTCTCTACCAACCACCCTCATAAACTTCCTAAAAAAAGTATTTATTGACCCAATAAAAAGGGCAAGCCAACAATAATAGGTATAAACGCAATATTAGAATTTATAGAACTTAGTAAAGACGCGGCTTACAAGGCGATATTCGAGTCTCTCCGTCGCACCATTAATGATTGTTGGTGTAAAGCTTGGTTTTAAGCTGAGTGATTAAGTAATGAATTGAAGTGTAAAGTTAAAGCAGTTCAAAAGACTGCAAACTGATTAATGTGTAAAACTATTCACGTGTCAGGTTTTTATTTGATGTAAGACAGCTAAGGGTTAGGACTTTTGCTAGAAAATTATTTTCCAATATTGATGTTCATTTTAGTGGGCTTAGGGGTCGGTATAGGGCCTCTCATTCTCGGTAAGCTTGTCTCTCCTCATAAGCCAGACGCTGAAAAAAACTCTCCTTACGAATGTGGCTTTGAAGCCTTTGAAGACGCGCGGATGAAATTTGATGTGCGCTACTACCTTGTCGCCATTCTGTTTATCCTCTTTGATTTAGAAATCGCATTTTTATTCCCTTGGGCAGTTGTCTTGCCAGATATTGGCCTGTTTGGCTTTCTTGCCATGATGGTGTTCTTGTTTATTCTGGTTGTTGGCTTTATCTATGAGTGGAAAAAAGGCGCGCTAGAATGGGATTAACAGCAAGCTGCGATTTCGGAATGAATGAATTTAATTTTTTATTGGAACTCGTTTAAGTGGGTATCGAAGGCGTTTTAGAAAAAGGGTTTGTCACCACGTCACTGGATACGGTGATTAATTACACGCGTACAGGTTCTATGTGGCCGATGACATTTGGCTTGGCTTGTTGTGCTGTTGAAATGATGCATGCAGGTGCAGCGCGATATGACCTTGACCGTTTTGGTATTGTGTTTCGTCCCAGCCCACGTCAATCCGATGTGATGATTGTGGCAGGTACGCTGGTGAATAAAATGGCGCCTGCCTTGCGTAAAGTTTACGATCAGATGGCAGAACCGCGTTGGGTGATTTCCATGGGGAGTTGCGCCAATGGTGGTGGTTATTACCATTACTCTTATGCGGTTGTACGAGGTTGTGATCGCATTGTACCAGTCGATGTTTATGTGCCCGGTTGTCCGCCGACAGCAGAAGCCTTGTTGTTTGGCATTATTCAATTGCAGAAAAAAATCAAACGTACTAATACGATAGCGCGTTAAAAAAAGACCGTTAAATATAGATTATATGACACCTAGAATAGAAGCATTATCAGCACAATTAAAGTTGGCCTTAAATGCAGGGTTGGTTAAGTTAACTGAAGATTTGAATGAGCTGACCATTGAGTGTAAAGCCGAAGACTTTATTGAAGTTTGTATTAAGTTGCGCGATCACGGTGAGTTGAAGTTTGAGCAGTTAATTGACTTGTGCGGTGTTGACTACAGTGAATATAACGACGGCTTGTGGGAAGGTCCGCGCTATGCTGTGGTATTACACTTGTTATCGGTTTCTTTAAATCAGCGTGTGCGCTTACGTGTGTTTGCGACCGATGATCATTTTCCAGTATTGCCTACTTTGATCGATGTATGGCCGGTGGCGAATTGGTTTGAACGTGAAGCGTTTGATTTGTTTGGCATTATGTTCGAAAACCATCCTGACTTACGTCGCATTCTGACTGACTATGGCTTTGTTGGGCATCCGTTCCGTAAAGACTTCCCGATGATTGGTAATGTAGAAATGCGTTATGACCCTGAACAACGGCGTGTTGTGTATCAGCCTGTTTCGATTGAGCTGCGCAACAATGTGCCGCGTGTGATTCGTGATGAAGGGCGGCACTCCTAATGGCAGAGATTCATAATTACACGATGAACTTTGGTCCGCAGCATCCTGCGGCGCATGGTGTGCTACGCTTGGTTCTTGAGCTGGATGGTGAAGTCATTCAGCGCGCAGATCCGCATATTGGTTTGTTGCATCGTGGAACAGAAAAGTTAGCCGAGAATCGTACTTACCTACAATCTATACCTTATATGGATAGACTCGATTATGTATCGATGATGTCGAATGAGCACGCGTATGTGATGACGATTGAGAAGATGCTCGGATTAGAAGTGCCAATTCGTGCGCAATATATCCGTGTCATGTTTGATGAGATTACCCGCATTCTGAATCACTTGCTTTGGATTGGTGCGCATGGAATTGATTTGGGTGCGATGACGATGTTTATCTACGCCTTCCGTGAGCGTGAAGATTTGTTCGATATTTATGAGGCAGTATCTGGTGCGCGTATGCATGCGGCTTACTACCGTCCAGGAGGTGTCTATCGTGATTTGCCGGATAAAATGCCGCAACACGAAACAACCAAATTCCGTAGTAAAGCACAAATTAATAAACTCAATGAAAACCGCCAAGGTTCGCTATTAGACTTTATTGAAGACTTTACTAATCGCTTTCCTAGGCATGTGGATGAGTATGAAACACTGTTAACAGATAACCGTATTTGGAAACAGCGCACGGTTGGCATTGGTGTGGTTTCGCCAGAGCGTGCATTAGCGCTAGGCTTTACTGGCCCGATGCTGCGTGGTTCAGGTGTTGAGTGGGATCTACGCCGTAAACAACCTTATGAAGTTTACGATAAGCTTGATTTTGATATTCCAGTCGGTGTGAACGGGGATAGCTATGACCGTTATTTGGTACGGATGGAAGAGTTCCGCCAATCGAACCGCATTATTAAGCAATGTGTAGATTGGTTGCGCAAGAACCCAGGCCCAGTGATTACGAGTGATAACAAAATCGCACCACCAAACCGTGAAGGCATGAAAACCAACATGGAAGACATGATCCATCACTTTAAACTGTTTACAGAAGGTTTTCATGTGCCAGTAGGCGAGGCTTATGCGGCCGTGGAACACCCTAAAGGTGAGTTTGGTATTTACATGATTTCAGATGGGGCGAATAAGCCTTATCGTTTAAAGATTAGAGCGCCAGGTTTTGCACATATTTCTGCGATGGATGAAATGGTGCGCGGTCATATGTTGGCTGATTTGGTCGCGGTGATTGGTACACAAGATATTGTTTTCGGTGAAATTGATCGCTAAACAGCTTGATTAATATAGATAATTTTAAAATTGAGATTTAAGGCATGTTAAGCGAAGAAGCCATAAAGAAAATCGATTACGAGCTCACAAAGTATCCTGATGACAAACGTCAGGCGGCGGTGATGTCTGCATTGCGTATTGCGCAATCGGAGAATGGCTGGTTGTCACCCGAATGCATCAGTGATATTGCAGGTTACTTGGGGATTCCTAAAATTGCAGCGCTCGAAGTGGCTACTTTTTACAATATGTATGACTTAGAACCTGTCGGCAAACATAAAATTACTGTGTGTACGAATATTTCTTGTATGTTACGTGATAGCGATGCCATTGTTGATCATTTGCAAGAGAAGTTGGGTATTGGCTTTAATGAAGTGACTGAAGACGGTAAATTTTGCCTTAAAGAGGGTGAGTGCATGGGCGCCTGTGGTGGCGCACCGTTGATGAGCGTTAATAATACCAAAATGCATGAGTTTTTAACCCCTGAAAAAGTGGATGCTATTTTGAAGGAGCTGAAATAATGGCTGCTGCAAAAGTAGTGAAGCCAGTGATGACAGACTTAAAGGGTCAGACCCTAGTCACGCTGCGCACACTAAAAGAAAAAAATCCAGCTTCATTAGCAACATACGAAAACTTGGGTGGCTATGCGGAATTAAAGCGCATTGTGACGGAAAAAGTAAAAGCGATTGATATTATCAATCAGGTGAAAGTGTCTGGTTTGCGTGGTCGCGGTGGGGCAGGTTTCCCAACAGGGCTTAAGTGGAGCTTTATGCCACGTTACTTCGATGGTACTAAATATTTGGTCTGTAATAGCGACGAAGGTGAGCCAGGTACATTTAAAGACAGAGATATTATCCGTTATAACCCGCATCAGTTGATTGAAGGTATGGCGATTGCCGCCTATACTTTAGGTGCAGGCGTTGGGTACAACTATATCCATGGTGAAATTTGGGCTGAATACGAGATTTTTGAGGCAGCCTTACAGGAAGCTAGGGATGCAGGCTATATAGGTGAAAATCTATTTGGTACTAATTTCAGATTTAACTTGTATGCAGTGCATGGTTATGGCGCGTATATTTGTGGCGAAGAAACAGCATTAATCGAATCGATTGAAGGCAAAAAAGGCCAGCCAAGATTTAAACCGCCTTTCCCGGCCAGTTATGGCGTGTTTGGCAAGCCAACGAACGTCAATAATACGGAAAGTTTTGCCAGTATTCCTTGGATTTTACAACATGGTGGTCAAGCGTTTGCTAATTTAGGCGTTGCAGGTTCAGGCGGCAGTAAATTGTTCTCAGTATCCGGACATGTAGAAAAGCCAGGTAATTATGAAGTGAATATGGGCATGCCATTTACTGAGCTGTTGGCAATGGCAGGCGGCATCTGGAAAGGCCGGAATCTGAAAGCAGTTATCCCTGGAGGCCCTTCGACTGCAGTGATGCCAGCGGCAGCAATTTTAGAAGCGACAATGGATTACAACGGTTTAGGAAAAGCAGGCTCTAGCTTGGGCGCTGGCTCCATGATAGTGATGGACGAGACCACATGTATGGTGAAAGCGCTTAAGCGGTTGAGCTATTTCTTTTATGAAGAAAGCTGTGGTCAATGTACGCCTTGTCGTGAAGGCACTGGCTGGGTATACCGCGTGATTAAGCGTATTACTGATGGTGAAGGCAAGATGGAAGATTTGGATTTGCTCACGGATATCAGTAACAATATTTCAGGCCGCACTATTTGTGCACTTGGCGATGCGGCAGCAACGCCTGTCTTGAGTTTTATTAAGCATTTTCGTCCAGAGTTTGAATACTACATTCAGTATGGCAAAAGTATGATTGATGGTAAATAGCATATGTTAAAAATTGAAATTGATGGCAAGCCAGTAGAAGTCGACCACGGGACGACCATTATCGACGCCGCTGATAAGCTAGGCGTTACAATACCGCGTTTCTGCTACCACAAAAAATTATCAGTCGCGGCCAATTGCCGTATGTGTTTGGTGGAAGTTGAAAAGTTTGGCAAACCATTGCCCGCCTGTGCAACGCCAGTAGCTGAGGGCATGAAAATCTTTACACGCAGTAAGGCTGCAGTTGAAGCCCAGCAAAGTGTGATGGAATTCTTACTCATTAACCATCCTTTAGATTGCCCAATTTGCGATCAGGGTGGTGAATGTGATTTGCAAGATATTGCTGTTGCTTACGGTACAAGTGGCTCACGCTATACCGAAGAAAAGCGTGTCGTCTTTAATAAAAATATCGGTCCTTTAATTAGCACAGATATGACACGTTGCATTCAATGTACACGCTGTGTACGATTCCTCAAGGAAGTTGGCGGCATGCAGGAGCTTGGCATGGTTGGTCGTGGTGAGCATGCAGAGATTACGGCTTATGTCGATCAAAGTGTGAACTCGGAACTGTCAGGCAATATCATTGATTTATGTCCAGTTGGCGCGTTAACCAACAAACCATTTAGATACTCAGCTAGAAGCTGGGAGTTGGTTCGTCGTCCATCGATTGCACCGCATGATAGCTTAGGCTCTCACATTGAAGTGCATGTGAAAAATGACAAAGTCATGCGTGTATTACCGCGTGAAAAAGAAAGTATTAATGAGTGCTGGTTGTCAGATCGTGATCGTTATTCTTATGAAGGTTTAAATAGCCCCAACCGTCTTAAAGTGCCGATGATTAAGCATGGTGATGAGTGGCAAGAGACGGACTGGAAAACAGCGTTAGAGTTCGCTGCTAGTCAAATCAAAGATATTACCAATGAACATGGTAGTGACGCACTGGGTGCATTGGTTTCGCCGAATAGCACCATGGAAGAAGGCTATTTAATTAAAGAGTTAGTACATGGTTTAGGTTGTGGGAATGTTGATTATCGTTTGCGTCAAACAGACTTTAGGTTAGATGGTAAGCGTGTTGGCACCCCGTGGATGGGTTGTAATATTGACGAGTTAGAAAACCTAGATCGCATTTTGGTGATTGGATCCAACTTAAGAAATGAACATCCGTTGCTAGCGCAGCGCTTCCGTAAAGCGGTCGCCAATGGTGCGGAACTGTCGATTATTAGCCCACTGGATAATAATCCTTTAATGGATATCGCCCATAAAATTATTTGTACGCCAAATGATATTGTGAATGTGCTGGCTCAGATATTGAAATCAATGTCACAGTTACAACGCTTATCTTTATGTTTGCCACCATCTCTCAGCGAGTTGTTAGAACAGATTCGTGTGCGTCCTAATACAGAAGCTATGGCTGAAAGCTTGGCTGGCTTAGGAAAGAGCTTTAACTTAATTGCGCCTAGGGTTGGTATTTTCTTAGGCAATATGGCACTAAGCGCACCAAGGTTTACTGAAATGTATAGTTTGGCAGAAGCCATTGGAGGCGTTTCTGGTGCAAAAGGCGGTATTTTGCCTGCAGCAGCGAATAGCACAGGGATGCACTTGGTTGGCGTCATGCCTACTGCGACAGGCATGCATGCGAGAGCGATGTTAGAAGTGCCTCGCAAAGCTTATTTATTGCTCAATATTGAGCCTGAATTAGATTGTCAGCATGCTGCTTTAGCAAGTGCAGCGATGAAGCAGGCGGAATGTGTTGTGGCACTCACCGCTTATAAATCCAAAGCTTTAGATAATGCTAACGTGTTGTTGCCGATTGCCCCATTTACTGAGACCTCTGGTACCTTTATGAGCATGGAAGGTCGTATTCAAAGCTTTAAAGCTGTGGTGAAACCATTAGGCGAGTGCCGCCCAGCTTGGAAAGTATTGCGCGTACTGGCTAATACTCTAGGCTTGCACGGGTTTGATTTTGAAAGTAGTGAAGATGTTAAAAATAAGATTTTTAATGGTGAAAAACCTTCTGACTTTGCAAGAAGTCGCTTAAATAACAATATGAAAGAGTTGGTTGATATTGAGACGAAAATTAAGTCTCATGGATTGCAGCGTGTTGGCGAAGTGCCACAGTATGAAGCAGACCCTATCGTGCGTCGATCCGAGCCTTTAAGAAAAACCAAGTACAACATTAAACGTCTTGTTCGTTTACATCCTGATGAGATGCGTGCTTATAGTTTAGTTGAAGGTGACCTTGTATTGGTTAAACAAGATCAAGGCAGCACCGTTTTACCTGTGAGGCCTGATATTCATGTTGCGCCTGGTTGTGTGCGGGTTGCAGCAGCGCATGAAGATACGCTTGGGTTGGGCGATTTGATGGGCGATATTTCCATTGAAAAAATAACTGCAGAGCAGGTTGCAGCGATTAAAGCCAAAGAAATGGAAGCGCAAAACTAATGGAATGGTTAGCTCAATTATTCGGTAGTTACTGGCCCAATGTTGAACTGGCCGGTTGGACGTTAATCAAAATTGTCGCCATCGTCGGCCCATTGATGATTGCTGTTGCTTACCTTACCTATGCAGAACGTAAAGTCATTGGTTATATGCAGGTGCGTATTGGACCAAATCGTGTTGGCTTCTTTGGATTGCTTCAACCAATGGCAGATGGTATTAAGCTGCTATTTAAAGAAATTATTCTGCCGACAGCTTCTAATAAAACGCTGTTTTTATTAGGCCCAGTACTGACCATTGCACCAGCTTTTGCTGCATGGGCGGTCATTCCGTTTGATGGAACTAAAGTATTAGCGAATATTGATGCAGGTTTACTATATGTCTTGGCGATGACCTCTATTGCCGTTTATGGTGTGATTATCGCCGGTTGGGCATCAAACTCTAAATATGCATTCTTGGGTAGTTTACGTTCAGCAGCGCAGATTGTTTCTTACGAAATTGCCATGGGATTCTCATTGGTCGGTGTGTTGATGTGTGCGAATAGCTTGAATCTCGGTAATATTGTCTTAGGACAAGAGGGCGGCTTCTGGCATTGGTATTTCATCCCGCTATTTCCATTATTTATTGTTTACTTCATTAGTGCTGTCGCTGAAACAAACCGTGCGCCATTTGACGTGGCTGAAGGTGAGTCTGAAATTGTCGCTGGTTTCCACGTTGAGTATTCAGGCATGGCATTTGCGGTATTCTTCTTAGCTGAGTATGCGAATATTTGGTTAGTCTGTACATTGGCAGCATTGATGTTTATGGGCGGTTGGTTATCACCACTTCCGTTCTTGCCAGACAGTATCTTATGGTTGTTTGCTAAAATGGCATTTTTGGTATTTTTCTTCCTATGGTTCAGAGCAACATTTCCAAGATACCGCTATGATCAAATCATGCGTTTAGGTTGGAAAGTGTTTATCCCTATTACAATCGTCTGGATTGTGTTTGTTGGTGCGATGATGCAAACTAAATTTGACTACTTGTTTCACTAGGGTATTTGGCAAAGATTATGTTTAAACAAATTAAAAATATACTCGGTAGTTTGATGTTGATTGAACTGCTAAAAGGGATGGCTGTTACAGGCCGTTACTTTTTCGCACGCAAAATCACCATTCAATACCCAGAAGAGCGCACACCGCAGTCGAATCGATTCCGTGGTTTGCATGCGTTACGACGTTATCCAAACGGTGAAGAGCGTTGCATTGCTTGTAAACTCTGTGAAGCGGTTTGTCCTGCGATGGCGATTACGATTGAATCAGAACAGCGTGAAGACAATACGCGCAGAACAACTCAATATGATATTGATTTAACCAAGTGTATTTTCTGCGGGTTATGTGAAGAGTCGTGTCCAGTGGATTCGATTGTAGAGACGCGCGTGTTTGATTATCACGGCGAACAACGTGGTGATTTGCTTTACACCAAAGACATGTTGCTAGCAGTTGGTGATAAGCATGAAAAACAAATTGCGGCAGACCGTGCGCAAGATAAAAATTATAGATAACGCTTAAAAAAGTTAATGACGAATATGGTATTTACCGATTTTATATTTTATGTGCTAGCCACCATTTTGCTGCTTTCAGCAACGCAGGTTATTACGGCTAAAAACCCTGTGCAAGCAGCGCTATTCTTGGTGCTTTCATTCTTTACCGCATCTGGTATTTGGTTGTTATTACAGGCTGAATTTTTAGCGATTGTATTGGTGCTGGTTTATGTCGGCGCTGTGATGGTGTTGTTCTTATTTGTTGTGATGATGCTAGACATTAACATTGATAAATTACGAGAAGGCTTTTGGAGCTACTTACCGTTAGCAGGCTTGATTGGCGTATTGATGGCAGTTGAAATGGTGATGATTTTAAGCAATAAATATTTCATTGCTGCACAAAGTGTCAGCCATCCAGTGGGTTATAGCGACACTGCAGCATTGGGTCATGTGATGTATACCGAATACCTATTGCCATTCGAATTGGCTGCTATTGTGTTGTTGGTTGCCATTGTTGCAGCCATTGCCTTAACGCTGAGAGAAAAACGAGAAAGCAAATCAATTAATCCGAGTGAACAGGTGATTGTGCGTAAAGAAGACCGTCTTCGTATGGTGAATCTGAAATCAGAGACAGAGCCTAAACCCGATGAAAGCAACACCAAAGGAGAAGCCTCATGACGTTAACGGTAGGGCTTTCTCATTACCTGATATTAGGCGCATTACTATTTGCGATTAGTATCGTCGGCATTTTTTTAAATCGACGCAATATCATCATTGTGTTGATGGCGATTGAGTTGATGTTGCTAGCAGTTAACTTGAACTTCATTGCATTCTCACACTATTTGAATGATATTGCGGGACAAGTGTTCGTGTTCTTTATTTTAACAGTGGCAGCTGCAGAATCTGCGATTGGTTTGGCTATCCTCGTCGTACTCTTCCGTAACTTACGGTCGATTGATGTGGAGGATTTGGGATCACTTAATGGTTAAAAGCCTGCAAGGCTAAAATCTTAAAGACTAAAAGAAAATTATGACAGAACAGCTTCTCATTTGGATTCCTTTACTACCACTGATTGCCGCAGCAATTGTGGGATTATTTGGTAGCCGTTTGCCGCGGTGTGCGGCGCATTGGCTGACGATATTAGGTGTTGGTGGCGCATTGGTGTTGTCAGC
>TARA_B110000208_G_scaffold17742_1_pt1 | contig 35994 bp, 38 predicted proteins | sample TARA_B110000208 | Tara Oceans TARA_B110000208 (sample SAMEA4397426) | marine metagenome | biome: Polar Biome; feature: [SRF] surface water layer (ENVO:00010504); material: water (ENVO:00002006), including particulate matter (ENVO:01000060) such as... | depth 5 m
CATCGGTAAAGGCAGCCAAATCATAACTATACTCTTTAAGGGTTGCATTGGTGATTCCTGCACCATCTGTATCTTCTCCTTCACCCGTCCATTGCGCTCCTGGGATTCCATTCGCGGTAGACGCACTATTATACCAATTTGCATCCGCTGCAGTTCCAAGAATCGTCCAGTTAGAACCCGTTGTAGAGTATTCAACTGTCAAGTAATCCCAATCTTGTTCAATATCAAATGCCATTTTAAAGCTCAAAACAGGATCTGCTAATAAAGATAGGTCAATACATTTTGAATACAAATAACTGGTCGTTAAAACCGTGTGCTCTCCCCCTTTGTTGGTGTTGTAGGCATTGTCTCCCGTACCAGTTGTGTTTAACAATGTGCCACTTGGTCTTCCCAATTCCCATAAATCATCATCAGTTCCAATGGTTTCAATAAGAAACGAATCCGTCCCAGAATTCTCAAATGAATTTATTGTAGTCGGGTTGTTGTTGGTGTTGTTCACGATAAAAGAAACTTCTTTCTCATTATTCGTATCATAGGCATCATCTGTAACAATAGTGGTTACTTTTATGTCATGATTTCCAGTTGCAAGACTCACAGAAGGTAAAGATATTGAAACCGATTCCTCAGAATTTAAAGTCCCAGTCCATTGATAATTTTCCAATGCACCATCGATCGTATATTCGATGTCAATAACGGTTATTGGACTTGTTCCTTGGTTAGAGGCCACGATTTCTGGAGCAAAAGTGGTGCTACAAGCAATCCCATTTGGATTATTAATGGCAATTAATTTTACATCTGTTGTTGGTAAAATTTTAGGTATGTCGGTTGAAAAAACGCCTCTTCCATAGGTGGCCGCAAACAATTTAGAATCTTCTTCGTTCACTTCTAAATCTCTTACAGCTACGTTTGGTAGGTTGTTGTCAAAAACTTCCCAACTTGTTGTGTCGTCATTGATGAAATACACCCCCAATGCCGTTCCTACATAAATGGTGTTCTTGCCGCTTCTTGCATGATGTCTTGCGACCAACTTGCTTTCAGAAGGTAAGTTTGCAGTGATGTTTGTAAAGTTGACGACACTGTTTAAAATATTTGTTGACTTTTTAACATTTCCATTTGTAGTGATATAAGCGATGTTTGAGTCATTACTGTTGATTTCAATACTGTTAATGGTTTCCCCAAAAAAGCTCTGAATGTTTGTAAAGGTAACACCCGCATCTGTACTACGATATAAAGTACCACTTATTGTCGCATAGATATTATTATCATCATTTGGATCTATTTCTAGATGGGTTAAACGCCCTCCAAAGTTGTTTGTAGACACTTGTTCCCATGCTCTCGAGTCTGGGCCTTCTACTAATTTATAAACTTCTCCATAACCGGCATAAATTGTTCCTTGACTATCCGATACTAAAGGGGTTACCCAATTTCCAGTTTCTCCATCTGGACTAGACACAGAACCATTTGTTGAAAGACCTGCGTTATTGGTGATGTAAAGATTTCCTCCATTTTGGATAAAGCCATAATAGGTATCAGGATCTGCTCCACTAACTGCGGCATCCATACCATCTGCCCCGTGGTAGTTACTCCATTCATTGTTTGAAAAAGCATACCCTCCATTGTCCTGAAGTCCACCAACAATATTTCCAGAATTTTGCTGTGCAACCGATATTTTATAAAATTGACTGATGGCTAGGTTTTCCGTTAAATCGGTAAAATTTGTTCCGTGGTTTGTAGAAACATAAATTCCTCCATCGGTTCCCGCAAAAAACTTTCCATTGATAAAACGCAAAATATGAATGTCGGCGTGTGTATATGAATCCGTATTTGGAGAACTCCAGTTGTTTAGTTTTGTAAAATTATCTCCACCATCGGTAGAAGACCAAATATTTAAAACCCCTACATATACTTTATTCACATCTTTGTCAGAAACCGTTAAGGCAAGGTCATACCATGCTTGTGTACTTTCAAAAATATCATCCGTTTCTGCGGTTTGTAGAAATGAATCTCCAGAGTTTGTAGATTTCCAAACACCATTAAAACTACCATTACTACCCGAGCTTACAAAATACACATAATCGGGGTCTTTAGGAGTGACATCCATTACAATTCTTTGAGAACCAAATAAGGCAGTAATCGATACCTGTTGAAAGGATTCACCAGAATTTGAGGACTTGTAAAAAGTACTATTACTTGCCGCATACCATACGGTTGGGTCATTGGGTCTCATTTTTAAATCTCTAATGTTTCCAGAGAGTTTTCGTACCCAAGTAGTTCCTCCGTTTGTTGTTTTATGAACTCCAGAGCTTGTTGCAACCATTACAGTTTCGTTGTCGGTTGGATGAATGTAGATGTCATTCATAGAATTTGGATTTCCAGTCAAACTCGCGGTGTTGTTCCAAGTAGCGCCACCATCGGTAGACTTAAAAACACCTACAGAGTAAGAGTCTCCAGCGTCATCATCACCCGTAGCAATGTATATTGTTTGTGGATCTGTTGGGTGCACTGCAATTCCAGAAACCCCAATTTGAGGTAAATAGTCTGTTAACGGCGCCCAATTAACACCTGCATCGGTCGATTTCCAAATTCCACCAGCAGGAGCACCTACATAATAAGTGTCGCCATTACTAGGGTCTACAGCAATTGCATTGACTCTTCCTTGTCCTGGAGACCAAGACGCGGTATTTGTATGAGAATAGGGACCTAAAGACGTCCAGCTACTCTCGTCCGTCCTTGCTTGATTGTTGTTCATTGCATTTTTTGTTTCCCAAGCACTCCACAAATCGCTTGCAGGTGCAATGGTTCCATCTGTTTTGGTGTAATGACTCCAATGGTAATTCCATCTTTCAAAAGGTTTCAAACCACTTCCTTTTTTATCTTTATCGATGGTTGTGAAATACAGCATGGCTGCATCTTTGGCTTCTTCTAAAGTAATCGTTTGCTTCTCTTTTAGTGTTGTTTCTGCAACCCAAGGAGCATTTCTTTGAATTACTTGCGCAAAAATTCCAGCAGTAAATAAGCTAAATAAAAGTGTAATAATTTTTCTCATAATAGTATAGTTGGGCAGTTTGTTATTTGTAGTGTAATTAAAAAGTTTATTATTTTTTCTAGTTTTTTAGTTTTATAACTTTTTGGATGCTGTCATTTGGAATCGTAACCGATAAAACATACTGTTTTATTTTCCATTGCGTGTTGTTTTTTTCTAACACTCCAGAACCTCTACAAGTGCCCATCCAAGTATCTAGTAGTTCGTCAAACCAAACAACATCTTTGTTTTTACTAATGTAGATGTTTCTTTCGATGGTTTTAAAATCCCAAGCTTTGCCCTCGTCAAAATAAGGTTTACTAAAACTTTCAAATTGTTTTTTTGTCCAGTTTTCAGTAGCATCCGTCCCAATAAACACCGCTATGCTGTCCATTTTAGAAAAGTAGTTTTCAAAATTGGCGTCCGTAGCTGCTTGGTGCCAATTGTTTACAACGGCTTGTACTTCCTTTTTAATCGTAGCATCTTTTGCAACAGGAACTTGTTGTTTACAGTGTAGTAAAAACAGCGTCACAAAAAGCAATAAGAGCGGTTTTTTCATGATTAATTATTTAGTTTCAATTTTTGAAAACTCTTTTTTCTTTTGGTGTTTTTATAGTCTGGCAAAACACTTTTCGTCTGTATCGCTTTTTTCTTTGAGGCTCTTTTCGTCTTTATTTTTTTATCAAAAACAGCCACTGTTTTTCTAGAAATACGGTCCATTTTTGTGGTGTCTAAGCCAATAAAACTGCTAGAAACACCAATAGCGTCTTCAAATTTTTTCTGCGATAAAACCGTGTTTATTTTAGCGTTTAATGCAGAAAAAGCATTCAATGTTTTTTCAACTTGCTCATTTATTTCAACGGTCTTAATTGCAGGAATAAAGGTAATATCGGCCAGTCTTTCCGCTTCACTGAAGAGCACATTGATGCGTGCGTTAAAAGAAGGCGTATTAAAAATTGTAGGTTTGATACTGTCTTTTAAACTCGTAACAAGGCTTTTCATTTCTAGCGCATTGCTTAAAGCTTCGTTTGGAGAAGTTCGATAAAATTTTACGGCAAATTCTTCGAGCAGTTTGTATTCTTTCCAGTTTTCTATATTCTCTAAAAAGGGCTCCTCTATATTTATAGGCGTCTTGTGAGTTATGGCAATACTTAATTTCGCTTTTTTTATAGGCAGCTTTTCTGTTTCTTGATTTCTTGTTGAACAGAAACATAAAAGAAGTATCGATAAGAGCGCATAATATTTTTTCACAAAATGGAAATTTTACTTTGCTAAAATACTCATTATTAAAATAATTGTTTTAAAAAAAAGGAAATTTTACAAAGTTTAACACATTTAGCAGAAAACAGCTCTTTTTTCACAATACTTTAATAGATGTTTTCTTTTTTAAGAATACTTAAATTAAGTACCTTTGATTCGTTATAAAATTGAATTATATATAATGAAGGAATGTATTTTAATTCTTGGCGCTTGTGGTCAAATAGGGACAGAATTAACTCAAAAACTACGAAGTATTTATGGGAACGATGCTGTAATTGCCTCCGACATCCGAGAGCCTGCTGCAGAAATCACAGAAGTAGCACCTTTTGAAATTATAGATGCTGCTAATAAAGAAGCTATTTTAAAGGTGGTTCAAAAATACCAAGTGACGCAAGTGTACCTTTTGGCAGCAATGTTGTCTGTAACCGCAGAGAAACATCCAGAGAAGGCTTGGAATTTAAATATGACTTCAATATTGGCAGTGTTAGATTTGGCAAAAGAGAAACACATTCAAAAAATCTATTGGCCAAGTTCTATTGCTGTTTTTGGACCAACGACTCCCAAGATAAATACCCGTCAAAAAACCATTATGGAACCATCTACGGTCTATGGAATTAGCAAACTTGCTGGTGAGTTTTGGTGCAACTATTACCACCAACAATATGGTGTAGACGTAAGAAGTTTGCGCTATCCAGGGGTTATTTCTTGGAAAACAAAACCAGGAGGAGGGACTACGGATTATGCTGTTGACATCTATTTTAAAGCTGTAAAAGATAGAAAATATGAATGTTTTTTATCGAAAGACACCCGCTTGCCAATGATGTATATGGAAGATGCTGTAAATGCAACAATTGCTTTAATGCAAGCAGATAGTAGTAGTGTCAAAATACGAACCTCCTATAATCTAGGGGCGATTGACTTTACGCCTGAAGAAATTTCTGAAGAAATAAAAAAACACCTTCCCGATTTTGAAATTAGCTACAAGCCCGATTTTCGCCAACAAATAGCCGACAGTTGGCCACAATCTATTGACGATTCTGAAGCTCGAATCGATTGGAATTGGCAGCATGAATTCAATTTAGAAACCATGACAGAAGAGATTCTAAATCAGATTCAAAAAAAGTAAAATTGACATTAATTTAGCGGTATTTTTGTATAATATAAGTATCCAAAAAATACATCAATTTTCTATATTGCATGAAGCATTTAATCGCAAAAAGTCTCGAGAACGCAATTTCCTACCCCGAATACAGAACACTTGTTCATGATATACTCGCCGATGGTAAATCTACAGGATCCATTCAATCTGAAGCCCTTACAAATTATAGTTTGCTGAACGATCGGCGAATGAAACGCTTAGATAAAACCATAAAAATTACAGACGAAACAAAAGCAGTTTTCAAAAGCATTACAGAAAAACAAACATGGCTAGTTCTTACAGAAGGCTGGTGTGGAGATGCTGCGCAGAACTTGCCTGTCATTCACAAATTGGCTGCTGAAAACGAAAATATTGCTTTAAAAATTGTACTTCGTGACGAGCATCTTGAATTGATGGATTTATTCTTGACCAACGGAGGAAGATCCATTCCAAAAGTAATCGTGTTAGATGCACAGAATAATGTAAACCATACTTGGGGACCAAGACCTACTTTGGCCACTAAAATAATGGCAGAATACAAAGCTGAAAAGGGAAGCATCGACGCCCAGTTTAAACAAGATTTACAAGTATGGTATAATAAAAATAAAGGACTAAGTGTTCAAGAAGATTTTGTGAAAATGATACCCGTATTATAATACAGATCTCGGAATCCTTACTTTACAAACGAACTTTTAAAAAACCGCTTTGTAAATGTAGACCAAACGGTTTTTCTTTTTAATACCTTTGCCTCATCTTAAAGCATCAAAATGTACGTAGCCTATAATTCATTGCCAGAAAACTCGAAAGTATGGGTATATCCATCCAACAGAAAGTTTTATCCAAATGAAATTGAAGAAATAGAAGTAAAAATCAAGGCTTTTATAGAAAGTTGGAAATCTGAAGATGATAATTTTAAAGCATCCTATCAGTTTTTATATCAGCGATTTATTATTTTTATCGTAGATATTGACACGGTTGCACTCACAAATGAAGATATAGACACTTCGGTTTCTTTTATTTTAAGTTTGCAAGAAACCTATGATGTTTCTCTTTTAGATAAAATGAATGTATGCTTTAAGCAAGGAGAATTTGTACAATATAAAGAGCTTAAAGACTTTAAAAAATTACTTAAAAACAAAGCACTTACAGGGAAATCAATTATTTTTGATAACCTTATTTCTATCAAACAAGATCTAGAGAATCACTGGGAAATGCCCATTGAAGAAAGTTGGTACAATCGCTTTTTGAGATAAAGATTATGAAATACGATTATATTATTGCAGGATCGGGTTGTGCAGGGTTAAGCCTTTTGTACACACTATTACAAACGCCTTCTTTGCAACATAAATCTATTTTAGTAATTGATAAAGAACAGAAAAAAAGCAACGATAGAACGTGGTGTTTCTGGGAAAAAACACCTGGTTTGTTTGAATCTATTGTACATGCAAAATGGAATACCTTAGAGTTTCTATCTACCGATTTTAAAAAAGAACTCGATTTAGAATCCTATACCTACAAAATGATTTTGGGGCTCGATTTTTATAATTTTGTTTTAAAATATTCCCAGAAATTTGAAAATGTAACGTTTTTACAAGAAACCATAACTGCGATTGATGCCAGAGTAGATTCTGCTGTGTTAACAACTTTAGAGAATCGTTATACAGCAAGATATGTATTCAATTCAACCAATCTATTCAATCCAAAAATAACCGAACAAAATTCGCTATTGCAACATTTTAAAGGTTGGGTTATTAAATCTGAAAAACCGATTTTTAATCCAAAAGTAGGAAGGCTTATGGATTTTAGTGTTTTGCAAGACAATGGCGCTACATTTATGTATGTTTTGCCAACATCTACCACAGAAGCATTGGTAGAATACACGCTTTTTAGCCCACGTGTTTTAGAAAAAGAAACGTATGTCTCTGCGTTAAAAAAATACATTAAAGAGGACTTAAAAATCGAGAATTATACCATAGAACACGAAGAGTTTGGCGTGATTCCAATGTCATTAGCGAAATTTGAAAAAACTTCCAAACCCAATGTTATTAATTTGGGAACTTCTGGTGGATTTACAAAAGCAAGTAGCGGATATACTTTTCAATTCATACAAAAAAACGTTGCAGAAATTGTAAATAATTTAACAGCAGGTAAAAACCCAAACCCGTCAACCTCTTTTAAAGACAAGGTTTATCAATGGTATGATCGAACTCTTTTAGATGTTTTATTGACTAAAAAACTAACAGGAAAAGAAGTATTCGCAAAAATTTTCCAGAAGATTCCCGCCAAAAAAATCCTTGCTTTTTTAGGCAATGAAAGCACACTAGCTGAAGACATTTCAATTATGAAGAGTCTTCCGTTGAAACCTTTTTTAGGTTCGGGCATAAAGCAACTTTAAGCAGCGTTTTTAAAAAAACGAAAATCCTATTCCAAGAGAAAAACTATCTAGACGATTGTTTTCAAAACCCAAAATGGACTTTCTGTGGTATTTAAAACGGAGACTACTTTCAATTCTTGAAGAAATTTTAGAGGCGATCCCAAACCCGATTCCATAGTAATTCCCATCACTAAATCTGCTAGAAAGACGCCACAACTTTCCGTAACTCGTTTCCATAAAAAGAGCATCCCCATCGTTTTCTGTGATGTTGAAACGAAATGTACCATAGGTAGGAATCGCATTGATATTGTATCCCCAATGATGATCAAATCCCGCATGCAGACTGATTAAAACCCTGCGATGAAATTGATAGCCAAATCCGATTCTTGCAATCAGAGAGTTGGGGAGTAAAAATGGCTCGCCATCATCATTGTTTAAAGTGTAATTTTCGTTGACCGTTAGGGTGGTTGCTATTGAAGTTGTGAAAAAGGGTTTGCTGTATTTTTCTTGTGAAAAGAGTGATTGACAAAGACAGAACAGGGCAATAAATAGGAGTGTGTTTTTCATTATTTATTTTACTTGTTCACCACCAATACAAAAATTATTCCACTTCCAATGTTTTAATGAAGCCTTCAATTGATTTCGCATTTTCAACAGAAAAGGCTCCAATCTTTGTTCTTCTTAAGGCAGATAAATGCCCGCCAGAACCCAATGCTTTTCCAAAATCGTACGCCAAAGAACGAATGTAAGTCCCTTTGCTACAAACCACTCTAAAATCGATATTGGGTAAATTGATGTTGGTAATTTCAAATTCATCAATCGTTACCTTTCTCGATTTTATTTCGGTAGTCTCTCCCTTTCTTGCAAGTTCATACAATCGTTTTCCTTCTTTTTTAATGGCTGAAAAAATGGGTGGTTTTTGATCAATTTCTCCTAAAAATTGCTGGGTTGTTTCGTGGATTAATTTCTGGGTAATATGTTCTGTAGGAAAAGTATTGTCAATTTCAGTTTCCAAATCGTAACTCGGGGTGGTTGCGCCGATGGTAAAAGTACCTGTATATTCTTTTTCCTGTCCTTGATAAATATGAATTTCTTTGGTCTGCTTACCAGTACAAATAATTAATAAACCTGTTGCTAGTGGATCTAAAGTACCCGCATGGCCAACCTTTATTTTTTTAATTTGAAAGCGTTGTTTTATATGCCAACGAATTTTATTTACCGCCTGAAAAGAAGTCCATTCTAGCGGTTTGTCAATTAGTAATACCTGACCATTTTTATAAGCTTCTTCTGTCATCTAGTTAAGTAAAGTATAAGAAATTGCTGCAATTCCTACGATTGCACAATACAAAGAGAAATAAGAAAGTTTGCTCCTTTTTACTAACAAAATCATCCAATTACAGGCCAATAAACCTGCCACAAAAGCAGCAATAAAACCTGCTGAGATGGGAATTATTTCTGAGGATTGAAAGTTTAAATCGCCACTTAAGATGTCTTTTCCAATTTTCCCAAAGATTAATGGAACCACCATTAAAAAAGAAAAACGAGCAGCTTTTGTTCTGTCAATTCCCAATAAAACAGATGTGGATATGGTAGCTCCAGACCTAGAAATTCCGGGCAACATGGCAATGGCTTGTGATGCGCCAACAAGGACTGCGTTTGAAAAGGATACTTTTTTATCTGTACTTTTTGCTCTATCGGCCAATAAAAGTAAGACTGCAGTTACCAATAACATAACGCCAACTAATAACACGTTTCCAACGAAAAAAGCAGCCAATTGTTTTTCAAAAAGCAATCCAACAATCACTGCTGGTATCATGGAAATGATGATTTTTACAGCAAATTTTGCTTCCTCATTCCATTTAAATTGAAACAATCCTTTAAAAATTTCAAGGACTTCTTTTCTAAAAACCACGAGTGTACTCAATGCGGTTGCAAAATGCAAAACAACGGTGAACGTTAAGCTCTCCTCGGGCACAGAAGTGTCTCCTAAAATTACTTTTGCCAATTCTAAATGGCCACTAGAAGAAACGGGTAAAAACTCTGTAAAACCCTGTATAACTCCTAGGATTATCGACTCTATAATCGTCATAGTTAGTGCTTAGGATTTGCTAAAATAGCGTAGATTTCAATTCCCAACCCAATGATAATTAAGGTGGGAGCTAATCGGATTCTTTGCCAATTGTAGATTTCTTCATTAAAAACAGCAGGGTCATCACTACCTCCGCCTGCCATGAAAACAAAGCCTAAGGCAATTACAAATAAACCCACCAACATAATAATGTAGTTTTTTTTGCCGAATAAAAATTCTTGTTTTGTGTCTTTTTTAGTGCTCATTTTTAATAATATAATTCGTCTGTTTGTAAATTTAAAAAGCGCTGTGTTGCTAATAGGGTACTTAATAATGTAATTATAAGTGCAGAGGCAATAACGCCACTTACTAAATACAGTAAAGTGATGTAATCTTTTAACAATCCTAAAACTGGAATGAATTTGTCCAAATAATAAATAATAACTGCTAAACCGATTAAAGATATAAATGCGCCAATCATTCCCAATTGGATACTTCTCCAAAGAAAGGGTTTTCGAATAAATGATTTTGTAGCGCCCACCATTTGCATGGTTTTAATATTGAATCGTTTTGAATATATGGTTAATCGAATCGAACTGTTGATTAAAAGAATTGCAATTAAAGCAAAAAAGCCACATAAAATGAATAGCCAAAAGCGAATTTTTTGAATGTTTTTTGTGAGTAACTCAATGAGCGGTTTATCATAGGAAACGTCAGCTACAAAAAGGTTTTTATTGAACTTTTTTTCTAAAGCGAGCATTTTCTCTGAAGTAACAAAATCGGCTTTTAAATAAATATCGATTCCATTTTTTAGTGGATTCCCTCCCAAAAAGGTTAAAAAGTCTTCTCCAATTTCTCTGCTGTAATCTCTTGCTGCTTGCTTTTTAGAAATGTAGACAATTCTTTTTGTAAACGCTTCTTCTTGGAGAGAGGCACGAAATTTATCAATTTGTTCTTTAGAAACGTCGTCTTTTAGAAAGAGGTTGATGGCCACTTTTTCTTTAAAATGATTCGCAACTTTGGTTGATTTTAATAACACCAATCCCAAAACTCCTACCATAAATAGTACAAGTGCAATGCTAATGATTACAGAAAAGTAAGAAGAGGTTAAGCGTCTTTTTTGGAATGTATTAAAGTTAGAAGACATGTTTTTACGAGCGATTAATAGCCGGCAATATACAAAGAAGCTTTTAGAAGTTTAAGCCTATATAAATAGAATCCCTTAATTAAACCTTAAAATTTAACCTTCTATTTCTTGACAAAGCTCTATTAAAACTCCGTTGGTAGATTTTGGATGTAGAAATGCAACGAGTTTATTGTCAGCACCTTTTTTTGCAACGGCATTTAAAACAATAAAACCTGCTGTTTTTAACCGTGCTATTTCTGACTGAATGTTTGAAACTGCAAAAGCGATATGATGCACTCCTTCGCCTTTTTTAGCGATGAATTTTGCTATTGGACTTTCTGGATTTGTCCCTTCTAGAAGCTCAATTTTATTAGGGCCAGATTTAAAAAAAGAAGTATTCACACCTTCACTCTCTACCGTTTCAGTTTTGTAATGAGCAACTCCTAGGAGTGCAGCATAAATTTGATTCGCAGCTTCAAGATCTTTTACGGCAATGCCAATGTGTTCTATTTTATTCATTCTGTAAATGTAAAAAAAAAGGTTCAGTCCTGTGTTATCGTTTCTTCTGCCGTCTGCTAATTTTATAATTAGTATTGTTTTTTTTGGTAAAAAATGAAACTCGTACGATTTTGTCTATTCAAAAAGGCATGAAATAAAGTATAATTTACAGCAACAAATAGCGGAATCTTATGGGCACCAATGTATTTTATCGTAAATTTGCGGCATGGAAGAAACAAACAGACAGCGAAAAATTGCAGGAGTGCTTCAAAAAGACTTGGTAGACGTTTTACAAAAAGCGGCTCAAGACGGAATGAAAGGAATCTTGATTTCTGTTTCTAAAGTACATGTAACTTCAGATTTGGGAATTGCAAAAGTGTATTTAAGTATTTTTCCATCTAAAAATAGAGATGAGATTGTAAAAGGAGTACAATCAAATACGCCATTAATTCGTCATGAAATGGCACGTAGAACAAGACATCAATTGCGTAGAATGCCCGAATTATTATTTTTTGGGGATGATACGCTAGACTATATCGAAGAAATTGATAAGTCTTTGAGTGGTCAAGACGAAAACCCAATTGAAAACCCGTCGATTCTACCAAAACGTAAAAGAGGTTAATAAGTCAATTTTATTTGGTATATTTCAAACTTATCAAAACTAAAAATTGAACTTTTCCTACTACATCGCCAAACGGTATTTATTTTCTAAAACAAGTAATAATGCGATCAATATTATTACGATTATTGCCTCTTTTGGTGTGATTGTAGGTGCATTGGCCTTGTTTATTATTCTTTCTGGTTTTTCGGGTTTGCGAACCTTTAGCTATGCCATGCTTGATGCTTCAGACCCCGATATAAAAATTACAGCTACCCAAGGAAAATCTTTTTTAGTTAGCGATGCTTTTTCGAAGGTTTTAGATGCGGATGCTTCCATAGCAATCAATTCTAAAGTAATTGAAGAACGTGTTTTTTTAAAGTACAACAATAAAGAGGTCATTGCTTTTATTAAAGGAGTTGATACTAATTATACTCAGATAACTCAGATAGATTCGGTATTAGACATGGGAACATGGTTAGACGATCGGTATCTAAATACGGCTGTAATTGGCAATGGAATTTCGTACAAACTTTCTTTAGGTATTCTCAACTTTGGCAAACCTTTAGAGATCTATGTACCAAAACCAGGAGTGAAATTTATGACCGCAAACAATGCGTTTTCTAAAATAAATACTCAAATTGTTGGCACCTATTCCGGAACTGAAGACTTTGCAAACAAATATGTTTTTGTCAATATTTTATTGGCCAGAGAATTGTTGGATTTTGAGCCGAATAGAATTACTGCTATGGAATTGAAACTCGTGAAAAATGCCGATGCAGACGCAGTTGCAACTCAACTTCAAAAGAAGTTAGGTGCTGACTATCAAGTAAAAACCAAAGCACAATTAAATGAATTGTATTATAAGGTAATAAACACAGAGAACTTTATTTCCTACCTTATTTTCACCTTGATTGTAATCATCGCATTGTTCAATGTTATTGGTGCGATTATCATGATGATTATCGAAAAGAAAAGCAACCTAAAAACACTGTTTAACCTTGGAGTTACGATAAAAGAGATCAAACGAATTTTTGTTTTACAAGGGTTTCTTCTCACTTTTTTCGGAATGTTGATAGGGCTTTCAATCGGTGTTGTTTTAGTCTTTTTACAACAAGAATTTGGCTGGTTTAAAATTGTAGGTGAGATGCCGTATCCAATTGAATTTCAGTTTTCAAATTTATTCATTGTAATTTTCACTATCACTATTTTAGGGTTTTTAGCCTCTAAAATTGCAGGGAGTCGAATTTCTAAGGAGTTTATTGAAAAATGACGCCATGAACTTAGGAGTAAAATGGGGACTTCTTTTTCTTTTTTCTATTTCCATTTTTTCGTTTAGTGCTGTTTTAAAAATAAGCTGCAAGAAGAACCCGTTTCAAGACTTAGATAGTTTGCAAATAACTAAAAAAGTGAGAAATTTTGTTGCTATAAAACCAGTCGGTTGGTACAGCAATCAATCGTCGACTGGAGCACTTGGCTTTTCTATCGATAGAGAAAAAACGCTTGAAAGTAATCCTCCAATAATTCATCATCTTGATAATATTAATACGAAAAGAAATGTTGCTTATATAAGTATCACAAATAAGAGTGTGAGAAATCAATGTAAAATTGAAACTACTTTAGATGATTATTTGCATTTTTTTATTTCAAACAAAAAGAAATGGGCCGTAAATAAAGAGTTCAATTATATCCTGTTAAAAACAAACCATAGCCGCTATGGGAACTTCTATATTGTTAAATATTCTTATAAAAATAACAGTATTATACAAAAAGGAAAAAACCACTGATTACGAATAATGTTGTTTTTCTCTTGTTTAAACACCAAATTGGCTATGAAATTTATTATGGGGCAGATGCTAAGTTGTTTGAAACGTATTTGCCTGTTTTGGAGGAAGTAGTAAAAAGTTTTGTCATCAAAGAAGATGCTAACTAAAATCTGGAATAATCATATTGCCAAATTTTTCTTGTACTTCATCAAAAGCAGCAAAAACATCTTTAGCAGCATCTGAAGTCACCATTTTCATGCGGTGTTCTTTAAAATGAGGGATTCCTTTGAAGTAGTTGGTATAATGTCTTCGAGTTTCAAAAACACCCAAGACATCTCCTTTCCAGTCAATGGCCATTTGCAAATGACGTCGTGCCATTTCTGTACGTTCTGCAATGGTAGGTTTTTGCATGTGTTCTCCAGTTTCAAAGAAATGCTTTACTTCTCTAAAAAACCAAGGATATCCAATAGAAGCCCTTCCAATCATCGCGCCATCAAGCCCATAAAGGTCTCGCATTTCCATAGCTCTTTCGGGTGAGGTAACGTCTCCATTTCCAAAAACAGGAATGTGCATTCTTTGGTTGTTTTTTACCTCAGCAATCGGTTTCCAATCTGCATCGCCTTTATACATTTGTGCACGCGTTCTACCATGAATAGAAATGGCTTTACACCCCACATCTTGCAAGCGTTCTGCTACTTCTACAATTCGAATAGAATCGTGGTCCCAGCCCAAACGAGTTTTTACTGTAATGGGTAAATCGGTGTGTTTTACCATGGCCTCGGTAAGTGAAACCATTAAGTCAATGTCTTTTAAAATACCCGCGCCTGCACCTTTAGAAACGACTTTCTTTACAGGGCAGCCAAAGTTGATATCTATAATATCTGGATTCGATTTTTCAACAATTTCTATGGTACGCAGCATCGAATCTAAGTTGGCGCCAAAAATTTGAATACCAACGGGACGCTCTTTCTCATAGATGTCTAATTTCATCACACTTTTTGCAGCATCACGAATCAATCCTTCCGAAGAAATAAATTCAGTATAAACAACATCTGCACCGTTTTCTTTGCACAAAGCTCTAAAAGGAGGATCTGAAACATCTTCCATTGGAGCTAATAAAAGCGGAAAATCGGGAAGTTCTATGTTGCCTATTTTTACCAAAATTGATTATTTTTCTGCGAAATTAGTGTTTTTAATCTTCAAAACCCAAATTCCATAGCAACCAAGAATAAGTTCTCCAAAAGTTCCGAAAAGTAATCCAAAAGTAGGTGTGCCGTCTATCATGATGCTCAACAATCTTCCAAAACCTAAACCCAGCATAAATACCACATTTGTGATCAGTGCAATTTTGAAATACTGTTGTTTAAAAAACCCAAGAATCCACAGCATTGAAAACCCTAAATACAATCCCATAATGGCTTTAAAAAAGTTATGTTCGTCAATCGTTTGTAGTTGAATATCGAACTCTGAAGCCGGATTGAATCCGTAAACGAAAGAAACAGGAATTACAATGACGACCGAAATGATCAAATGTATTTTAGTAGGCAATGCTTGTTTTGTAAGGGTCATTTATCGTTCTTAAAAAACACGGACTACGTTAAATCCGAAGAAAATAATCCCCTTAGACCAATCACCTTCTGCATTGCTCAAAAACCCAGGTTCGTTGGTAGACTGTGCGTTGGAGAAAAGCAATTGAAAAACATGCCCACCTGTTTCTAAATCCATACCAATTGTTAGTGGATTGTTGAAGATAGAGTTTGTGTTTCGATTAAAATTATAGGCATAATCCATATTGATGCTTACCCGTTTGCTTACTTTCATTCTTCCACCAAAACCCATTAAAAACTGATTCTGATTTGCGACACCTACTTCATTTAAGTCTTGTAAATTTTGTCTCACATAACTTGGCGCCATTAAGAAAGAGAACTTATCTGAAATTCTTTTTGAGACCAAAAACTGTGCAGCATAACTCATGCGGTCTCCAAATTGTAAATCGGGTATTCTGTCTTTCTCAAGTTCCGCATTTACATTTGCAGTTCCGTAAAAGGCAATGTTCAATGGAAAGGTTTTCGATTGTTTTGCCAATCGAATTTTAATTGCAGATGCATAGGTTTGATTCAACGATTCTCTGCTTGCACTCAGTTGAATGCCGTCCCAAAAACTATAGACCAACTGTATGTTTGTGTTCGCATTGTCCAAACCAAAAAAGGTTTCAAAACCATCTTTTACAGATCCAAATCGATGAGATACGTATAAGTATAAATCTCCTTTCGCTGCAATCTTTGTAGATTGTAGGTTTCCGATTTTCATGGCTTTGAAAGCCGGAAGCTCAAAGGAGGGTTTCGCTTCAGAAATATCATCTAACTCGTCCATTAAATCATCTTGCGCTTTTAAACTTAATACACTTAAAAGGGCACATGCTAAAAGGAAATAGTTCCGATTTCTGTTTTTTACTTTTGAATAATACATTGATCTAATTTTAGTTCGTTTAATAAATCGTCATAACCAATAAAACGACCTTTAATTTTGATGTTTTGTTGTTCAACCACTGTTTTTTGAGTTTCTCTAAACTGACAATAAACCTCACTGTTAAGTGTGATTCCATAGGCATCTTTTGAAGTAACAATTCCTTCTAAAACAACAACACTGTTCAGCCAATCATTTGTGTTTTGTTGAATTTTTGTACTAAAAGCAGCGGCTGTTCCTGTAAAAGTAACTTGTTTTGATTCTATGGTTGCTGGCGATTTCATGAGATAGGTGTAGGTGATCCAGCCAGAACAACAAACTGCAAGCAGCAATACAATAAACTTACTTTTTTTCGACGAGTTCATACTTCAATGTGATATTAATGGTCTCTGCAATTTTCTTACGAACGATTTTTGGAATGTCGATATCAAAATCTTGAGGTGCAACCGTAAATCTTGAGGAAATGGTTATTTTATCTCCATCAAGTATTACCGTTGCTGTAGTGCTTATTTCTTTTTTCACCCCTTTAATTGTGAGGGTTCCAGAAAGATCGTATTCTTTTTTTATGCTTAATTCTGTGAAATTAAAGTCAGCTAATTTCCCTCTGAAAACTGCTTTTGGATGCGTATTCGAATCCATATAGTTTTCATTAAAGTGTTCTTGCATAAGTGCTACTCTAAATTGAAAAGCAGACATAAATAGCTGAGCAGCGAGGTCACCGGTAGCGGTTTTTAAAATTACCGTTGTGCTTTTGTTCGTTGCTTCTACGGGTTCAAATGCCGTCACAGAGGCTTTGAAGTTGGTAGTGCCTGTACGTGTAAAATAGGTTTGAGAAAACCCAGAAATTGTCACAAAAAATAATAAAAAAAAGAGTATTTTTTTCATGAGATTTAATTTTCTATAAATCCATCTGCCTTCCATTGATCTATAATTGCCAATTTAGATGCAGATAAGATGCCGCTTTGTGGCATAGGATTGGTCGTGCTATTCATTCTGTTAATAAGAGAGCCAAATTCCGCTTCTTCTCTAACTTGCGTATAGTTGAAGAGGGGAATTCCGCCAATTCTTGGTGTGGCAGTTCCATGGCAATTCAAACAGTTGTTGTCTATAATTGTTTTCACATCTGTATTGTATTTAACGAGTGTTACAATAGGAGTTGGATCTTCTTCCAAAGGGATTTCTGTCGTTGTACAATTTGTAGCAAATAGGCAAAAAAAGCTGACTATCAGTATCTTGTAATGGAGCGTTTTCATTTTTAAAATTCTTTAATACTCAAATATAAGCTTATTTAGCTTAAAAGTTGATTTCCTTTTCTACTTCTTTTTGGTCTCTTTTTACGACTACTTTTGTTTGATCTCCTTTTTTGTAAGTAGACAATGCACGCATATAACTCATCATATCTACCACCAAGCTATCTCCTAGTTTAATGACAATATCTCCTTTTTGAAGCCCTGCTTTTTGTGCTGGTTTATCTTCTGAAACCCCATCAATTCGCATCCCTTTTCCGTCAAATAAATAATCTGGAACAACACCAAGCCCAACTTTAAATCGTGGCGTTTCTTCACTTTCATTTTTTGTTTTTCTAAAAGCAAGTTTCCCATTGTTGTCTAAATCAGAAATAATAGCAAATAAATACTTACTGATGTTTTGCATTCCTTCATAATTTAATTTTTCTGAATCATCTCCAGGCTTATGATAATCTTCATGTTGACCAGTAAAAAAATGTAAAACAGGAATGTCTGCCAAGTAAAAACTGGTATGATCGCTTGGCCCAACACCAGATGCACGTTGTACTAGTTTAAAAACTTCATTATGCGCTTTTAGAACTTGTTTAAAAATAGGAGAGGTTCCCGTTCCATAAACGGCCAATGTTTTGTCTTCTTTTAGACGTCCTACCATGTCCATATTGATCATATAGGACACTTTTTTGATATCTAAAGTCGGGTTTTTAACAAAATAATTTGAACCTAATAACCCCATTTCTTCCCCAGAAAACGCCATAAATAAGTAGTTGTTTTTGGTGTTTTTATTTTTCAATTTTGCGGTAATATTCAGCATGACAGCAACGCCAGAGGCATTGTCATCGGCACCATTATGAATGGCTTTTATAGAATCTCTATATAATGAACCTTCGCCACCAAAACCTAAGTGGTCATAGTGGGCTCCAATAATAACGGTATTCTCTGCTTTGTTGTCTATAAAGCCCAGTACATTATTTCCTGTAATAGTTCCATCACCATTCACATCAAATTTTACCTCGCCATGCGGGTTTATCTTTGGCATAAAGGTAAACGGTTGTAAAAACCCCTTTGTTCCTTTTGGTGACAATCCCAATTCTTTAAATCTTTTTTGAATGTAGTCTGCCGCTTCTTTTTCTCCTCTAGTTCCCGTTTGCCTTCCTTCCAGTTTATCAGAAGCTAAATAAGTAACATCTTCTTGAATTCGGTTTTCTTGATTAATTTCTGGTTTACAGGAAATTAAAAAATACAAAAAGATTAAAAATAGGAGGTTTCTCATGATGATAAATATTATTTTTGCGAAGTTAATTAATAAATAAGAAAATGAAAATTGTTTACCTATTTGTATTTGCATTGATTACAATGTCATGTAAAAACGAAAAAAAAATAACCGTTACAAAATCAATAGACAAAGTTGCTGTTAATGATTCTTTAATTTACCCAGAAGAAGGACATTTTAAAAGCTTACGACAAGTAACCTTTGGAGGTGATAATGCGGAAGCTTATTGGAGTTTTGATGACAAGCAATTGGTGTTTCAGTCAAATAATAAAGGTTGGAACGTAAGTTGTGATCAAATGTTTTTAATGAATGCAGATGCGTCTTTTAAAGACAAAATGCCACCAATGATTTCAACAGGAAAAGGACGTACCACTTGTGCCTATTTCTTGCCAGATAATAAACATATCATTTACGCATCTACACATTTGGTAGACGATAATTGTCCTGATGTTCCGTTGCGTAAAAACGGAAAATACATTTGGCCGGTGTATGATAGTTTTGACATTTTTGTGGCCGATTTAGAAGGCAATATTGTAAAACAATTAACGAACGAAAAAGGGTATGATGCAGAGCCAACAGTATCACCCAAAGGAGATAAAATTGTATTTACATCGACCAGAAGTGGCGATTTAGAGTTGTACACAATGAATATTGATGGTTCTGATGTTAAACAAATCACCGATGAATTAGGGTATGATGGAGGCGCTTTTTTCTCACCAGATGGAACAAAAATCATTTTCCGTTCTTCAAGACCAAAAACACCAGAAGCGATTAAAGCCTACAAAGATTTGTTAGCTGAAGGCCTAGTAGAGCCTACAGAAATGGAGCTGTATATTTGTAATGCAGACGGTTCTGAACTTCGTCAACTTACTGATTTAGGAAATGCAAATTGGAGTCCATTTTTCCATCCTTCAGGGAAGAAAATATTATTCTCGTCTAATTTTGAAGCAGAAAGAGGTTTTCCTTTCAACTTGTATTTAATAGATCTTGATGGAAAAAACTTAGAGAGAGTAACGCACGGTGAAACGTTTGATGCTTTTCCTGTATTTTCTAACGATGGTAAAAAATTGGCTTTTTCATCAAATAGAAATAATGGAGGAGGTCGTGACACCAACTTATTCATTGCAGAGTGGCAAGATTAGTAACGCGGTTGGATTCAGTATTTTCATCAAAGTTTTTAGAAAAGAATTTTTAAGGTTGCAAGTTTGTTTTATTGCAACTTTTTTAAACCCAAAACAACTATCTTTACAGACTATTTAAGAAATCAAATTTAACAAATGAAGAACATTCGAAACTTTTGCATTATCGCACATATTGATCATGGTAAAAGTACATTAGCAGATAGATTGTTAGATTATACTGGCGCAGTAACCGATCGTGAAAAGAAAGCGCAGTTATTAGATAGTATGGATTTAGAGCGCGAACGTGGAATTACCATCAAATCGCACGCTATACAAATGGATTATACGCACAATGGAGAACAGTTTGTTTTAAACTTAATTGACACTCCTGGTCACGTAGATTTCTCATACGAAGTTTCTCGTTCTATTGCTGCCTGTGAAGGCGCATTGCTTATTGTAGATGCGGCGCAAAGTATTCAAGCACAAACCATTTCTAACTTGTACTTGGCTTTAGAGAACGATTTAACAATTATTCCAGTATTAAATAAAGTAGATTTACCTTCTGCAAATCCAGAAGAAGTAACCGATGATATTGTAGACCTATTGGGTTGTGACCCAGAAGAAGTAATTCATGCAAGTGGAAAAACTGGTTTTGGTGTTGGCGATATTATTCAAGCAATTATTGATCGAATTCCAGCTCCAAAAGGAGACCCAGACGCACCATTACAAGCGTTAATATTTGACTCTGTGTATAATTCTTATCGAGGAATTGAAACCTATTTTAGAGTTTTTAATGGAGAGATTAAAAAAGGACAACGGATTAAGTTTTTGGCAACAGATAAAGAGTATTTTGCCGATGAGGTAGGGACTTTAAAGTTAGAACAAGTTGTAAAAACATCTGTAAAAACAGGAGATGTTGGATACTTAATTACAGGGATAAAAACAGCAAAAGAAGTAAAGGTAGGAGATACTATTACAGACGCTGTCAATCCAACAAAAGAAACGATTGACGGTTTTGAAGATGTAAAACCAATGGTTTTTGCAGGAATCTATCCAGTAGATACAGAAGATTACGAAGAGTTGAGAAACTCTATGGAAAAGTTGCAGTTAAACGATGCTTCTTTGGTTTTTGTGCCAGAAAGTTCTGCTGCTTTAGGATTTGGTTTTCGTTGTGGATTTTTAGGAATGTTGCACATGGAAATTATTCAGGAACGTTTAGAACGTGAATTTAACATGACGGTGATTACGACGGTCCCCAATGTTTCGTACCACGCATATACCCGTAAAAATCCAAATGAATTAATTCTCCTAAACAATCCAACAGACTTGCCAGATCCTTCGAGATTAGATCGCGTAGAAGAGCCGTTTATCAAAGCGTCTATCATTACAAAATCGGATTTTGTAGGGCAAGTAATGAGTTTGTGTATTGAAAAACGTGGAGAAATTACCAATCAAACCTATTTAACAACAGAACGTGTTGAGTTAACTTTTGACATGCCTTTGGCAGAAATTGTCTTCGATTTTTACGACCGATTAAAAACCGTTTCTAAGGGATATGCATCATTTGATTATTCTCCAATAGGAATGAGAGAATCAAAATTGGTTCGTGTAGATATTTTATTAAATGCATCACCAGTAGATGCCTTGTCCGCATTATTACATGCCGATAATGCGTATACGATTGGGAAGAAAATTGTTGAAAAATTAAAGCAATTAATCCCAAGACAACAATTTGATATTCCGATTCAAGCTGCCATTGGTGCCAAAATTATTGCGAGAGAAACTACTAAAGCATTGCGTAAAGATGTTACTGCAAAATGTTATGGAGGAGATATTTCTCGAAAACGTAAGTTGTTAGAAAAGCAGAAAAAAGGAAAGAAAAGAATGCGCCAAGTAGGAAATGTAGAAATTCCGCAAGAAGCATTTATGGCTGTTTTAAAGTTGAATGATTAATTCAATTTTAAAAGACTATCTCATTTTAGTTTGATAAATTTACCCCAGAAATAATTTCTTTTTTTGTGGAATATAAAAATGATATAATGACCAACAAGCCGAATATTCTGATTGTGTACACAGGCGGTACCATTGGTATGGTAAAGGACTACAAAACAAAAGCATTAAAAGTTTTTGACTTTAGTCAAATTGTAGACAAAATTCCAGAATTGAAGCAATTGGATTGCCATATTGATAGTCTTTCTTTTGAAGAATTGATTGATTCTTCCAATATGAATACCCACTATTATGTGCAGATCACGGAGATTATTGAAGCAAATTATGAAAAATATGATGGTTTTGTAATTTTAACAGGATCGGATACCATGTCTTATATTTCGTCGGCCATTAGTTTTATGTTCGAAAATCTACAGAAACCCATTATTTTTACGGGGTCGCAATTGCCGATTGGAGATTTGCGAACCGATGCAAAAGAAAACCTGATAACCACCATTGAAATAGCAGCCGCAAGAAAAAATGGCAAACCCATAATTTCTGAAGTCTGTTTATACTTTGAATACAAATTATACAGAGCCAACAGAACTACAAAAATAAATGCAGAACAGTTTGAAGCATTTACTTCTATGAATTACCCGCCATTGGCAGAAAGTGGTGTGCATTTAAATTTCAACGAGCATCTATTACATTCTCAGAAAGATACAGCAGAAAAGTTAGTTGTTAGAAAAAAATTGGACACCAATATCGTTATCTTAAAGTTATTTCCTGGAATTACAAAAAATGTTATTGAGAGTATCCTAAACATAAAAGATTTAAAAGGAATTGTTCTAGAAACCTATGGCGCAGGAAATGCACTGACTCAAGCATGGTTTATAAATTTATTAAAGGTAGCTATCCAGAATGGCATACTAATTGTTAATGTAACTCAGTGTGTAGGAGGCAGTGTCATTTTAGGGCATTATGATACAAGTGTCGCATTGAAAGAAATTGGAGTTGTTAATGGGAAAGACATCACAACAGAAAGCGCCATTGCGAAGTTGATGTATTTGTTGGGACAAAATTTAGATGTAAAGTCCTTTAAGGTATTCTTTGAGAGGTCTTTACGGGGAGAAGTTTCTTGAGAGGTTAGTAGAAAAGATGCCAATTTTTAAAAGAGAATTTTTATGAATTGATTTTAAAACTGATTTTTCCTATTAATTCTTTATAAAAACCTTTCATTTTTTTTTAAATGCTCAACATTTTTTTGTTAATTGCCCCTTCTAAATAACGATTTCGTTAAAAATGTATTTTTAAAGCAACAAGCCTTAAGAAACACTTCAAAATTTGTTTTTTTAGAGTGAAATTTTATATCTTGAAACCCCTTAACTATTAAAAATTAATTATAACAAAGATGAAAAAAGTAGTAAATTTCCTAACTGTCGCAGGATTTATGTTTTTTGGAGCTATTCAATCAACTTTTGCACAAGGAGCAGTCACAGAAGAAAGAACTTTTCACCAAGAATTAAAACAACGTTTTATTGAAGGTGACCCACAATTTATGGGAATTGTATTGGTAGCCTTAATTTTAGGTTTGGCAATTGCAATTGAAAGAATTATCTATTTAAACATGGCAACAACAAACACTAAGAAATTAGTTGCAAGTGTTGATGAAGCATTAAGCTCTGGTGGAGTAGAAGCTGCAAAAGAAGTTTGTAGAAATTCAAAAGGACCTGTAGCATCTATCTTTTACCAAGGTTTAGATAGAGTAGATGAAGGAATTGACGCAGCAGAAAAAGCAGTCGTTTCTTATGGAGGTGTACAAATGGGACAATTAGAGAAAAATGTTTCATGGTTGTCTTTATTTATCGCTTTGGCTCCGATGCTTGGTTTCATGGGAACTGTAATTGGTATGATTAAAGCATTTGATATGATTGCAGTAGCAAACGACATCTCTCCAGGGGTAGTTGCTGTAGGTATTAAAGTAGCACTTTTAACAACGGTATTTGGTTTGGTAGTAGCTATTATCTTACAAATTTTTTATAATTATATCGTATCTAAAATAGATAGTATCGTTAATAATATGGAAGACGCTTCTATATCATTAATTGATTTGTTAGTAAAATATAAAAAATAATTATCATTATGAAAGATAATAATTTAGCAAAATATTTAAGTATATTCATAGCCCTTGTAGCTCTTGTAGGCGCCATTCTTTTCATTAGAGTTTTTATGGAAGATGTTGACGCTTTAGAGAATGATGCAACGGTACAAGCAAGTGTTGTAAACCCAATCGTATTTTTTTCAGCGGGTTTATTATACGCAGCTATTGCAATTGCAATAGTGCTTTCGTTATGGAGTATGATAAAGAATCCTCAAAATCTTAAGAAGATGGGATTAGGATTAGGACTTTTAGCTGTTGTATTGGTAATTTCTTATTCAATTGCAGACAGTAATGCAGTACTTGACACACAAGGACTTGTTCTAGAGGGCGGTGACGCAGGTACAGCAATCAACAAATGGGTTGGTACAGGTATTTGGTTTAGCATGGCTTTAGGTTTAGTGGCAAGTTTGTTTTTTGTATACGACTTAGTTAAAGGATTAATAAAATCATAAATTATGGCAAGAAGAGAGACTCCAGAAATTAATGCAGGCTCAATGGCAGATATTGCTTTCTTGTTATTGATTTTTTTCTTAGTAACCACAACCATGAATGTGGATTCAGGTATTTCAAAGAAATTATCAGAAAAACCACCAGCAGATTATGTTCCTCCCGTTATTAAGGAGAAAAACATCTTTGAAGTGAACATTAACAGAAATAATGAGCTTTTAGTAGAAGGCGAAAGAATGGATGTGAAAGAACTTAAAGAAGCTGCGATCAAGTTCATAGACAATGGTGGAGGCGAAGGTAAGTTGGTAGATGGTGTATCTACTGGACCTTGTGATTACTGTAAAGGAGAGAAGAGCATTACGTCTTCCGATCACCCGAACAAAGCCATTATATCTGTACAAAGTGATCGAGGAACTGACTATGGTACATATATGATTGTACAAAATGAGTTACTTCGTGCTTATACAGAGTTAAGAAATACATTATGTCAAGAACGTTATAGAATGTCTTATACAGAGCTAGAAAAGCTTTACAAGGATGATAAAAATAACTTGGAGCTAAAGGGAAAATTAGAGGCTATAAAAACAGCATATCCTCAAATTATTTCTGATGCAGAGCCAACATCGGCAAACTAATTTTAAAATTTAACACGTATGTCTAAATTTAAAAAAAGAAAAAAAGGGATTCCTGCAGTAAATACTGCAGCCTTACCAGATATCGTTTTTATGCTATTGTTCTTCTTTATGGTTACAACAACCATGAGAGAAACAAGCTTACAAATTGAAGCGCCCTCTTTACCTTCTGCAACAGAAGTTAAAAAGTTGGAGCACAAAAGTTTAGTGAGTACCATCTATATTGGTAAAGCAAAAGACGCGAAGTATGGTGTTGGATACAATAAAATTCAATTAAATGATAAAATCGCTTCTGCCGATCAAGTTCCTGCATTTATTATCAATGCAAGAACCAAAGTTGCAGAAAACGAAATACCATTTATGACAACTTCTATCAAAGCAGACAAACAATCAAGTGTAGGTACTATTATTGACATTCGATTGAAATTAAGAGATGTAAATGCGCTTAAAGTTAGTTATTCAACCAACACGGGTTCGGATATTAAGTAAGTCACCTTATTTTTATAAAAAAAAGCAATCCTATTCTAGGGTTGCTTTTTTTTTGTGATTATTTTTGCCTTTATTTATGGAATCGAAAACATGAAATATTGTACCTTACCTATTCGTTTTAAAATTATGAATAAACTTGTAACTGTTCTTTTTCTACTTTGTTCAATAACTACATTCGCCCAAAAAGATTCCTTAAATATTGGCGACCGGTATGCAGAGGATCAAATTTATATGGCTGTTACCTACAATACAATGAACGAGCAGCCAAGTTTAATTACAAAAAGTGGGTTTTCTTATGGATTGTCAACAGGTTTTATAAAAGATATCATTCTTAATAAAAACGGGACCTTCTCCTTAGCACTCGGTCTTGGCTATGGTTTTGATTTTTATAATCATGAATTAAAAGTGGAGGAATTAAATAATATTACGATATTTTCTGCAGACAATACGTTAACCTCAAGTACCTATTCTTCCCATAATTTAGAAGTTCCATTCGAATTTCGATGGAGAACATCTACGGCAAATAAATACAAGTTTTGGCGAATTTATACAGGAATTAAATTTCTCTATAATTTTTCAAATAGTTTTGAACATATAGATATCAATGAGATTAAAACAACCTATTCTTCGATTACTGCTTATAACAAACTACAATATGGGCTCACACTATCTACAGGATATGATGCTTTTAATTTTCATGTTTTTTATGGATTGTCCCCTATCTATAAAGACGCTAAGATTAGCAACGAAGTGATAGATAGCAAAGTCCTGAAATTTGGATTGATTTTCTATTTCTTATAGGAAACAATAGACGCCAATTTGCGATACAATTCCAAAGAAAAAACCCAAGTATACCTCTTTGGGCGTATGTGCTTTTAAATGCAATCTAGAACTTGCCAAAAGTCCAGAAAACAAGATGAGTAGAAGTAATATGGGCGTTACTGTAGTCAAGTATTCTATGGTCATCATCATAAAAAAACCTACTAGACTTCCCATAGATAGTAAATGCAAACTCATCTTTATATTGAATATCGAAAATAAATATATAATGATCAATCCGAATGATGTTCCGTAAAACAACATTCCAAAATCTCTATAAATAGCAGTTCTAAGTAATATGTTTCCTAAAACGGTAAAGAGTAATATCATTAAAAATAGTGGAATCTTTCGCTCTTTAATAGTGTGCATTTTAAATGACTGTATTAGTTTCAGCCCTTTTAGTAAAATCAAAATTCCTAGTGGTACTAAATAAGTAGTTGTGAAGATGAAGCCAATAATAAAGAATTGCTGTTCTCTATTTATCGAGCTGGGAAGTATTAATAAGTATAGAATTGCACCAATAGTGGGCAATACAATTGGGTGTAATAGGACCGATACTAGTTTCTGAAATTTCACTAAATTTCCTTTCGTAAACGAGCAACGGGTAGCTCTAATTGTTCTCTGTATTTTGCAATCGTTCTTCGTGCAATAGGATATCCTTTCTCTTTTAAAATAATGGCTAACTTTTCGTCTGTCAATGGTTTTCGTTTGTCTTCCTCGGTAATCACGGTTTCAAGAATTTTCTTAATTTCTTTGGTAGACACCTCTTCCCCTTGATCGTTTTTCATAGATTCAGAGAAGAATTCTTTAATTAATTTTGTACCATAAGGTGTTGACACATATTTGCTATTTGCAACGCGAGAAACGGTTGAGATATCCATTTGTATTTGATCAGCAATATCTTTTAAAATCATTGGTTTCAACTTGCGTTCATCCCCAGATAAAAAATAGTCAAGTTGATAGTGCATTATCGTGTTCATGGTTACCAATAAGGTTTGCTGCCGTTGTTTAATCGCGTCAATAAACCATTTTGCAGCATCTAACTTTTGTTTGATGAAAAAGACTGCATCTCTCTGAGATTTACTTTTTGAAGTAGCTTCTTGATACCCTTTCAGCATATTGTTGTATTCTCTTGAAACATGTAATTCTGGTGCATTTCTGGAGTTCAATGACAAGTCCAATTCACCGTCTAAAATTTTGATTGAAAAATCAGGAACAATTTGTTCGGCAATTTTATTGTTCCCTGCATAAGAGCTTCCCGGTTTTGGATTTAGCTTTGAAATTTCAATAGTTACCGCTTTCAATTCTTCTTCGGAAATAGAAAATTTTTCCTGAAGTTGGCGATAATGTTTTTTTACGAAATGATCAAATGCAGTCTCTAAAATTTCAGTAGATAAGCTTCGAATGACTGTTTTTTCTTTCCCCTTTAATTGAATGATTAAGCACTCTTTTAAGTCTCTTGCACCTACGCCAATTGGATCTAAAGTGTGTACGACCGTTTTTAAAATTGTGATTACTTTTTCTGCGGTTGTAAAAACATTAGCTGTAAAGGCCAAATCGTCTACCAAGTCTAAAATATCTCTTCTTATATACCCGCTGTCGTCAATACTACCTACTAAAAATTCTGCAATTATGCGCTCTTCTTCATCTAAGCGAAAGGTGTCCAATTGGGACTTTAAAGATTGATGAAATGTAATACCGGCTGCATAGGGTACGTTCTTTTCCTCGTCGTCTGCGGAGTAATTATTTGCTTGTGTTTTGTAACTAGGAATATCATCATCACTTAAATACTCATCGATATTGATGTCTTCAGTATCGATATTTTCAGTGCTAGTGTCATCATATTCATCCTCTAAAGTCTCGTCAAAAGACTCAGGTTCTTCCTTTCCAGTATCTAAAGCAGGATTCTCTTCTATTTCTTGTTTTATACGTTCTTCAAAAGCTTGTGTTGGCAATTGAATTAGCTTCATCAACTGAATTTGTTGTGGAGATAATTTTTGTAAGAGTTTATAATGTAAACTTTGCTTTAACATACATTAAAGATACAATAATCTATTTAAAATTCTGCATTTTGTGGCGTTCTTGGAAATGGAATTACATCTCTAATATTACTCATGCCTGTTGTAAATTGAACTAATCTTTCAAATCCTAAGCCAAAGCCAGAATGAACTGCTGTACCAAATTTACGGAGATCTAAATACCACCAAAGTTCTTTTTCATCAATATCCAATGCTTTCATTTTTTCAACTAAAACATCGTAACGCTCTTCACGCTGCGCACCACCAGCAATTTCGCCAATTCCTGGAAATAAAACATCCATGGCTCTTACTGTTTTTCCATCATCATTTAAACGCATATAAAATGCTTTAATATCTGCAGGATAGTCAAATAAAATCACAGGACATTTGAAATGTTTTTCAACTAAGAAACGTTCGTGTTCAGATTGTAAATCTGCTCCCCATTCATTAATTAAGTATTTAAATTTTTTCTTTTTATTTGGCTTGCAATTTCTTAAAATATCGATTGCTTCTGTGTAAGAAACACGTTTAAAGTTATTGTCAACTACAAAACGAAGCTTTTCTAATAAAGACATTTCGCTTCTTTCTGCTTGTGGTTTTGTTTTGTCTTCTTGCGTTAAACGATTGTCTAAAAAGTCTAAATCGTCTTTGCAGTTTTCTAAAACATAGGTTAAAACAGCTTTTATAAAGTCTTCAGACAAATCCATGTTTCCATCCAAATCCATAAAAGCAACTTCGGGCTCAATCATCCAAAATTCTGCTAAGTGACGCGTAGTATTAGAGTTTTCTGCTCTAAATGTAGGGCCAAACGTATAAACTTTACCCAATGCCATTGCGTAGGTTTCTGCCTCTAATTGTCCAGAAACAGTAAGGTTTGTTTCTTTTCCGAAGAAATCTTGCGTGTAATCAATTTTTCCATCTTCAGTTAAAGGAGCCTTATTGTCTTCAAATGTGGTCACTTTAAAAATTTCTCCCGCACCTTCAGCATCCGAACCAGTAACAATTGGAGTATTTACATAATTAAATCCGTTTTCTTGAAAGTATTTGTGCACCCCAAAAGACAAGGCAGATCGCACTCTCATTACGGCACTAAAGGTGTTTGTTCTTACCCGTAAATGTGCATTCTCTCTTAAGAATTCGAAACTGTGTTTTTTAGGTTGAATTGGGTATTCATCAGGGTTTGAATCTCCCAAAATTTCGACCTCAGCAACTTGCACTTCTAAAGATTGTCCTTTTCCTTGACTCTCTGATAATGTTCCTTTTATTGCAACAGCTGCACCCGTTGTAATTCTTTTTAAGAGGTCCCCAGAAGTGTTTTCGAAATCGATAACACATTGTATGTTTTTAATTGTAGATCCATCATTTACAGCAATAAAACGATTGCTTCTAAAAGTTCGTACCCAACCTTTTATTGTTACTTCTTGTAAAATTGTACCCGATTCTAAGATCTTGGCAATGTTGCTTTCTATCATCTTTCTAAAATATTATACACACGAATGAACTCCTATAAATAAAGGCACAAATATACTTTTTTTGAAGGAAATTTAAGTATTAAATGTTGCTCTTTAAACAGGCGGGTTACTTGTCTTCTTTCTTAGTTTTTTGAGATGGAGGGAAAATTCGCATCGATGGCTCTTTAAATACTTTTTTGTTCGCTATTTTCTTCTCAAAAGTTAATAACAGAGAGGGTAGTAATATTAAATTTGACACCATTGCTAAAAGAAGCGTTACAGAGACTAGTCCTCCAAGTGCAATTGTACCTCCAAAACTTGATAAAGTAAATACGAGAAACCCAAAAAATAATACGATAGAAGTATAAAACATGCTGACTCCAGTTTCCTTTAATGCAGCATAGACAGAAGGTTTCACTTTCCATTTGTTGGCAAGTAATTCTTGCCTGTATTTTGCTAAAAAATGAATGGTGTCATCTACTGATATTCCAAAAGCAATACTAAAAACTAAGATGGTTGAAGGTTTTATTGGAATATTAAAATAGCCCATTAAACCAGCAGTAATTAGTAATGGCAAGATGTTCGGTATCAACGAAATTAAAATCATTTGAGGAGATCGAAACATCCAAGCCATGAATAATGCAATTAGCAATATTGCTAATGAGAGTGAGATGACTAAATTGGTGATTAGAAAGTTGGTTCCTTTTATAAACACAAGTGCCTTTCCTGTAATCGATACAGAATATTTTTCTGAAGGAAATTCCTTGTCTATAACTGCTTTGAGTCGTTTTTGTATGACATCCATTTTGTCCGTACCAATATCCTTCATAAACGTTGTGATTCTTGCAAAACGACCAGTAGAGTCCACAAATGTTTTTAGCATGCTCGCATCGCTATTTGAATTTTTGGTATAGGCAAAAATATAACTTTGTTCCTGTCCAGTTGGCAATTGGTAGTACTTTGGATTTCCTTTGTAGTACGCCTGTTTTGAGTATTTCACTAGATTTACTACAGAAATAGGTTTCGATAGTTCTGGAAACATTTCTATTGCCTCATTAATTTTATCCATCTTTTTAAGTACAGATAATTTCATGACACCTTTGTCTTTTTTGGTGTCAATTAAAATTTCTAATGGCATGATGCCTCCAAACTCTTTTTCAAAAAATTTAATGTCTTTGTAAAACTCCATGCTTTTGGGCATGTCTTCAATGAGACTCCCAGAAACTCTAATTTTATAAACACCAATAATGCTTATGATAATGATGAGTACAGTTGCAAAATAGACGGTAATTCTGTGGTGTTTCACCATTTTCTCCATCCAGTTTACTACGTTTTCAATCCACTTTGTTTCAAGATGACTTAAATGCTTCTTTTTTGGAAGCGGCATAAAACTATATAAAACCGGTACAATTAACAATGCCAAAATAAATATACTGATGATGTTTACCGAAGCCAAAATACCAAATTCACGCAATAGTTTACTGTCTACAAAAACAAACGTAGCAAAACCAGATGCGGTAGTAATGTTGGTCATTAATGTCGCATTCCCAATTTTAGTAATAACACGTTGTAAAGCTTTTGCTTGTTGTCCGTGTTTTTTAATTTCTTGCTGGTATTTGTTTATTAGGAAAACTGCATTAGGCACACCAATAACAATGATTAAAGGCGGAATCAATGCAGATAAAACAGTAATTTCATATCCAAACCATCCAATAAATCCAAAGGCCCAAACAACCCCAATTATAACTACAAAAAGTGTGATAAAAGTGGCTCTAAAAGAACGGAAAAAGAAAAAGAAAATGAGGGCAGTTATTGCCAATGCACCTCCAACAAAAAGTTGCATTTCATCTTTTATGTTTTTAGCGTTTAAAGTTCTTATGTAAGGCATTCCAGAAACGCGAACATCCAGGCCTGTTTCTTTTTCAAACTGTTCTATGGTCGGTTTTAGATAGTTAAAAATAAATTCTCTACGTGCTTTGGTGTTTATGATTTCTTTTTTAATATAAATGGCCGTTTGCAACGTACCTGTTTCCTTGTTGTATAACAAATTGTCATAAAAAGGAAGTTTTTCAAAAAGTTGTTTTTTAATGGCTAGAACTTCTTTTTCGGTTGTTGGATCTTTTTCATATAAAGGTTCTAAAACAAACCTTCTGTTTTTTGTGTCTTTCTTTAGTTTTTGAACATCTGCAATAGAAACTGTAAAGTCAATTTCTTCTCGATCGTCAAACTTATCAACTAAATTATTCCACGCATTAAATTTTTCAGGGTTAAAAATTGTTGGGTCTTTTACACCGAGGATCACTAAGTTTCCTTCTTCTCCAAAAATTTCTAAGAACTTATTGTATTCTAAATTTGCTTTGTGGTTTTCTGGTAGTAGATTTGCTTCTGTATATGAGAATTTCATATACTTCATTTGTGAAGCTAAAAAAGCAGTAATACCTGCAATGATAATTAAAACTAGGTATCGGTTTCGTAAGATGATACTCGCAACTTTTGTCCAGAAATTCATTAAAAATTTTTGTACAAAGGTAACGAAATTTGTAGAAGTGTTTTTAACAAAAAAAGGAGCGTTTTTAAAAACACTCCTTTTATATATGCCTAAATTCGATTACACAGTCATGATTTCTTTTTCCTTAATAGAAAAGGTTTCATCGATTTCTTTCACAAAAGAATCTGTTAATTTTTGAACATCAGCTTCTGTATCTTTTTTTAGATCATCAGCGATGTCTGTTTTTTTTATTTCGTTGTTTGCTTCTTTACGTACATTTCTAATTCCTACTTTCGCATGTTCAGCTTCAGCTTTTGCTTGTTTGGATAAATCACGTCTTCTTTCTTCTGTTAAAGGAGGAACGTTGATTAAAATGACATCACCATTATTCATTGGATTGAATCCAAGATTGGCATTCATAATTGCTTTTTCTATTTCTTGTAACATGTTTTTTTCCCAAGGTTGTATTGAAATGGTACGTGGATCTGGGGTGCTTACATTTGCAATTTGACCCAAAGGAGTCAGAGCTCCGTAATAATTTACCTTTACATTACCTAACATTGCTGGGGTTGCTTTACCAGCTCTAATAGTACGTAATTCTTTTACTAAGTGTGCTAAGGCACTATTCATTCCTTCTTTGGCACTGTCTAAAATAAATTCAATTTCTTCGTTCATCTTTGGAAAATTTTAAAGAGTATGTTTTTTAATTTCTAACGATCGTCCCGATGTTTCCTCCAGAAATTAATTTCAGTAAATTTCCATTGGTATTCATATCAAAAACGATGATGGGTAATTTGTTTTCTTCACTCAATGTAAATGCGGTCATGTCCATTACTTTCAATCCTTTATCGATAACTTCTTTAAAGCTAATGGTTTCGTATTTTATGGCATTTTCATCTTTTTCTGGATCTACATTGTAAATTCCATCAACACGAGTTCCCTTTAAGATGGCATCAGCATTCACTTCAATAGCTCTTAAAACAGCAGCAGTATCTGTTGTGAAATAAGGGTTTCCAGTACCAGCCCCAAAAATAACTACGCGCTTTTTTTCTAAATGACGAATCGCTTTTCTTTTAATATAAGGTTCTGCAATTTCCTTAATTTCTAATGCGGTTTGTAAACGTGTAATGACTCCTTCATCCTCTAGCGCACTTTGCAGTGCTAGACCATTGATACAGGTAGCTAACATGCCCATATGATCTCCCTGCACGCGATCCATGCCATTGGCTGCACCTGCTACACCTCTAAAAATATTTCCACCGCCAATTACAATGGCAACTTCGACACCTTGGTTTACAACTTGTTTTATTTCTTTAGCGTATTCAGCTAGACGTTTTGGGTCTATTCCGTATTGTCGTTCGCCCATTAAGGCTTCTCCACTTAATTTTAAAAGAATTCTTTTGTAGTGCATAGTGTTATTGAAAGTTATGCTAAATTACGTTTTTTTTTTGATTTTCTTTTTTTTTGAAATAAAAAAACCTCGCAATTAATTGCGAGGTTTTGAATTATGTTAAAAAGGAATGTTTATCCTAAAGTAACTCTTTTGAAGCCACTTACAGAAACATCACCATACGTTTTAACGTATGCTGCAACATTTTTCTTTTCGTCTTTGATAAATGCTTGATCTAACAAACACTGCTCAGTATCTAAAGTAGTGTTGTCTGAAATGAATCTTTCCATTTTTCCTGGTAAGATACGATCCCAAATTTGTGCTGGTTTCCCTTCTGCTTTTAATTCTGCTTTTGCAGCTTCTTCAGCTTCTGCCATTACCGCATCAGACAATTGAGACATAGAAATGTATTGAGGAACATTTTTCAATGTTTTCCCTAATCTTCCCAATTCAATATTATCTTTTTCGATAACTGCAATTCTTGCTTCAGTTTCCGCAGCAACAAATGCTGGATCAAAATCTTTATAAGATAATGAAGTAGCTCCCATAGAAGCAACTTGCATAGCAACGTCTTTTGATAAAATAGCTGCGTTTTCTACAGCATTTGATAAACCTACCAATGCAGCAATTTTACCAATGTGTGTATAAGCACCTACATAAGAAGCTTCTAGTCTTTCGAAAGAAGTGATTTCTAATTTCTCACCAATTACACCTGTTTGTTCAATTAATTTGTCTGCAACAGTCATTCCTCCAAAATCAGCAGCTAAGAAAGATTCCTTATCTGTGTGATTTAAAGCGATGTCTGCAAACTGACCACCTAATGCTACAAATGAATCATTTTTACCTACAAAATCAGTCTCACAAGCTAAAACAATGGCAACACCAAAAGTATTGTCTCCGTTTATTCTTGTTACAGCAACACCTTCAGTAGAATCTCTATCTGCTCTCTTTGCTGCAATTTTCTGACCTTTTTTACGTAAAACATCAATTGCTTTATCGAAATCTCCAGCCGCTTCTATTAATGCCTTTTTACAGTCCATCATTCCAGCCCCTGTTGCTTCTCTTAATTTTTTAACATCAGCAGCACTAATCTTTACTGGTTCCATGTTATCTTATTTTTTAAAGTTGTACTTATTTTGTTTCTTCCGTAGGAATATCTGCTTTTACTTCTTCCGCTTTTGGAGCTTCTTTCGTTTCTGCTTTTACTTCTTTCGCCTTTGGAGCTTTTGCCTCTTTTACTTCCTTTACTTCTTCTGCTTTTGGAGCTTCTTTCGATTCCACTGCAGCTTCTGTTTTTGGAGCTTCTTTCGTTTTGTCTTTGTCTGCTTTTCTGCTAGACAAACCTTCTGCGATTGCATCTGTAACGTGAGATAATACTCTTTCGATAGATTTAGAAGCATCATCATTTGCTGGAATTACATAATCTACTAATCTAGGATCAGAGTTTGTATCTACCATTGCAAAGATTGGGATATTTAGTTTTTGAGCTTCTGCAACAGCAATGTGCTCTTTCTTAATATCTACAACAAATAAAGCGCCTGGTAAACGAGTCATATCTGAAATAGAACCTAAATTCTTTTCCAATTTCTCTCTCTGACGATTGATTTGTAACTTCTCTCTTTTTGACAATGCATCAAAAGAACCATCCAACTTCATTCTATCAATAGTAGCCATTTTCTTAACAGCTTTACGAATAGTCACAAAGTTTGTTAGCATTCCACCGGGCCATCTTTCAGTAATGAAAGGCATGCTTACAGCTTTTGCTTTTTCAGCAACGATATCTTTTGCTTGTTTTTTTGTTGCAACGAATAAAATTTTACGTCCAGAGTTTGCGATTTTTTGCAAAGCGTCAGCACTTTCTTCAATTTTTGCAGCAGTTTTATATAAGTCAATGATGTGAACACCATTACGCTCTGTATAAATATAAGGAGCCATGTTTGGATTCCACTTTCTAGTTAAGTGACCAAAATGTACTCCATTTTCTAATAATTCTTGAATGTTTACTTTTGCCATTTTTTTAAATGTGTTTACTTTCTGTTTTGTATCAATAAATAAGTAGTCTTTCGAGTCTTATCCATTTAGATGCTAAACTGTTTAATATTAAATATGTGTAATAATAACAGTTCCCAAAAACATAATCCTGAACTTTTCGAAGGATTAACGTTTAGAGAATTGGAATTTTTTACGTGCTTTCTTTTGACCAAATTTCTTACGTT
>TARA_B110000208_G_scaffold18293_1_pt1 | contig 34680 bp, 31 predicted proteins | sample TARA_B110000208 | Tara Oceans TARA_B110000208 (sample SAMEA4397426) | marine metagenome | biome: Polar Biome; feature: [SRF] surface water layer (ENVO:00010504); material: water (ENVO:00002006), including particulate matter (ENVO:01000060) such as... | depth 5 m
AAGTGATCTCGAAATTGGCCCAAAACTCCAACCACCGAATTTTAAAAACAGCTCAAGCAGACGGGATTAGTTTTCAGTCTTCTTACTCCTATATAAATGATCCAAAATTTAAGCGAATCGGGATTTTAGAAGTTCAGTTTACACAAGACAATTCAGAAATAGAATACGAACTTAGGGAGTTTATCACCAGATTAAGCTTGGTCTATTTATTAATGTTTCTTATTGCCATTGCATTGGCTTATTTTTTGTCAAGCTATATCACCCGTTCTATAAAAACGATTTCTGATAAAATGGAGCAAACAAGATTAAACAAACGAAACGAAAAAATTATCTTAAATTCAGTAAGCTCCGAAATCTCAATTTTAGTGGATGCGTACAACAGTATGATTGATGAATTAACGGAGAGTGCTGTGAAATTAGCAAAAAGTGAGCGAGAACAAGCTTGGCGAGAAATGGCAAAACAAGTGGCACACGAAATTAAAAACCCACTAACCCCAATGCGTTTAACTGTGCAAAGTTTTGAACGAAAATTTAATCCGACCGCTGAAAATGCAAAAGAAAAATTAAAAGAATATAGCGAAACTTTAATTCAGCAAATAGATGTAATGAGTTCGATAGCCTCTGCATTTTCTGACTTTGCAAAAATGCCAACACAGAAAAGAGAGAAAATAGAAGTGATTGGTGTCGTAAAATTAGCCTTAGATATTTTTAATGAAGACTATATTTCGTATCAACATTCCGAAAAAGAACTCTTTGCCAATTTAGACAAAACACAGCTGATTCGTATTGTGACCAATTTGATAAAAAATGCAGATCAAGCTTCCCAATACACCAACAATCCAATGATTGAAGTCAAAGTTGCTTCTGAAGGAAACAATCTTAAAATTATGGTTTCCGACAACGGAAAAGGAATTTCAGACCCATTGAAAGATTTAATTTTCGAGCCAAAATTTACGACCAAAAGTAGCGGTATGGGACTCGGTTTGCCAATGATAAAAAATATCATTGAAGCCTATGATGGCTCCATTTCGTTTACATCAAAAGAAGGAAAAGGCACTATTTTTACCGTAATTTTACCCAAAGCATAATTACGTTCTCATTTTTGCGGAAGTAGAAACCTAAACACTATAAAAAATCTTCGATGTACTCAGACGGACATTTGGATTGCGAATTGTAATTTAACACCCAAGTGTCATACTGAGCTTGTTGAAGTAAGCTTGTTGAGGTAAATTTATCAAAGAGAGTCGATTACACAAATTTAAAACCAGACAGAAAATGAATTTTAATACTATTTTAGTTGAAAAAGAAAACGGACTTGCCAAAATAACCATTAACCGACCAAAGAAGTTAAACGCATTAAACAAAGAAACCATCGAAGAATTGAGTGCTGCTTTTGAAGCACTAGAAGAAGATGAAACAGTAAAAGTTGTTATGATTACTGGGAGTGGAGAAAAAGCGTTTGTAGCAGGAGCCGATATTTCTGAATTTGCAAATTTTTCTGTAAATGAAGGAGGATTTTTAGCTAAAAAAGGACAAGAAATGTTATTTGATTTCATAGAAAACTTATCAAAACCAGTGATTGCTGCTGTTAACGGATTTGCTCTAGGCGGTGGTTTAGAATTGGCCATGGCCTGTCATTTTAGAATTGCATCAGAAAATGCAAAAATGGGCTTACCAGAAGTTTCTTTAGGCGTTATTCCTGGTTATGGCGGTACACAACGGTTGCCACAACTAGTTGGAAAAGGGAAAGCGATGGAATTAATTATGACTGCTGGAATGATTTCTGCTCAAGAAGCAAAAGGATGTGGCTTGGTAAATCATGTAGTAACGCTAGAAGAACTTATGCCCTTAGCAGAAAAACTGTCGAGTAAAATCATGCGAAATTCTTCAGTTGCAATTGGTGCAGCCATAAGAGCGGTGAATGCAAATTTTGAAGATGGTGTCAATGGATATGAAGTAGAAATTGCCGAGTTTGGCGAATGTTTTGGAACCGAAGATTTCACAGAAGGTACCACGGCATTTTTAGAAAAAAGAAAAGCAAATTTTCCAGGAAGTTAAAAAAACCTTCAAGAATAGCCTTTAAACTAGTTGGAATGGAATGGGTTAAAATAAAAGTTTTTTTATTTTAACCCATTCCATTCATTATCAAATTGTTCTAAGAACTGCACCATGTAAACATGCCGTTGTGTAGCGATTTTTCGTCCAGTATTGGTATTCATTTTGTCTTTTAATAGCAATAATTTTTCATAAAAATGATTAATTGTTGGCGCATCAGAATTTTTATATTCTTCTTTTGTCATTGTTAGGTTTGGTGAAATAGCTGGATTGTACAAGGCACGGTTTTTAAAGCCCCCATAATTAAAACATCGCGCAATACCAATAGCCCCAATAGCATCTAACCGATCTGCATCTTGCACGACCTCTAGCTCTTTAGAACTGAATTTTTCTCCGTTTTTCTCCAAAGAGTTCTTATAAGAAATGTGTTGTATGATTTTTACAACATGCGATATCATTTTTGTATCTACTTTTTGACTAATTAGAAATTTGCTGGCTTTTTTAGGGCCAATTGTTTCATCACCATTATAAAACTTAGGATCTGCAATGTCATGTAAAAGAGCCGCCAATGAAACCACTAAAGCATCAACACTCTCATCTTTTGCAATTAAAAGGGTGTTTTTAAATACACGGTCAATATGAAACCAATCGTGTCCTCCTTCGGCATCTTTAAGTTCCTTTTTCACAAAAGTAATTGTGTTGTTAATAATTGTTGCTTCATGCATCTTTTAAAACTTGTTTTTTAGGGTTGCTTTTATTTTTTTTACATCTTGTACAAGGTATACTTGCATTGGAAGAAAACATAAAGGAAGTAAACTGCTATTAAAAGAAAACCCTTCTTTATAGATGTTGAATCCTGCAAGAAGAAAGAGTAATAAGATAATAATTCCATGAATTACCAACACCAATTGTTGTTTTTTTAACTTCTTAAGAAGCCCCTCTTTCGTATCGTTTTCATTTTGAGACATCATCATTAATTTTTTATAAAAATAAAAAAACCACGCATAATTGCGTGGTTTTGGACTATTCTTTTTTTAAATTAAAGGTGCTTAACAAAACTCGTCATATGCTTGCGCTAAATTTTGAGCAATCATTTGTGCAGAACGACCTTCAATATGATGACGCTCTAACATGTGTACTAAATTACCATCTTTAAATAATGCCATTGCTGGAGAAGATGGAGGAAATGGAATCATAAACTCTCTTGCTTTTTGTGTAGATTCTTTTTCTACACCTGCAAAAACAGTCGTTAAGTTTGTGGGGGTTTTCTCTGCACCCAAAGAAGCAATTGCTCCGGGTCTTGCAGTTCCTGCTGCACAACCACAAACAGAATTTACCACGACTAAGGTTGTTCCTTTTTTTGCCAATGCATTTTCAACATCTTGGCCTGTATATAATGCTTCAAAACCTGCGTTGATTAACTCATCTCGCATTGGTTTTACTAATTCTTCTGGATACATAATTTTAAATATAAATTCAGCCACAAAGATACTATTTTTTAACACCGCAATCAAATAGATGTACAGAAGTTGTTTTTATAAGTGCATCAATAAAATTGATGTTATGAATGATCTCTTAGGAGTTTTTATTAAATGAATGAGGTTTCTCTTATATTTGACAAAATTATAAAAAGAGATATGGGAAGTTTTTCAAAATGGCTAGGAGCAGGTTTAGGTTTTACCTTAGGAGGGCCAATAGGGGCTGCAGTTGGTTTTGCTTTAGGGAGTTTTGTGGATGGTTTTAGTGCAGAAGATCTTACAAAAGAACAACAATACAGACAAGGTGGTCGTGTAAATACACATCCGGGAGATTTTGAAATTAGTTTATTGGTATTGGCATCCATTATTATAAAAGCAGATGGGAAAGTAGATACAAAAGAACTTGACTTTGTGAGAGCTCAGTTTGTAGGAATGTATGGCAAAGAAAATGCGAATAATGCCTTTTTGTTGTTTAAAGGGGTCATGAAAAAACAAATTTCGGCACGGCAAGTTTGTATACAAATAAGACAACACATGCCTCACGCTTCCCGTTTACAATTGCTTCACTTCTTGTTTGGAATTGCAAAGGCCGACGGGCAGGTAGCAGAAGTTGAGGTTGCAGAAATTAAAAAGATAGCAGGCTATTTATACATTAATCCTTCCGATTTTGAATCGATTAAGGCAATGTTTTACAATGCTTCGGAAAACAACTATAAAATTTTAGAGATTCCAAAATCGGCAACCAATGATGAGGTAAAAAAAGCCTACCGTAGAATGGCTAAAAAATACCATCCAGATAAAGTACAAGATTTAGGAGCTGCGCATTTAAAGGGGGCCAAAGAAAAGTTTCAAAGTATCCAGTCTGCCTATGAAGAAATTAAAGCAAGTCGCGGACTTTAACACATCGAATAAATGAATTTTATCGTTTTGTAACTTCGTTACAAACAAACTCAAAAAATTACAAGAAAATCCTTAATTTCGCATTCTTATAAGAAAAGATAGAAAATGAGCGCGAAATTCCCTGAATATAAAGGACTTGACTTACCAACCGTAGCAGAAGAAATGCTACACTATTGGGAAGAAAATAACATCTTCGAAAAAAGTGTTACTACTAGAGAAGGCAAAGAACCCTATGTTTTTTTTGAAGGGCCTCCTTCTGCAAACGGATTGCCAGGTGTTCACCATGTTTTAGCACGTACGATTAAAGATATTTTTCCTCGTTATAAAACCATGAAAGGGTTTCAAGTGAAGCGTAAAGCGGGTTGGGATACTCATGGATTGCCTATTGAATTGGGAGTAGAAAAAGAACTTGGAATTACAAAAGAAGATATTGGAAAGAAAATTTCGGTAGAAGACTACAACGCTGCCTGTAGAAAAGCAGTCATGCGATATACCCATATTTGGAACGATTTAACTCAGAAAATGGGCTATTGGGTAGATATGGACGATCCGTACGTTACCTACGAACCAAAATACATGGAGTCTGTTTGGTGGTTGTTGAAAGAGATTTATAACAAAAAATTAATCTACAAAGGATATACCATTCAGCCTTATTCTCCAAAGGCAGGAACGGGCTTAAGCTCACACGAGCTCAATCAACCAGGGACCTATCAAGATGTAACAGATACCACCATTGTTGCACAATTTAAAACCATCGAAAATACCCTTCCCGATTTTTTACAAAATCAAGGAGCGGTTTATTTCCTTGCTTGGACTACCACACCGTGGACATTGCCAAGTAATACTGCCTTAACGGTGGGCCCAAAAATTGAATATGTTTTAGTGGACACCTTCAATCAATATACCTTTGAACCCACCAAAGTGGTGTTGGCAAAAAAGTTAGTTGAAAAGCAGTTTGGCGGAAAAAATAATTTTCAGGTAGCAACTTCGCAAGAATTATCTAGTTATAATTCTGGAGATAAAAAGATTCCTTTTTACGTTGTTAAAGAATTTGTTGGGAAAGATTTAGTCGATATTAAATACGAACAAATCATAGATTATGGTTGTGAATTTGAAAACAAACAAGATGCTTTTAGAGTGATTGCAGGAGATTTTGTGACCACAGAAGATGGAACCGGAATTGTACATACAGCACCTACTTTTGGAGCCGATGATGCTTTGGTTGCAAAACAGGCTGTTCCCGAAATTCCACCTTTATTGGTGAAAGATGAAAACGACAATTTGGTGCCCTTAGTAGATTTACAAGGAAGGTTTAGACCAGAAGTTACCGAATTTGCAGGAAAATACGTAAAGAACGAATACTATCCAGAAGGAGAAGCGCCAGAAAAATCAGTAGATGTAGAGTTGGCCATTAAATTAAAAACAGAAAACAAAGCCTTTAAGGTTGAAAAATACAAGCACAGTTATCCAAATTGTTGGAGAACCGACAAGCCTATTTTATATTACCCATTAGATTCTTGGTTTATTAAAGTAACGGATGTAAAAGATAGAATGCATTCTTTAAATAAAACTATTAATTGGAAACCAGCATCTACTGGAACAGGTCGTTTTGGAAACTGGCTGGCAAATGCAAACGATTGGAATTTATCGCGTTCTCGTTATTGGGGGATTCCATTACCAATTTGGAGAACAGAAGATGGTAAAGAAGAAATTTGTATTGGTTCTGTGAAAGAATTGAAAGAGGAGATGCTACGTGCCGTAGATGCGGGTATCATGAGCGAAGATATTTTTTCAAGCTTTGAGATTGGAAATATGTCTGAAGCAAACTATGCTAAAATAGACTTACATAAAAACATTGTGGATGAAATTGTCTTAGTTTCTCCATCGGGCCAACCGATGAATCGCGAAAGCGACTTGATTGATGTTTGGTTCGATTCAGGATCGATGCCCTATGCACAATGGCATTATCCGTTTGAAAACAAACAGAAAATCGATGAAAACGAATCTTTTCCAGCAGATTTTATTGCAGAAGGAGTCGATCAAACAAGAGGTTGGTTTTATACATTGCACGCAATAGCAACCATGGTTTTTGATTCTGTTGCCTATAAAAATGTAGTTTCTAACGGATTGGTTTTAGATAAGAACGGACACAAAATGTCGAAACGTTTAGGGAATGCCACAGACCCATTTACAACATTAGCTACTTACGGAGCAGATGCAACGCGTTGGTATATGATTTCCAATGCAAACCCTTGGGACAATTTAAAATTTGATTTGGAAGGAATCGAAGAGATAAAACGCAAGTTCTTTGGAACCCTTTACAATACCTATTCATTCTTCACATTATACACAAATATTGACGGTTTTTCATACAGCGAGGAAGACATTGCTCTAGAAAAAAGACCAGAAATAGACCGATGGGTTTTATCAGAATTACATACTTTAATTGCCAAAGTGGATAAGTTTTACGAGGCATACGAACCTACGAGAGCTGCAAGAGCGATTTCAGATTTCACACAAGACCATTTAAGTAATTGGTATGTGCGTTTAAGTAGAAGGCGTTTTTGGAAGGGAGACTATCAAACAGATAAGATTTCTGCATACCAAACCTTATATACTTGTATGGTAACCATCGCGAAACTAAGTGCACCGATTGCACCGTTTTTTATGGACAAATTGTACCAAGATTTAAATTTGGTTACTGGTAAAGAAACTTCAGAAAGTATTCACTTGGCAGATTTCCCGAAATCGGATGTACGTTTTATTAATGCTTCTTTAGAACGCAAGATGGAAAACGCACAAATCATTTCCTCTTTGGTATTGTCTTTAAGAGCGAAAGAGAAGATTAAAGTACGTCAGCCATTACAAAAAATTATGATTCCTGTTGATAATGAGCAGCAGAAAGAAGAGATTTTAGCAGTTTCAGATTTGATAAAGCATGAAGTAAATATTAAAGAAGTTCAAATTTTAGAAGACGCTGCAGACATCTTAATCAAACAAATTAAACCCAACTTTAAAGCATTGGGGCCAAAGTTTGGAAAAGAGATGCGTTTTATTGCCGCTGAGGTTCAGCAATTTACTCAAGAAGATATCAACAAAATAGAAAAATTTGGTAACATTTCCATAGAAATTAATGGAAAAGAGATAACTTTAGAGCGCGAAGATGTAGAAATATCCTCAAAAGATATTGAAGGTTGGTTGGTTGCAAATGAAGGCGGATTAACGGTTGCTTTAGATGTTACAATTACAGAAGATTTACGCAAAGAAGGTGTTGCCAGAGAATTGGTCAATAGAATTCAAAATGCTCGTAAAGACACAGGTTTAGAGGTAACAGATAAAATTAGATTGACCGTGTTAAATTTTGAAAACCTCCAAACATCAATTGAAGATAACAAAGCCTATATTATGAGTGAAACACTCACGCAAGAATTGGTTTTTGTGGATGTATTACAGGAGGGAACAGAAATAGAGTTCGACACCATTAAAAGCAGAATATTAATCGAAAAAATATAAGAATATGTCAGAGGTTAAAGTAGGATATTCAGATGAAGATTTACAAGAGTTTAAAGCACTTATTCATAAGAAAATAGAGCGTGCAGAATCAGATTTAGCGTTGTTGCAAAGTTCGTACAAGAACGATGCAAACAATGGTACCGATGATACTTCACCTTCCTTTAAGTCTTTTGATGACGGTTCTGAAGTAATGAGTCAAGAAGCAAACGTACAGTTGGCAATTCGCCAAGAAAAGTTTATTCGTGATTTAAACAATGCTTTGTTACGAATTGAAAACAAAACCTATGGTGTTTGTAGAGTTACCCGAAAACTAATTCAAAAAGAACGCTTACTTTTGGTGCCACACGCAACTTTAAGTATTGAAGCAAAACGCAAGCAATAATTTTTAAAAGCTTCCAAAATGTGGAAGCTTTTTTTAATGTATTCCTCGATTTCTATCGAAAAAAAGGCTTGTAAAAGCAAAAGACAATCCCATAGAATTTTTGTTTTAATGAAAAAGAGTAATGCATTTTTCTTCTTGTTATTCCTTTCACAAATAATTTGTGCTCAAAAAAAAGCAATAAAAAAAGTACAAACGAATGCAACTCATGTAGAGATTTCTACGTTAGGTTTAGATGATTTTGTCCTGGAAAACTCGGGCTCTGAATTTTTGGAGATCTACTTATCCGCAGAAAATCCCAGCAAACAACACATTATTTTTTCTGTTTCAGAGGCTACTGCAAAAATTGAATTTCAGATTCCAGCAATGTCTACAGAGGAACCTGTTTTTAGGAAGTTTATTACCAAAAGATTGCAAAGAGCGAGTGCAATTATTAAAATTCCGAAGAACAAAGCAGTCATTATTTTTGGAGAAGAGATCAATGTCTCAGCTAAAAGCTATGGAGGCCCTTTGGATATTTACATAGAAAAAGGACTTATAAAACTAGATACAATTCAAAAAAGAACAAAGGTAAAGTTTTATGAAGGCAGTGTCTTTGCAACTTTAAAAGCAAGGAATATCGATGTCACATCAACTCGAGGAACCATTGCTGTTAATAAAGAAATTCAACAAGAAAACTTTTATAAAAAAACAAAAAATACTTTCCAAAATTTAACAATAAGAACCACGAAAGGGAATATTTTCTTAACGACTCTTAAACCACAATAATATTCTTATTTTTGTGAACACAAAACTCAATAAAATGTCAAAAAAGACCCTGGCAATTCTTACAATTCTAATTGCAATTACTTTAGATCAAATTTTGAAAGTATATGTGAAAACACATTATGCCCTTAACGATGGTTTTGAAGTTTTTAGTTGGTTTAAAATTCATTTTGTTGAAAACAACGGAATGGCAATGGGCTGGGAATTTGGAGGTAAAGCAGGGAAATTATTTCTTACTTTATTTCGATTGGTAGCTGTTTCTGCTATTATTTATTGGCTAGCACAACATATTAAAAGAGCGACACATAATGCGGTAATTTTTGCGATTGCTTTAATCTTTTCTGGCGCAGTTGGTAACATTATAGATTCTGTTTTTTATGGTGTTATTTTTAATTCATCTGCCCACCGGGTTGCAATTCTTTTTCCTGAGGAGCCTTATGGAGAGTTGTTTTACGGTAAAGTTGTAGATATGTTTTATTTTCCTTTTATAGAAAACGCCACTTTGCCCGAGTGGATTCCCTTTATAGGAGGAGATAATTTCACTTTTTTTCAGTACATTTTTAACCCAGCAGATGCTTTTATTAGTATTGGTGTAGTGCTCCTTTTTATCTATAGTAAAAAGGCATTTCCAAAAGAAGAGACAACAATCGTGGAATAAGTTTGCAACTAATTTAAGATGTAAATAAGCGTATTTGACTTACACAATAACCGCTAATTTTAACATTTTAGCGGACAACATTTTCTAGTAGATCCAAGAACTACTGTATTAAAATGTGTATTTTCGTTACATGTCAGCATCTTTAGAACTTCAATTAAAAACCTTGCCAGAATCTCCTGGGGTATATCAGTATTATGATAAAAATGAAGTAGTTATTTATGTTGGAAAAGCCAAGAACTTAAAGAAAAGAGTTACTTCCTATTTTACTAAAAATCATGAAAATGCAAAAACACGCATTTTAGTAAAACAAATTGTAGATATCAAACACATTGTTGTTGATACAGAAACAGACGCCCTTTTATTAGAAAATAACCTGATTAAAAAGTACAAACCAAAGTATAATATTTTATTAAAAGACGATAAAACTTACCCATGGATTTGTATTAAAAAAGAACGCTTTCCAAGAGTTTTTATGACCCGTAGACATATTAAAGACGGATCTGAATATTTTGGCCCTTACACCAGTATAAAAACGGTGAGAGTTTTGTTGGATTTAATCAAAGAATTGTATTCTATTAGAACGTGTAGTTACGATTTAAGTCAGCAAAAAATTAATGAAGGTAAGTATAAAGTTTGCTTAGAATATCACTTAAAAAACTGTAAAGGAGGTTGTGAGGGCTTGCAAACCGAAATAAAGTACCAAGAAGAAATTGCTGCTATTCGGAATATTGTAAAAGGAAATTTTAAAGAAAGTTTAGAGAAATTTCATCAGATGATGCTTGCTTTTTCCGAAAACATGGAATTTGAAGAAGCTCAAAAAATAAAAGAGAAAGTTGGTTTATTGGCCAATTACCAGGCAAAATCTACCATTATTAACCCGTCCATAAACAATGTAGATGTGTTTTCCATTATTTCTGATGAAACGCATGGGTATGCAAACTTCTTTAAAATTTCAAATGGGGCAATTATCCAATCTCACACAACAGAAGTTAAAAAGAAGCTAGACGAGACCGACAAACAAATACTGGAGCTGTTTATTGTAGAAATTAGACAGCGATTCAATTCTGTAACCAAAGAAATTTATGTACCATTTCAAGTAGATTTGGGAGAAGAATTGAAAGTAACCATTCCAAAATTAGGAGATAAAAAACGGATTATAGAACTATCAGAAAGGAATGCAAAGTACTACCGACAAGAACAGTTTAAACAAATTAAAATTGTTGATCCAGAGCGGCATGTTAAAAGAATTATGGCGCAAATGAAGAAAGATTTGCGACTCTCACAAGATCCTAGGCATATTGAGTGCTTTGACAATTCTAACATTCAAGGAACCCACCCTGTTGCGGCATGTGTTGTTTTTAGAGATGGAAAACCAAGCAAGAAAGAGTACCGACATTATAACATAAAAACCGTTGAAGGACCTGACGATTTCGCCTCGATGGAGGAAGTTGTCTATAGACGTTACAAACGATTGTTGGAAGAAGAAGCGTCGTTGCCGCAGTTAATTATTGTAGATGGCGGAAAAGGACAATTATCTTCTGGCTTAAAAGCTTTAGATGATTTAGGTTTGCGAGGGAAAATTGCGATTATTGGAATTGCAAAAAGGTTGGAAGAAATCTATTATCCCGACGATCCAATTCCGTTGTACTTAGACAAGAAATCTGAAACCTTAAAAATTACTCAATATTTAAGAAATGAAGCACACCGATTTGGGATTACATTTCACAGAAATAAACGAAGTAAGAGTGCTATTCAATCAGAATTAGAACAAATTCCAGCCATAGGCGCACAAACGATTACGAATTTATTACGTAGGTTTAAATCGGCAAAAAGAGTAAAAGAAGCTTCCTTTGAAGATTTAAAAACAGCAATTGGAAATTCTAGAGCTATAAAAGTATATCAATTTTATCACCCACTAAAAAAATGAAAAAGTATTTCCTACTTCTTTTTCTAGCGACCTCAATGTTGTTTTTTGCACAGCAAAAACAACCAAAAGTAGGATTGGTGCTTAGTGGAGGGGGCGCAAAAGGATTTGCACATATTGGGGTGTTGAAAGAGATTGATAAAGCAGGTTTGTAAATAGATTATATTGGCGGCACAAGTATGGGCGCAATTATTGGCGGCTTGTATGCTGTTGGGTATTCTGGAGAACAAATTGAAAAAATTATTCTAGAGACCGATTTTATTGCATTGTTAAGAGATAAATTACCAAGAACTACAACCCCTTTCTTTGAAAAAGAATATGGGGAAAAAGCAATAATTTCATTGCCTATTTTAAAAGGCAAAGTAGGTTTACCAAAAGGTGTTTCTAAAGGACAGAATATGCTCAGCTTTCTCATTGAATTATTCTCTGAAACAGCAACTGTTTCAGATTTTTCAAAACTCCAAATTCCATTTTTTTCGATTGCAACAGATGTTGAAACAGGAGGGCAAGTTCTTTTAGAAAAAGGATCATTGCCTATTGCATTAAGAGCAAGCGGATCTTTTCCAACACTTTTAAACCCTGTTCAATTAGGGGATAAATTATTAATCGATGGAGGGGTTTCCAATAATTTTCCAGTTGATGTCATGAGAGAAAAAGGCGCAGACATTATTATAGGAGTAGATGTACAAGGGAGACTGTACGAAAAAGCACAACTAAGTTCTGTAATTGCTATTTTAAATCAAATTGTGAGTTATAAAATGTATAATCAAAGAGATTTAGATAAAAATAAAACCGAAGTGTACATCCGTCCAGAAATTTCAAAATATAATGTTGTCGACTTTGATAAAAAACTTGACATCCTAAAAGAAGGAGACAAAACTGCGGTAAAATATTCAGCAATTTTCAAAGAAATTGCATTAAAACAAACGAAAAAGAAAAAAAGAATAAATACACACATAAACACACAAAAAGTAACGCTCTCTAAAATCACCATACATGGAATTAAAAATCAGTCAAGAGCATACGTTTTAGGGAAATTAAACTTAATCGTAGGTGATTGTGTTTCTAGAAATGATATTACAAAGCGAATTTATTCTTTATCAGCGACCAAAAATTACGAAAGAATCTCATATGAATTAAGTGAAATGCCCGAAGGGAAAACCGAAATTATAATTTCTTTAGTTGAACATTCAAAAAAACCAACATTAGAGCTAGGAGTACATTATGATGCATTATATGAAACAGCAGTTCTAGCAAGATACAAGCAGATAGGCGTTTTTACAAAGAACGACGTTTTCTCTTTTGAGGCTATATTAGGAGATAAGCCGCGCTACAATCTCAATTATTTTGTGGATAACGGATTTTATTTTAGTTATGGTTTTCGATCACGCTACAATCGGATTAGAGCAAATACTCCCATTAATAATATTGCGCCAAATTCACCAGTAGTTAATAGTATTAATTTAAAGTACATCGATTTTACAAACCAACTTTTTGTTCAAACTACTTTTGACAGGAAATTTGCTTTAGGTGTTGGTTTAGAGCATAAAAAATTAAAGATATCTACAGAAACTGTTTTAGACCACAATAATGAAACTGTTTTTGAGAATAGCAATTACTTGAATGTTTTTGGCTATTTAAAACTGGACACCTATGATCAAAAATATTTTGTTAAAAAAGGTTATTTTGCAGACTTAGGGATTAGATATTATTTGAATTCATCGGATTATAATGAGAATTTTACAAACTTTGGGCAGGCAAAAGGAACCATAGGGTTTGCGACTACTTTTTTGGGTAAATTTACTTTTCAAAACACAAATGAAGGAGGGTTTACGATTGGTAATCCTTCTTCAAATATCTTCGATTTTTATCTAGGGGGGTACAACCAAAACTATATAAATACATTTGTTTCCCTCTATGGATATCAGTTTGCAGAATTGGCAAACCAATCTTTTTTAAAATCTGAGTTGCTAGTTAGGTATCAGTTATTAGAAAACAACTACCTCAGTTTTATTGCTAACTATGCGCGTTTAGATGACAATGTATTAAAAGATGTAAATTCCTTTAAGAACATAAAATCTGGGTATGCTCTTGGGTATAGTTTCGATTCTTTTATAGGGCCTTTAGAACTGAAATTCAGTTGGTCTCCAGACACAAAAACAAGTGCAATTTTGTTTAATTTAGGCTATTGGTTTTAGTTATTTCCTTTTAAAAATATATCCTAATTTCAGATTTAATTTTCTGCTTAAAATTCAGTATATTTACTGATTAATGAAGATGAGATTGATGAATTGTATCAATCTGAAAATCAATTTATAAACAGAAAAAAGCCCTTGGCTTTTCTAAAATATAACACACATGGGATGTAGTAGTTGTGCTACTGGTAAAGACGGTGTGCCTAAAGGATGTAAAAGTAACGGAAGTTGCGCTACAGGCGGATGCGAAAAATTATCAGTATTTGATTGGTTGTCAAACATGACATTGCCAAACGGAGAAGAATCATTTAATATTTTTGAAATTCGTTTTAAAAACGGACGAAAAGAGTTTTATAAAAATACAGAAAACTTAAGAATTTCTATGGGCGATATTTTAGCCGTAGAAGGTTCGCCGGGGCATGATATTGGTTCCGTATCTTTAGCAGGAGAGCTTGTAAAGGTTCAAATGAAGAAAAGAAACGTTCCTACAGATAGCTCAGAAATTAAAAAAATCTACAGAAAAGCAAACCAAAGAGACATAGATGTTTGGCAAGCTTCGCGAGAAAAAGAAATTGAGACTCAGCGTAAAGGAAGAGAGATTTTAGGGCGTTTAGGGCTTAAAATGAAATTGTCTGATGTAGAATATCAAGGAGACGGAAACAAAGCAACGTTCTATTATACTGCAGATACAAGGGTTGATTTTAGGCAACTAATTAGAGATTTAGCAGGTGCTTTTTCTATTCGTGTAGAAATGAAACAAGTAGGTGCAAGGCAAGAAGCAGCTCGATTGGGCGGTGTTGGATCCTGTGGTAGAGAACTCTGTTGTTCTACTTGGTTAACCGATTTTAGAAAAGTAACTACTTCTGCGGCACGTTATCAACAATTATCATTAAACCCTTTAAAGTTAGCAGGTCAGTGTGGTAAACTAAAATGTTGTTTAAACTTTGAGTTGGATACTTATTTAGATGCTTTAAAAGCTTTTCCAAAACAGGAAACTATTTTAAACACCGAAAAAGGACCGGCTGTTTTTGTGAAGATGGATATTTTTAAACAACATCTTTGGTACACCTACAAAGAAGAAAGATCGAAGTGGTTTTTATTAACTTTAGAGCAAGTACAAGAAATAATTGACTTGAATAAAAATAACGAGAAAGCTTCCTCGTTAGAAGAGTATGAATCTGAGATAGAGACACCAATAAAAGTGAATTTTGAAGATGCGGTTGGAGAAGATAGTTTAACCCGTTTTGATGTTCCAAAAACAAAAAAACGTAGAAACAACAAAAACCGTAACAAGAAAAAAGCTACTGTTGGAAATCCAAATCAGCAAAAACCACTTGTAAAACAACAACCAAACGGAACTCCAAAAAGAAAACCTCAGGCAAAAAAAACAGGAGAACAATCAAAAGGAGCGTTTAAAAACACCAACAAACCAAGAAAAAATAACAATCGAAATCGAAACAACAATACTCTTAAAAATGGAAGTGATTCAGAAAGCAAATAAGTTTTTAAGTTTATTAATTCTTTTATTAGTAGGTTATTCTTGTACTTCTGGACCTATTTTTACGAAGTATAAAGCGATTTCAAACAGTGCGTGGATTTTAAACGAGCATGTGAGTTTTGATTTTTCAGTCACAGATACCATTGCAAAGCGAAATTTATTTATTCATATTCGAAGTAATAAGGAGTATAAATACAGTAATTTATTTCTGATTACCGAACTTGTTTTCCCAAATAAAACAAGAGTCATAGACACCTTAGAGTATAAAATGGCAGCTCCTTCTGGAAAATACTTAGGAACTGGTTTTACTGAGGTTAAAGAGAATAAATTATTTTATAAAGAAGAAAAAGTATTTCCATTTTCTGGAGAATACACATTCAATGTAAGGCAAGCAATGCGAAAAAATGGTTTTTCAGAAGGTCTAAAAGCGTTGGAAGGAGTTTCAGATGTTGGATTCAGTATTGAAAAAACAAAGTAAAATGGCACGTAAAAAAAAAACAGACTTTAAGAAATATATCAAAGGTTTTTGGTTTTTAATTCTAAGCGGAATCTTAGCAATATTTTTATTGTTTTTTTTAACTTCTTTAGGAGATTTACCAACGTTTGAAGAACTAGAAAACCCACAAACAAACTTAGCAACTGAAGTCATCTCTTCAGATGGTGTTACGATTGGTAAATATGCTACAGAAAACAGAACCCCAATTCATTACAACGAGTTACCACAAAATTTAATTGATGCATTAATTGCAACGGAAGATGAACGTTTTTACGAGCATTCTGGAATTGATTTTAGAGGAACTTTAAGGGCTGTCGTAAAGATGGGCTCTGGTGGAGGCGCCAGTACAATTACACAACAATTAGCAAAAAATTTATTTACAAAAAGAGCGTCTAGTAATATTTTTAAAAGAGTGCTTCAAAAAGCAAAAGAATGGATTGTTGCCGTAAAACTAGAACGACAATACACAAAAAAGGAAATTATTGCAATGTATTTAAACAAACAAGGGTTTTTGTTTAATGCCTCTGGAATTCGTTCTGCTTCAAGAATTTATTTTGGAAAAGAAGCCAAAGAATTGGATCTTCAAGAAGCTGCAATACTAGTTGCCATGTTAAAAAATCCAAGGCAATATAATCCTCATAGAGAAATTTCAAAAAAGAAATCTTTTTCTAGAAGAAATGTGGTATTTGCTCAAATGGCAAAAAATGGATTTATAACCTCTCAAGAAAAAGATTCTCTTCAAAAATTACCACTTAAAATAAACTTCACTCCAGAAAGCCACAGTGACGGATACGCAACGTATTTTAGATCGTATTTGCAAAAACAATTAAGAACTTGGGTGCGTAAAAATCCAAAGGCAAATGGAGAACAATACAATATTTTTAAAGATGGGTTAAAAATTTATGTTACGCTAGATTCTCGAATTCAAAAATATGCAGAAGAGGCTGTAAAAGAACATATGGCCAATTTACAATCTCATTTTTTTAAAGAACAGAAAAGCAACAAAACAGCCCCTTTTTACGACATTAAAGACTCTACGGTAAACGTTATTTTACAACGAGCAAAACGAAATACAGATCGGTATCGAAGAATGAAAAAAGCTGGGAAAACCGCCAAAGAAATTGATGCCAGTTTTAAGAAAAAAACAGCTATGCGTGTTTTTTCTTGGAAAGGAGACTTAGACACGATAATGTCACCAATGGATTCGATTCGATATTACAAATATTTTTTACGCTCTGGATTGCTGTCTATAGAGCCACAGACTGGTCATGTAAAAGCATGGGTTGGAGGTGTTAATAATAAATATTTTAAGTACGATGCTGTTCAGCAGCAAAAAAGACAAGTAGGTTCTACCTTTAAACCGTTTGTATATGCGACTGCGATTAATCAACTGAAAATGTCTCCATGCGATTCATTTCCAAATGTACACTATACAATTCCCAAAGGGAAATACGGAATTCCAGAAGAATGGAGACCCGATAACTCTGGAGACAAGTATGGAGGAATGCTTACTTTAAAAGCGGGTTTAGCAGGTTCGGTAAATACAATGTCTGCGCGATTAATAGACATGGTAAAACCCGTAAACGTGGTTCGTTTGGCAAAGTTGGCAGGAATAGAAACCCGAATCCGAGCCAACCCATCCATAGCTTTGGGCGCTGTAGAATTGTCATTAATGGAAATGGTAAGTGCCTATTCAACCTTTGCAAATAAAGGCTTGCGTGTAAGTCCGATGATATTGACAAGAATTGAAGATAAAAATGGAACTATTTTAGAACAATTCACTCCAGAAACAAAAGAAGTATTAAGTGAAGAATCGTCTTATGTGATTTTAGATTTACTAAAAGGCGTTACAGAATCTGGTTCTGGGCAGCGTTTGCGAAACCCGTATACTGCACTTCCCGATGTAGTTACCGGTTTTCCTTATAAATTTGAAAACCCAATTGCAGGTAAAACAGGAACGACTCAAAATCAATCAGATGGATGGTTTATGGGAATTGTTCCCAACTTAGCTACGGGTGTTTGGACAGGTGGAGAAGACCGTTCTACACATTTTGAAGGCATTGGAAAAGGACAAGGAGCGACGATGTCATTACCGTCTTGGGCCCTGTTTATGAAAAAATGTTATGCAGACCCAACCTTAAATATTAGTCAAGAAGATTTTGAAAAACCGGAAAAGTTATCCATTAAAATAAATTGTGGAGATGAAGACGACGAAGATGAAGATGGTGACGAACTTGAAGGTGAGAAAGTACCCAAAAAAGTAGTGATCAAAGAAGATATAGATTTTTAGTGCGGGAGGAAACTCAGTATTAAAAACACAATTCATTTTTTTTATGCATCTTAAACGATAAACGATGATTAACAAAAAAGTAAATAATGTACAAGATGCTTTGCAAGGCGTTCAAAGTAAAATGACTTTTATGTTGGGTGGATTTGGTTTGTGTGGAATCCCAGAAAATGCAATTGCAGAATTGGTGAAACTAAAAGTGAGAGAGGTTACCTGTATTTCAAACAATGCGGGCGTTGATGGTTTTGGCTTGGGTTTGTTGTTGGAAAACAAACAAATAAAAAAAATGATTTCCTCTTATGTTGGTGAAAATGACGAATTCGAACGACAAATGTTATCCGGAGAGTTAGAGGTTGAATTAACACCCCAAGGAACGTTAGCCGAAAAATGTAGGGCTGCACAAGCAGGTTTTCCAGCATTTTATACACCAGCAGGCTATGGTACAGAAGTTGCCGAAGGCAAAGAAACAAGAGATTTTGATGGTAAAATGCACGTTTTAGAACCTGCATTTAAAGCCGATTTTGCCTTTGTAAAAGCATGGAAAGGAGATGCAGCAGGAAACTTAGTATTTAAAGGAACCGCCAGAAATTTTAATCAAAACATGTGTGGTGCTGCAACGATTACTGTGGCAGAGGTAGAAGAATTGGTAGAAGTTGGCACCTTAGATCCAAATAATATTCACATACCAGGCATTTTTGTACAACGCATTTTTGAAGGGAAAGACTATGAGAAAAGAATAGAGCAAAGAACCGTGCGTTTAAGAAATGAATTAATGTAACAATGAAAAACCCAGCAGTAGACAAATCTATTGAAGTTGCATTATTAATCATTCAATATTGTGAGGTTTTACAAAGTGAAATAATTAGGATTGATTTTATATAAAATATTAAGTACAAGTATTAAATCTCGAAAATAGAATTGATACATTTTTAAATTATTTAATTGATACATTTATATGTTAGATAAAATAGGAATAGCAAAAAGAATCGCACAAGAAGTTCAAGACGGCTTCTATGTAAACTTAGGCATCGGAATTCCAACCTTGGTTGCCAATTATGTTCGGAGCGATATTGAAGTCGAGTTTCAATCTGAAAATGGGGTTTTAGGCATGGGCCCTTTTCCTTTTGAAGGAGCCGAAGATGCGGATATTATCAATGCCGGAAAACAGACAATTACGACACTACCAGGAGCAAGTTTTTTTGATTCGGCAACGAGTTTTTCTATGATTCGAGGGAAGCATGTAGATTTAACTATTTTAGGCGCTATGGAAGTAGCAGAAAATGGAGACATTGCCAACTGGAAGATCCCCGGGAAAATGGTCAAAGGAATGGGCGGTGCTATGGATTTAGTAGCCTCTGCTGAAAACATTATTGTTGCTATGATGCATGCCAATAAACGCGGAGAATCTAAGATTTTAAAAACCTGTTCTTTGCCTTTAACAGGCGTAGGTTGTGTAACTAAAGTGGTGACAAATTTGGCGGTTTTAGAGGTAAAAGACAATGCGTTTCACTTGCTAGAAAGAGCACCAGGAGTTTCGGTAGAAGAAATTCAAAATGCAACAGAAGCAACTTTGGTAATTGCTGGAGAAATCCCAGAAATGACACTTTAAAATGAAGTATTTAGCAAAGAAATCTTTTTTAGTTGTTTTTGTTTTAACACTTAGTTTCATTTTCATTTTTGATTATGTTCTCGATATTGAAAATAGAATGATAAGTGCAGGAATTGCAGCTAGTTTGGCTGTAATTTTATCACCAAGAAAGATGAAAGTTAAAACCCAGACTGCAGAAAAAACCCAAATAACTTGGATTTTTTTGAAAGAACCAATATTTTTAGACTAGATGAAAATAATATCATACAATGTAAACGGAATTCGAGCAGCTTTAAAGAAAGGGTTTCTAGAGTGGTTGTCCGCTTCAAACCCTGATGTAATTTGTATTCAGGAAACCAAAGCACACAAGGAACAATTGGATCTTACCGAGTTCGAGAACGCAGGGTATCCATATCATTATTGGTTTTCTGCACAAAAAAAAGGGTATTCTTCTGTAGCAATTTTTTGTAAAGAAAAACCGAATCATATAGAGTACGGAACGGGTATTGAATCGATGGATTTTGAAGGGAGAAATCTTCGTGTTGATTTCGATAATGTTTCAGTTATGAGTCTATACCTTCCTTCCGGAACGAACTCAGAGCGCTTGAATTTTAAATTCAATTATATGGATCAATTTCAAGGATACATTCATAATTTGAAGAAAGAAATCCCAAACCTTGTGATCTGCGGAGATTATAATATTTGTCATGAAGCGATTGATATTCACAATCCAAAAATGAAAGGAGTCTCTGGGTTTTTGCCTGAAGAGAGAACTTGGATGAGCGAATTTATAAATCACGGATTTGTGGATAGTTTTAGACACTTAAATCCAGAAGAGCAAGCCTATTCTTGGTGGAGTTATCGCGCAAACTCCAGAGCAAATAACAAAGGTTGGCGCTTAGACTATGCAATGGTTTCTGCACCTATAAAAGATAAAATAGCGCGTGCCTATATTTTATCAGAAGCCAAACATTCAGATCACTGTCCCATTGTTGTAGAATTGGACTTATAAAATCAAAAATGAAAAAATTACTTCTCCTATTATTTTTTACTGCCCGTATTTTTGGAGCGACGGTAAACGATTCCATTCCTAAAAAAATGAGGACTTCCGATCTGTTTTCTGACTATGACATTTCGTTAATAGATAGTTTGCTTATGGACTCGAAATACAAGTCTCCATTATACAATACCTTAAAATATAGAATCGATGATATTGGTGAAAAAGAGGTGTCCGATGTTGCTTTAACTACTGAAGTTTTAAAACAAAGATTGGCAGCAATTGATGCAAAAACACCTTTTCACATTGCTTATAATCCTGCCTTAGAGAAAGTAATAAAGTCCTATCTAAAATACCGAAAAAGGTATTATCCTGCCCTAATGGCAAAGGCATCATACTATTTTCCAATGTTCGAAAAGCACTTAGATCATTATGACATTCCGCTAGAAATGAAATATTTAGCAATTGTAGAATCAGCGCTAAATCCAACAGCAAAATCGAGAGTGGGTGCTACCGGGTTGTGGCAGTTTATGTACCCAACAGGTGTGCAATATAAGTTAAAAGTAAGTTCTTATGTAGATGAACGGCAAGACCCTGTAAAAGCAACAATAGCAGCGTGTAAATACCTTTCCAATTTGTATAGCATTTTTGGAGATTGGGATTTGGCTTTAGCCGCTTACAACTCAGGACCAGGAAATGTTGCAAAGGCAATAAAACGTTCAGGAGGATATAGAAATTACTGGAATATTCGCCCGTTTTTACCTAGAGAAACAGCCAGTTATGTACCTGCTTTTTATGCAACGATGTACTTGTTTGAATACCAAAACGAACACCAACTTGTTCCTGAAAAATTTCAAATTAGACACTTCGAAACCGATACAATTCAGATTAAAAAAACAATTAGTTTTGATCAAATTTCAGAAATAACAGGGATCAATTCCGAGTTAATTCAATTTTTAAATCCATCTTTTAAACTTGATGTAATTCCGTTTGTTAAAGGGAAAGAATACGCCATTACCTTGCCAAGAAAAAACACCTTATCTTTTATAGAAAATGAGCAGGCGTTGTATGCTTTAGCAAAAACGGACGCAGAGAAGAGAGAAAAACCCTTGCCAAAGTATTTTGAATTGGACAAACGCATTCGTTATAAAGTAAGAAGTGGCGATTTTTTAGGTAAAATTGCAAAGCGATTTGGGGTTCGAGTTCGAGATTTAAAAAGATGGAATCGTTTAAAGACAAGTCGTTTGCGAGTTGGACAAAGATTAAGTATTTATCCCAAAAAAATGGCGATTCCAAAAGCATAACTGCAAAGTGGAATACTTTTTGATTTGTAAAAAGACACATATAATAAAACGTATTTTAAAAGTAACACTCATGAAGAAATTAGGATATTTATTTTTTGCAATGACAATTTTAGTAAGCTGTGATGGAAAAAGTTCATTTGTTCAAAAACAATCTGTAGGTGCAATCAATCGTGTGATGGTTGTTATTAAAAGTAGCAATTGGTTGGGTGCAGTTGGAGATGAAATTAGAAATTCTTTTGGTAAACTTATTATTGGTTTGCCACAACCTGAAGCAACAACAACGCTTTCTCAAATAGCTCCCAATGGTTTTGGAACGATGATGAAAGCCTCTGGAAGTCTTTTTATTGTTGAAGAGCACGAAAAGGAAAGTTTTTCTATCCGTTACAATGTCTATGCAAAACCACAAACAGTGATTTCCATATCTGCTAAAGATGATGCTGGGCTAATCCGATTGTTTAAGAAGCACGAAAAAGAGATTTTAGCAACTTTTCGACAAGCAGATATCCAAGCGACTCAAAACATTTTCATGAAATCTAAATTGGACAATTCCCAATTTAAAACACTACAAAATTTAGGAGTATCTTTTACAATTCCCTCTAAATTTAGAACAGTAGAGGATACGGGAGATTTCATGTGGTTGCGTCATCATTTAATGAGCGGAATCGCAAAAACGGGAAGTAATAATATTTTGGTATATAGTGTTCCTTTAATAGATGAAACTACTGTTTCTGATCGAATTATAGCAGAAAGAAATGTGATTGGAGAAAAATACATACGAGGTTCAGATACTTTAACGATGCATATGATTACAGAAAAAGCGTATACTCCTGTTACTTTTGATGCAAAAATTGATGATAAAAAAGCCTATGAAACCCGTGGTAAATGGGAAGTTAAAAACGATTTCATGGCTGGGCCTTTCCTCAACTATACAGTGGTTGATAAAAAGCATAACCGATTGATCGTTTTTGAAGGGTTTACCTATGCCCCTTCTATCAATAAACGCGCCTTTGTTTTCGAATTGGAAGCGATTGCAAAGTCGATGAAAATTAAATAAACACCTTTTTAAAATTTAAAACAAGGTTGTTTGAAAAGACAATTTTCGAGATAAATGTTACATTGAACTCGTCGAAATGGATCGATTTTCAGATAAAAAACCTTCGACAGCGTCTTTTTATCTAATTCATTTAAAACTAAAAACTTATTTCTATATTTGATATTCAACTAAAAAATATTTACATCATGGAAATGAATTTTAATGTGCTTTTTTTAGCAGCTTTAGTGCCAATGATTATTGGCTTTGTTTGGTATGGCCCTTTGTTTGGCAATGCTTGGATGAAAGAAATGGGTTTTACCAAAGAGTCTCTTGCAGGAACCAACATGGTAAAAATATTGATCATTAGTTATGTGTTTAGTTTTTTTATTGCTTTCTTTTTAATGTTTGTTGTCATTCATCAATCGGGAGTTTATTCCACACTCGCAGGGGAACCAGGTTTTAATGAAAAAGCAGGAGAAGGGTTTGCCTTTTTTCAAGATTTTATGAATATCTATGGAGATCGTTTTCGAACTTTTGGACATGGTGCGCTTCATGGTGCCATTACAAGTATCGCTTTTGTACTTCCTATCTTATCAATTTTGGCGCTTTTTGAAAAAAAAACATTTAAGTATGTAGCGATCAATGCAGGGTATTGGATGGTGACTTTAGCAATTATGGGAGGTATTGTTTGCCAGTGGTTGTAATGGAGTAGTTATATTCAGACATAAAAAAACCTAGCATTAGTGGGGTTTTTTTATGTCTGAATCTTTTTTAATACCCCACTTTCGTTCTCACTTTTTGGAGTACTGCTGTGGCTACTTTTTTTGCCTTTTGTTTTCCAATAGCAAGTGTATCGTCGATTTCATTTTTGTTATCCATAAAATGTGTGTACCGTGCTCTAATGGTTGCAAATTTTGTAATAATCAATTCGTATAAAGCTTGTTTTGCGTGCCCGTATCCATAGTTTCCTGCTAAATAATTGGCATGCATTGCTTCAGTTTCTGATGGAGAAGCCATTAGTTTATAGAGTGCAAAAATGGTATCTGTATCTGGATTTTTCACATCTTCCAATGCCAGACTATCGGTTTGAATACCCATAATTTGTTTGCGTAGCTTTTTATCGGGAAGAAATATATTGATGGTATTATTTCTAGATTTACTCATTTTTCCGCCATCGGTTCCTGGAACCAGTTTTGTATGTTCTTGTATTTTCGCTTGTGGTGCAACAAGTGTTTCACCAATTAAATTGTTAAATCGATTGGCAACATCTCTTGCCATTTCTACATGTTGTAGTTGATCTTTTCCAACAGGTACAATTTCTGCATCATATAACAAAATATCTGCTGCCATTAACATCGGGTAGGTAAATAAACCAGCGTTAACGTCACCCAATCGATCCGCTTTGTCTTTAAAACTATGCGCCAATGTCAATCTTTGATAAGGAAAAAAGCAGCTTAAATACCAGCTGAGTTCTGTTACTTCTGGAACATCACTTTGTCTATAAAAAACACTTTTAGAAACATCTAGTCCACAAGCAAGCCACGTAGCTGCTGTGCTATAGGTATTTTCTCTTAGTGTTGTGCCTTCTTTTATTTGAGTAAGAGAATGCAAATCTGCAATAAAAAGAAAAGATTCGTTATTTGGGTTGTTTGCCATTTCGATGGCAGGTAAAATAGCGCCTAATAAATTTCCTAAATGTGGAGTTCCTGTACTTTGTACGCCGGTTAAAATTCTTGACATTGCTTGATTAAATTACAATAATTAGCGCATGAGTGAACTACTTCATTCCTCTGCGAAGACAAAAATAAGGTTTTGTTTCAGAAAACCAATCAAACAAAAGAATATTAGTACTTTTGACGGTATATGAAATTTATAAAAATTCCTTTTCTTTTCCTTTGGCGATTCTGGTTCTATTTTATGATCTTTGTAACCATAATTTTAATGGCTCCTTTGTTATTCATATTGACTATAAAGGAGGAGTTATATCCACAATTTTGGAAGTTAATTCGAATATGGGCCAAAGTACTTATTTATGGGATGGGTTTTCGTTTAAAATTTCAGTTTGATCAGCATATCGACTCCACGAAGAGTTATATGTTTTGTCCAAATCACGGTTCCTTGCTAGACCCTTTTGTTTTAATTGCTACCAGTAAAAATCCAATTGTTTTTGTTGGGAAAAAAGAATTTGTGAAGATTCCGATCTTTGGGTTTTTTTACAGAAGAGCAGTTATTATGGTAGATAGAAGTAGTCCAAAAAGCAGAAAACGAGTTTATGAAATGGCAAAGAAAAGGTTGCAGAAAGGGACAAGCATTGCTATTTTTCCTGAAGGATTAGTTCCTACTGAAGAGGTAGTTTTAGCGCCCTTTAAAAACGGTGCTTTTAGCCTGGCTATTGAACATGGAATCCCCATTATACCCCAAGTTTACTATGATTGCAAGCGCTTTTTTTCATGGGATATTTACAAAGGTAGCCCTGGAGTATTTAGAGTAAAACAGCATCCATTTATAGAAACAAAAGGGCTCGGGACAGAAGATATAGAAAGTTTGAAAGAAACACTTTTTTCGCTCATAGAAAACGATTTATTAGCCGACAAAAAATACATGAAAGATACCAATAGAAATAATTAATGAGCGAACTACTGAATTACGCATATAGTAAAAAAGAAGAATTTTTAAATGTCCTTTCCCATGGTTTTGGGTTGGTACTTTCTCTGATTGCATTTCCTTTTTTACTCTTAAAAGGGTTTGCATATGATGGTTTTTGGAAACCAACGAGTTTTATTATTTATGGACTCAGTTTGATTCTGCTGTATGCCGCTTCTACATTTTATCACGCAGCAAAAAAACCTAAGATTAGGAGAAAATTAAATATCTTTGATCATGCTGCAATTTATGTTTTAATTGCTGGAGGTTACACCCCTTTTTGTTTGGTTGCTTTAGACTCTTCTTTAGGCTGGTATGTATTTATCTTTGTTTGGCTTTTTGCACTTGTCGGAATTGTATTAAAATTATTTTTTACAGGAAAATACGACAAACTTTCTACAGCAATGTATTTATTAATGGGGTGGCAAGTAGTTTTCTTTGCAAAACCATTGGCAAATAGCTTGTCTGAAAACGGGCTTTATTTATTAATTTTGGGAGGTATTTTTTACACCATAGGTGCTATTTTGTATTCTATAAAAAAACTGCCTTACAATCATGCTGTTTTTCATGTTTTCGTTCTATTGGGCAGTCTAAGTCACTTTTTTAGCATTTACTTTTTAGACTAAATATATCGCTTTTATACCCAGTCTTTAAAAGGAGTCTTACTTAGTTTTGAGTTGTAGTATTTTTCGTTCCCTGTAACTTCTTCTCCTATCCAAAGTGGTTTTTGAAATGCTTCGGCTTCATCTTCCAATTCTATTTCTACAACAATTAATCCTAAATTGTCTCCAAAAAATGCATCAATTTCAAAAACATGCTGCTCACTTTTTACGTAAAACCTTGTTTTTTCGATGATTGAAGGTTCACACAATAGCAACAGCGCTTCAGCTTCAAGAATATCTATTTCCTTTTCCCATTCAAACCGGGTTGTTCCAGTAGCATTTGATTTTCCTTTTACGGTCATAAATGCTTTATCATCAATGGTTCTAACGCGAACAGTTCTATTTTTGTTTGAATTTAAATACCCTTGCTTTATTGTTTTTTCGGCAAAACACACTTTCTTAAAAGAATCGTTTTTTACTAAAAATTTTCGTTCGATTTCTACCGCCATTAAAAAGAATTTTAAGTTGTACGAATGTATTTATTTTTCTCGTTATATAATAATAAATAAATATCTTTGATAGACGTATTCTCCTTATGAAAAAAATAACACTTTTATTCTTTTTACTATTTTCGTTTTCTGTTTCTGGACAAACGGATTATAGTGCTTCTTGGGAAGATTTTTATTCGTACAATAATGTTAAAGACTTTGTAAAGGTGGATGACGTTATTTATGCATTGGCTGACAATGCCGTTTTTACGTATAATTCCAATTCGGAGGAAATTCAGAAATTCTCATCAATACAGGGTCTTTCTGGCGAAACTACATCGTCTATCTATTACAGTGTTTCTTTTCAACGATTGGTAATTGGGTATCAAAACGGTTTGATAGAAGTTGTAGATAATGATGGGAGCATTACTATTTCCTCTGATATTGTGAGCTTTAATCAAAACGGAGCAAAAAGCATCAACCACATTTCAGAATTCAACAACAAATTATACCTATCAACGTCCTTTGCTATCGTGGAGTATGACATTGAAAATTTAGAATTTGGAGACACTTTTTTTATCGGGAACAATTCGAGTGATGTGCAAATTAATGAAACCCTCATTTTTAATGAAACCATTTATGCTGCCACGGATGATGGAATTTTTTCTGCGGATACAAACAATGATTTGCTTATTGATTTTAATTTCTGGGAACAAAGTTTTGTAGGTACCCGTTTTAAGGCAATCAGTGTTTTTAACTCTAAAATTTATACCATTACAGACACCGAACTATTTCTTGTGAATGGAGCTAACTTAGTTTCACAAACGAACTTTTTTCAATCGATAAATGGATTAAAAAGCTCTGCTTCTCACTTATCTGTAGCCTTAAATAAATCTGCGAGCATTTTTGATTTAAACATGAATTTGGTTTCAATGATCGCATCAACGTCAGATTTCGATTTTACGCTAAATACCTCATTCACCATAGGCAATGATATCTATTTAGCGACGAAAGAGTTTGGTGTTTTAAAAACAAGCTTCACCGTACCATCCGATTTTTTAGAGATTCACCCAGAGGGTCCTTTATCAAATGAAGTTTTTTCTATAGATGCTAATAGCGATCATTTATGGATTGTGTATGGAGGGTATAATACGACATACACACCAATACAAAAAAAACAAGGCTTTTCCCATTTTAACGGTGAAGATTGGGTAAACACTCCGTACAACCCAACTCTGCCTCGTGATTTGGCGGATGTTACCATTGATCCAAACAATGAAAACAAAGTATATATTAGTGCCTTGGGCGTCACAAATGACATCAATGTAATTCCAACGGGCGGTTTGCTTGTGGTGGAAAACGATGTCGTTACGCAAACTTACAATCACTTAAACAGTTCTTTTGAGCCCATTGCCGTTTCTTTACCTACGATCAACATTCGAGTTAGTAGTGCTGCAATCGATGCCTCAGGAAATCTTTGGACGACAAATTATCAAACCGCTGAAGAATTAAAAAAATTATCTACCAACGGACAATGGAGCTCCGTAGATTTAAGTAGTATTAAAACCTCCGATGCTGCGGGTTTAAATGAAGTGGTTATAGACCGAAGCAATAGTGTTTGGATTGGTACTCGTAGAAATGGAGTCTATGTTTATAACGAAAGTGGTAACCGAAAAATTGCCTTAAATACGGGTGTAGATTCTGGAAACTTGCCCGATTTAAATGTAAGAACAATTGCTGTTGATAGAAACAATAGAGCCTGGTTAGGTACAAAGTCTGGTTTGGTTGTTTTTAATAATGCAGCGAATGTGTTCGACGTAGATTCTGCAGATGAGGCAGCATCGCCTGTAATCATTTTAGACGATGGTGTTGCCAAAAAATTACTTGGAGATCAAACGATCAATACGATTTCTATAGATGGGGCAGAAAACAAATGGTTTGGCACGGATAGTGGAGGTGTTTTATATACAAATCCTAATGGTCAAACTACTTTAGCAAATTTCAACAAAAATAATTCACCATTACCTTCCAATACGATTTTAAAAATTAAAGTTGACAAAAAAAATGGGAAGGTATATTTTGCGACAGATAAAGGGATTGTTGCTTATAATAGTAATGTTGCTCCTTTTGGAGTTTCTCTAGGTGCAGTTTATGCCTATCCAAACCCCGCTTTAAGAAACCACGAAATCGTTACCATAGACGGTAGAAATGGCACTCATTTACCAAAAGGAACGAATGTCAAGATCATAGACGTTGCAGGAAACTTAGTTTATGAAACCAATGTCGTTGAAGGGGAACAACTGCAAGGAGGAAAGGTTATTTGGAATAAAAAAAACCTTGCAGGGAATGCCGTGACTTCCGGAATCTATATCGTTTTATTATCAAATGATGACGCCTCAGAAACGTCAATCACAAAAATTGCAATTGTAAATTAATGGCAGTTTTAACTACAAAAGCAATCGTTTTAAGTGCTTTAAAGTACAGCGAATCTAGTTTGATAGTAAAGTGCTACACTGAAAAATTAGGTGTAAAAACCTATTTAATTCGCGGCGTTTTAAAAAACAAAAAAGGACCCATAAAGGCCGCTTATTTTCAACCACTCACACAGCTCACTTTAGAAGCAAATCATAAGGAGAAATCAAACTTACATTCCCTTAAGGAAGTCCATATTTCTCACCCTTATAAATCGATACATATAGATATTATAAAACAATCAATTGTATTGTTTTTGTCTGAAATGTTATCGAGTAGTATTCAAGAAGAAGAAGAAAACACAGTTTTATTTGAGTATTTGGAAACGGCATTTTTATGGTTAGATACACACGATAAAATTGCAAATTTTCATTTGTTATTTTTGCTGAATTTAACACGTTTTTTAGGATTCTATCCAGATCTTATCGATCAAGAAACGACAAGTAGTTTTAATTTAGCGGAAGGGAGTTTTTCAAATGGGTTTACTGATAAAAATTGTATTGTAAAAACAAATTTAGTGCTCTTTAAAACCTTGTTAGGCATAAATTTTGATGTTATAGAAGAAGTGTTATTTAGCAAACAAGAAAGACAAGTGCTTTTGCAGATAATAATTCGATATTTTGAATTACATTTGGATGGCTTTAGAAAGCCAAAATCCCTAACAATTTTAGAAACTGTATTTAGTTAATGAGACCATTATTTTTTATTTTTTTAATAGGCTTTAGCTTTAATAATTTTTCTCAACAGGTTAAGGTTTTAGATAAAGAAACAGGTAAAACCGTTAAAAATGTTACTATTTATAACGAAAATCAAACGATAACACTTACGACAAGGAAGAACGGAACTGCCAATCTCTCTCCTTTTAAGAACTCAGAATTTATTTATTTTTCCCATCTTTCATATGCTCTTTTTCAGGTAAAAAAAGCGGACTTAAAAACCAACAATTACATTCTTTTCTTAACAAAAGAATCTGAACAATTAGATGAAGTGGTGCTTTCTGTTTTTAAAAACAAACAGAAAAGTAATCGAATTGCCGAGCAAGTAGCTGTTTTGTCACAAAAAGATATCCGCAAAATTTCACCGCAAACTTCAGCTGATTTATTGGCGACAATTCCAGGGATTAAAGTACAAAAATCTCAGTTTGGCGGAGGTAGTCCTGTACTTCGTGGTATGGAATCTAACCGAATTTTATTGGTGGTAGATGGCGTTCGAATGAACAATGCAATTTATCGAAAAGGACATTTACAGAATGCAATTTCAATAGCTCCAAATCAATTAGATAGAACAGAGGTTGTTTTTGGACCTTCTTCTGTAATTTATGGTTCAGATGCTTTGGGAGGGGTGATTCATTATTATACAAAAACACCAAAATTATCAGATGAAACAAAAGCAGAAACTGATTTTTTCACTCGTTTCTCAACGGTTAATAATGAAGTTACCTCGAATGTTTCTGTTGCTTTAAGCTTTAAGAATTGGGCTTCTTTTACAAGTATTTCTTATAGTGATTTTGGAGATTTAAAAATGGGAAAGAAACGTTCTCATGGTTTTGATGATTGGGGAAAGGTTTTTTATTTTTCAGAAAATAACGATGGCAATTACAGTCAAAATCCAACCTTAAATTCGTCCTCGAATCTTCAAAAAAACACAGGATACACACAAGCAGATGTTTTACAAAAGTTCTATGTTCCCCTATCAGAAGACACGGAATTAAAAATAAATATTCAATATTCTAAATCATCGAACATTCCAAGGTTTGACAGGTTAGCAGAGTTAAAAGACCCAACAAATAGTGCTTCTTTAAAGTTTGCTGAATGGTATTACGGTCCACAAGAACGTTTTTTGTTCTCACCACAATTGCTCCTCAATCCCAATAAAAAGTGGTTGGAAAAAGGAACCATTACTTTTGCATATCAAAACATTAAAGAAAGCCGAATACAACGTAAATTTGGAAGCCTAGATCGTTCTTATAGAGAAGAAACCGTCAATCTTTTTAGTATAAATGGTGATTTCTCTGTGCCGCTTACAGAGAATCAAAAACGAATATTAACTTACGGTTTTGAGCTGGCTTATAACGATGTCGATTCAAATTCTTATGGAAAAACGCTCGCTGTTTCAAACAGTGAAATTATAGGGTTTTCTAACGACTTCTTAGTGCAATCTCGCTATCCAGATGGAGGGAGTAGTTATTTGAGTTCAGCGATCTATATAGGGTATCGACAAGATGTAAGCGCCAAGGCGACCTTAAATACAGGAATTCGCTATACAAGCACGCATTTAAAAGCCAATTGGATTGATCAAACATTTATTACTTTACCAGATCCAAGTATTACTTCAGTGAATTCTGCAATAACAGCAACACTTGGCTATGTATACAAGCCAACCAAAAACTGGCAAATAAACAGTGTTTTGTCTTCGGGTTTTAGAGCCCCAAATATTGATGATGTTGGTCGAGTTCGTGAAAAGTCAGGAAACGTGACCATTCCAAACATCTATGTAGCTCCAGAATTTGCCTATAGTGCAGAATTTGGAATACAGAAATACTTTAACAATCGTCGTTTTAGAATTGGAGGAAATGTTTTTTATACACTCTTAGATAGCTATATTCAAAGAGATTTTGTCTATGTTTCTGATGGTAGTAATCTACAAGTAGCTTTTGATGGCGAATTTGGAAACGCTGTGAGTAACCAAAACAAAGGAACGGCCTATATTACAGGTTTTACGACAAGCTATTTGGGTAAAATTTCCAACCGATGGAACACTTCTGGATTTATAACCTATACAAAAGGGAGAACCTACGACACCAAAGAACCGATGTCTTCGATTCCACCATTATTTGGTCAGTTTGAAGTGAATTATAAAATGGAAAAATTAGAATTAGGCGTCGATTTTAGATTCAATAGTAAAAAGAACATTGAAGATTTTAATTTTACTGAAGGCATCGATAATCATGATTTAACACCCATTGTTGATGCAAATGCAACCAGTGATGCTGCCAGGTTTTATGGCAGTCCAAGTTGGAATACGTTAGGATTTAACGGGCGATACACTTTCAATGACAACCTCTCTTTTCAAGCTAGGATCGCGAACTTGTTTGACGAACATTATATAGAGTTTGCTTCTGGAGTTTCTGCTCCTGGAAGAAATATTTCTGTTTCCTTTTTGGCTACTTTTTAGATTTTAATTTTTTTCCTTCATCATCATATCGTTCAGAAATAGATTTTTCTGTTTTTATAATGCAGACTACCAATGTTAACATCACTAAAACCATGGGCTGCCAACTAATGTTTCCTTTTACGAATGATGCAAAAAGAAGTCCTGCCAAAAAGGATATTCCTGCATAGATAATAAGGTTTTTATTAAATGTAGTATTTGCAAAATTCCATATACTATTATTTTGCATGGTTCTATAGGTCCTATAGCCGTATAACTTGTTGATTTTCTTTGGTGGAAATTTCCAGAAAAGAATACTTACAAAAAACAGTAATCCGTTTGTGGTTAAAACATAGGTAAATGCATCCATCGTATTAATTTTTTACTATTTATATGAGTTCACAGACAGTTTAAACTGCAATGTAAACAGAATTATTTTCTTTTAGGGCGAATCAATCCTTCCTGAGCAAAAGACGCAATTAATTGACCATCTCTTGTAAATAAGTTTCCTTTTGATAATCCCCTTGCTCCAAAAGAATTTGGAGATTCAGAAGAAAACAACATCCAGTCGTCAAAATCAAAATCTCTGAAAAACCACATCGAATGATCTAAGCTTGCTGTTTGCAAATTACCGAAATTGGCTTTGCTTGCATTTGGGTTTATGGCAGCATTTAAGACATTGTAGTCAGAAATATAGGTTAGAATTTGCTGTTTTGTTTGAAGATCTAAGCCTTTGGAACCGCCTTTTAATTTAAACCAAATTTTGTCTTCCGCAGGTAAGTCTTCAGGATCTAATGGATTTGGAATCACTGTTGGTTTGAACTCGATAGGTCTTTCGATGCTTAAAAAAGCCTTCATATTTTTTGGGATAAAATCTCCAAATTGTTCCACCATTTCGCTCCAACTAATTAATTCTTCAGGCTGTTTTATATTGGTTTCTATCGCTTTTTGGTGTGTATATCCTTCCTCTATTTTATGAAAAGAAGCAGCTAAAATAAAAATTGTTACTTCATTTTGTGTCGCTTTTACACGTCGAGTAGAAAAACTACCACCATCTCGCATTTCTTCTACTTCAAAAATAATTGGAACATCTAATTTTCCTGCTTCTAAAAAATAGGAATGCAAAGAATGCAGAATACGCTCTTTTGGCACTGTTCTGTTTGCTGCATTTAAAGATTGTGCTAAAACTTGTCCTCCGAAAACATTAGGGCTTCCAATAGTTTCGCTAACTCCTTTAAAGGTGTTTGCGCTTATTTTTTCTAAGTTTAATAAAGCAATTAAATCGTTAACGTTTTTCATTTGCAGTTACTTTTTTAAAGGGAAATTTTTGATGAAAAGGGGTTGGTTCAATTCGTTGTAAAAATAACTTTAAAATTCTATTTTTGATTGATTTTTTGTGACGAATATACATTGTTAAGTCTTGCGGAATAGCGCCGATAGAACTTTTAATTTCGCTGGCAGTCCTTCCAAAATTTAGATATTTTAGCCTCTTCTGAATGGCTATTTCTATATAGTCGTAGAGCATTCTTTGGTAGATTGCATACTCTTTGTTTAGCAAATAATCGATACCCACAAAATGTGCATCTAAAGAATTTTGATTGACGATTCCAGACATAAATCCAACCACTTTTCCATTTAAAAAATAGACTTTAAGAATATAATTGTCTTGAAGTCTTTCTTTTAAACTGATGTAGGTTTCTAAGTTAAAGTCGCCCAAATTAAAATCAGCTTTTGAAGAGACTTTTTTATAAAGCACAGTCATTTCTGGCAGCAGATTTTCAATATTTTCTAGTGTAACATCTTCTATTTTCAGCGTTGTAGAAAGTTGCAATGCTTTTTTAGCTTTTACTCTAAACTTCGTTTTTAATGCCGCTAGATAATCATCAAAAGAAAGCCAATCTTCCTTTAAGTTTAAAAGCATGTTGGGCGCTACTAAAAATGGACTGTAATTGTAATCTTTTAAAGAGTCTGTAATGGATAAAGATTCATTTATAAAATCTTTTATTAAGAAGAAATTGACTTCTTTTTTTAGGATTGGATTGCTATTCACAAAATGTAAGATTGCTTTGGCAACCTCTTTTATGATTGTTTTTTTGTTTTGATTTTTTTTGATAAAGACACCGTGTTCGCCACTAACAAATGTATTGCCACAAATTAATATTTTTAAGGAAGTTTTCTTAGGGAACAAATGTAGTTTTCGACCAATACTTTTAATTTTTCGAAGTACGACTTCTAAATCATTTTTAATATCATCA